>Ga0160445_100701_pt1 | contig 13447 bp, 11 predicted proteins | sample HID1972M_E1MG_FD_108215 | JGI IMG/M metagenome (GOLD analysis project Ga0160445, IMG submission 108215) | Enriched pill bug-associated microbial communities from UW Madison campus, WI, USA - HID1972M_E1 MG | ecosystem: Host-associated > Arthropoda: Insects > Digestive system > Unclassified ... | reverse complement strand
TCTCAGGCGGCTTGGACGAGAGATTGGCGAGACGACATCCGGAGTGGCTGATTCGCGATTTCGACGCCGCCACGACATGGACCAAGGGCTATAACGTACCCGGCTACCACGAGTTGTGTCTGAATTCGCCTTATCTGGATGTGCTGCTATCGCAAGTGCGGGAGACCTTGTCCCGTTATGATGCGGACAGCTTGTTCATTGACATTGTCGGGGTGCGGGAGTGTTACTGCCATACCTGCATGGAGGTTGCGCGAAACGAAGGGAAGGATAGACGCGACAAGGCCGCCTTGCGGTCGATATGGGAAAGAACTTATGCAACCTATACGGCCAAAGTAAGGGAGACGGTAGAAGCCGTGAAGCCGGGTTTGCCCGTTTTTCACAATAGCGGTCATATTACCCGCGGGCGTCGCGATCTCGCACGTATGAACAGTCATCTCGAGGTTGAATCGCTGCCGACGGGCGGAGGAGGTTATGACCACTTTCCGCTGTCGGCGAGATACGCGGGTACGTTGGGCATGGACTACCTTGGCATGACGGGCAAGTTCCATACGGCTTGGGGAGAATTCGGCGGATACAAACATCCCAATGCGCTTCGATACGAAGCTGCGCTTAGCCTTGCGAACGGCGCGCGGGTGTCGATCGGCGATCAGCTGCATCCAAGCGGATTGATGGACGAGGCTACTTACGCATTAATTGGCGAAGCCTACCGCGAGGTTGAAAGCAAGCAAGAATGGTGCACAGCGACCCGTTCCGTTGCCGATGTTGCGCTCCTGACACTGGAGGCAACGGGCGTACATCCCAAGGCGCAGATCGAAGAGGGGGCAACGCCAGGGTCTGATGCAGGAGCGATTCGCATGCTTCTCGAAGGCAACTTCCTGTTCGACGTGGTTGATCTTGAGTCAAACTTCTCGGCATACCGCGCCATAATCTTGCCGGATTATGTTCCGGTAGGGGAGGAGCTGCGGTTCAAGCTGGAGGAGTATATCCGGCAAGGAGGCAAGCTGCTGGCGACAGGCTGGTCGGGGCTGGATGAGCAGGGGGAGCGTTATGTGCTTGATCTAGGGGTAAAGCATGAAGGATTAAACCCGTATAGGCCTGATTATTTCCGGCCGTTGTTCCAGCCCGGGAAGCTGGGCAAGGCAGCCTTTGTTTTCTATTCGCAAGGACAGCGGATTAGCCTCTCCGGGGGAACCGAGCTGGGTCGGCGCGAGGATCCCTATTTCAACCGCGATGAAAACAGATTCTGCTCTCACTTGCATACCCCGAACAGTGAAACGTATGGCGGACCCGGCATGGTGGAGAGCGCAAGCGGCATCTACATCGCCTGGAATGTATTCGACGACTATTCGACGAAGGGCAGCCTGATTTTAAAGGAGACGGTACTGTTTGCGCTGAATCGCCTGCTTCCGGACAAAACGTTGGTTACCAGCTTGCCGGCGCAGGGCGTTGTCACGCTGCAGGAGCAGCGGGAGGAGAATCGCCTGATTAACCATCTGCTATATGTGTCGCCGGTGCGCCGGGGCGATGGCATTGAGGTCATAGAGGACATTATTCCGCTTCAGGATACGAAGGTTTCGATTACAACAGACCGCAACGTTGCGAGTGTATATTTGGCACCGCAAATGACTCCCCTATTGTATCAGCAGGATAGCGGAGTGGTTTCCTATTCCGTCCCGGTGCTGGAGTGTCATCAGATGGTCGTTATTGCGTTTGAGAGTTAGGCGAGTTTGCAAACACGCCTTATTGTTGGAAGGTGGAGAGCACTGTGGACAATGGAATCGAGAAGCCGCAAGGACGAGGGATAGATCAGCGCAGGCTTTACCAAGAGGCGGAGAATGCTGGCAATGACTATCGCGAGCGGCAATTCGACGGGCTGAACGACTGGATCGAAGAGCTGCAGCGGGAATCGGCGACGCGGCGTGATCATTATTTTGCGCCGGATTACAGGGATTGCGATGCTTATGCTGCCAGCACGGAACGTTATCGGGGGGACTTCGCCGCGATGTTGGGTTTGCCGCTCCCGTCCCCATTGGATGCTCCCGTGGACGGCGCTGCCTGGCTGGGCGAAGCCCAATATAAAAAAATCGCGGAGGACGGGCTGGGCGAGATTTATCGGGTGACGGTGCCGGTCCATGGGGAATTGACGGCCTACGGCTTGTTTTTTCTCCCGGAGGGAGAGGGACCTTTCCCCTTGGTCATCTCCCAGCATGGCGGCCAGGGGACGCCGGAGATGACGGCCGGATTTTTCGATTCCAGCAACTATAACGACATGACGCGCAGAATTCTGAGGCGGGGAGCCGCCGTGTTCGCTCCCCAGCTTCTGTTGTGGGAGGGAGGCCGCTTCGGTCCGGGCTTCGATCGCACCATGATCGATGTCAGGCTGAAGCAGCTCGGCACCTCCATTACGGCTGTGGAATTGGCGAAAATTCGGCGTTGCCTGGACAGCTTGCTGCTGCGTCCCGATATTGACGGCGGACGGGTCGGTATGTTGGGGTTGTCTTACGGGGGCTTCTACACGCTGTTCGCGGCCGCGCTGGACACCCGGATTTCCGTCGCCGTATCCTCCTGCTTCGTGAACGATCGGTTCGCCAACGGATGGTCCGACTGGACCTGGACCGGTTCCGGGAATACGTTCCTGGACGCCGAAATATGCGGCCTTGTCTGCCCGAGGCCGTTATACGTCGAAGGCGGCTCGCGCGACGAGTTGTTCGCGGCGGAGGGCTTCCGGTCGGAGAGCGGGAGGGCGAAGCGGCACTATGAGAGGCTGGGCATCGAGGAACGGTTTCGGGCCGTCGTATTCCAAGGCGGACACGAATTTAACCCGGATGACGAGCCGCTCGATTTCCTATTTCGGCATTTGCGTTAACGCAGGTCGATGTCATCATGGGGAAGACAAAGGGCCAGCGGAAGCGATAGCGCAGGCATAGCAACCCACGCATAGCAAGCACAAGCATAGCAACCAACCACAAGCATAGCAACCAACCACAAGCATAGCAACCATAGCAACTACAAAAGGCCGAGCCGCAGGAAATCTGCGGCCGGCCTTTCGTGTCCGTATAGTATGTTCACCATTTGTCTGCTGGCGATTAATGATACAACGGCGGAGTCTTGGGCTCCGGCTCGTAAGGCGTAATCGTAAGCTCCCGCTTGGCGTTAAGGGAAGCGAAAAATATATCCTCCGCAAGAAGCCCCTTGCTTTCCAATTGCTGATGCAGCCAAGTCTCGCTAAGCGTAAGCTCGGCTAGCGTTTTTTGCAGGATAATACCTTCCTTGACGACCGCGTAGGCGATGTCGACGCTACTTTCAGGTAGCCCCAGAGACTCCGGGGTCACTTGCTGTTTCCGCGCTTTTTTGAGCACGCTTAATTGTCCATCGCCCTCCAGCACGGCCAGCTCTACGACCGCCGGATCAAAGAAGCCCTGCGCGCGGAGCAACTGAAGGATGTCGTCGGTCGTGTACAAGAGCTTCTTTAAGCTGCGATGCAGGAAGATGCCGTCTTTTAGCACGATGGCGGGTTCAAACGAAACGAGCTTGCCGAACTTGCGATAACGGATGACGAGCCGCGAGAACAGCCGCTGCATGAGGCCGATCGCCAGGATGGCGACGGCTGTGTGAATATGCTGAATTTTGGGGTCGGCGATGTCCGCGCCTACGACGGAGCCCAGCGACAGAATGATCAGAAAGTCGAACACGGGAAGCTGTCCCACGGAACGTCTTCCCATATATAAGGTGACGGCCAACAGTAGCGGGTAGATTGTATAGATGCGCGCAATGACTAACAACGAGTCTTTGAGAATCGCCAACGGAATACCACCTCCTTAACGGGAAAGGCGGTTCTCTACGTAGTAACGCCTCCCGTTAAGATGTGTCAGAGACCTGGAAAATATTCCTAAAGCGGCGATTTCTCGCGAAGGGACTTCCATAAGGCAAGCTGTTCTTCCAATAGCTCTACCACGGCGTCTACCTCGTGCGTAAACAGCACTTGACCCTCTCCGTCGGATTCGACCACCAGCTTGGCGATGGAACGTGAGAGCTCGGTCTGACGAGGAAGCTCTTGCTGCAGCTTGCGCAGCAAGTCGGACACGTTGACGTTTTTACTCGCCGCCCCAGCCTCAGCCGCTTGCGAAGATGAACCGTCTGCCGCCCTTCCGGCGCCGTCGAAAGCGGATGGGTTTAACGGTTCGCCAGCGGCGCCACTAGCCGCCTGTGACGTCGTGTAGCCAGTCGATGCCGCCCCGGCCGCCGTTGCATCAGTTGCCGCCGTCGCCGCCCCGGAAGCCGACGCACCAGATGTCGCATTCGATGCGCTTCCAGTCGCCGATCCCTTACGATTTTGTTCGTCAGCCTCCGCTTCCTCAGCCGCTTTCTTGTTCTTCCGGTTCTGCTCGTACACCGACCAGGTCTCGATCAAGCCGCTGCCCGTCTTGAGCAGCAGCTTCTCTTTGGTGTTGTCGGAGATTGTTTTGTCCTTGAACAGCTTGGCGATCTTCTTTACGTCGCTGACGGGAAGCTCGTCCCGCGCTGCGATGAGCGCCAGAGGATCCCGATGCTCCATGGACAGATCCTTAAGCGGCAGCAGTTGATCCTCCGTCAGCTTATCCTTGCGAATCTCCGTCCCGCTGACGATCAGCTTCTGGACAGCCTTGCTGAACTTCAACAGCTCGCACTTGTTCTTAATGTAGCTCTCCGGCTTGCCGAGCTTGGCGGAGAGAAACTTGAGCGAGCTGCGGAACCGTCCATCGTTCATCAGCTTATCGAACGCGATGGCCTCCTCGATAGGGGAGAAGCCCTCTCTCGTCAAGTTCTCCGCGATCTGCTCCAGATAGATTTCCATCTCGTCCGATGTGGTAGAGACGATACACGGGATCGTCTTCCGTCCCAGCATTTCGGTTGCCTTGTACCGACGATTGCCATAAATGATACGGTACCGTCCGCCTTCCATCGTCCGAACCTTGATGGGAGAGAGCAGTCCCAATTCCTCGATGCTCTGCATGAGCTCCCCCAGCGCTTCCTCGTCGAACTGATAGCGCGGCTGATCCTTATCCTCTTCGATGAGCGACAAGGGAATTTCGATAATGTCCATGAGTTCTCTCCTTCATCTATGCATCATGATTGTCGTATTCCTTCTTGATACTGCTGATACTTCTATTATAACTGAGCGCTGATACGAATCAATGAAAGTCCGCGAGATACAAGGTTGTTTCATCCCTGCTTCCTGCGGTTAATAGTAATCAAGCTAGCGAATGACAATTTCAAAAGGAGTGATTCCTATGTTAGGCTGGGCACTATTGTTCTTCATTTTTGCAGTAGCAGCGGGCATCTTCGGATTTATGGGGATTGCCTCCGCGATGGCGGGCATAGCCAAAATCTTATTCGTCGTATTCCTGGTTCTATTCATTGCTTCTCTTATTCTCGGCAGAAGGCGAGTCTAACCCGAGTGGGACGGAAGCTACGACAGAACGGAACGGAGACAAAGAACATCACCTATCAAATAGCTGCAATCTATAAGTGAGAGTTCAAAAAGTTCGGTTTTCAGCACCGAGAAAATTGGATGAAGGTAGAAACTGAGTAGCGGAGCGTAGTGGAAGCTACGTGAGCAACGGAAGTTTCGCCTGAATGCAAGATTCGATGTCGAGTAGGCTTCGTGGCTTGCTTCGTGATCAAAAGCGGACTTTTTGAACAACCGCTATAAACGAACCGTAAATGGAGGGAATTCAAATGACAACGATCAACACGCAACTGACGAAGGTTCACACGGTAATGACGAGGGAAGAAGTACAGGAGCAGGTGGAACGGTTCCGCCGGGAAGGTTATGAGGAGGATCGGATTTTCGTTCTGACGCATGACAAGACGAGAACGAAGCGAATCGCAGAGCGGACGGATGCCGAAGAGATCGGCATCATGGATCAAGGAATCGGGACCGCGATCGGCAATATCTTTCGCAGCACGGGAGACGAGCTCAGAGCCAAGATGAGGTCGCTGGGCGTGGCCAAGGCGGAGGCGGAACGTCTCGAGGCCGAGATGGATCGCGACAAAATCGTTGTCATCGCTTGGGGCGGTCGCGAATACGAAAACGACGATTATGACCGCGAAGTTTACTTTCACCCCTATATGATGTACAACAGCTATAATAACCAACCGCCAATGAAATAGGTTGCAATAGCCTGCCCGCGGGGGTAGGCTATTGTCATGGGCATTTATGCGAATCTAGCAAGCATTAATGGGAGGAACAGCACGTGAGCATTATAATCGTAGACGACAATATAACCAACCAAATGATTATTCGCGCTATTCTGACCAAGGCCGGATATACCGATACGCGCATCGCCTCTTCAGCAAGAGAGCTGTATGACCTGCTTGGTTTGGAGGACGACTCCGCTCCGGAGGAGCCCGTCGATCTCATTCTGATGGACATGATGATGCCGGAAATTGATGGGCTTGAAGCTTGCAGACGCATTCAGGCGGGAGAGAAGTACAGGGATGTGCCGATTATTTTCGTTACGGCGGTCGGTGATTCCAATAAGCTTGCAGAGGCGCTCGATGCGGGAGCGTCCGATTATGTGATGAAACCGATCAACAAGCTGGAGCTGTTGGCCCGGATGCGGTCCGCATTGAGGCTCAAGCATGAGAAGGATTGGCATAAGGAGCGCGACAAGCGGATCCAATACGAGCTGGAGCTCTCCAAGCAGGTACAGCGAAGCGTTCTTAGCGGACCAATCCGCAATAGGAGCATCGAGATCGAAGCGGCTTACCGTCCCTCTTCGGAGCTCGCCGGCGATTATTATGCCTGGTTCCGGATGGATGCCAGCAGGTACGGCGTTATTCTGCTGGATATGATGGGACATGGCATTTCTTCTTCGCTGGTCTGCATGTTTATTTCGTCTGTGCTGCGCGATATGATCATGCGCGTTAACGATCCCGTAGAGGTGATGCAGGAGCTCAATCGCTACATGGGAGAGCTCTATCGATCGGATGAGCTGATTAACTATTACTTTACGGCTATTTTTGTCGTGGTCGACACGGATTCGAGAAGTATGGAATATGTGAATGCCGGTCATCCGGCAGGTGTTATACTCTCTGGCGGCGAAGTGGTATATATGGAGCCTACCGGACCAGCCGTCGGTTTGTTCGATAAACTTGCTATTCGGAAGGTGAAATTGGCTTATGAGCCGGGTACGGATCTATTTCTGTATACGGACGGATTGCTGGATGCGCTTGAGGTTAGCGACTGCGGCATGCGGGAGCTGGCCGAATCCATGAGCTCGAAGAAAAGTTTGGAGCTTAATCCTGAGGAACTCGTCGAGTCGCTGCTGGCCGAGCATGGCGGGGATAAGCAACGTGACGATATCTGTCTGGTACGTGCCGTCCTGCACTAAAATTTCCTTGCGAAAATAATTCTGACCTGCTGTTTCAAACCCTTCGGAATGGTTTATACCTTATGTATAGACTCTAGCAAAGCGTTTGATTGCAGGGAGGGTTTACGAATGAAAATATTCCTTTTGGTGGCACTGATAGTAAGCGGAATGTTATCGACTGGCGGAGAAAGCCAAGATCATACAGGATTCGAACCGGTGGCTGTCTCGCCGGGTCACGTCGAGGCGGATCAAGCGGCGCCTTCCGAAGTAACGGAGCCTCATGAATGGCCAAGCGGAGAAGCAGCATATTACCCGGAGGAGGAATCTTCCGTTGTGCAGACCGTCGACCAGGACGAGGCTGCATGGGGCGCCGAAGAAGGTATTCTGCTTCGAAGCGTTCAGGAGCTTACGTTGTACGACGACCGCGCGGCGGTCATCGGCAAGCTGGGCGAGCCGCGCGGCGTAACGCAGGATGAATTCTACAGCGATCTTGTTATTATGGAGTATGAAGATCTGCGCGTTGTTTTCTCCGGCGAATACATCCAGGCTATTGATATTCCCGTCGATGCCAAGGAGATTTTGCTGGACGATGTTACGGTTCCCATGACGGTTGCCGATCTTAAAGCCGTATTAGGCGAACCCGACTATATCGCGGAAGACGGAATCGTCTTCCAGCGAGACGAAGCGCTGCTTAAGCTGTTCCTGGACGAAGAGACAGGGGAGCTTGCATATATCAGCTATTATCATTTGGCAACAGTCTAATCCCTTTAGAGGTTGTTCAAAAAGTCCGATTCCCATTACGAAGTATGCCAAGAAGCTGACTCGACATCGAATATTGAACGCAACCGAACCTTCCGGTGCTCACGTAGCTCTGCTACGCTCCGCTCCTCAGTTTCTAGTTGCCTTCAATCTTCTCGGTACTGAGAACCAAACTTCTTGAACACGCATTTTATTCATTTTAAGAAAGCGAAGTGAACTCATGATGAAGTTGGAACCATTCAAGATTAGAACCGAAGAGCAGGGCAGCGAATACGTCATGTATCTGGAGGGGGAACTCGATCTGGCTGCCGTGCCGCAACTGCAATGCGCGCTTGAGCATGTGTTGAAACGCAAGGATATTGCGCTTGTTTTGAATCTAAGAAATTTGACGTATATCGACAGCACGGGTATCGGCGTTATCGTATCTATTTTGAAGACACGGGATGGATTGCGAGCACCGTTCTACGTACAGGAGATACCGGCCAAAGTGAAGCGTTTGTTCGACTTGACGGGTATTTCGGGATATATAAAGGAAGGAGCCGGAGCGTAAGAGATGAAAGCTGTTCAATTGCACATACCGGCTCATGCGGATCAAATCGACTTGGTCAGAATTTGTTTGTACGGCATCGCCAGCAAGCTTGGTTTCGAATACGAAGATATCGAGGACATGAAGGTGGCCGTATCGGAGGCCTGCAGCAACGCTGTTCTGCATGGAGGACATTCCGGAGAAGGCATGATCGAGGTCACCTTTCACCACGATGACCAAGCCCTTGTTATCCAGGTGCACAACGAAGGTTCGCCATTCGTCCTGGAAGGGGCTGGGCTGGCATCCACTCCGCTGGGCGGAGCAGCAGTGTCAGAGCTTCAGGCCGGAGGGCTTGGCATCTATTTGATGGAGGCGCTGATGGACAAAGTGGAGGTATTTCCCACGTCAGAAGGCACCGATGTATGGTTAACCAAATATCGCCAATGAGACAAACTTCTGTCGAAGTCGTTCGTGGGTGCGGGATTCGGTTTTCGAATGCTCGAAGCTTATATATTCGATTGTGTTAAAAAAGAGGCGCTCAAACCCGTTGAGGCCTCTTTTTGCGTGCTTATATAGGATCGCCGCTTTTGCGGAAGATCCGCTGCTCCGGGTTAAACTCCGTAAAACCATTACGATGGGGGGCCAGCAGCGATTCCTTGCTGCCAAGAACGAGGAAACCGTCCGGCGCCAGGCTTTCGTTAAGTATGCCGTGAACGCGAGACTGCAGCGCAGGGTTGAAATAGATCAACACATTCCTGCATAAAATGACCTGGAATTCATTGAACGAGCCGTCCGTAACCAGATTATGCTGCGCGAACACCATATGATTTTTGAGCGTGGGAAGGAATCGCGCGTAGGCATGGTCGGTTGTGTAATAAGCCGAGAACTCCCGTGATCCGCCTGCCTGTAGATAATTTTTGGTATAGGCCTGCATGCGCTTAAGCGGAAATCGTCCTTCCTTGGAGAGGGCGATTGCAGCTCTGCTCATATCCGTCGCATAGATCATCGTACGTTCCAGCAGTCCCTCTTCCTCCAGTAAAATGGCCATAGAGTATACTTCTTCTCCGGTCGCGCAGCCGGCGTTCCATATTCGCAATCGGTCATACTGGCGGAGCAGGGGCACCACTTCCGAGCGGAACGTCTGGAAGAATGCCGGGTCTCGAAACATCTCCGTCACCTTGATGGAGAAGTCCTCCAGCAATCGTTCCATGCAGCCTTCTTCGTGCAAGATACGATCCTGCAGTGAGGATATCGTCAAAGCGCCTTCCAGATGCATGCGATGGCGAATTCTTCGGCGAAGCGATGAGCGCAAGTAGTTGCGGAAGTCGAAGCCGCGCATACGATGAATGGCCTCAAGCAACAGATCAATCTCCAATTCCTCGAGCTCCGTAATGGCTATGTCGTCGTCGGCATCGCCTGCCGCGGCTTCTTCGTACGCGGCGAAATCATTTGATCGCCTGCCCATTCTGGCGTAATCGAAACTTTCGAACTCCGGCATTAATGTCCCACCTGCTTTGTCAGCCAAACCCTCATCAGCGAGAACAGCTGCTCCATGTGGATGGGTTTGCTGATATAATCCGAAGCACCTGCTTGCAGACAGCTTTCCTGGTCGCTCTTCATCGCTTTGGCCGTGAGCGCAATGATCGGTTTGTCGTGCATGGCTTCATCCGCACGCAGCGCGCGAGTCGTCTCGAAGCCGTCCATGATCGGCATCATAATGTCCATAAGAACCAGATCGAAGTTGGAGTCGCTTGCTACGATGTCCAAACATTCTCGTCCATTGCGTGCGATAACGACTTCCAGCCCTTTGTTCTTGAGCGCTTTGTCAATCGCAAAAATGTTGCGTTCGTCGTCCTCCACCAGCAAAACCCGCTTGCCCAGGAACAAGGCGGTTTCTTCGGAACCGCCCATTCCAGAGCTTGCGGCTGCAGGCGTGTTCTTTACGGGCTCCGATTGCGAAATCGGAGGAGAAGCGGCTGCCGTCGCGTTATCACCGACGCTTACGTCCGCGAACGGACGTCCCGGAGCAGAATAGGAAGCCGACGCTTGCATAGACGCCTGCTCCAGCTCGATTGCGGCGCAATGAGTCGCCGGCAAGTACAGGGTGAAGGAGCTTCCCTTATGAAGCTCGCTCTCCACGACGATGCATCCGCCAAGCAGATTGGCAAGCTCGTTGCAGATGGAGAGTCCCAGGCCAGTTCCGCCATACACGCGATTTGTATTGCCGTCTAACTGCTGGAACGCTCCGAAGATCAGATCTTGTTTGTCTCTAGGTATGCCTATGCCGGTATCGACGACGGAGAAAGCAAGCAGCTCCTCCGGGGCGCTGCCGGGCATCTTATCCGCCACAACAGCTGGATCTGCCTGATGGAGCTTTAACGTGACGGTGCCGGACTCGGTAAATTTGAACGCGTTGGATAACAGGTTTTTCAGAATTTGCTGGAGGCGTTGACCATCCGTGCGGACAACGCTCGGAATATCGTGCTGCAGCTCGATGCGGAACGTAATGCCTTTTTTGTCCGCTACCGGGTCGAACAGCATCCTCATCATTTCCGGAATTTCGGTTACGTTGACGTCATCCATGACGAGAGCGATTTTGCCAGCCTCGATCTTGGACAAATCCAGAATATCATTAATGAGGGAGAGCAGATCGTTCCCGGACGAATGGATGACGCGGGCATAACCTTCCTCTTCTTCCGTAAGCAGCTTGTTCTCGTTCTCGTAGAGCATCTGGGACAGGATCAGGATACTGTTAAGCGGCGTTCGAAGCTCATGCGACATGTTGGCCAGGAAATTGGATTTGTACTGCGCGCTCTGTTTGAGCTTTTCGGCGTAAGCTTCCAGTTCGGTTTTGGCATGCTCCAGCTCCTTGGTTTTCTGTGCGGCGAAGAGATTCTGCTCCTCCAGATGCTCTGTCGTCATCCGCATCTCTTCCTGCTGCATCTGCAATTCCTCGGATTGCGCCTGCAACTCCTCGGTCTGTGTCTGCAGCTCCTCCGTGAGCGCTTGAGACTCGCTCAGCAGGCGCTCTACTTCCATACGGCCCGTTACATTGTCGATGGTGACGCCGAAGTAGTCCTCGATGCTCTCGAGCAGCTTCAGATGCTGGGCAGTAAACGGTTCAAGCGAAGCGAACTCGACAACGGCTACGACTTTGCCCTCGTATTCGATGGGCACAATAAGCAGATTGCGAGGATGAAGCTCGGTCGTCCCGGATTGAATGCCGGCTTTGTAATCGTCGGGCGCGCTCAGCAGGTAGGTTCTTTTATCCATCGCGCATTGGCCGATGAGACCTTCGCCGAACCGGAAGCTTGCCCTGGCCTCTGCATCGCCGGATTCCGCATAAGCCGCCAGCTTGTTCATGCGAGGCTCCGACCCTTTGGCACCTCGGATATAGAAGACGCCGTACGGTGCGCCGACCATGGGAGCCACGCGGCTTAGGAATGATCGTCCAAGCTCTTCCAGATTGTTCAGGCCTTGCGTCATCGTGGCAATCTCCGCGACCCGGGTTGTAATCCAGGATTGCGCCTCCAGACTGACGAGAAGGGCATTTGTAGCCTCGGCAAGCTCCTTGATCTCGTCGTTCGTCTTCACATGTATTCGCTTCGAAAGATCTCCCTTTGCAACGGATATCCCTGCAATTGTAGAGGAAACCTGCCGTATCGTCTTGACGATGGAGCTCGAGACAAAGGATACGATGAGCAACGAAACAATGACGACTGCAAATAGCAGAATATACAGGCTCAGAGTGACGACGCGATTGCGGCTTTCGAGCTGTAGAATATAGGATTTGGTATCGTCGATATGGGACAAGCGCATATCCTCCAGTTGAGTCCGGAGCTTGTCGATATCGGCTTTGCCGGGATCGTTCCGGTAAAACGTCTGGATGCCCTCTGTATCGTTATTGGCCCTCATTGCGATTGTCGGTTCGCCGGTGGTGTTAATCCAGTTCTGAATCGTCAGCTTGATCGCTTCCAATTCCTTGAGCGCGCTCGCGTTATTGTCAAGCAAGGCCGCAAGACTGGTGTGGTTGGCTTCCCATTGGGACTTGCCTTCTTGGTAGGGCAATAGATAGGCTTGCCTACCCGTAAGAAGGTAGCCGCGCTGGCTGGTCTCCATGCTGACTACGTTGTAACGAATATTCGTTATAAAATTTTGGATCTCCAGGTCTCGGGTAACAATCTGCTCCATCTCATTGTGCAAAGTATTAATTCGTTCCGATACGACGGCGATCGTAATTCCGAGACAACAAATGATAAGCAAATAACCAATCGCGATCTTCATGCGAATGGTGTAATTCATATTTTTAAACATAGGGCAGTGGTCCTCTCATTATAGGTTCCGACCTAAATTAACGATTTAATTTATAAACAACCTCTATAAACAGCCTCTTTTAAACTATTAACCATTATAGCATGTATCGTCCCATTACCCAATTCGGAGGCGGCTTATTCCAGCTGTTTCAAGAGACTTTCGGCGGGGTAAGAACGGATAGAGCATCATAAACCATGAATTGAGGTGACCTTGATGAATATTCTAATCGGCATTTGTTTGGTCGTGATCACAGTATCTCTCATCATACTGGTCTTAGCGGTGACGAAGACGGTCAAACAAGCGGAGACGTTTATTGCGGAGACCAAACGGACCGTTAACGAGCTTCGGACAGAAGTGCTGCAGATGAGCAGCGAGGCCAGGGAAGTTGTTCAGAATACGAATGCGGTTACGGTCGACGCAAGGCGCAAGCTGAAGGATCTCGATGGATTGTTTCATACTGTCAGCGACATCGGAGAAGCGGCGCATGCACTGA
>Ga0160445_100700_pt1 | contig 13459 bp, 8 predicted proteins | sample HID1972M_E1MG_FD_108215 | JGI IMG/M metagenome (GOLD analysis project Ga0160445, IMG submission 108215) | Enriched pill bug-associated microbial communities from UW Madison campus, WI, USA - HID1972M_E1 MG | ecosystem: Host-associated > Arthropoda: Insects > Digestive system > Unclassified ... | reverse complement strand
TAGGCCATGCTCATGGCATCGAGCATGCTCCAAAGAATGTCCAGTTTGAACTGGAGAATTTCCAGCATGCGCTCCTGGCCTTCGCGCGTCTTGTAGTGCTCGAGCGTGATCGCCAGACCATGCTCGACATCACGCCGTGCCTGACCGAGGCGGGTGCGGAAGTATTCATAACCGGCCGGGTCGATCCACGGGTAATGCTGCGGCCAACTGTCGAGGCGCGATTGGTGGATCTGCGGCGCGAACAGTTCGGTCAGCGAGCTGCTGGCGGCTTCCTGCCAACTGGCGCGACGGGCGAAGTTGACGTAGGCGTCGACGGCGAAACGCACGCCGGGCAATACCAATTCCTGGGAGCGCAGTTGATCCGGGTCGAGACCGACCGCTTGACCGAGTCGCAGCCAGGCTTCGATGCCGCCGTCTTCACCGGGGGCGCCGTCGTGGTCGAGCAGGCGCTGAATCCACTCGCGGCGGATTTCGCGATCCGGGCAATTGGCAAGGATCGCCGCGTCTTTCAGGGGGATGTTCACCTGATAGTAGAAGCGGTTGGCGACCCAGCCCTGAATCTGCTCGCGGGTGGCGCGGCCTTCATACATCGCCACGTGATACGGGTGGTAGATGTGGTAGTAGGCGCCTTTGGCGCGCAGGGCTGCTTCGAATTCGGTGGGGGACATTGGCGTGTCAGTCATGTCTGTTCTCCGTGAACAACCGTTGGATTCTGTGGTGTCTGGTCGGATGCCTTCGCGAGCAAGCTCAGCTCCTACAAAAGCACGCTGGCCCTTGTAGGAGCCGAGCTTGCTCGCGAAGGGGCCATCCGCTACAACACAATACTCATGCCATCGAACGCCACTTCAACATTACGCCGCGCCAGTTCAGCACGCTCCGGCGAATCTTCGTCGAGAATCGGGTTGGTGTTGTTGATGTGGATAAGTATTTTGCGCTGCTCCGGCAATTGCTCCAGCACTTCGAGCATGCCGCCAGGTCCGTTCTGCGCCAGATGGCCCATCTCTCGGCCAGTACGCGTGCCGACACCACGGCGCTGCATTTCATCGTCATCCCACATCGTGCCGTCGACCAACAGGCAATCGCTGCTTGCCATGATCTCCAGCAACGGCGCATCGACCTTGCCCAGACCCGGCGCATAGAACAGCTTGCCGCCGGTCTTCAGGTCTTCGACGATCAAGCCGATGTTGTCGCCCGGGTGCGGATCGAAGCGGTGCGGCGAGTACGGCGGCGCGGCACTGCGCAATGGCAGCGGGGTGAAACGCAGGTTCGGGCACGCCGCCACAGTGAAGCTCTGGTCGAGTTCGATGCGGTTCCAGTCCAGCCCGCCGTTCCAGTGGGTGAGCATCTTGAACAATGGAAAACCGGTGCTGAGGTCTTCGTGAACCATGTCCGTGCACCAGACCTGATGCGGGCAGCCTTCGCGCAGGCTGAGCAGGCCGGTGGTGTGGTCGATCTGGCTGTCCATCAGGATGATCGCGCTGATGCCGGTGTCACGCAGGGCGCGGCCCGGTTGCATCGGGGCGAAGCTTTGCAGCTGCGCGCGGATGTCTGGCGAGGCGTTGCACAGCACCCAGTTCACGCCGTCATCGGAAATCGCGATGGACGATTGGGTGCGGGCCTTGGCATTCAGGCTGCCGTCGCGAAAACCTGCGCAGTTGACGCAGTTGCAGTTCCACTGCGGAAAACCGCCGCCAGCGGCCGAACCCAGAATCTGGACGAACATGAACACTCCATCATTTCAACGCGGAAAATAAAACGCCCCGGCGAGCCGAGGCGTTGCACTGCAGTTCTATGTAAGCAGAACTCAGCGGCTGGCGAAGTACATGGTGACTTCGAAGCCGATACGCAGGTCGGTGTAAGCAGGTTTTGTCCAGGACATAGGGTGTCTCCTCGGGTTGGGTGGGATAGCGCTGTCCATAGGTATAGTCCACGGCAGCGCAAAGATGTTCCAAATAGTTAGGCTGCTATGTTACTCAAAATGTCACCGGGTTTGCCCGTGAATCTTTGAGAAAGCTCCTTGCAGCCTCGGTAACGATCAATTTGCTGCTTGCCATGGCGCGCCGGGCGCGGAATCGGTGGCGAGACAGCGGTAGCCGCCCTCGGCGTTGATCAAATGCTGTGCAGCCGTGAGCAAAGTCTGGCGATCGAGTTGGCCGATGGCAGCGCTCAGTTGCTCAAGATAATCCGACGAGTGGCCAGCGAGTTTCGCCTGCCACAGCAATTCGGCGGCGTCCTTGCTGGACAGGTTGGCGTCGTTGAATTGATCGCTGAGGTTTTGCCGGTGCTGGCTGAGACTGGTGTCATCGTGGGATTCGATCAACGCAGTGAGACCTTCGATGAATGCTTGTATGTGGCCAAGTATTTCCAGCGCTGAGGCGGTGGGCGATTGCACGCCGAATACGATTGCGGTCTGGCCGTGTATTTGGCGCAAGGCGCTGAATACCGCGTAACCCAGTTTTAACTCAACGCGCAGGCGCTGGTAGAACGGGGTCTGGACAATCAGAGCGAGCAGTCGCCATGCCGCTTCGTCGGTAATGCTGCGACTGGCAGTCGGGCAGCACAACAGCGCGGCGTGTTCGCTGGATGCGCTGTCGATCTGGTGCCACAACTGTCGGCTGTCGAGCGCTGACGGAGCAGGCAATTGGTTGTCCGGCGTACCGGGAATGCGGCTCAGAGCGAGGCCCATGGCTGATTGAGTTTGCTGATTGAGGCCCAAAGCGAGGCCGTCCCAGCGAGAAGTTGTCCACAGGTGTTTTGCATCGTCAGCCGTTGGTACAGGCTCCAGACAAAACTCCGGTAAGGCATTTATCAGTTGGCGGATGGGCATCAACGGCGTTTCTGGCGCGCTGCGTGGGGAATTGGCATCAACCTCTGTCAGAGATTTCAGCGCGTGCTCGAGGACATTGGGCATCGGCTCCTGCAAACCGGTGAGCTTCAGCAGCCATTGATTGCCAGTGGCGCTGAAAGTCAGCTCGACGCCGGCCTCGCGCGCGTCCTGCTGAGTTTGCTGAAGACTGCGCTGCAAGCGCGAATGCAGATCAGCGCTGGCCACGGCCTCAACCTGCCAGCGCAGATAAATCGCGCCTTCATCACTGTTGTACGGCAATGCTTGGCTGAATTGCATCGGCGAACGCTCACGACGACCGCGCGAGCGATCCTGAGCAAATGTGCGCAAACCTCGGTGGGCGCTGGTCTGGCCGCGAATCAGCCCGGCGTTGGCCAACGGTTCATTGGCGCGCAGGAAAGGATTGGCTGCGGGCAGATGCCAATGACCGCTGAAGTTATCCACAGTGCCGATTTCGCCGAGGATCTGTGTGAGGGCTTCAACGCCTTTATCGGACAGGCCGATTTCCAATTGTTCACTGTCGAGCCGCGCCCGTTGCAGCGCGCCGCTGACTTGCTGCTGACGTTCAAGCAGGGCCGCATATTCTTTGCGCAGTGCCGACCAATCCTGCTGAGCGAAGAAACTCAGCCAATCGAGTAGTTGTTCGCGAATGGCGTTTAACGATTCCGCTCGAGCGGTGAATTCCAGATGCAGCAACGCTTGCCCGTTGAAGTGATAAACCGGCGTGGCTTTCAAGCCATCAGCCAGTTTTTGCTCCTGCAAATGCGCGAGCAGCCCGCCGGGTTTGGCGCTGTTCAGCCAATGGCAGAGAAACACCAAAGCCTCGACGGATGACTCAGGCAAGGCATCAAACGCAAACAGCAAATTGCCGCGTCGCTCACTGACCTGTTGATAACTTTTTACCGCCAGCGGCACGGTTGCCGCCTGCGTAACGTTATCCCCAGCCGGTAAGGCTTGTGAAAACTGCTCAGCCAGCGCTTTCAATTCTTCGAGACTCTGCGGCCCAACCAGACTCAAGGTCATCTGCCCAGTCTGATAAAACTGCTGATGGAAATCTTTGAGCGCTTGTTGAAACGCAGCCTGCTCGACTTGCAGGCTATCGCGATTCCCCGCATGAAACCCGCGCAATGGATGTTCAGCCGGTAACCCTTCAAACAAGGAAAACTGCTGCTGCGCTGTAGGATCCTGCGACCAGGCGACAAATTCCGCCTGCAACACTTCCCGTTCCCGCAACTGATCGTCCAGATTCATACACGGTTTGGCGAGCATGTCTGACAGACGCTCCAGCCCGCCGCTGAATGCTCGGGTCGGCAGCTCAAAGAAAAAGTCTGTAGCGCGTTCGCGAGTGCTGGCATTCACTTGCCCGCCGTGACCTTGCACGTAGGCCATGAGCCCTTCGCCCGTAGGAAAACGCTCGGTGCCGAGAAACAGCAGATGTTCCAGAAAATGCGCCAGCCCCGGCCACTCCAGCGGCACGTCATGGCTACCGGCAGCCACGCGCAGTGCAGCGGCGCTGCGCTTCAGGCCGGGCACATGACGCAGGGTCAAGCGCAAGCCGTTGGCCAGGGTTTCAGTGTGGGGGCGGGGGTGAGTCGGCGCAGGCATGGGCACTTCCAGAACAGTGAAGTGCCAATGCTAGCGGATTAGCGCCGGTTGAGCGCGCCGTAAAGCTCGGGGCGGCGGTCGCTGAGGTAGCGATTGGCGGCGCGGGAGTCGAGCATCAACTGCCGATCGAGTTCGCCGATGATCAGCGCTTCGTCGAGTCCGGCTTGGGCGATGCGGCTGCCATCCGGTGCAGCGAGGCTGCTTTGCCCGCAATAGTGGATCTCGCCTTCGCTGCCGCAATAGTTGGCGTAGGCCACGTAGCACTGGTTTTCGAAGGCGCGCGAACGCACGGTGACATCCGCGACGAAATCGAACGGAATCATGTTCGCCGTCGGCACCAGAATCAGCTCGGCGCCGGCGAGTGCCAGACGCCGAGTGTTCTCCGGAAACTCGAGGTCGTAGCAGATCAGGAAACCGAGCTTCCAGCCGTTCAGTTCGACGATGGGGAAATCATCATCGCCTGGGCTGAACATCGAGCGATCCAGATCGCCGAACAGATGCGTTTTGCGGTAATTGCACAAGCGTTCGCCGTGTGAATCAATCAACTGCACGGCGTTGTAAATCTGCCCGTCGGCGGTGCGTTCCGGATAGCCATAAACAATCGCCAGACCTGCAGCCTTGGCGATCCGGCCGATCTGCTGCGCCCATTCACCGTTGTAGACCTCGGCCAAGGTACTCACCGCTTCGGCGCCAATGTTGTAGCCGGTCATGAACATCTCCGGCAGCACCAGCAGGTCGGCGCCCTTGGCCTCCATCGCCACTTGATGCAGGCGGTGCAGGTTGGCGGCGGGCTCCAGTGGCAGCGGTGGACATTGGTAAAGGGCTACACGCATCAGGGATTCCTCTTACTCGGGCAGGGCGATAGGGCCGATGTCTTTGAACACATCACCGGGGCCCGGGTTCGCTTTATGTGTCGACCCGCCAAAATGTTTCATGATCCCCCACACCGCGTTGAGCGAGGTTTGCACCGCGCCTTCAACCCAGGCCGGCGTCCAGGAAACGTCGTCGCCGGCGATGAAAATCCCGCGCTGCTCGGCTGGCATCTCGTCCTGCATGAAGTGCGCGTACATGCGCTGGTTGTAACGATAGTGGCCGGGCAGGGCACCTTTGAAGGCACCAAGGAAGTACGGGTCGGCTTCCCACGACACGGTGATCGGATCACCAATGATCCGCGCGGCGATGTCGACTTTCGGGTAGATCTTTTTCAGTGCGTTCAACGCCAGTTCTACGCGTTTTTCCACCGGGTGCGGGAGCATCTTCAGCGCGTCGCTCATCCACGAATACGACAGGCAGATCACGCCCGGTTTGTCGTCGCCGTTGTCGAAAAGATAAGTGCCACGGGTCAGGCGATCGGTGAGGGTCATGCTCATCAAGTCGCGGCCGGTTTCCGGATCCTTGTCCTTCCAGAATGGCCGGTCGACCATCACAAAAGTCTTCGACGACTGCATGTAGCGAGTGCGGTCGAGGGCCATCCACATCTTTTGCGAGAACAGGGTTTCGTCGCATTCGATCTGCGTGGTCAGCAGCCAGCTCTGGCACGTGGTCAGCACGGCGGCGTATTCGCGGGTATCGCCGTTGTTGTCGGTGACCGCGAAACGGCCATCCGGCGCATGAGCGATTTTCTTCACGCCGGAACGCGGCGCGCCACGGTGCAGGGATTTCAGACTGGTGCCTTCAGGCCAATGCACGCAGCGCTCCGGAACATGGCGCCAGATGCCTTGCGGCACTTGCTCGACGCCGCCGACCACCAGGTGTTGGTGATCGTCGCAGTTGGTCATCACCACGCGGAAGATTTCCAGCATCGAGTTGGGGAAGTCCGAATCCCAGCCGCCGGTACCGAAACCGACCTGACCGAACACTTCGCGGTGATGGAACGACAGTTTGGCGAAGGCTTCCGAGGTGGCGACGAAGTCATAGAACGTGCGGTCGTCCCACAGCGGCACCAAGGTATTCCACAGCTCTTTCAGGCGAGGCACATCGCGGTCGCGAATGGCTTGCTGGATATCGGCGAACTGCGAGCCGGCCTCCAGCGCGTCCGCCCAGGCGTCAGCCACTTCCTGAAACAGTGCAGGAAGATCCGCCAGTTTCTGTGCGTAATGGGTTTTGCCTTCCAGATCGATCACGGTGCTGCCGGAGGCAGGCGTCAACGGGTTCGGGAAAGGTTTGGTCTCAAGGCCGAGCTTGTCGACGTAGTGATAGAACGCGGTGGACGACACCGGGAAACGCATGCCACCGAGTTCAGCGACGATGCCGTCAGTGCCGTTGAAGGCTTGCGAGCGTAAACGCCCGCCCAGCTTCGAAGCTTCGTAAACCACAGGCTTCAGGCCGAGTTTCATCAACTCGTAAGCCGCCACCAGACCAGCGATGCCCGCGCCGACAATCGCCACTTCTGCGCCGTGATTGTGCTCGGGAATAGTGCCGAGACCGGCCGGGTGCTCGATCCAGTCGTCAAACGCGAACGGGAAGTCCGGGCCGAAAATGGTGACTGGTTTCTTACCGTCTGCAGGATGGCGATTGTTCTTGTTCATGGCTGACCTTGCTGGCGACCCGACGCGGGATGCGCGTCTGAGTATAGGAAAAGATGCCAGCCATTCTAGGGAGCGTGGAACACGTTAATAAGACGCAAATTGTCGTCGTTTTGCCAATAACCTGATCAGTATGACGATAATTCGCTACACACTGTCCCTTGTAGGAGCAAGGCTTGCCCGCGAATAGATCCTATCCATCAACCGAAAAATCATGATCAACACTCAAACCGGCTGCCCCCGATCAACCTTGCTACTCAAAATAATCGAAGTCGTCGTCTTCTCCACCCCATCCACCCCGCCAATCTGATCCAGCAATTGATCCAGCTGTTCCGGCGAATCGCTGCGCAACCACGCCACATAATCAAACTCGCCACTCACCGCACACAGCTGCTGCACCTGCGCCATCGCACTCAACCGACGCACCACCTCCTTGCCGGAACGCGGTTGCACTTTGATCCCGACGTAAGCCTGCAAGCCGCCATCGACCACCCGCTGACCGAGACGCACGCCGTAACCGGTGATCACTTTGGCCTTTTCCAGCCGCGCCAGTCGCGAAGTCACGGTGGTGCGCGCAATGCCCAACTGCCGGGCAAGCATGGCAACGCTTTCGCGGGCGTTGATTTGCAGGGCGGCGATTAGCTGACGGTCGATTTCATCGAGCACGGGCGGGCGGGTGTCGGGCAAGGGGGCGGTTCCATGGTGTGGGGGGCGGTGAGTTGCGCATGGTACATGCTCAATCAGATTGGGCACACGGGCAACACTAGCGCCGGCACTGGTTTTGGCGGTTGCCCTGGTGTGGTTCAAGCGCTATCATCGGCGCGTCAGCACAGACCGGAACTTTGCAAGCAAAGGGTGTTGATTTCGGTGGCGCAAGCTACACCTAGCCAGTGAGCGGGATAAGCGGGAAACCGTGAAAGGAAAGCCGATATTGAGATTTACAGAAAGCCCCGATGCGCGAGCATCGGGGCTTTTTGCTTTCTCTCAAACGGATTTCCCCGCATTACGCATTTCCAGTATGTAGCGGACGTTATGTGGTTTTCCTTTCGGCAACTTCGCTCGTCCCCATTCAGCGACCTCGTAGGCGGAAATGACTCGAAGCTTGAGTAGGTTCGTTGTGTTCTGCGGTTTGCTGATCGAAAAAAAGACCGCGTAGTCATGTAAATCAAGGCAGTAATAGCGCTGACTGTTTTCTACGTAGAAAGGCACGGCGAGGCCTTTGAAAAAACGCTTGTGAAGGTAATCCGCGATCTGGCTGCTGCAATGGTGACGATCTGCACAGAAATATCGGGTTTCTCCTCTGTGTCGGAGGGGTTGACCATGACCTTTGTCGTCAGTGAAACAATGGAATCCAAACTCGAATTTGACGCTTAGCTGCTGCTCAGCCACTTCATAGCTCAGTTCGAAAGGCTGTAAATGCGCCATGCAGTATTTGCGTCCGCCAACTATCAGATCTTTCCATTCCATGGTGATTGTCGCCGGACGCACGCAGAGGGAGAAACGTTGATGCACTCCCGATTGAAATTTGAACGCCCCGAAAATTGGAGTCGCATGGACGGCTGCGCAGGCGTTTAACCGTGCCCGTAGTTTCTATCCACAGAAGGCTGATGACTTAGAACCTTCACCACATCATCAATCACCGCTTTACTCATTGCAGCCAAGTAATGCGCAGCCCAGGCATGGCGATCGGTAGCTTTGTCGTAAGCGGCTTCTTCAGCAAAGGTTTTGACCAGAAAGAGAAGATCGGAGGCTTGTGTCAGAGCATCGCCGATTGGTACGTCGGCGCTGACATGGAAGAGGGGTTGGTTGGCGCAGTAGATGAAAGGGGTGAGGCCGATGGTTTTTAAACCTGAGGTCGAGTCTGTTTCAGTCATGGTGAGGCTCCTAATTTTCAAGGGACACCACACTCGTTTCCATGCGAATGGGTGACAGCTGTGCGCAGGTTGGAAACCGGAAAATTAGGAAACCGGCACGTCCGAAGACGTCCCGCGCACAGCCGTCATAACTTTTGATCGCAGCTCTGAATCTTTGCGGTCATGAGGCCGAGCACTGTTGTCATTAATTTAACCGGGTTTCCAAGCCCGACCGCTGATAAGCAGCGACGTCTCGAGAGTATCCCGTCAAACCAACCCCCAACAGGCGCAACACCGCTCAAAACCACAGCTTCGGAACTTGCCTACAGCCTTCGGGGAAGTCTTCCGAACATTGCGCTCGCCAATACTGCCCCCCAACCACTCGCCCAAGAAAAAGCCGCGCATTTAGCGCGGCTTTCAATTTGGTGGGCCCACACGGACTTGAACCGTGGACCAAAGGATTATGAGTCCTCTGCTCTAACCAACTGAGCTATAGGCCCTCAGTAGGCCGCGGATTATAGCGACGGTTTCTCGGCTGTGCTATCCGAAAAATCCGATACGGTCACACGCAGAAACGTTGCGGCGAATTCTTCCGGCGGCAGCGGCAGGCTGACGATGTAGCCCTGGATCTGTTCGCAGCCCTCGGCGGCGAGGAATTGTTGCTGCGCCTGGGTTTCCACGCCCTCGGCGATGACGGTGAATTGCATGCTGCGGCCCAGTGCGATGATGGCGCGCACAATCGCCGCATCGTGGGGGTCGTCGGGCAGTCCGCGGACGAAGGACTGGTCGATTTTGAGGATGTCCAGTGGCAGGCGTTTGAGGTAGCTGAGCGAGGAATATCCGGTGCCGAAGTCGTCGATCGCCAGTTGCACGCCGAGGTGTTTGAGTTGGTGCAGCACGGCCAGCGCCTCTTCGGCCTGACTCATGATGAAATTCTCGGTAATTTCCAGTTGCAGTAAATCCGGCATCAGGCCGTTTTCGTTGAGCAGTTGCTCGATGCGCCCGAGCAGGTTCGGCTGGCGCAGTTGCGCGCCGGCAAGGTTCACCGACAACGGGCCGAGGCTGTCGTAGACCTGATTCCACTCGAACATCTGCCGGCACGCGGTCTCCAGCACCCAGTCGCCGATCTGCAGAATCATGCCGTTCTCTTCGGCCAACGGAATGAAGTGCTCCGGCGGCACATCGCCAAAGGTCGGGTGGCGCCAGCGAATCAACGCTTCGGCACCGACCAGTCGATGGTCGTCGAGGCTGATTTTCGGCTGGTAGTAGAGGTGCAATTCATTGCGCTCGATGGCCCGGCGCAGTTCGTGTTCCAGCGCGATACGCTCGCTGGCCTGCGCGGTGAGGTCGCGGGTGTAGCTTTCGACGCGGTTGCGGCCCTTGGCTTTGGAGCGGTACATCGCCGCGTCGGCGTTTTTTACCAGCGTGGCGACGTCGCAGCCGTCGCGCGGATAGAGGCTGGTGCCGATGCTGGCGCTGATGAAGAACTCATGTTCGCCAGCCTGAAACGGCGCACCGAAACAGTTGAGCAGTTTGGTGGCGATGTTGTCGGCGTCGCTGGCCTGCTGCAGGCCGGGCAGCAGGATGATGAATTCATCACCGCCCAACCGCGCCACGGTGTCGATGTCGCGCAGTTGCTCTTTGAGGCGCACGGCGATGCCCTTGAGCAGCAGGTCGCCGACCGGGTGGCCGAGGCTGTCGTTGATGTGTTTGAAACGATCAAGATCGAGGAACAGCACGGCGCCCTGACCACCGTTTTCCTGTTGTGTGGTCAGCGCCGAGAGCAGGCGACTTTCGAACAGCGTGCGGTTTGGCAGGCCGGTGAGCGGGTCGTGGTGCGCCTGATAATCGAGCTTCGCCTGCGCGTGTTTAAGGCTGGAGATGTCGGCAAACACAGCGACAAAGTGCGTGATGAATTTGTCGCGGTTGCGCACGGCGCTGATGGTCAGCCAGCTCGGGTACAGCTCGCCGTTTTTACGCCGGTTGGAGATCTCGCCTTGCCAATGACCTTCGTCGGTCAACTGGTGCCACATCGCTGCGTAAAACGCGCTGTCGTGCAGGCCGGAGGCGAGCAGGCGCGGGGTGTGGCCGAGGGCTTCGCTTTCGCTGTAACCGGTGATTTCCGTGAAGGCGCGGTTGACTGCGCTGATGTGCTGCTGGGTATCGGTGATCAACACGCCTTCGGCGGTGCTCTCGAACACGGTCGCAGCCTGTTGCAGTTTTTCCTGCATCAGATGACGTTCAGTAATGTCGCGGGCGATGGTCAGCATGCAATCTTCGTCACCGATCGGCAGTGGTCGGCTGGACACTTCGCACAGACGAATCTGCCCATCGCTACGGCGGATATGGCAGGTGAAATCACGCACAAAGCCGTCGCGGTGCAGCAGGTCGAGCATCTGTTTGCGCTCGTTGAGATTGACCCAGATCCCCAGATCCAGCGCCGAGCGATCCACCGACATCGCGCTGTTGAACCCGGTGATGCGGCTGAACCCTTCGTTGACCTCCAACAGCAGGCCATCGCTCTGCCGCGACAACAACAATCCGTCCGGCGAGGCGTGAAAAGCCTTGGCGAATTTCTCTTCGGAGGTTTGCAATTGCTGCTGGGTTTCTTTGAGCTGGGTAATGTCGCGCACCACGACCACCAGCGCCGGCGTGGTGTCGAGGTCGAACGGCTCGGCGGAAATCAGGCCGGTGAACACTTGGCCGTTATTGCGCCGAAAGGGCATTTCCAGATTGCGGATGCTGCCGGCCTGCAAGCGCTGGAGCAAGCCGGGGCCGACGCCTGGAATGCCCCAGATATTCAGATCCGTGGCGGTCTGGCCGATGACTTCTTCGGCCTTGAGTCCAATCTGTTCCTCGAAGGCTTCATTGACCTCCAGCAAACAGCCGTCGGACAGCCGCGCAATCACCAGAATGTCCGGGCATTGCTGGAAGACCGAGGCGAATTTTTGCTCCGACAAACGCAGCGCTTCTTCAGTGCGCTTGGTTTCGCTGATGTCGATCATCAAACCGCGCATCACCGGTTCGTGGCCATGTTCGATCAGGCTGACGATGTCGCGCACCCACAGGCAGCGGCCATCGGCGGTAATCACTCGGTAATCGAGGCTGTGATCGCGCCCGGCCAGTACTTCGTGATCACAAAAACTCTGGGCGCGAGTGAGGTCGGCCGGATGAATGATGTTGCGCCAGAACCCCGGAATCAGCCAATGCGACAGTGGATAACCGAGCAAGTCTTCGGCGTGCGGTGACACATAGCTGTAGGTGAAGTCGCTCATCCGCGCTTCCCAAGCAATCGCCGACAAGCTCTCGACCAGTCCACGGTAGTGATATTCGCTGCTGCGCAGCTCCTGTTCGAGGTCGATGCGCCGGGCGATTTCCGAGCTGAGGCGGCGGTTGATGCGGATCACCACGGCCAGCACGATCATCAGCAATAACAGGCCGGGCAAGCCGTAAACCAGCAGGTCTGACCAGAACGTCCGGTGATCGAGGACGTTACCGACCCAGTGTTCCTGAATGGCGCTGATTTCGGCGGGGCTCATGTCGGCGAGGACTTTGTCGAGAATCCCCACCAGCACTTTGTTTTCGCGCGGCACGCCCATCGCCAGTTGATAGCGATACGGGGTTTCGCCGCTGACATAGAGGCCATCGAGCTTGAGCTGACGCAGGCTCCAGACGCTGGAGGCGAGATCGCCGACCACGGCGTCAACTTCGTCGGTCGCCAATGCCTGCAACGCCGAACTGACGTTGGGCATGGCCACCAGATTCAGATCCGGGTGGTGGGTGCGCAGGAGTTCGTGCGGCGCATAGTTTTCCACCACGGCGATTTTTAATCCGTACAGATCATCAAGTTTGCGCGGTTGCGCGCCGCCGACGTGGGCGAGGATGACAATCGGGAAGTCGAGGTAGGGCCGGGTGAATGACAGATAGTTCTGCCGTTCCGGAGTGGACATGATCCCCGGCAGCAGATCGATCTTGCCGGTTTTGACCTGCTCCAGCACTTCCGTCCAGCTGATGGGCTCAATCGGCGTGAGTTTGATCGCCAGACGCTGGCGAATCACGTCGATGTAATCAGCCGCCAAGCCCTGATAGCGGCTCTGGTCGTCACGAAACTCAAACGGTGGCCACGACGCATCGACACCCAGGCGCAAGTCCGGGTGAGCCGCCAGCCAGCCACGTTCTTCATCGGTCAGAGTCAGCGCGTTAGCCGTTGCGGTCCAAATCATCAGTGACAGCAAGAAAAGCACGGGCGCCAGTCTGGGCATAACGCTCTCGTTATGGCTCGGGGGTGATTGTTTCGAGTGTAGACGCGGACTGCAGCGGGGAGGGTGGTGCGAGGAATTTAATCTGCCTAAAAACAAAACCCCCGGCCTGGGCCGGGGGTTCTGGTATCACTCGTCGAGGAAGGAGCGCAGATGCTCGCTTCGCGTCGGGTGGCGCAGCTTGCGCAGCGCCTTGGCTTCGATCTGACGGATCCGCTCACGCGTTACGTCAAACTGTTTGCCCACTTCTTCGAGTGTGTGGTCGGTGTTCATGTCGATACCGAAACGCATGCGCAGTACTTTGGCTTCACGGGCAGTGAGGCCGGACAGCACTTCGCGAGTCGCTTCTTTCAGGCTCTCAACAGTGGCGAC
>Ga0160445_100698_pt1 | contig 13483 bp, 8 predicted proteins | sample HID1972M_E1MG_FD_108215 | JGI IMG/M metagenome (GOLD analysis project Ga0160445, IMG submission 108215) | Enriched pill bug-associated microbial communities from UW Madison campus, WI, USA - HID1972M_E1 MG | ecosystem: Host-associated > Arthropoda: Insects > Digestive system > Unclassified ... | reverse complement strand
CCGCAGCTCATTGATATGGATTGGCATCGGCAGCGTTCTGTCCAATCGGACCTCGGCGCCTCCGTCCGAGAAATCGGCGTCCCATCTGGCAGCGTAGGCCCCTTCGAAAGGCGAACTGCCGTCTTGAACGAGCGCCGCTTGCGGCGCACTTGCCGTCCAACCGTCGATCCCTCGCTCGAAATCGCTTACAATAATGGATTGAGGCAATTGATATCCGATTTTAACCAATTCCTCGTCCGAATATTGAGCCGTTCCCCATCCTTGCAGTTGTCCTGGGACGTACCGGCTTAGAATGGTTTGTTTGACTTGCTCGCCCATCGTGTCCACGCGGAGCTTCACTTTTGCAAAAAAATCCGCATTAAGAAAAAACACCGGTTTGACAAAGGCATTGGCATAGCTTGCAGCCAACTCATGCGTTTGGCCAAGCGCCGCATCATCCGTCCTGACGCGGAGCATCAGGCTTGCGGAGGTGGCCGATAGTCCCCTTGCAGTTCGCAGCCACCAGCCTTCGGACGAGCTTCCGACTCCGTCGCGAACGCCAAACTTGGAGGCATACTGAATGTATTCCGTCTGGGACAAAAGGGCAATTCCGGCCGTCGTCGTATAATCAGCGGGGCAAATGCTGTCCGAGCGGCAGCCTTCCGTTTCCCAGACATGGTTTCTGTCGATAAACTCGACAATGCCCGCTGGAAGGCTTCTTCCGCCGTTGCCATTCTGCATGAAATCATGGTTCAACCAATAGGCGATATTATTGGGGTCGTCCACATCGAATTTCGTTGTACGGTCCGGGTCGAACGCTCTTGCTCCGTACGCCTCCTTCGTCATGATAAAAAAGGCCGAATCGTCGTCCTGCCGGTTGTCCAACAAAATAAAGGTTTCATCTGCCCCTTCGACTTGAAAGGTGTTTTCCTGCGGCGTTGAGATCTGCCATCCGGCCGGCGGCGTTCCTAGCCGGTTAACCGCGGCCAAAGCTCCGGTAACGTTCAACCCGAACAGAATCGCTGCTAGCAGCAGCGCAGGAATTGTTTTTTTCTTCAAGGCTTGTCGCTCCTTTTTTTGTTAACGATTCGCTAACGAATAATTTCCACCATGCGGATGTATTCTACGCTGCCGTCATAATTATTGCCGATGCGAAGATCCGCGGAGTAATTCTGCAGATTCGAGAAATTCGCATTCGTAACGGCAAACTGCGCGGTTTTCCAGGTATTGGTGCCCGTCTTTGCGATGTACACATTTTGATAATGGCTTCCTGTCGAATTGTATTGAATCCGGATTGAATCCGTGCCTTCATCAAAATATTGAACGCCTATCGTCAGATTCGTGTTACCCGCTCGGGCAAATGCATCGGAAACGCGGAAGTAAGCGTATTTGGTATTGCCGCCGATCCTGCGCGCGGTTAGCCCCCCGACGGTTTCCACTGTTGTGTAGCTTTCCATTGCCGGGTCGGTCGATAAGACTTGCTCCATCAGCTTTTGCTTGTTTTCCGTCTGAAGAATCGCTCTGGCGGCGTTGTCTTCCTTGCGGACCGTCACGCTTTTTACCGTTAAGTCGCCCAGCTCGGCCCAGATGCGGAAATCGGAGCCTGCATTTTGCGAGTTGGAGAACTTGGCGTCTGTCAGCGCGAAGCTTTGCGTGATCCATGTTTGACTGTTTGACTTATTGACCGTACCTGCGTTCTTGTACGCATTGCTCTGCGCATCATAATGAAGCCGCCACCTGCCCATTCCGTCATCCAGATAAGTGACGTCTATATAAACAAGCGGATCCAGGCCTTCATTCGTTTGATAAAGCCAATTGTCGTTTATTTTAAAATACATGTATTGGTCATCGGTTACCTTCATATTGCCGTTAACCGGCGTAATGCCGCTGTCATGAGGACTGTCGTTTACATAAAGGGTTAACGCGTTCTCTGTCTGATCGCCAAAAAAAGATTGTGCCCCATTGGCGGCCTGATAATAGTAAAGCGCTTTCAATGGATTGAGGCCGGCATCGGCCAGTCCGAAATTTTCCTCTACCGCGCCGGTTGTACCCGTTCGCCGGTAGTTGTACCAGAATATCCGTTTAATATTGCTGAATTGCTTATGCAGTAAATACGTTTCGTCGACAAAATTGGCTTTCGGGCTTTCCTTGTTTCCGCTGTTCCGATAGCCGGTCTCGGTAACCCAGATGTCTTTGCCGGAAAGACCGTATTTGTTTAATACATCCATCATGCCGTTATACTTGGCGATCAGATTGGCCGACGAGCCATAGGCATGGTAATTGACGACATCCATATAATCTCCCGCCCCGTTTGCCAGCAGCGAGTCGAAAAACGTATTTAACCCGTAGGAGTCCTGGGTCCCATCGTTCAAGGCAAGGCCTGCCATCAACACGCGATTACCGGGATCCACATTCTTCAGCTGAATATAGGCTTTCTCCAGCAGCGTTTTGTAATCGGCAACCGAATCCTTCCAGAATCCCCAATGATCCGGCTCGTTCCATACCTCCCAATCCGTCACCTTTCCCTGATAGCGGGTTGCGATAAACTGCACGTAGTCCTCCCAATCGGACCAATTGGCCGGTTTATACCGGGTACGGTCGGGGAAGGGAGCCGTCGGATTGGAGGAAGCCCATGAAGGAGTGAATCCTAATATAAACAAAATCTTGATGTCCTTGGCATGTAACTGGTCGACGATGTCATCAAGCCTGTCGAGAAAGGTTGAATTATACACCCCCTTAGCCGTTTCGATCGCGTTCCAGTCCGGAGAAATGCGAATCCACTTGGTCTGCGTCGCTTCTATTTGATCGATTAAGTCCGAATAATCGGTATACCGGTGCGGATGCTCAACAATACCGAAATAATCGCTGTCGACTGCAGCAACCGGCTGAACCGCGGAGAACGCGAGAATCAGACTCAGGAACAGAATCCATGCCCATTTCTTTGCTTGCATGTACAGTCCTCCCGTCAACGTTAATTTTGAAACTTCCAGCTATGTTGTGGAAATTCCGCTTCAGCTCTGGCCTTGGGGCCAGAGCCTGATGCGGATCGGGGCGGCTTCAATGGTCGCTCCAAACTTATTTGTTCTTGTACGCCTCGTTCATCTCCGCGGTCGCTTTTTGCAGCTGCGGGTCTGTTTTGAGCTTGTCTACGAATTCGTCCCAAGCGGAAAGCGGCTCTTTGTTCATAATGATTTGGACTTTTAAATCCTGGATTTTCTTCTCCAGATCCGGGCCGATAACCATATAGGTTTCGGAAATCAAACCGTGGGAAGGATTCGATACGCTGACCTTCTCCCTCTCGTCGATCACTTCCTTGTTGCGGTCGTACAGATCCTTGGGAATCCCGGCAAGGAAAGCGTTGCTGTATTTGTTATAAGTGGAAAACAGGTTGGCCAGGTTGTTCAGGATGGGACTAATGTTATCGGTTTTCGCCTGCTCCGTGGCCATGATATAGCTGTCGTCTCCATCTAAAACCTTGTAGTGAACGTCCTTCAGACCGTAGCTCGCCAAGTCTCCGACCTCCGGCGTCAGCCCTTTGTCCAGAACCGCCAAAATCTTCTTCATCTTCTCTTCCGGAACCTTCTTCGGAATCGCGTAAGAGCCGAAGTAACCGATGTCCTTCTGCGCGTATTTTCCCAGCGGCCCGGTTATGTACGGCACCGGATAAATATCCCCCTCGGGTTCGATCTTCCGGAGCGCTTCCGTAAACAGCCATTGCGGCTTGATCGAGGAGCCGAGCATGCCCGCTTTATTGCCCATGAATGCATCGCGGGCCTGGGAATTCTTCATCACGGCGAAGTCCGCCGGAATGACCTTCTCTTCATAGGCTTTCTTCATAAACTCCAACGCGCTTTTGATTCCCGGGTCGAAGACGGCCGGCGAAAGCTCGCCGTCCTTAAGCAGGAATCCCGTAGTGGAAGGACTGCGGGTAAAGGCTTGCTCGATCCATGCATACGAACCCATGGTGTTAGGAGATACATCCCCTGCTATGCCGTAAGTATCCGCTTTGCCGTTGCCGTCCGGATCCTTCTCCGTAAACGCTTTGGCTGCCTCGTAAAACTCGTCGATTGTCTCCGGCACCGGCAACCCGAGCTTGTCCAGCCAATCCTTCCGGAGCAGCGGCATCGAACCGCCGCCTTCCAGCGGACGCGGACGGGGCACGACGTAATTTTTGCCTTGAATCTTGGAGTTGTCCCAGATCGTCTGAGGCAGCGCGGACAAATTCGGAAAATCCTTAATATAGGGAGTCAAATCCCAGAACGCTCCATCGAACGCCGCTTGTACGAATAAGGAATCAAACACGTTCTCAATATACATCATTTCGGGAATATCTCCGGAGGAGATCGTGATTTTGGTCTTCTCCGCCAGTGTATTGACCGGCACCCAAGTAATGTTCAAATCCGTATTCGTCCGTTTCTCCAGTTCCTTTAGCAGCGGATTGTCTTTGGCTACAGCCTCGGCGGCATTTTGTCTGGCGAATACGATAATCGGCAGCGGACCCTCCTGTTCGACAGGCTTGGTGGTATTGGAGACATCATTCGTCTCTTCGTTTCCGCCGCAAGCGGCAAGCAGAACGCTGCCCGCCAGAATGACCGAAGTTAATGCGATTAATTGTTGTTTACCTTTCAATAGAAACGCCTCCCCTTGTTTATTGCCATCTTCGTATACCGTTTCTCATCTTGTGCTACACTGCCATCGCTTATCCTTTAATCGAGCCGACCATCACCCCCTTGGCGAAGTGCTTCTGCAGCAAAGGATAAACTAATAGAATCGGCAAGGTCGCGATAATAACCGCGGCCATCTTCAGCGTTTCCGTCGGTATTTGGATTTCCGAATTCAGCTGATTCACAATCTCGCCGGACGCCGTGCTGGACGATTCGATAAGCAGCATCTTAAGCACGACCTGAAGAGGCTGCAGCTCCGGCTTGTTAATATACAGAACCGCCGAGAAGAACGTATTCCAATATCCGACGGCGAAAAACAAGCCGAAGGCGGCCATTGCCGGCAGGGACAAGGGCAGAATGATTCTGGCAAATACGCCAAAATCGCTGGCCCCGTCCATTTTCCCGGCCTCCTCCAATTCGTCGGGCATGCTCTCGAAAAAGCCCTTAAGTAAAATCATATACCAGCCGCTGGACAATACGGGCAAAATCAATGCCCAGATGTTATTCACCAAGCCTAACGAACGGACGACCAGGTAGTTAGGAATAATGCCGGGATGGAACAAGGTTGTCATCAGAATGAGAATTAAAAAGACTCGCCGTCCGAAAAGCCTCTTCCTCGAGAAAGCATACGCTGCGGCCGCCGTAATCAACAGGCTGAGCGCCGTTCCGACCGTTGCCAGAAAGGCGCTGATCAGCGTGGCATCCGTGAATACACTGTTCGAGAGCAAGTATCTGTAGGAGCTTAGCGTCCAATGCTCGGGCCAGAGTACGAACCCTTTCTCCAGAAATTCAATGGGCGATGTAAACGATGCGACGAATACATAGTAGAACGGGAAAAGCATGATCAGCGATACCGCCACCAGCACAATGACGACAAGCGCATCAAACCATCTATCTTCTTTATATCTCACGGGAATCTCCCTCCTTTTAGTAAATGCCGTCGTCTCCGATTTTTTTGGCCAAATAGTTGGACCCGACGACCAGGATCAGTCCGACGACGGACTTGAACAAGCCGATTGCGGTGCTATAGCTGAATTGCCCCTGCTCGATCCCGCTCCGGTAGACGTACGTATCGAATACGTCCGCCACATCGGCAACGGCGCCATTCATCATCAGATAAACCTGTTCGAAGCCGACGTCCATCATATGGCCGATTCTCAGAATCAGCAGGATGACGATGACATTGCGGATGGCCGGAAGCGTTACGTGCCACATCTGGCGGAGTCTGCCTGCACCGTCCATCCTCGACGCTTCATATAGCTGGGGATCGACTGATGCGATCGCCGCCAGAAAAATGACCGTTCCCCAGCCCGCTTCCTTCCAAATGGATTGCAGCGTCAGCATCAGCCAGAAAAAATCCGGATTGGTCAAAAATTCGACGCGGGAAAACCCGAAAGCTTCGAGCATCTTGTTGACCAGTCCCTCCGAATATCCCAGCATCAGGAACGTCAAACCCGCGATAATAACCCAGGATAAAAAATGAGGCAAATAGATGATCGATTGCACGGATTTCTTGAACCATTCAACCCGCACTTCGTTCAACATCAGTGACAGGATGATCGGAAGCGGAAAGAACAGCGTTAAGCTAAGCACGTTAATCGCAAGCGTATTGCGCAGCAGTATCCAAAAATCGTTATGGGAAAAGAACCGTTTGAAATGATCCAGTCCCACCCATTCGCTTTCCATAAACCCGAGAAACGGTGAATATTTTTGGAACGCGATCAGCACTCCCCACATGGGGACGTATTTGAATAACAGAAAAAATAATATCGCAGGTAGAGCAAGCAGATACAGCTGCTTGTCCCTGCTCAGGGAGCGCCAAACGTTGGAAGCCCGGCGTTTCTTATCTAGAGAGGAAGAACTCTCCTCCAACTCCATTACTCCTGCGTCTGCGTTTCTCATGGACCTCACCAGCCTTTAGCATCTTAATTGACGTTATGCCCGAATCATATCCCGAACGCATTATCACGCCTACTGGACATTTGCAAAAAGTGGTGTGGACATCCATGAATAAGCCTTTTTTCAACAAAGTGCAATAGCGATTTTATAGGGTTCGGCTTATAATTGATCTACTAGATCGACCGAAATTACAGATCCGGGGGTACATCTATGTGGAAAAGCTCCTTTTTCCGTAAAAGCCTGCTATTGATCATTGCCCTCACTACGCTGCCCACTGCCCTGGCGGGACTGTTCATCCATGCATTCGGCACGTTTCATATCGAGCGGGAGCTGAACCGTTCGCATCAAACGGCCATGAACAGCGTTATCGAACGGATCGACGGCCAATTAAACCATCTGGAAATGGTCGCTATGCTGTGGGCGTATAACAGCTCCTTCAGCTCGCCGCTTCAGCAGCTCGATATCTATCAGGATCCTAAGATGGTTCAGGAGTTATATAAAAGCCTTACCATTATCAAATCCTCCGACCCGCTTATCGAGGAAGCCTATGTATTTCTGGAAAAGGACGACGCCGTAATCTCCGACACGTTCGGCATCGAACGGCCGGCGGAGACGACATTGGCCGCTTACCGGCAGCTGCTTCACACGCCATACAATATATTCTGGAGCGATTCGCTGCCTCCCGGCAATCTGAAGAACGCCTCCCCCTATTCACTCGTTGTTCGTCTTGCGAAAGGAACGGTGAAGTCGAATATCGTCATGGTGTTCCGGATCAAAGCCGATCTGCTGCACAAAATCATTGCGGATGCCGAGCCTGATGCCCTCGGCGCTACTCTCCTGCTTAAGGAAGACGCGCAGATTATCTCTGCCGGCAGAAACCCGGCAGACAAGCCCAGTCCTGTCGACCTCGGCATCCGGGATATGATCAGGAATTCGAATACTCCCCGCGATTCGTTCGTTACCACGGAGAACGGGAAGCGGTATTCCGTCTCTTACAGAGAAATTAAGCGCATTCAAGAAAGATGGATTGTCGCTACCGCAACACCGCTGGCCAACGTTACCAAGCCGGTCATCCTTATTTCACGATATATTCTGGGTATCAGTTTAGCCATGCTTCTGATCGGATTATGGTTATCCTGGATGGCCTCCAGAAGGATGTATACACCGATCCAGCAGCTGGTTCACGTATTCTCGTCAGACAAAAAATCCGATGATACGGTCAATGAATTCGAACTCATCGTGGACCAGTGGACGCATGTCCTGCTGGAAAGAAAAAAACTGCAGCAGCGGCTGCAGTCCCAGTTGCCTACGCTCAGAGAAGGCTTCATTCTTCAGCTTGCCCAAGGGCATCTGTATGCTCTCAAGAACGAGGAAATCGTAGAAAGACTGGAAAAGTACGGATGTCAGGCTAGGGATAAAAAATGGCTGCTGCTGGTCATCGGACTGCACGGCTTGGCCGCCGTCGGCTCCAAGTTCTCTCAAGAGGACGAGCAGTTGGCCACCTTTGCAGCCGCTAACATTGCCAAGGAGTTCATGCAAGGCTGGCCCGAAGGAATCGATGTGATCAATTTCCAAAATCTGAATGTCGGCATTCTTCTTCCGGCACGAGCCGCTCAATCCGTGCACGAGCAGAAGGCCGAATTGTTCCGGATGGCCGAGGAGCTGGCGGCGACCATGCATCATTTCCTCCGCGTCAAAGTCACGATCGGAATCAGCAAGGTCGTCCAGACCGCTGGGGAAATTCCCGATGCGATGGAAGAAACGCTTCAGGCTTTAAAGCACAGGCAGGCGCATGAAGTGCTTCAGGTGCTTGACATCGAGGAGCTGCTGCCTCATGGCAGCCACGAAACGCCGTATCCGTTCGAAGAGGAAAAGCACCTTATTCATGCACTTCGCATGGGAGTCGCCAAAGAAGAAGCGGACCAATTAATGGACGTCTTTCTCGAACGTCTGCAAGAGCGGGCGGCTACCGAGCTTCAGATCCGCCAAGGGCTGTACCAGTTGTTCGGAAGCATCCAGCAAGCCATTGCCCATTCCGGCTTCAACCTCCTCCAGTTGTATGGCGGGCTCATGAATGAGCAGCTGGTCGCCTTGCGCGAGCCTGCCGCTATTATGGAATGGCTGAAGAAGGATGTGGTCCCGCCTTTCTTGGCCGAGCTGGCGCAAACGCAGAAACTTTACTTAAAGGAGCTCGTGGATTCCGTTCTGAATACGATTCACCGGGATTATATGAAGGATCTATCATTGGATAGCTGCGCGGATCTGCACGGCACCTATCCTCGCAAACTGAGCGTCGGTTTCAAACAGGTTACCGGATTTACGTTCATCGACTACTTGACCAACTACCGCCTGGACAAGGCAAAGGACCTTCTCTTGACTACGAACGTGAAAATCAATGATGTCGCCGAGCAGGTCGGTTACCAGCCGGCTTACTTTCATCGCATTTTCAAGAAGCATACCGGCGTCACTCCGGGCCAATACCGGGAGCAAGCCTGAACCAACCCATCTTACCTACTCCAGCAGCCGTAACCGGCTCTGCACCTGCCCCTCCTTCGCCTCGCGATAGGTGCTTGGGGACATGCCGATGATTTTATGAAACACCTTGCCAAAATAACTGACATTGCTGAAGCCGCAACGTGTGGCAATCCCGGTAATCGGCAGGTCGGATGTCCTCAACAGTTCGGCCGCCTGCTCCAACCGCCGATTACGGACATAGTCCATGGGAGTGACGCCAAAAAAGTGGGGAAACCTATTGCACAAATGATATTTGCTCACTCCCGCAACCTCCGCCAGTTGGTCCAAGGTCAGGTCGCGATGATAGTTCGTATGGATATAAGCAGCCACCTCTCTGTACGTCTGAGGCAGCTCGCTTCCCTTATAGGGGCCTCTGCTGTGCAAGCTGCGCTGGAAGGCAACCAGCAATTCGTAGATTCGCAGGGACAGGTCATATCGATCTCCCAGCTGCTTGGCCGCCGAATCTCTATGCCATGTCCAGAGCAATTGAAGGGGCAATGCGTCAGCTCCTAGCTCAACGACGGGGCCTCCCAGTCTCATCAGCTCCTTCGACAACCAATCCTCCCCGATCGGCTCGAATCGGATCCATACCACTTCCCAGCTGTCCGCCAACGTGGAATCGAAGTAATATTCGTGGTCGCTAGGAATGCTCACCATAAAGGCATGCCCCTTTGGAACCGAATAGATTTCCTTCCCCACCCGCAGCCTGCCTCCCCCTTGCAAAGAGTACTGGAAGACCATCCCCTTGCCCCCGCGTTTTAGTCCATTCCAGCGATAAGCCTCGCTAGACACTGTCTCGTGACCGATGGAGAAAAGCTTAAACAGAAAACTGCTGTCATCCTCAGCATAATGGAATCCATACGAATTTAGCACAATATATTACCACCTTATTAAAAATTTTTACTATTTAATCATGCAATAATTGAATCTATAATAAATTATTATACAAATATTATACTACTCGGGAGTGAACTTATCGATGTCGAATATGTGGGGCTGGGAAGATTGTTATGTCCGCATCGAGGGCGCCGTGTTACGGATCGGTAACAGCCTGATGGAACGCAGCTGGTCCTTTCATCAAGGCAAGCCTGTCAGCCTGTCCATACGTGATAAAGAGAACAACAGAGAGTGGCTTACAGCCGAGCCCCAAGCGGCCGCCTTCGAATTCCCGTGGCTCCCTGCTTCCGCAAAGCCCGATGCCGTCCTTGTCACATCCTTCGTCGATGATGATTACGGGGTGGCCAAAAAACAGTTGCGTGCGGATGTTGAAATGCAATTCGGAGGCTTCGATCGAATCGTTCGCTTCACCGTTAGGGTCTATCCATTCGGAACGTTCATACGAACGGGGTATGCATTGCTCCCGAAGGGCTACACGTCGGATCAAGACGGTATCTCGATTCTGGTTGCACCATCGGATTCGGATTCAAACGGGGGGACAGCGTCCTCGCCCGCTGCGTTCCAGTTGGACGACAACAACAAACAGAGGGCCGTAATCGACAACGATTATTGCGAGCGTCTGGAGCTTCAGGATGTCCACTGCAGTTGGGAGACAGTCAGCTTCCGCGACCAAACCGACACGAACAATAATTTGGTTGGCAAGGATTCCGGTCTATTATTTCGTAATGAAAAACGAAGCTTACGCGGGAATATCCTTCTGCTCCAGGGCAGCCTTCATCGCGGCGGACTTGTGCTGATCAAGGAAGGCGCTACGCCGCAAGGACATTTGCAGGATCGGGGGATGGATTTTCAATTCCAGGGACTGGCTCTGTCGGTCATCGGTTCCGGCATTGGTGCCGATGACCTCTTGCAGCAGGAAGAGATTACGGCATATGGGACTACGGTTGGCGTGTATGACGGCGATGTTTACAGCGGCTATAAGCTCATTGACGAGTATCATCGAAGCCTTCGGGTTCATAAACCAGACCGGGACAGCTTCATTATGAGCAATACATGGGGAGACCGTTCCAAGGATGGGCGTGTGTCGGAGGAATTCTTGCTGGCCGAGCTGCAAGCAGCAGCCGGGCTTGGGATTGATATTGTGCAAATCGACGACGGCTGGCAGAAAGGCGTTACGAGCAACTCCGTCAACGCGCAGGCTGTCGGCGGCAGATGGAGCGACTATTATAGTGGAGGCGGCGACTTCTGGAGTGTTCATCCGGAGCGGTTCCCTCGAGGGCTGACGCCGATTGCTCGGCTTGCCCGAGAGCAGAACGTCAAGCTGGGCTTATGGTATTCGCCAGACTCCGCGAACGATTACGCGAACTGGGAGAAGGATATCGAGACGCTGGTTAAGCTGCATCGGGAATACGATATTTGCGCCTTCAAGCTGGACGGCATCCATATTGGCTCGAAGGTCGGTGAAGCGCGTTTACTGCGTATCCTGAGACAAGTGATCCAAGCGACCGGGGGGCAGGTAGACTTCAACCTGGATACGACCTCTCAGAAGCGATTCGGGTATTTGGGGAATACGCAGTATGGGAATATCTTCCTGGAAAACCGTTACACCGATTGGAGGAACTATTATCCGCATTGGAGTTTACGCAATATATGGATGCTTGCGCCCTATGTATCCGCTACGAAGCTACAGATGGAGTTTTTAAATGTTAACCGCAATAAGGAGCAATATTCTGATGATCCGCTGGCACCTTCAGCCTGCGGCCAGATATACTCCTTTGCCGTTACCGCCTTCGCAAACCCGCTGGCCTGGATGGAGTTGACGGCGCTGGACGTTGATCAAACCGCTGCCTTGGCAGCAGTCATCCGAGCCTTGAAGCCCCACCATAAGCAAATCCTGGCGGGCCATGTCCTTCCTATCGGCGAAGAGCCTAAAGGAACGAGCTGGACGGGCCTGCAAAGCATCACAGGGAGTAACAGCGGATATATACTGGTTTTCAGGGAGTTGAATCCGTCATCGGAATATCCAATGAAGCTGTGGGGGATCAAGGCAAGCGAAAGATCCTCAGGAGCTCCGGCGCTTAAGGTAACCGAGCTGCTGCGCATGGATGAGAAGGATACGCTGGCAACGGATCGCAGTGAAGCTCCCTTTCTCCTCGCACTGAATGATCAAGACGAAGTTGTCTTCTCGCGGCCGGCGCCGTTCACGTTCGCGATTTATCGGTATGAGATATAGAAGCTTAGTCGCAAATAAGCAAAGAGCACGCGACAGGAAGCTGTCTGTGCTCTTCCGAATGGACTCGCGGCCCTTCCTTCTCTTCGATTGCTATATTACATACTAAGGTTGATTGTCGTCCGCCGGATTTATAATCGCAAGCACCTGGTGATCCTCCCACTTCCCGTTAACCAATAAGTTGCTTCGCGCAATCCCTTCCTTATGGAAGCCGGCCTTCTCAAGCACCCGGATTGACCCGGGATTGTTAGGCGAAACCTCGCCTACGATCCGATGGAACTTCAGTTCTTCAAAAGCATACTTCACGACCAGCTTTACTGCGTCCGTCATATAGCCTTTGCCGTTATTAGCCTGGTCCAGACTATAGCCGATCATGCAGCTTTGAAGCGGTCCTCGCGCTACGAAGGATAACGTTATGCTTCCAATAATTCGATCATCATCCTTATGGCAAATCACGAAAGAATATCGCCGATCTTCCATCCTGTCGGTCTTGCTCTTTATGACCAACTGAAGCTGATGCTCCTCTGTATAAAAAGCTTCGGGGGTACTTGGGGAAAACTGTTCGAAGAACGTCCGGTTGCGCTTATTCATTTCGGCTAGTTCCGCAGCGTCCGCTTCTTCCGGGAAACGAACGTAAATTCGCTGCTCCGACATCTGCACCATCCTTTCTAATAAACAAGTCTCTGGATCAACAAGCTTGGAAACTTTATCAATTCCTGCGTGATCAAAAAACAAGCGCGTTATCCAAAATTGGATAACGCGCTTGTTGCTGGTATCGGGATGACACGATTTGAACATGCGACCCCCTGGTCCCAAACCAGGTGCTCTACCAAGCTGAGCTACATCCCGTAAAAATGGCGCGGCCTAAGAGATTCGAACTCCTGACCTTTTGATTCGTAGTCAAACGCTCTATCCAGCTGAGCTAAGGCCGCAAATATAAAAATGGAGCGGAAGACGGGAATCGAACCCGCGACCCTCGCCTTGGCAAGGCGATGCTCTACCGCTGAGCCACTTCCGCAAATCATGGTGCGGTCAAGAGGACTCGAACCTCCACGTCATTGCTGACACTAGAACCTGAATCTAGCGCGTCTGCCAATTCCGCCATGACCGCATATGGATTTGTATGGTGCGGTTGAGAGGACTCGAACCTCCACGGGCGTACGCCCACTACCCCCTCAAGATAGCGTGTCTGCCATTCCACCACAACCGCGTATAAAACTGGTGAGCCATGAAGGACTCGAACCTTCGACACCCTGATTAAAAGTCAGGTGCTCTACCAACTGAGCTAATGGCTCTTAAT
>Ga0160445_100697_pt1 | contig 13506 bp, 8 predicted proteins | sample HID1972M_E1MG_FD_108215 | JGI IMG/M metagenome (GOLD analysis project Ga0160445, IMG submission 108215) | Enriched pill bug-associated microbial communities from UW Madison campus, WI, USA - HID1972M_E1 MG | ecosystem: Host-associated > Arthropoda: Insects > Digestive system > Unclassified ... | reverse complement strand
GTAACGAGTTTCGGGAATTAGTAAATAAAACAATCCCTGTATTTAAAACAGATAGTAATAAATATGCACTTAACAGGCTTAAGAGAAATGGAAGTGGCAGACTGCTGTTGTTGGCTTTTGAAAAATCCAATAAAGTTGCCTGAATTATTTTCCCTTTGGAGGAACAATGAAGATTATTCTTGACGAAAGATTTCGTATTATTTGACTGTTCGAAAGTTTCTACAGCTGAAAAAGAAGCACTTGATAGAAGATTCCGAATCGGACAGCTATTTACCATCATTAAAAAAAGGCAAAGCAGAAGTAGTGCTGCTTTAACTTTAATATAAATAGATGGAATGTGATTGTTCATTAGTTACTAAATTGTTAATCCTGCAAATCTAAATAATAAATAGCAGTTAAGCCCGCTTTTGGAATATAAAAAATACATTAACATCAATTTGATACAAATCCATAATTACATTTATACTAAGGGAAAAGCGATTATGAGAGAACACTTGAGTTATCGACTAGTTTAAGTAAGACACTTGGTAAACTTACCGAAAGCCAGTGGTCTTTTTATTTTATGGATAATAAACATGATCATTACGGATAATAAGATGAGAATGAAATAGCTATAGGCTAGATTATCTTCACCTTTTGCTGGAATAAAAGATACAATTCCATAACTTAGGAAAGATACAATTACATAGGTTATTCCTCCGGTAAGGCCTCCTGCAATCCCTGCATTTTTAGGAAATCTGCCCAGACAATACGAAAAATAGTTATTAAATGTGAATCCTGCTGCGGTATGAATAAGAAAGGCAAAAAACAAAAGGGAAAATACATTTGATATGAAGTTAACACTTATCAGCATGATGACTACAAACATTACCTGCAAACTTAGATTGATTATCATTTTTTTATTAAATGGCCGGTTGATGGTTGCTTTTCCTATAAAGCCGCCTAGCATCCAGGCGATACCTAATAATAAAGAACTGTATCCAACAATTACAGGGCTTAAATGCAGTTCATGTTCCAAAACAAAAGGGCCAGTCATATTATAAACCATAACCATGCAGTAAGCCAACCCTAACATGATAATGCCTAAGGTAAAGCTGGAGGTTTTAATCATATCAATATATATGCCTGTTATTTTTTTGAGTTTAAATTCGCTATAATGCTTAAGAGTTTCACCGCTGTAGATAAGCTCTAAAATAAGCATTACCAAGGCATATAATCCTAAAAAGTAGAAATTGGATTCCCAACCAAAGGCAGTTTGAAGATAACCTCCAAGAAAAGGGGCAATAATAGGGCCCGCTGACCAAATAATGGTAAATAGACTTAAATAATGTTTAAGTTTTTCGCCAGTAAATACGTCTACAAAATAAGCTCTTTTGGCTACTACAATGGCTCCTGTGGTTAATCCATGGATAATGCGCATCATATAGATTAGATAGATATTATCTGTTGAGGCAATAACAAAACTGGCCAATGCAAAAATTATTAAAGACACCAAACCAATTTTATAACGACCGAAGCTATCAAGAATGCTGCCTATAAACAGCTGCGATATACCATAGCTGATTAAAAAGAGGCTAATGGTAAGTTGCACTTGCGTATTACTTACATGCAATGCTGACGCCATACTGGGTAGTGAAGGAATATACACATCGGTAGCGAAACCTGATAATGGAATTAAAGCAAACGCTAATAAGGTAGAAATATCCTGGTGTTTATCCTGGATGGACTTAGTATTGAATCTGTTGTTGATCATGTTTAGAATAGATGATGTTTAGGATGTGGAGATTAAAAATTCTGCCATTGCTTATATCCCAAATTTCTTGCAAAGATATTTTATCATCCAGTTTTTACGTTATAACAAAAAAAGTAAAATTAAAGTTGACATTGTTATGAAACAAGCGAAAATATGAGATTACACCTTTGTCACTTGTTTAATCGAGAAAGCGTTTTTGATTTTTATATCCATGTATTCCTGCGCTTATAAAAAGAATTGCGGAAACGATGATTGCTGTAAATACAATGGTATGATTACCATACCAGTTGGTAACAGCAATTGCAACCAGTCCCCAAACTCCAGCTATGGAAAATTCGCGCATATTTCTTTTCCATGTCATAAATAGGTTGACTGTGCCAGCCACTAAAATCATGATAATGGTCCAAATGATTCCGGAAATGCCAAAGCCATCCCATTCTATTTTGGCTAAATAAGCAGCAATGTTTGCAATTAACGCAACGGTGATCCAACCAGAATAAAGGCAAAATGGCCACCATACAAAAGCGATTTTTTTAAAAGGCGGATTGCTAAGCTCCATATGAGTTCTTATCACAATTTTAAATAATGAAAAGAGAAGTATCATCATTATTATAACCGAGAGACCTATATATTCGTAAAGCCAGGCTACGATCCATAAGGAATTTGCGATGCAAGAAATGACAAACCACCAGCCAATTTGAAATATGATCTTATCATTATCGAATTCTTCTCTCTTACCTTTTTTTAAAAGGAATCTTCCCTGGTAAATGATAAAGGCGATTAAACCTAAGTAAATCAAGCCCCAGATGGAAAATGCATAGGCTGCAGGTGTAAAATAGGTGTGATATTTTTCAGAAACACTCGCCATCGTATTTCCATTGAAAATCCCCGTATTGGAAAGATAGTTTATAATAATGGTAACTATTAAAGCGATTGTATTGGCGATTGCAAGTGTTTTCTTTTTCATGATTTTTAAATAATATAAAGATGGATTATTATCATATTACTGAAATGTTTTTTGAAAAATTAAAAAACAATAAGACTAAAAGAATAAGGTTAAAATTTAGTGGTTAGTATAATATGTTCATATGAATATCTATAAAACATAAACAAGATACTTGCAGGTTAGTTTTGAATGAATTGATTACATTAGGTTTCAAATTTGTGATTTGAAGTGTAGGTTTTTCAAATGGACTTATTATCTTACACAAGGAATAGTAAATCAATGGACATGTCTCGAAATGATAATCAACAAGGGTCTAATAACCGATATTTAGAAGGCGGCTGCGAGATGGGAGGGCTGACCCGTTCATTTGACTGGTCAAAAACGGTTATAGGCAATCCTGATCAATGGTCGCAAAGTTTGTTAAACACAATCAGTATCATGTTTAATTCAAAATATCCAATGTTCATTTGGTGGGGATCAGAGCTTATTCAATTTTATAATGATGCATACCGACCCCTTATGGGTATAGAAGGAAAGCATCCTAAAGCTTTGGGACAGAAAGGCGTGGAATGCTGGCCTGAGATCTGGCCTGTTATCAAACCGTTGATTGATCAGGTATTTGAAGGGGAAGCGGTATGGAAGGAGGATCAGCTTATCCCTATTTACAGAAACAATAGCTTGGAAGATGTTTATTGGACTTTTGGTTATAACGGTATTAGGGATGAGACTGGAAAAATAGCAGGTGTATTGGTGATTTGTAATGAAACAACTGAAAAGGTAAAATCAAGGCGAAAGATTGACGAAACTTTAAATAAATTAGCCGAAAGTGAAGCACGGTTACGTCATTTACTTTCTTATGCTCCTACTGCAGTTGCCGTATTGAATGGGCGGGAACTTATTATTGAAACTTCAAACAAGAAGATGCTGGAAGTTTGGGGCAAAGACAGCTCCATCATTGGCAAACCACTTCATCTTGCTTTACCAGAATTGGAAGGACAACAGTTTCTTCAACTACTTGACGAAGTTTTTACGAGTGGTATTCCCTATTATGGACATGAGCAGAAAGCATTATTGGAAAAAAACAATAAACTTGAAGAAGTTTACCTGAACTTCGTTTACCATCCGCTTAAAGATGAAAAAGGACTTACAACCAGCATTATGGCTGTCGCTACTATTGTTACTGAGTTAGTAACTGCGAGAAAAGAACTGGAATTCACAATTGAAGCAACTGAATTAGCCACTTGGGATTACAATCCTTTAACCAATAGAATAACCGGTAATGACCGTTTTAAATCCTGGTTTGGATTGCCTTTGGACTCAAAAACTGATTTCGATTTGACAACTGTTAACCAGGCCATAATTGAGGAGGATAAAGAAAGGATAAATACCGCTATTCGGAAAGCATTGGAAAAACAGGCAGATGGTAATTACAATATAATAAATACCATCATTAATCCGAAAGACCATGTTAAACGGGTCATCAAAATAAAAGGTAAAGCCATTCGCGATGCCACAGGAAATATTATTCGTTTTATGGGAACCATGCAAGATGTTACAGAAGAGTATCAGGTATTTGTTAAGTTAGACGATGGAATATTAACTGCTGATCTCAATTTAATTGAACGTAAACAGGCTGGACTGGAAAAGTTCAAAAACTTTACTATCCTGCATCAATCAGAAAGAATAGCTAAGATGGGCAGTTGGGAATATGATTTATCCACTCGGAAGCTCAGGTGGTCTGATGGAATGTACCGTATATTCAATAAAGCTATTGGGACAAAGGTTAATCCGGATATCTATCTGCGTTATGCCGTTGATGAAAGCAAAAAAGCTGCGGAATATCTAATTTATAATCTGGAAAACGCAATACCATTCGAAGAAACACTCGTCATAGTAGTTGATGGTGTTTTTAAAACGATTAAGATCAAGGCAACTGTCATATCAAATGAAGAGAAAATATCACTGAAATTTATTGGGGCAGATATTGACATTACTGAACAGGTAAAATTGCAGAAAGAAAAAGAACAATTGGAAAAGCAGCAAAAAGATATGCAAGCCATTCAAAAACAAAGAATATTCTGGACCACTTTAAATGCACAGGAGGAGGAAAGAAAGCGGATTGCAGAAAGCCTGCATAACGGGTTAGGACAGTTATTATACGGTGTTAAACTCAGTTTGGAACAGCTTAATATCAATAAAGAATTGGCTGATCCAAAATGGTTAAAAAACAAGCAAAGAACAGATCAGTTACTATCGCAAAGCATTCAAGAAAGCCGGCGGATTTCCCATGAACTTTCTCCGGCGATTTTAAATGATTTTGGACTTCAGGAGGCCATTAAGGTTATTTGTCAGCAATTTAGGCCAAGTATTTTAATCAACTGCAAATTTATCGGTTTTCATCAACGATTACATAAGAATATTGAAATTGCTATTTACAGGACCGTTCAGGAACTGCTCATGAATATCGTTAAGCATGCTAAGGCTTCAAAAGCCGCAGTAAAAATAGAAATAACAAAAAAAACAGTGATCATAACGGTTCAGGACAACGGCATTGGTTTTAATAATACCAATAAAAGCAACGGCATTGGATTGGTAACGATTCGCAATAAAGTGAAATTGTTAAATGGAGAATTTAAATTGCTTTCTGGAGATAAAGAAGGCAGTATTATCCGTATTAGCATCCCTTATGAAACTGAACGGGATTCCTTTATTCATTGAGGGAAAAATAACACTAATATGTATTTTATACCTGTTTATTATCGGTTAAATACTTATAATTAGCTTCTGTTATCTGATTAACGCTTAATATTTCTCTCACGGCATACTCTTTGGTATTCTTTCATAAAAAGCAATATTTATGAATGCGGATGTAATTAATGAATTAGAAGAATTCGAAAATGAAGCATCTATAATAAGATAGTTATGAAAAACAAACTTACGTTTAAAGGATTATTTGAAGTTCTTAAAACCTCATTTACTGGGTTTTCCGAGCATAAAGTAACTAGAATGAGTGGCGCATTGGCCTATTATACAGTTTTTTCTATGGGCCCGTTGCTTATACTTATAATATCTCTTTGTGCCATTTTCCTTGGTAGAGAAGCAGTTGAAGGACAGGTATACGCTCAACTGGAAGGCTTTATGGGGCACGATACTGCCGCGCAACTACAAGACATTATTAAAAATGCAGCGATTGGCGGCAAAAGCCAAATAGCGGTTATCATTGGTATCATAACACTGCTTGTAGGGGCTACTACAGTTTTCGCAGAGATACAGGATTCAATTAACGACATTTGGGGATTAAAACCCAAGCCCAAACGAGGGTGGCTTAAAATGGTGCAGAACAGGTTTTTGTCTTTTTCCGTTATTATCAGCCTGGTGTTTATTTTGTTGGTTTCTTTAGGCGTTACTACCATTATTGATGGTTTAAGTGACCGGTTGCGAGCAGCTTTCCCTGATGTTACAGTCATTTTATTTTACGTTTTAAACCAAGTCATTACTCTTGTTATTATTACCTTAATTTTTGGAGTTATTTTTAAAGTGTTGCCTGATGCTCAAATAAAATGGAGGGACGTGATTTCTGGGGCTGTTGTTACCGCAATCTTATTTATGGTGGGCAAGTTTGGCATTTCCTTTTATATCAGCCAAAGTGATGTTGGCAGTACTTACGGAACTGCTGGGTCATTAGTAGTATTGCTGTTATGGACATACTATTCTTCCATCATACTTTATTTTGGAGCCGAATTTACCAAAGCTTTTGCTTTAAAATATGGGTCAGAGATTCATCCCAATCATTATGCTGTAACCACAAAGCAAGTTGAAGTCGAAACTGGAAGTAAATCAGTGCAGGAAAAAGAAACAGAATAATTAACGAGAGAAAAGAAGCAGATAGTTAATTTTAATTATGAAGCAAAGCGCTGGTATTTTACTTTACAGGATATCTGAAAAAAGATTGGAGTTTTTTCTAGTGCACCCAGGCGGCCCATTTTTTCAAAACAAAGATGTGGGATGGTGGTCGGTTCCAAAAGGGGAGATCCCTCCTGATGAAAAGCCAATAGATACCGCAATAAGAGAATTCGATGAAGAAACAGGATACAAGCCTTCCGGCAATTTTATCGTGCTTAATCCTGTTGTTCAAAAAGGGGGAAAGCAAGTGTTTTGCTGGGCTGTAAAAGGAGATCTGGATCCAAAGGTAATTACTTGCAATACCTTTGAATTAGAATGGCCACCTAAATCTGGTAAAATGAAAGCTTTTGCAGAAGTAGACAAGGGAGGTTGGTTTACATATGAAGAAGCAAAAAGGCTGATCAATGAAAAGCAGGTAAGTTTCCTGAATGAATTTACCCATTTGCATAGCAATGCAGTATGCTAGGCTGTCAACGTTTACTTTTAGTAAATTTACTCATCTGCTGGTGAAAAATGTGCCAGGTAATTGTTGAATACGAGTTGCAGTTCCTGATTCAGTTTTTCTTGCTTAAAAGTTTGTGTGCTGTCTATCATGCCGTTAATTGCTCCCATAGCGTATTGAATTCTTCTCGTTTCAAGATTTGGTTTGGTTTTGGCAATAGCCGAGAAGTAGTTCAGTTGTCCGGATAAGAAATCCATATTCTTTTTCACCAAAGCATTCGCTTTTTCTGTTTCTCCTACTTTATACAATAGGTCTGCTATGAAATAATAGCGTATTCCATCAGAAGTACTATACATCCTTTCTGGTATAATATCCAACCAACGGTTCAGTACTTGTTTGGCTTCTGTTGTTTTTCCTTGTGTGATGAGAGCATTGGCCTCACTTTCGAACATATACGATAGCTGACCGATCATTCCATACGAAACTTCATCGAGGAAGGTTGCATTTTTCATATTTCCCCAGGTATATTTATTCATCAGACTATCGTAAAGAGCTTCCGTATTAATTAATTGAGGCTGATCATCTTCATCCAGGTTTCCTATCACAGTTATAGGCATTAACCGGGAAACAAAACCTTCAGATACCAAGTATTTCTCCAGTCCCATTAAACTGCTTGGTGGTATCCCATTTCCAAAATAGATTGGTCTTTTCCAATCATTGTGAACCAAAATATCCATGATCGCTAATTGATCACGCGAAACACGGTTGCTGGGGTACTCCCACTGCATGCTATCTGTTATGCGATCTTGCAAATCAGCCGGAACAACATTATTCTTAATAACGTTATTTTTATTGATGGTTAATTGAAATTTTTTTGTTGGTAAAATATTTTCTAAAGAACCATCTTGCAGTTTTATTTTGTCATTTGGATTCTCTGAAAGCAAAACAGCTAATATGTTCTTAAGTTCAACTGGCGTATTGATTCCCATATCATGGTATTCAATAAGATCACGGGTTCCCTCAGTAAATTGCTCATTTTCCATGCTAATAGGTAATGCGTCGGCATTGTTTACTTTTTCTTTCAGTTGCCTAACATACCAGTCTGCATTTAATAAGCTTAAATTTACAAGTCTTACATCCGGACGAATATTTTCCACTTCTTGAACATACCATAAAGGAAAGGTATCGTTATCACCATAAGTAAACAGAATTGAATTCGGGGCGCAGGATTCAAGGTAGTTTTTAGCCATATCCCGGGCAACATATTTAGCAGAACGGTCATGATCGTCCCAGCCTTGTTCTGCCATTAAAACAGGAGCCGCTAATAAACTAATTACAGTTGCTACGATTGCCGCATTTTTAGCATTCGTTTTCTTTTGCAACCAGTCTGCAACAGCCAGTACTCCAAGCCCAATCCAAATAGCAAAAGCATAGAACGAGCCCGCATAAGCATAATCCCGTTCACGAGGTTGAAGCGGACTTTGATTTAAATAAAGTACAATGGCCAAGCCGGTAAAGAAAAACAATAAACCTACGATCCCAGCATCTTTTTTATTTCGTTTAAAATGCCATAAGGCTCCAGCCAAGCCGAGCAATAAAGGCAGAAAATATAATTTGTTGTGAGAAGGGGCAGTTTCCATTGATTGGGGCATATCATATTGGCCCCCCAATCGCCAATTGTCAATAAATTTAATTCCGCTTATCCAGTTTCCGTCGGTGAAATTTCCTAGTCCTTGCTCTTGATTTTGCCTGCCTGCAAAATTCCACATAAAATACCGGGTATACAGGTGCCCGATCTGATAGGTAAAAAAGAACTTTAGATTATCAGAAAAGCTGGATTGTTCATTTTCTGCAAGGTTTAGCCATTGACGGTAAAAGGCTGGGTCGTTATTACGAATGCTATAGATTCTAGGAAAGAAAGTTTGGCGGTCGTAGATATAATTAAGTTTTTGGCCGATAGTATTGTACTTTTCTGCTCCTTTTACGTACATATTGAAACCTCTACTTATGTCGATAGGCTGTGAATCAAAGTAAGGGCCTGTAATCAATGGCTCACTTTCATATTGTTCCCGATTAAGATATCTTAAAAAAGAAAACACATTATCCGGATCACTATTATTCAATGTCGGATTTGCTTTGGCACGGATCATAACCATAGCAAATGAGCTGTAGCCAATGATGATAAATGCCAAGGATAGCATGATAATATTTAGTATGGGTTTAACCTTTTGAATGGAATACCAAATTCCATATACTAGGCATCCTATTACCAAAACAGTAAAAACGGAAACACCGGTATCGAAACTCATACCTATGGTATTTACAAAGAACAAGTCAAAGTAGGCGGCACCTTTAATTAAATACTGAATAACTCCCCATAATATTATTCCCAGAATCAATATTCCAATGGCTAAGGTTTTTATCACTCCTGTGGTTGAAACAGTTGGAGCTTTTTTAAAGTAAATAACCAAGGCCAACGCTGGTATTGTTAATAGATTAAGTAAATGAACGCCAATGGAAAGCCCCATAATGTAGGCAATGAATAGTAACCACCTATCGGCATCCGGTTGACCAACACGTACTTCCCATTTAAGGATAGCCCAAAATACAACGGCTGTGCAAAGAGATGACATGGCATAGACCTCAGACTCGACCGCTGAGAACCAAAAAGTATCAGAAAAGGTATAAGCCAAAGCTCCCACAACACCGGCGCCAATGATTTTTATCATTGATGCAGTATCTGGGCCTGCTGCTTTTTTAACGATTGAAAAGTCGGGTGTTATAACTCTACGCGCTAAAGCCGTAACCGTCCAGAATAGAAATAAGATCGTAAAGGCACTTGAAAGAGCAGAGCCCATATTCATCCAGTAAGCAATTCGTTCAGGATTTCCAAATGCCAGATTAGAGAAAATATTTTGCAACATCAAAAATAGTGGAGCACCTGGTTGATGTACAATCTGCATTTTGTGGGCAGCAGCGATAAACTCGCCGGTATCCCAAAAGCTTGTAGTAGGTTCTATGGTTAAAGAATAAACGAGCGCGGCTATGAAAAAGCAGATCCAACCGGAAATAGTATTGATCTTATTATAATTCATAATATTGGAGTTATAATTAAAAGAGGTTCATTAGAAATGAGCTATCATAAGAGGAGTGTTAGCTCCGCATTGTATGGCTAGCTATTCATACATTAAAGTTAGTATAATTTATAAAAAAAAAACATTATATTTAAGTTTTGTTATTAAAGAGAAATTAATTTAATTATAACAAATTCCGTCAAACTTTTCCAGAAAGGGTTTGTTAATTAAATTTACATGTTAAAAACCTAATTCTATTTGTTATGAACCAGCAAAATTCTAATGAAGATTCTAATGAAAATTCCAATGCTTCTGGCAATAATTCACCTAACTTAACTACCAGAAATGGGCATCCCATTTTTGATAACCAAAGTCTTCGCACTGTAGGGAGCCGCGGACCAGCTACGTTAGAAAATTACCAGTTTCTGGAAAAGATGTCGCATTTTGATAGAGAGCGTATACCAGAACGCGTTGTGCATGCTCGCGGGGCAGGCGCCCACGGTATTTTTGAAGCCTATGGAACTGTAGGTGACGAACATATTTCTAAATATACGCGGGCGAAGTTTCTACAGGAGAAAGGGAAAAAGACAGAATTGTTTGTACGTTTTTCTACAGTGATTCATGGGACTCATTCGCCAGAAACTCTCAGGGATCCAAGAGGATTTGCTGTGAAGATGTATACAGAAGACGGCAATTGGGATCTTGTTGGTAATAATCTTAAGATATTTTTTATTCGGGATGCCTTAAAGTTTCCTGATTTTATTCATGCTTTTAAACCTGATCCGGTTACAAACCGCCAGGATGGAGAAAGGATGTTTGATTTTATAACCCATGCCCCCGAAGCATTGCACATGATTACATTTTTGTTTTCTCCCTGGGGAATACCGGCAAATTACAGACAGATGCAAGGATCGGGCGTAAATACGTATAAATGGGTGAATCAAGAAGGCGTTGGTGTTTTAGTAAAATACCATTGGGAACCATTACAGGGCATTAAAAACCTAACAACGGAGATGGCTCAGGAAATACAAGGCAAGAATTTCAATCATGCTACTCAGGATTTGTACGAAGCAATAGAAAGTGGAAATTATCCTGAATGGGAGCTGTGCGTTCAAATTATGGAAGACGGTGAACATCCTGAATTGGATTTTGACCCGCTGGATGACACTAAAATATGGCCAAAAGACCAGTTTCCATGGCATCCTGTTGGTAAGATGACTTTGAATAGAAATCCGGAAAATTATTTTGCAGAAGTTGAACAGGCTGCTTTTGGAACAGGGGTTTTGGTAGATGGGTTGGATTTCTCTGATGATAAAATGCTTCAAGGGAGGACCTTCTCTTACTCGGATACCCAACGCTACCGAGTAGGCACAAACTATCTGCAGTTACCTATTAATGCGCCTAAAGCTCAGGTTGCGACCAACCAACGTGATGGGCAAATGGCCTATAATCAAGGCGGTGTAGGCGGGTTAAATCCACATGTTAATTACGAACCATCTTCTTTAGGCGGACCAAAAGAGGCTCCCCGCACAGGAAAGGATCATACTCCTTTATACCATGCTGCATTGGTACGTCAAAAAATTGAGAAACAAAACAATTTTCAACAAGCTGGGGAAACCTACCGAGATTTAGAAGACTGGGAACGTGATGAACTGATTTTAAATCTGGTAAATACCATTGGTACTGCCAATAAGGATATTCAAAATAAAATGGTTGATCTGTTTATGCAATGTGATGAAGATTATGGAAAACGGGTGGCAGAAGGTTTAGCAAAAATGCATGTTGACGAAAGTAATAAAGGCCCAATAGGAACAATTAAATCGCATGAAGCCGTTAAACAAGCTGAAGACGAAAGTCAAAGTAGCGAGCCTTATTGATAATTTTATTGCTAAGAAGAATGGAAGATTCAAAAGACCAGTTAATAAATGCTGCCAGAAATGGTGATATATCTTTATTGCAATTGCTAATTGATCAAGGCGTGGATGTAAATACAAAAGATGCTCGTGGTTACACCCCTTTGATTATTGCAAGCTATAACAACCAAATAAAAGCAGTAAAAATATTACTGGCAGCGAATGCAGATGTAAATCTACAAGATTTAGGAGGAAACACTGCCTTAATGGGTGTCTGTTTTAAAGGTTATCCAGAAATTGCCGAATTACTAATTGCAAATGGGGCAGATTTAAATAGTCAGCACAGCAATGGAGGTACTGCATTAATGTTTTCCGTATTATTTGGACGAAATGAGTTAGTTGACATAGTTTTAAAAAATGGAGCAGATACGTCTATTAAGGATGTTCGAGGTCTAACTGCAATAGACCTCGCTATCCAGCAAGGAAATGTAAAAGCGATAGAATTGATGGAAACCTATGTTAAATCTCCATAACTACGCTCTTTCCGGCAGTGTTCCCCTTAGGTAAATCAACTTGTATTATACTTGATTTTTTATCCTTGTTCCATGTTGCGTTCCAGTTATCTCCTGATCCTTTAATCTGAGAGGTCACTTTAAGATTGACAGAACTTAGTTTCCGTGTTGGATCTGAAACAGCTAGTTGCTCGATTGTTTTGTTGTTGGTTTTAATTATGACCATACACGGTTTATCGGCCGTTATAGTAAGTCCATCAGTAATTTTTATATCTCCGGCTTTATAAAATACAATTTGAGTCCGGTTTAACCTGTTATGTTTTACAGCTTGTACAGATGATGTGTTAGCCAGTACTGTGATCTCCGGATTCTTTTTATAGGATTCGACTTCTGCAGCTCCTACATCTGGGAGTACAATATATTCATAGCTTGCATTTTGTGGTTTAGTACCATGGTCAAACCATAATGTAAATACGTCTTTTTTGACCTCTTCTTCAGTTGCCCACGCTTGATGGTTTATTTGTCTCCAGCTGCCATTTTCTGTTGCATTTCGAAGCATCAAATTTGTTGGTGAAGGAAATAGATAAGCAATACTGTCGTGTAATACCCAAGAAACTAATCCTAATGTATGATCCCCTTTAGGTAGTGTTTCCTGTTTGTTTCTGCTTTTTACCATAACGTCCTGGTTTAATAAGCATTGATTAATTGTAGTTGCAACGGGATATTCTGACTCAGCGTAAATGCCTGTTCCCAAACAAACATATTCCTTATCGAAGAAGAACCATGATTTTCGAGCTTGAAGTGGATCATGAGGACTTTGGAAATCAAATGCTGCAGCTCCATATTCACCATCCGTGACTCCACCAACAAAGTCTTTAAGCCCTTTTTTAGCCAATTCATCCCAATGGGGAAGGGCTGGTTTTTGAACGGTAGTTGTTCCTGGTATTTTCTGCCAGTTCCATACCGGGAAGATATTGAAATATTCTTTTCCGGTTCGGGAAATAAAATTACTGCCATCTGCAT
>Ga0160445_100694_pt1 | contig 13630 bp, 11 predicted proteins | sample HID1972M_E1MG_FD_108215 | JGI IMG/M metagenome (GOLD analysis project Ga0160445, IMG submission 108215) | Enriched pill bug-associated microbial communities from UW Madison campus, WI, USA - HID1972M_E1 MG | ecosystem: Host-associated > Arthropoda: Insects > Digestive system > Unclassified ... | reverse complement strand
TGAATCCAATCGTATATTCCCCATCGGCCTGCTCTGCATAGGCTGCTTCGGGAAGCAACAAAAAGGCAAGCATCAGCATGGCCATTACCGTCCTGACGACAGGTAAACGGTCAACTAACATATTTAACCTCCAAATCCCACAAAATACCGATAATCATTCTCAATATAGTCCAAAATAAAAAGCTCAATTGAGCTGGCTTTCAAAATGATACCTCATGCGGGTACTGGCGTCAATCAAGTTCATAGAATCGTAAAATATTCGATGCAGGTTATTCGCAAAATCGCCGATACCATTCGTACATCAATAAGTCACTTTTTTATCGAAATATAGATTATAATGCAGTAGATAAGAACTATGGCAAATGGTCAATTATTACTAGATTCAGTCATTAATTCAGTCATTAAAGAGGTGAATGATATGGAATCACGCTTCCGACTAAAACTTATTGTTACAATGATCGCTTTTGCAATGAGTATTTCGGTCATACTAGCTGCGATAGATCATAACAGACTTAAAAGTCAAACGATCCAAAACCAGCAAGTGCTCATGCAAAAAAGCGAAGAACTTGTTATAACATCTATTGATACGATTGAAAAAGCTTATTACCTATTCGGCGAGCAAATGGCTCCCTCCATGAAGGAGGCAACTGCAGAATTAATACTTCTCTATGAAAAACAACCAGATTTTGATCAATGGAGCTTTAATGAACTAAAGAAGGAATACGGATATGATGTCTACATTATCAATAAGGATAACGTCATTACGCACAGCAGCATGGAATCCGATATCGGACTTGATTTCAAATCTTGCTGCAAATCGCTTGCCAAAACATTGGATGCCAGAAGAATATCCGGACAGTTCTATCCTGACGGCATGGATATCGAACAAGAGACTGGCGTGGTCAAAAAATATAGTTATCAGGGCACGCCGGACGGGCAATTTATCATTCAGCTTGGCAATAATTTGCAAGAAGGCGCTATTTTTCAACAGTTTAATTTTTTCACTGCCATTGATAACCTTACATTAAGAGACCCATTGATTTCCCATATTTACATATTAAACACGGCCGGAAATGCATTAGGATATTCGACGGATTCGTTTAAATTGCAAGAAGAGCATTACAAAGCTTTTAAGCATACCCTTGACACGAAAGAAACGACAGAACGGCCAGGGGAATGGAATGGCAAAAAGGTTTCTTACCGAAACATTTATTATAAATCCAAATACGATACGGGAACGACAACAGAACGAAAAGTAATCCAGGTTATTTACAATGATGAAGATCTGCAAAACTTGCTGGCCGACAATCGCAAAGCTTTTGTTTTCCAGCTAGGAACCGTATTATTCGTTACGATCATTTTGTCGTTATTCATTTCAAAAGCAGTAGCCAGGCCTATGCATCTAGCCTTTCATGATAGCCTTACCGGCCTGAAAAATAGAGCTGCTTTCGACGAAGCCATGATTCGGACACTCTCTTCGCAACAAACGACGACAGCGCTCATTATGATGGATGTCGATAACTTCAAAGAAGTGAACGACAAGCTGGGTCACGACACCGGCGACCAGCTGTTGAAATGCGTGGCCGAAGGCATGCATAAAGCGGCACGCAAGGGAGATATATCGGCACGACTGGGCGGCGACGAATTTATTATGATCTTGCCTGAGACAAGCGCTGCGGATGCTATGCAGATGGCAGAACGGCTTATCGATTCGATTACGGCCTTGACGACTTCCAACAGGGAGCTCTCGGATCAGCCTGTAACGATCAGCGTAGGCATCGCGGTTTCCCCCATTCATGGACAAGACGCAGAAACCTTGATCAAACATGCGGACAAAGCGCTTTACTCCTCCAAAAAGCGCGGGAAAAATCAATATCAGGTATATAACGCATAATAAGTATTCCATGGAAGCTCAAGTGGAGCTGTCCCAAAAGCAGGCTTTTTCGCTTAATGAGACAGCTCGCTTCGTGAAAGAATCAGCAAAAACATAGAAATGGCGGTGCTTAGAGAGTTATCCCTCCAACCCCCGTAATGGAGCAAACGATACCTGCTTTTTTGATGTATGGCATTTCCGCCAAGCCTACAATGATTCCGGAGGAAGGCGCATGAAGCTTCTCGAGTTCCTCGCCGAATAAGCCATATATGCTGCCGACAGCATCCCCTTCCTCAACGATCTGAAGCAATTCCACTGCCGGGATAAAGAAACCGTCTACGGAAGCAAGCAACGAAGCGTCAAAATCGCCATCGCCTTTCAATCTTCGTTTAATAGCAGGCGCAGGCTGAAGCAACCAGGCTTCAGGCGCAAGCAGCATACCCAAATGATGCATCAAGCGAAAAGCGCCGCGCCTGTATTGTTCCTGTTCGGCAAGTTTAATTCTGCGGCCTCCGCTCGCCTCCGTATACAGCCACGGGATTCCCCGTTCCGTCGCCGCGCTAACCGTGCGTCCCGGCCCTACCTGCGGATGGGCCCAAATCGTCTCCATGCCGAACGCTTCGGCGGCAGCGCGCGAACGTCTCCCTAACTCTTCTTCTTCATTATGGTAATAGCCCGCAAGAACCGGAATGGAAAATTCCATGGCGCCGCTATGAAGATCAAGCAAGAAATCCGCTTTTGCCAAAATATACTGATCCAAGTAATAGGCCAGTCTTTCCGTATAGCTGCCTTCCGGCGAGCCCGGAAACTCCCTCGCCAAATTTTTCCCATCAAGGGGCGTAACGCGCGAAATCCCCTCATATGCCGGCATATTTACAATAGGAACCATGAGCAGCGTTCCGCGAATGTCTTCCGGCTGCACGGAATGGATAAGCTCAATGACAGTACGCACCCCGTCATATTCGTCTCCGTGAACGGCAGCAAGAATGAGCAAGGTCGGTCCCTGCTCCTTCCCTTTTACGATCCGCAGCGGAATTTCTCCGGCTCTATCGCCGCATTCAAAAGTCAACATAACATTCGCGGCTTCCCCCCGCTTTACTGACTCCCAATCGAATAACGCGGCAGGTGTATGTGGAATCGTCATTTTCACTCTCCTTAGATCAGCTTAAGCGACCGCATGCAGCTTTGGACCTGCTCTTCTTGCGCGGCTGTCAGCCGCGGCGCGTAATCAGGCGCAAAATTCCCTTCAAAGCCAAGCGCATTCATGGCATAGCTAAAGCCGCCGAATACGCCCACGCTTACAAATGTGTTGCGAAGCTCAATAATATCATCCAGACTGCTCGACGCCGCTTCCCTATCTTCGCTTGCCAAACTTTCATATAAACGCTTATTAATAGCCGTCGTGCATGAAAACATGCCGTCAAGCTGACTCGTCAATCCATAGCCGTAAGCCGCATCGAATACGTCCAAGCCGCTAAATAAAACCGAGAAGTTCGGAGCATGCTGAATCTTTTCCCGCTGCAAAACTCTGGCCAAAGCCAAATCCCCTGTCTTGATCCCTGCAATATTCGGATTTTTCATAAGCTCTATGGCCGTTGCCGCTTCAATCTTCGTCTTCGTAACGCCAGGCAAATCGTACATATAAACCGGATAAGGAGACACCGCCGCGATCCGCTCAAAAAAAGCCCGCACCTCCGTCTGCGTCAACGCAAAATAAAAAGGCGTAGTCGCTACAACTCCGCTTAAAGCCATTCCTTTCAAGCTGTCTATTCTTTCCGCCACTCGTCCGATAGAGTTGTCCATGACGCCGACCATAACCGGACAAGCAGACCGGGCCGCCTTTACCGCATCGGATGCGATCTGCGCCGTCCTTGCATATTCCGAGTTTTTAATTTGCGCTTGCATGCCCATCGAGCCCATTACCAACAGCCCCGCCGCATTCCCATTCAACTGATCCTCAACATGCAAACTTAAGCTCGAAGCAATGACGTTCCCCTGCTCATCAAGAGGCGTCCCAAGCGCTGGATAATAACCTGCCGACAACATATTTTTCATTTTTCATCCCCCGCTAATTCTCAAATTTTATCTTTACAGCGCACACAACCGTGCTCACACCCGTTCTACACAATACTCTCCGGTATTTCCCCTGCTTCAAATTTCCGCTCCGCCGCTGCCAACGTTTTCCCATCATCACCACATAACGCCTGCCAGTGTCCCGGAAACAAATCCTTTGCCGGCAACCTTTTCAATTTGCGTATACTGCAAACAAGCTCCTCAAGCGAAAAATCTTCTGCCTGCTGCACAGCTATTCTTCCATTCGAAAAGAGTACGTCCCCGCAAAATAATGCTGCAAGTTGTGGAATATAGATACTCATATGATCACGGCTATGACCGGGTGTCGCAACAAAATGCAGCTCCAAGTCGCCGCAGGACAGTCTTTCTCCATCTTCGATTACGAGAGTCGGTACGCAAGACTCGTAACGATAATCAGCCGGATAAACCCCTTGCTCCCGCGCTTTGCCAATCCCAAGCGTATCTTCCCCACCGCTCACCAACTCCGCCGTCAATCCTGAACAAACGACCTTCGCGCCGAATTGCTGCTGCAATAGGGCGGCCCCGCCGGAATGATCCGCATGCGCGTGCGTCAACACAATCCATTCTAGCTGTTCGCCCGAAAATCCATGCCGCGCAAGAAGATCCAGCAATATATGCGTATTTCTTCCGCCTCCGCAATCAATCAGTATCCCTTTATCACCAGCTGCTACATAATAAATGTTGCAGTCATAGTCATCCGACATACGATTGCCCAGCAACCCGCTTCCTACTAAATAAACACGCTCAGTCAGTTGCGCCATCGCGCCGCCTCCCCTTCCACGTCAGGGCGCTAATCGAACCGGCTGTCCGGTTTGGCTGGACAAAATAATAGCTTCCGCCACCCGAACAGCCTCTTTCGCATCCTCCGGCAACAAAATAGGAGAAGGCGTATTATCGCGCACGCATTGGTAGAAATGCTTCATTTCCTCAAAAATATAGCCTGCATAAGAGTCATAAGCTTCATTCCATATATAGGAAGCCTTATGAGTTACGCCGTGGCCGCTCCAAAATACAAGCGATTGATCAGGATCCTGAAAATGAATGATGCCTTCCTCGCCGACAATCTCCATCCGCACATCCATCTCCGCAGGCGCTTGCTTGGAAATAAGCCAATTATTCTCAATCACGCCGATCGTCCCATCTGAAAAAGCAAGCATTGCCCATATTAAATCCGGTCCGTTCCCGGTGCTACTGCTTGATCGGGCAAACACTTCAACAACCTCCGCCCCCGTCATCCAACGCTGCAGATCAATATCGTGAATGCCGAGAATATACATTAAATTCGTACGCTCATATAACGAAAAATAACGACTCGGATTGTTCCGCCTCGAATAAATCGAGCGCACTTTGCCAAGCTCGCCTTGCTGAACCGCTTGCCTTGCCGCAAGCATTCTAGGATCAAAACGCAGAACATGCCCTACCATAAGCAGCCGATTATTTTGTTTGGCCGTTTCAATCATCCGCTCGGCATCCTGCTCCGTAAGCGCGATTGGTTTCTCGACAAATACATGACAGCCTGCCTGTAAAGCCGCCAAGGTTGGTTCGGCATGATGCATTTCGGGAGTAAGCACAATGACCACATCCAACCGCTCGGTGTCGATCATTTCCTGCCAGCTTGCATAGCCGGCGCAGCCCCACTCCTCAGCAGTCTCCAACCTCGTTGTCTCGCTCAACTCTGCTACAGCCACCAACTTTACATTGGCAATCTGTCGCAAACATTTAAGATGAAATTGCGAAAAGCGTCCTAACCCAATCATCCCTACTCGAATATACGCTGCAGCTTGCCGATGCCCATGATTAACCATTGCACCATCCCCTCGTAATATATAATATGGTATTACCAATTAATATATCATCAGCTCTTTGATTTAGTCAATTTCATTTCATTGTATCCGAACCATCCAGATAAACATTGACCTTGTCAATAGCATACAGTACTATAATTGGTAATACCATGACATTTAAAGAGGGTGCTGCTTAATATGATATCTACAGGTATATGGCATTTCGCGGACTCCTTGCCGGCCGTAGCTCCGCATAACCGCATTACGCTTGGAGAAGGACATACGCCGCTTATTGCCAGCAGCTCCATTGGTGCCGAGCTGGGTTTGTCGCAGCTTTATTTTAAGCTGGAATCACTGAATCCGACCGGTTCCTACAAGGATCGCATCTCGGCTATGGCGCTATCCCTGGCCAAACAATCCGGTAAAACGGCCTGTATCGGCACCACCTCCGGCAATGCGGGCGCGTCTATCGCTGCCTATGCAGCCAAAGCGGGCATTCCTTATCATGTTTATGTCCAGGAAAATATAATTCCCGCCAAGCTGGAGCAAGTGCTTGTTCATCAAGCGCATGTGTATAAGGTCAAAGGACTCGGTTTCGATCCCGCGATCGGCACCAAAGTATTCGAACAGGTACGGGATAAAGCGATTCGCAATAACTGGGAAGCCGTCATTACTGCTTTCGCCTATGCCCCGCTCGCTATGGAAGCCGTGCAAACAATCGCATGGGAAATAGCCGATCAGCTTGGCGTGCCCGATGCCGTCTTCGTCCCCGTTGGAGGAGGCGGACTGTTCTCCGGCATCTATAAAGGCTTTCATCGGATTTGCGAGCAGAACAAAGCCAGCAAGCTTCCCCGCATGGGCGCCTGCCAATCTGCAGGCTGCAGCAATTTAGTAAGGGGCTGGCAGCAAGGTTTGGGACAGCCTGCAGCAGGAGCCTCGACTTCTATGATTTCAGGCATTCAAGTGTCCAATCCGCCCGATGCAGACATGGCCTTCGAAGCGCTGGACAGCAGCCAGGGCGTGGGCTCCATCGTTGCCGATGAAGAAACATGGAAGTGGCAGCGCGAACTTGCAAGACGGGAGGGCATCTACTGCGAACCTGCCGGAGCCATTTCGCTTGCCGGTCTCGTTCAGGCTGTGGAAACAGGCCGAATCAACCGCACTGACAAAATTGTGTGCATCGTTAGCGGCGCAGGCTATAAGGATTTGGAGCAGCAGCGACTAATGGTTCAGGAAGCAGCAGCCACTATCCCTCTATACGACGCCGATCAGTTGTAGAGCCTTATTCTGCTTACAATTAATCGACATTCTCGAATTGTTGGCTATAATGATAGTGTAGAGGAGGTTCCGCGAATTGAAACAACCCATTTCAAATGAAATCAAATCATTAAGCTGGATCGTAAGCGACCGCATTAAACAATATATGATTGATCAGCAGTTGAAGCCTGGCGACCGCCTGCCTCCGGAGCGCGCGCTGTCCGAAGCTTTGGCAGTAAGTCGTCCTGTTGTCAGAGAAGCGCTCAGCCATTTGGAAACACTCGGATTAATCGAGAAACATCAAGGACGGGGATTATTTGTCAAAGAACAAAATTTGTCGCGCCTGTTTCAAGAAATGCTGCCCCCCTCCAATCATGACAAACAAACCTTTAAACAGGTCGTTGAATTTCGTTTTATGATTGAACAAGCCGCACTGAGCCATATTATGAACAATATTCAGGCAGAGCAGCTTCAGCCTTTGTACAAAATCATAGAGCAATCCGAAGACAATATAAGCGATTCGGAGTTCATTAGACTGGATCATGAATTGCATCGCCAGCTTATCCGGCTTTCATCCAATCCGTATTTAATTGAATTGACCACAGTCATTGACAATTTTTTTGCGCTCCTCGAACAACCGGTTCGTGACAAGCCACTTTCTATGGAAGAACGCAACCAATCCATTAGACAACATCGTCAATTGCTTGATTTCATAGAGCAAGGTCAAAAAGGCAGTGCGATAGAGCTGCTTGAAGAGCATCTTTTGCCCATCTACTCTGACTTCTAACATTGGAACTGGAGAAGTATTAACCATTTTATGCTGAATAGGAGTAGGCGGAGTTATGTCACTTGAACCTATAGTACGCACAAGTCTAAAAGAACAAGCGATTGCCAAAATCCGCGAATTTATTACGGATGGCGGCTTTCGTGCCGGACATCGCTTCTACAGCGAAAAAGAACTGATAGAACGACTGGAAATGAGCCGAACGGTTATACGAGAAGCGCTTAAGTCGCTGGAAACAATCGGACTTCTCCAAATTAAGCCAGGCGACGGCATTTATGTATCGGAAGCTTCGATTAGCCATATTGTAGATCAAGTCTCCTTCGGCTGGACACAAAGTCCGGCGCGTATGCGAGAGCTGCTCGAAACGAGAGTCATGCTGGAGAAAGCCGCGCTAGAATTAATCCTTTCACGATCGCAGCCAATCGCATTAGACGCGTTAGACCGCATTAACGCACAGATGGCCGCCGCAATCGAAAATGGCGAATCGATCATCGAACTGGATATCGCTTTCCACCGTTCGCTCTTTCAGTTGACCGGCAACGCCACCTTTCAGGAATTAAGCGAGGTTATAAGCGCGTTTTTTCACGATTGGCGCGATCAGCTACTGGATAAAGAGTCCGGTTATATTACACTTCGCGACCATGAGGAAATTACGAAAGCTATTGCAAAAAAAAATATGGCTGCAGCAAAAACTTGGCTAGAACATCATTTATCCGTCTGGGAACGTCTGTTTGAACAATAAAAGCTGTCCTAAGCTTCATAATGGACGGTTACTTCCGTCACGCGCGGACTATTCCCACCATTTATTGCTCCAAGCGCCAGGCGATATTGAATCCATTGACCAACCTGCAGGGCATCCGTCGCTTTCTGACCATTATCGAACCAGCTATCTTCCATTCCATTCGGACCCTGCCAATTAGCCTCTACCAGCCCGCCTCTACTTGACGCAGTCCGGATTTGAGCCTTCACCCAAGTCTTCGGCTGCAGCTCGGCTATCCAGGAAATTCGCGACACTTTATCTCCGTGAGGGAGTTCGAATTCACTGGATATATAAAATTCTTCCGGACGACGATCCATGATATTACCCGGATCTACGGACATCATGCCATGCGGCCCCATTGTAGGGAGCTTAGTCATCCGTTCTTGAGAGAATCCATCAGGACCATTCCACATGACATAGGAATATCCGCAGTGATTCCCATTCGTCTTGTGGTTAGCGATAGCCAAGTCGACCCAACCGTCTTCATTGAAATCAATCGCCATCGATCCGCAAGATGAATGGGTAAATATCGTCGAACGGTAATCCGCGGAATAGACGCCTCCCGGTTGTCCCCAGTAGATATAGGCATCAATGTCCCGTTCACGTCCAGAATTATAGGATGTAACGAAGATATCCAGAATGCCGTCACGATTGAAATCGGCTATCGTTATCGAATTTGCCGTATGCGCCGGGAGCTGTGTTCGTCTATCCTCGCGGAATCCTTCCGGACCGCCCCAGTAAATATAAACATAGGATTCATTCGCAACCTTTTTACCCATCGATAGATATCCGCCGACAATCAGATCAAGCCAACCATTCCCGTTTAAATCCGCTGCTTGGGCGCATATACCGCCATCACAATTCAATACGGTCGAACGGTTCATCGAGAATCCTTCCGGACCGCCCCATAGTATATAACTCGGTCCAAAAACCTGCGATACATATAAATCCAACCAACCGTCATTGTCGAAGTCCGCAGTAAACAACCAGCGCGGCTCCCGATAAGCACGACCTGCCAGCATCTCGTACGAATACAATTTCTTCTCCGGATTGAATATCTTCATATCGGGATCCATCATGATTTTCTGCGGATGATCCACGTCGAATCCTTCGGGTCCGCCCTTGAAGATCAACAGCTCCGGATTACTCGCTCCCGCAACCACGATGTCCAAGTATCCGCTGTGGCGGAAGTCGCCGACGGCACAGCCATGCGCTCTAACCGTAGGCAGCACCAACTTGTTATCGGGATCGAATCCGTTCGCGCCATTCCAATAGAGATAGGATCCCGGATCAAGGTGGGGAGCGTTCTCCGAACAATTGGCAAGAAACACATCGCCCCAACCATCGTCATTGAAATCGCAGCAGATGGAATCAACCGCCGCCCATCCCGGGAACTCGATCCGCCTATCTTCATTAAAGCCATCGGCCCCCCCTAAATAGGCGTATGCGGGCACGTCTCCTCTGACTCGCCCAGAGACATGATTAATAAAAATCACTTGAGGAGAAGGGGAATCCATCGTTGTACCGATTAATGCTGTCGTGGCATCATGCGTTACAAAACGAATGAGCTCCGCTGAAGCGTCAGGATGCGCAAATTTAACAATGATCGACTCGGTTGTATTCATAACATCGGTTCTTCCTTGACAGATCACAATTTCCAATTGACCATCTCCATCAAGATCATGCATGACCACGTCACGCGCGCTTTGGGTTGGAATCTCCATTCGTTCCCTGTTGGAGTACCCCGAAGGATGACCCCAATAAATCCATGAGGACTCGCTTCGATCCCGATCCTTACAAACGACGAGAACAATGTCCTCATAACCGTTCCCGTTTACATCGCCGACTGCGGCAGAGATAACCGATTCGCAATTCAAGATAAGAGGTTCGGCTGCTTTTCGACTTGTTGATAGAGGATAGAAATAGGCTGCATCATTTTCTTGACGGAAAAGATGGATATGACCTCCAATTTCAACGATTTTCGGCGCCCAACCTTCAACAAATACAAGCCACCCTGCTGTCGTACCCGCTAAATCCTGGGCAGCCTCGTCGCTCCCGCCAATTTGCGTGCAGCCCTCTTGCCGCAGTCCTTCAGTACTTCCCCACAGCACCAGGGGATTCCCGCCTTTGACGCGTACGAATAAATCGCAATAGCCATCCTGATCAATGTCCCCGGCAGCCATATGCGTTACTTCAAGCTCTAGCGTTACACGATTCGAAGGCCGGAAACCCGCTGCGGTTTGGTAATAGACGACTAACTTGCCATTGCTGCTGAATGCGATATCCCGATAACCATCGCCATTGAAATCGCCAATCGCCACGGCTCTGCAATTCGGAACAGGAAGTTCAATCTTGTAACGCTCTGACAAACCGCCGGGTGAACCGTAGTAAATATAGGCCGTCAGATCCGAGTGGGTTCCGTTGTTCTGGTTAACAATGACTAAATCATCATATCCATCGCCATTCAAATCACCGATTGCGCCATAATAAGCCCCTGCTGAGGGTAGTTCGATTCGTCTGGCAGAATGTAAGGGATCTACGTAGACATCAATAGCTGGACGTTCGCCCATATCATGACTATTGACATACATAATATCGGTATAGCCATCTTGATTGAGGTCGAAGCGGAAAATCCGTTGCAGAACCCCATTCCGAGAAACATATAGATTTTGTCCGCCGTTACCGAAAGTTCCGTCTGCGAAGGCAGCATAGCCGCTTTCACGCCAAGCTTTACTCAAGTCAACCCCTCCATAATCCTGCTTAATGACTACCCTTTGACCGCACCGACAGTCAGCCCTTGGACAAAATATTTCTGGAAGGAAATAAAGATAATGACAACGGGCAGCGACGTTACAACCGACCCTGCCATGATGAGCCCCCAATCAACTGCTTCCGCATCAATTAAGGTGGCAACGCCTAACGGCAGCGTCATCATTTCTGAATTCTTGATGATCAAAAGCTGCCAGATATAATCATTCCAGCTCTGCACGAAAGTAAAGATAGCAATTGCAGCGAGTCCAGGCGTCGATAAGGGCAGCATAATACGATAATAAATGCCCATCTCGCTGCACCCGTCCATTTTTGCCGACTCCAGAACTTCCTGAGGGACGGTTTTCATAAACTGCCTTAATAAAAAGATCATGTAAGGCGCTGCGATCGCAGGGACAATCAATCCAAGATACGTGTTTATTAAATTCAGTTCGATTGCAATCTTAAATTGCGGGATCAGGAGCGCAGCCCCTGGAATCGTCATCGAGCCGACAAATATTGAAAATATAAACTTGCCTGCGCGAAAGTTAATCTTCGCCAAAGAATACGCAGCCATAGAAGTAATAAAAACGACTGCAAGGGTGGTACTCGCGCTTACAAATACACTGTTTAAAAACCATTTAGCCGCATTCGTATCCAGTAGCTTAATATAGTTATTTAATGTCGGATGATGGGGATAAAATTGTGGCGGAATCTGAAAAGCAATCGACATTTCCTTAAATGAAGATGAAATCATCCAATAAAACGGGAACAAAAACAAAACAGCAGCAATAACGAGCAACAGCTTCAACATAACGACGATCAGGTTGGACTTGTTCATACGATTGCCCCTTAATACTCAATATCCGTTCGCAAAAATTTGAACTGCAGCCATGCAATAATGACAATGATTATGCTCAGTATGACAGCCATCGCATTAGCCCGGCCGTAATCCCCATTTACAAAAGCCTCCTGATACAAGAGCAATAAAATGGTTGTAGTCGCATAATTCGGACCGCCCGCCGTAAACAACAATATAATCGCAAAAAGCTGAAAGGCGCCAATCGTGCTCGTAACTGCAACGAAAAGAATGGTTGGCTTCATCATCGGGAGTGTAATACGAATATGTTTGCGCCAGAACGATGCCCCGTCCAATTCGGCAGCCTCATAATAACTGACGGGAATTCCGCCTAATGCCGCAGATAGGATTACAATAGGTCCGCCGAGTGAAATGGTGAGAACGACTACTGTCGTTGTCACGATCGCCCTGTCATAGCTAAGAAAATTCACCTTGTCTATGTCGAATAGACCAAGGAGATAATTCAGCAATCCAAAATCATAATTCAGCAGATACTGCCACATAAATGTAATGCTGACAATGGACGTGACCGCAGGAATGTAAAATACGGCTTTAAAAACACTTTGCAGCCTCGTCCTGAACAGACTGATAAAAATCGACAGAATGAAACTAATGATGAGAGTTGCCGGCACAAACATGATAACAATAAGCAGTGTATTCTTGACGGACCTGAGAAAAACATCATCTTGCAGCAGAGATTGGTAATTACCAATCCCTGCCCAACCCGAAGAATAATAGGTGTATTTGTAGAAGCTCACTTTAATAGCATCCAAGATCGGATATAAATAAAATAGTGCGAAAAATAACAAGGCAGGCGCTACAAATAGAAAGCCAAATCTTTCTTTATACAATAAGTTGAATTCTCTTTTCAGCATCGCATGCTCCACTCCAATTCGTGCACTCCATCATTTTTTGGATGCAATTGCGTCCTTAATGATTTTATTGGCCTTCTCATCATAATCCTGCATCGCTTGCAGCGGCTCCTTGGCACCGATAAATACGGCTTGCATTTCCGGGAAGAACACCGCTCTGGTTTGTGAATATCCTTCAATATCATAAGAGCCGTCAATCGCAATGATATGCTCTGTATCGGTCACCAATTTGGACAACCACAGCTTCTCGGGATCTGGATTGGCTCCTAACGTGTCTCTTCCATAAACATCGAAGGCGTTCATCGCTTTAATAAAATCAGGATCCTCCGTCTGTGCAAACTGGATGAATTTTTTTGCATATTTAATCTTATTCTCATCCCCATTGTCGAAAATAACGAATTGACCGCCTCCGCCGATAACTACGCCTTGATCCTCCTTAACACTTGGGAATGGCGCCAAGATCGCTTCAAACTCTCCCTTGATCGCCCCTTCGTCTTTCGCCTTCTGGACGGCATTCAAGAGGGAAAACCCGCCAAACGCGACAGCGGTCTTTTCTTGAACGAAATAATCGTTGCTCATTCCAGCAGCTCTTGTTTCCG
>Ga0160445_100691_pt1 | contig 13724 bp, 16 predicted proteins | sample HID1972M_E1MG_FD_108215 | JGI IMG/M metagenome (GOLD analysis project Ga0160445, IMG submission 108215) | Enriched pill bug-associated microbial communities from UW Madison campus, WI, USA - HID1972M_E1 MG | ecosystem: Host-associated > Arthropoda: Insects > Digestive system > Unclassified ... | reverse complement strand
GGCGCTGCCACTGTTCTACCTCAAGCGCTGGCTGGTCAGCTCCGCCGCTCACGCAGCGCAGCGCGAAGGCCATGTGGTGCTCCTATCGGTGGGCACTCAGCGGATCGGCTTCGTCGTCGATCAACTGGTCGGCCAGGAAGAAGTGGTCATCAAGCCATTGGGCAAAATGCTGCAGGGCACTCCGGGCATGTCCGGCGCCACCATCACCGGTGACGGCCGCATCGCGCTGATTCTCGATGTTCCAAGCATGCTCAAGCGTTACGCCGCACGGCGTATTTGAATCCGGGGCGGCGGGGCGATTACGCTCCGCTGCACCTAATGGAGTGTTTATGGCAGTCAAAGTCCTGGTGGTGGACGATTCGGGTTTTTTCCGCCGCCGCGTCTCGGAAATTCTTTCAGCGGATCCGAGCATCCAGGTGGTCGGCACTGCAACCAACGGTAAAGAGGCCATCGATCAGGCACTGGCGCTCAAGCCGGACGTGATCACCATGGACTACGAGATGCCCATGATGGACGGCATCACGGCGGTGCGGCACATCATGCAGCGCTGCCCGACCCCGGTGTTGATGTTCTCCTCGCTGACCCACGAAGGCGCTCGGGTCACCCTCGATGCGCTGGACGCCGGCGCGGTGGATTTCCTGCCGAAGAATTTCGAAGACATCTCGCGCAATCCCGAGAAGGTCAAACAACTGCTGTGCGAAAAGGTGCACAGCATCTCGCGCAGTAATCGTCGTTTCAGTGCTTACAGTGCGCCGGCTCCAGTGGCTGCGCCTGCACCTGCGCCGACGCCTGCTCCGACTGCATCAAGTTTCAGTAGCCACAGCAGCAGCCAAAGCAGCAGCGCTGCGGTGCGTCCAGCGCCTGTGCATGCTCCGGTTGCAACCCGTGCACCGGCCGTCAGCGCTTCGTCGCCGGCACCGAAACGCAAGGCTTACAAGCTGGTTGCCATCGGCACCTCGACGGGCGGCCCGGTTGCGCTGCAACGGGTGTTGACTCAGTTGCCAGCGAACTTCCCGGCACCGATCGTGTTGATCCAGCACATGCCGGCGGCGTTCACCAAAGCGTTTGCCGAGCGTCTCGACAAGCTCTGCCGCATCACCGTCAAGGAAGCCGAGGATGGCGACATCCTGCGTCCGGGGCTGGCGTTGCTGGCGCCGGGTGGCAAGCAAATGATGATCGACGGCCGTGGCGCGGTGAAGATTCTGCCGGGCGACGAGCGTCTGAATTACAAGCCGTGCGTGGACATCACCTTCGGCTCTGCGGCCAAGTCCTACGGTGACAAAGTTCTGGCGGTGGTGCTCACCGGCATGGGCGCTGACGGCCGTGAAGGCGCGCGTTTGCTCAAGCAGGGCGGCAGCTCGATCTGGGCGCAGGACGAAGCCAGTTGCGTGATCTACGGCATGCCGATGGCCATCGTCAAAGCTGACCTCGCCGACGCGGTGTACAGCCTGGACGAGATCGGCAAGCACATCGTCGAGGCGTGTATCTGATGGATGTTCTAAGCCTTATCGGGATCATCATGGCGTTCGTCGCCATCATTGGCGGCAACTACCTTGAGGGCGGCCACATCGGTGCGCTGGCCAACGGTCCTGCGGCGTTGATCGTCCTCGGCGGCACCGTCGGCGCGGCGCTGCTGCAATCGCCGATGAGCGCGTTCAAACGCGCCATGCAGATTCTGGCGTGGATTCTGTTTCCGCCCCGGGTTGATCTGGCCGGCGGCATCGACCGTGTCGTCAACTGGAGCCTCACCGCGCGCAAGGAAGGCCTGTTGGGTCTGGAAGGCGTGGCCGATGCTGAACCGGATAATTACTCGCGCAAAGGCCTGCAACTGCTGGTCGATGGCGCCGAGCCGGAAGCGATTCGCAGCATCCTCGAAGTGGATTTCTACACCCAGGAAGCGCGCGATATCGAAGCCGCGAAAGTCTTCGAAAGCATGGGCGGTTACGCGCCCACCATCGGCATCATCGGTGCGGTGATGGGCCTGATCCACGTGATGGGCAATCTGGCCGATCCGACGCAACTGGGCAGCGGTATCGCCGTCGCATTCGTCGCCACCATTTACGGTGTCGCCAGTGCCAACCTGGTGTTGTTGCCGGTGGCGGCCAAGCTGAAGGCAATCGCGTTGCGGCAGTCGCGTTATCGCGAAATGTTGTTGGAAGGGATCCTGTCGATCGCCGAAGGTGAAAACCCTCGCTCCATTGAGTTGAAGCTGCAAGGCTTCATGGATTAAGGGAATAACCTCATGGCTCGTCGTCGCCACCAGGAAGAACACGTCAACCACGAGCGCTGGCTGGTGTCCTACGCGGATTTCATCACCTTGCTGTTCGCGTTCTTCGTGGTGATGTACTCGATTTCGTCGATCAACGAAGGCAAGTACAAAGAGATTTCCGAAGCGCTGGTCGGTGTTTTCAAAGACTCCGACCGTGCGCTCAAACCGATTCCGATCGGTGATGAGCGACCGAAAACCACCACTCCGGCCAAGCCGCTGGTCAAGGATGCCGAGCAGATTGATGCCGGTATCGCCGGGGCCAGCGATCCGCTGAAAAGCATCTCCGATGACATCAGCGCCGCGTTCGGCGACTTGATCGCGTCCAACCAGATGACCGTGCGCGGCAACGAGTTGTGGGTCGAGATCGAACTCAATTCCAGCCTGTTGTTCGGCAGCGGCGACGCCATGCCGAGCGATATCGCGTTCAACATCATCGACAAGGTTGCAGCGATTCTGAAACCGTTCGATAACCCGATTCACGTCGAAGGCTTCACCGATGATCAACCGATCCGCACCGCGCAGTACCCGACCAACTGGGAGCTGTCCTCGGCGCGTTCGGCGAGCATCGTGCGCATGCTGGCGATGCAGGGTGTGAACCCTGGCCGGTTGGCGTCGGTGGGTTACGGCGAATTTCAACCGGTGGCGAACAACGCCACCGTTGAGGGCCGCGCGAAGAATCGTCGGGTGGTGTTGGTGGTGTCGCGCAATCTCGATGTCCGCCGCAGCCTGACGGGCACCGGGACGGCCAATGCGCAACCGGACGCCGCGTTGAAGCGCGCTGGCACACAAACTGCACCGACCCCGGTCAAGACGCCGGGACGCGAGAGTGCCGTCAATTCTCCGTCACCCGCATTAACACGCTGAGCTATGTCTCGGTCGAGCATATCGGCCGGGAGGAACGAACCGAATGAGAGTCTGGGCAGTCGCCAATCAAAAGGGTGGTGTCGGTAAAACCACATCTTCCATCGCTTTAGCCGGGTTGCTGGCCGAGGCGGGCAAGCGCGTGGTTGTGGTCGATCTCGACCCGCACGGCTCGATGACCAGCTATTTCGGCTACGACCCCGACAGCCTGGAACACAGCAACTACGACCTGTTTCTGCACAAGGGCAGCGTGCCGCAAGGCCTGCCGGGGCAGTTGCTGTTGTCGACCAGTGACGAACGTATTTCGCTGTTGCCGTCGAGCACGGCACTGGCGACCCTTGAGCGGCAGTCGCCGGGGCAGAGTGGCTTGGGGTTGGTGATCGCCAAGAGTCTGGCGCAACTGTGGCAAGACTTCGATTACGCGATCATCGACAGCCCGCCGTTGCTCGGTGTGCTGATGGTCAACGCACTGGCCGCGAGTCAGCAACTGGTGATCCCGGTGCAGACCGAACACCTCGCCGTCAAAGGCCTGGAGCGCATGGTCAACACGCTGGCGATGATCAACCGTTCACGCAAACAGGCGCTGCCGTTCAGTATTGTGCCGACGCTGTTTGATCGCCGTACGCAGGCGTCGCTGGGTACTTTGCGCGTGCTGCGCGACAAATTTCCGGAAGAGATCTGGCAAGGTTACATCCCGGTCGATACGCGCCTGCGTGACGCCAGCCGTGCCGGTGTCACGCCTTCGCAATTCGACGGCAAGAGCCGTGGCGTTCTCGCTTACCGCGCGCTGCTCAAGCATCTGCTGGCGCAGCAACTCGTCGCGCAGGTGGCCTGAATGATTTTGACTTGTGTAGGAGCTGGCGCAGGCTGCGATCTTTTGATCTCGCTGTGTGGCCTCCTTGAAAAGAGCAAAAGATCGCAGCCTGCGGCAGCTCCTACAGGGGGCTGCGCATGAATCGGCCGGTGAAGCTGACTTCGCGTCCGCAGTTGGCGTTGCAGTCTTATCTGGAGGATTTACTCAATGATCTTCCGGAAGAATTGCCGGCGGTAGTTGAAGCGCAGCCTGAGGCGCTGGATGAGTTTCAGGCAGCCGTGCTGGAAGAGCAGGCGCGTGATGCGCAAAAGGCTGCTGCACCGGTTGCCGCGCCTGCCGCGGCGCCTGTTGCCAAGGCCCCTGTGGCGTTGATTGAAGAAACGCGCGTGTCGGTTTCTACGTTGGCGCCGTTGCTGCAAACACAACTGCTGACAGTGCCGGAACCCCCGGCGCCTGAGCCTGAGCCTGAAATTGAAGCGCTGGCGCCACAGACACTGATTCCGCCCGTGGTGGAAGTGCATCTACCGCCAAGCAACACGCCGCCACCGGTCGAGACCGATGGCCGCCCGGCGTGGGCCGCGGATGCGTTCGAATGCCTGTTGTTCGACGTTGCCGGGCTGACCCTGGCGGTGCCGCTGGTGTGCCTCGGTTCGATCTATTCGCTGGCCGGGCAAGAGTTGACGCCGCTGTTCGGTCAGCCGGAGTGGTTCCTCGGCATTCTGCCGAGCCAGGCCGGCAATTTGAAAGTCCTGGACACCGCGCGCTGGGTCATGCCGGATCGCTATCGCGATGACTTCCGTCAGGGCTTGCAGTACGTGATTTCGGTACAAGGTTACGAGTGGGGGCTGGCGGTGCATCAGGTCAGTCGCTCGTTGCGTCTGGATCCGAATGAAATCAAATGGAGAAGTCACCGGGGTCAGCGGCCATGGCTCGCCGGCACCGTGATTGAACACATGTGCGCCTTGCTCGATGTCGCTGCACTGGCCGAGTTGATCGCCAGCGGCGGGGCGAAGCACATGTCCGGCAGTAAGCCGAACCACAAACCGACATAACAGACAGTACCGGCGTACAAATGCCGGCGACGAAACATAAACCGCCACACGCGGTACTTCGAGGGGCTAGGGTATGAACGACAAGGCGACGGCGGCAAAGGGTTCTGAAGATCCGATCCTGCAATGGGTAACCTTCAAGCTGGACAACGAAACCTACGGCATCAACGTGATGCGCGTTCAGGAAGTGCTGCGCTACACCGAGATCGCTCCGGTGCCGGGCGCGCCGAGCTACGTGCTGGGCATCATCAACCTGCGCGGTAACGTCGTCACCGTGATCGACACTCGCCAGCGCTTCGGCCTGATGAATGCCGAGATCAGCGACAACACCCGCATCGTCATCATCGAAGCCGACAAGCAAGTCGTCGGGATCATGGTCGACAGCGTGGCAGAAGTGGTTTATCTGCGTCAGTCGGAAATCGAGACCGCGCCGAACGTCGGCAACGAAGAGTCGGCCAAGTTTATCCAGGGCGTGTGCAACAAGAACGGCGAGCTGCTGATTCTGGTCGAACTGGACAAGATGATGAGCGAAGAAGAATGGTCGGATCTGGAGAACATCTGATTGATTCTTGAAGTCGCGGTCATTGTCCTGTTCCTCTTCTGGGCAGGCACGCTGGCAATGTTTCTGGCGTACATCAAGGCGCAGAAACTAATCGCTGCGCAACAGGCCCAGGGCGATGCGTTGCGTGATCAGCGCATCAAAGACCTGGCCAAACGCGTCGACGACTACCAGAACGGCAACGTGCGCATGGGCGAAGCCCTGCACGAGCTGCGCTCGGTCGTCGCGCCGTTGCCGGACAAGCTTGTTGCACTGGAACAACGCGACCCGTCGAGCCTGTCATTCGCCCAAGCGGCGAAACTGGTGGGGATGGGCGCGAGCGTTGATGAACTGACTCAGTCGTGCGGGTTGACCCAGGCTGAGGCGGAGTTGATGCGCAAACTGCATAAAGGCAGCTAGGAGCTTCGAGCTTTTAGCGGCAAGCAAGATCAAAAGATCGCAGCCTTCGGCAGCTCCTACATTGGAATGTACCGGGATCGTTCCCACGCTCTGCGTGGGAATGCATCTTGGGACGCTCCGCGTTCCGCCTGTGAAATGTGACGCAGAGCGTCACGGGCGGCGGTCCCACGCAGAGCGTGGGAACGATCAATAATCATCCCCGCGCTCGGTGATGTCCTTCTCCACCATCGGCGCATCCGGATCCTGCCCTTCGGGGAATTTTCCCTTCAGATTCCACGCAAACGCGATAATCTCGGCGATCGTGCGGTACAGCTCCTCGGGGATGCTGTCACCCAATTCCATCCGCGCCAACAAGCGCACCAGCTCGGCGTTCTCGTAAATCGGCACTTCGCAATCGCGGGCGATGCGCAGGATTTCTTCGGCCAGTTCGTCGTCACCTTTGGCGGTGAGGGTCGGGGCGTGGTTGCCGTCGTATTTGAGGGCGATGGCCTGGCGTGAGGCGGTGGAATCGTTCATGCGGTTTCGTCGACCCAGCGGTGTTCGAGGCGGGTTTGGTTGCCTTGCGGCGGCGTGCCTTGATGGCAGTCGATATCGCCGACGTTGAGTCCGCGATCGAGCAGGCGCTGGCGCAGGGCGAACAGGTTATTTTCGATCAGGTCGGCGGTGTACGCCCGTTCGGCCCACAGTTGGCCGGACAGGCTGCCGGCGACCAGTTGCGCCTGAATCTGCATTGGCCCGAGCGGTTCCATGTCGAACGCCAGATCGACGCGCCACAGTTGCTGCTTGGGCTCGCGTTCGTCACGGCGTTCGTTCGGTTGCGGCTCCCGTTCCGGTGCCTCTTCACGCTGGAATTTGACCTGCAACGGCACGATGTCTTGCATATTTCGCATGGGGATTTCCAACTGCCAGGTGCTCAGCAAGCGACCATCATCGGTGACGCCGGTCTGTTCAAGACTCGACAGTTGATGGCTTTGCAGGCGCGACACAGCAGCGGCGGCGAGGCGCAGCAGATGCTCCAGATCGCCTTCGCCTTCCAGGCTTTGCAGCAGGCGGTCGGGCAGGGGGAAGCTGCTTGGCACCGGTTTCGCGCTGACCTGGCCGAGGGTGCCGAGGGCATTGCGGACGAAACTCGGCAGCGCTTGCGCCAAAGTGTTGGCCGCGATGATTGCGTTGAAACTGGCGTTGCCCGGCGCTCCCGGCGACAGTTGCGCGATCAGTTTGAGCAGATCGGCTTTGATGTCCGGGGTCAGGGTTGGGTTCTGTCCGGTGAGCAATTTGGCTTCGAGGAAGGCGCCGCTGTTGGCCAAGGCCAGCGCCACGCCTTTGGAAGTGGTCATTTGCTGCAGATCGGGGAGGCTGGCGAGCAGTTTGTCGACCGCCGCGCGCAAGTCCGCTGAAGTCTGATCGTTGTCCGTCGGCAGATTTTGCAGTGCATTCAGCAGACCGCTCAGAGACGCTTGGCGACTTTGCTGGCCGACCAGTTGCTGACTGACGGCCAGTTGTTCCTGCCGGCTGCTCAGGGGCAGGAATTTCAGGGTTTGCGCATCTTCCACCAACGCCGAGAGCAACGTGCCGATGCGCAGCGGTTGCGGGCTGTCGATGGTCAGCGTGCTGCCGCTCTGCGCGGTGTTGAGCAAACTGACCAGCGAGCGGAACACCGTCGCTTGCCCCGGCGTTTGCGGCAGTACCTGCGAAGTCAGGACTTTGCCTTGCAGCAACGTGCCCACGGGCAATTGCGACGTATCAATGCGGGTGAGGGCGGCGACGCTGCTGGCGATGGCCTGTTGCACGGTGATCGCCAGGTTGCCGGCCGAGGGTTGGGTGATCGCAATGCTGGTGCCTTGCAGCAATGGCAGATTGCTGGTCGCTTGCACGGTGGTCTGGCGGCCGCTGTCCAGCGTCACTTTGAGCAACAATTGAAAGGTCTGATCCGCCTGCTTCAGCGACAACACCTCGGCCTTGGCACTCTGGCCGGCGCCGATCAAGCCTTCGACCGGCGTCAGCAGCTTGAGCAGCTCACCGACCTGCGGGCGAGCAGTCGCCGGTGTGGCCTGCGGGAGCGGGAGGATGTTCATTTCGCCTGTCATACAGTGAAACAACCTTTAGAAAATGCACTCTGGGGAGTCGGGCACGCCATGTATAATGCCGCCCGTCTTGCGATTCGTTCAAAAAAACATAGCAATTGTTTGACGCAGCTCTCTAGATCGAGCCGTCATTGCATTTATGCTGCATCTCTTTAACGGCCGCGCCAGAGCCGACTTGAACCGTATAAGGCCCGTGATCCCTTGACCAGTCCTGTCCTGCAAACTGTTGCCCTCGCGTGTGAACGTGACCTGCGGCTGCTCTTCGAGAATCTCGAATTGAGACTGGCCAGTGGCGATATGGTGCAAATCAGCGGTCCCAACGGCAGCGGTAAAACCAGTTTATTACGCCTGTTGGCCGGATTGATGCAGCCGACCGACGGTCAAGTCCTGCTCAACGGTTTGCCGCTGACTGAACAGCGCAGCGAACTGGCGCGCAACCTGTTGTGGATCGGCCATGCTGCCGGGATCAAGGATTTGCTGACCCCGGAAGAGAATCTCTCGTGGCTCTGCGCCCTGCATCATCCCGCCGAACGCGAGGCGATCTGGCAAGCGCTGGCAGCCGTAGGATTGCGCGGTTTTGAAGATGTTCCCTGCCACAGCTTGTCCGCCGGCCAGCAACGCCGCGTGGCGCTGGCGCGGTTGTATCTGGACAGTCCGCCGCTGTGGATTCTCGACGAGCCGTTCACCGCCCTCGATAAACAAGGCGTGGCGCAACTTGAAGAACATCTGGCCAACCATTGTGAACGTGGCGGTCTGGTGGTGTTGACCACGCACCACACGCTGAGCCGGATGCCGGCCGGTTATCGCGATATCGATTTGGGGAACTGGGCAGTATGAGTGTCTTCGGCCTGCTGGTTGCCCGTGAATCGCGACTGCTGTTTCGCCGCCCGGCGGAGCTGGCCAATCCGCTGATTTTTTTCGCCATCGTCATCGCTTTGTTCCCGCTGGCCGTCGGCCCGGAAACTCAAGTGTTGCAAAACCTGTCCCCGGGGTTAGTCTGGGTGGCGGCGCTTTTGTCGGTTCTGCTCTCGCTGGACGGGCTTTTCCGCAGTGATTTCGAAGACGGATCCCTGGAACAGTGGGTCCTTTCGTCGCACCCCCTGCCACTACTGGTATTGGCCAAGGTGCTGGCACACTGGCTCTTCTCCGGTCTGGCACTGGTTTTGCTCTCACCTCTGCTGGCGTTGATGCTCGGTTTGCCTGCCGCGTGTCTGCCGGTTTTGTTGCTGTCGTTGTTGCTGGGTACACCGGTGCTGAGCTTGCTCGGCGCGGTGGGCGCGGCACTGACGGTCGGTTTGAAACGCGGCGGCCTGTTGTTGGCGCTGCTGATTCTGCCGTTGTACATCCCGGTGTTGATCCTTGGCAGTGGCGCCTTGCAGGCCGCCCTCCAAGGCATGCCGGCGACCGGGTATCTGCTGTGGCTTGGTAGCCTGACCGCCCTGGCGATCACCCTGACACCTTTTGCAATAGCTGCTGGCCTGAAGATCAGCGTCGGCGAATAATGAGGTCTGATCAAAATTTGATCAGCAAAGACCCAAATGCCAGCTCACATCGATGAGCGGCACCCGTGATGGAAACAGTATGAACTGGACCTGGTTTCATAAGCTCGGCTCACCGAAGTGGTTCTACGGCATCAGCAGCAAGTTCTTGCCGTGGCTGAGCATCGCAGCGTTGCTGTTGATTGGCGTCGGCGTCGTTTGGGGCCTGGCCTTCGCGCCGCCGGATTACCAGCAAGGCAACAGCTTTCGCATCATCTATATCCACGTGCCTGCCGCGATGCTCGCGCAGTCGATCTACGTGATGCTGGCGGTGTGCGGCATTGTCGGTCTGGTGTGGAAGATGAAACTGGCTGACGTCGCCCTGCAATGCGCGGCGCCGATCGGTGCCTGGATGACCGCCGTGGCGCTGGTCACCGGGGCGATCTGGGGCAAACCGACCTGGGGTTCGTGGTGGGTCTGGGATGCGCGGCTGACCTCGATGCTGATTCTGCTGTTCCTGTATTTCGGCGTGATTGCGCTGGGCAATGCCATCAGCAATCGCGACAGCGCCGCCAAGGCCTGCGCCGTGCTGGCAATCGTCGGTGTGATCAACATTCCGATCATCAAATACTCGGTGGAGTGGTGGAACACCCTGCACCAGGGCGCGACCTTTACCCTCACCGAAAAACCGGCGATGCCGGCGGAGATGTGGCTGCCGCTGTTGCTGACGGTGCTGGGTTTCTACTGTTTCTTCGGCGCCGTGCTGTTGCTGCGCATGCGCCTTGAAGTGCTCAAGCGCGAAGCCCGCGCCAGTTGGGTGAAAGAAGAAGTACAGAACAGTCTGGAGGCCGCTCGATGAGTTTTGCTTCATTCGGCGATTTTCTCGCCATGGGCCATCATGGCCTGTACGTCTGGTCGGCCTACGGCATCTGTCTGGCGGTACTGGCGCTTAACGTGGCGGCGCCGATCCTGGCCCGCAAGCGGTATCTGCAACAAGAGGCGCGTCGTCTGCGCCGGGAGAACGGCAAGTGAATCCGCTGCGCAAGAAACGACTGATCATTATTCTGGCCATTCTGGTCGGGGTCGGCGCTGCCGTCGGCCTGGCCCTTAGCGCCCTGCAGCAGAACATCAACTTGTTCTATACGCCGACGCAGATCGCCAACGGCGAAGCACCGCAGGACACACGCATCCGTGCCGGTGGCATGGTCGAGAAGGGCTCGCTGCAGCGTTCACCGGACTCGCTGGACGTCAAATTCGTTGTCACCGATTTCAACAAATCCGTGACCATCACCTATCGCGGCATCCTTCCGGACTTGTTCCGCGAAGGGCAGGGCATCGTTGCGCTGGGCAAGATCAACGCTGATGGCGTGGTCGTCGCCGACGAAGTGCTGGCCAAGCACGACGAGAAGTACATGCCGCCGGAAGTGACCAAAGCCTTGAAAGACAGCGGTCAATCCGCCCCAACACCTGCGAAGGAGGGTTGATCCATGACGTCGGCGATTTTTATTCCTGAGTTGGGCCATCTGGCGATGATTCTGGCGCTGTGTTTTGCGCTAGTGCAGGCCGTGGTGCCATTGATTGGCGCCTGGCGCGGTGACCGTTTCTGGATGAGTCTGGCCCAGCCGGCCGCGTGGGGGCAGTTTGCTTTTTTGCTGTTCGCCTTCGGCGCCTTGACCTACGCATTCATGGTCGACGACTTCTCCGTCGCTTACGTGGCGAACAACTCGAATACCGCGTTGCCGTGGTATTACAAATTCAGCGCCGTGTGGGGCGCCCACGAAGGTTCGTTGCTGCTGTGGGCACTGATTCTTGGCGGCTGGACGTTCGCGGTGTCGGTGTTCTCCCGACAGTTGCCGCAAGTCATGCTCGCCCGCGTGCTGGCGGTGATGGGCATGATCAGCACCGGTTTCCTGCTGTTCCTGATCCTCACGTCCAACCCGTTCAAACGCATCCTGCCGCAAATGCCTAGCAACGGCGCTGACCTCAACCCATTGCTGCAAGACATCGGCCTGATCGTTCACCCGCCGATGCTGTACATGGGTTATGTCGGTTTTTCGGTGGCCTTCGCTTTCGCCATCGCCGCGCTGATGGGTGGTCGACTGGATGCGGCGTGGGCGCGCTGGTCGCGTCCGTGGACGATCGTCGCCTGGGCCTTCCTCGGCATCGGCATCACCCTCGGTTCGTGGTGGGCGTATTACGAACTCGGCTGGGGCGGCTGGTGGTTCTGGGATCCGGTGGAAAACGCTTCCTTCATGCCTTGGCTGGTCGGTACCGCATTGATTCACTCGTTGGCGGTCACGGAAAAACGTGGCGTGTTCAAGAGCTGGACGGTGTTGCTGGCAATTGCTGCGTTCTCGCTGAGCCTGCTCGGCACCTTCCTCGTGCGTTCCGGCGTACTGACCTCGGTACACGCGTTCGCCTCCGATCCTGAACGCGGCGTGTTTATTCTGATCTTCCTGCTGTTTGTGGTCGGTGGTTCGTTGACCCTGTTTGCGTTGCGCGCACCAGTGGTGAAGAGTCAGGTCGGCTTCAACCTGTGGTCGCGGGAAACCCTGCTGCTGGGCAACAACCTGGTGCTGGTCGTGGCCGCGTCGATGATCCTGCTCGGCACCCTCTATCCGCTGATTCTCGATGCGATCAGCGGCGCCAAGCTGTCGGTCGGTCCGCCGTACTTCAACGCGCTGTTCATTCCTTTGATGGCGCTGTTGATGGTGGTGATGGCAATCGGCATGGTCGTGCGCTGGAAAGACACCCCGGTGAAATGGCTGGTGAACATGCTGACCCCGGTGCTGCTGGGTAGCGTGGTGCTGGCCGTGGTTGCCGGTATCGCTTACGGCGATTTCAACTGGGCGGTGATCGCGACCTTCCTGCTCGCCGCGTGGGTATTGCTCGCCGGCGTGCGTGACATCGTCGACAAGACCCGTCACAAAGGCCTGATCAAAGGCCTGCCAACGCTGACTCGCAGCTATTGGGGCATGCAGATCGCTCACCTCGGCATCGCCGTGTGCGCGTTGGGCGTGGTGTTGTCGAGTCAGAACAGTGCCGAGCGCGACTTGCGCCTGGCGCCGGGCGAGTCGATGGATCTGGCCGGTTATCACTTCGTCTTCGAAGGCGCCAAGCACTTCGAAGGGCCGAACTTCACGTCTGACAAAGGCACCATCCGTGTCATTCGCAATGGCAAGGAAATCAGCGTGCTGCACCCGGAAAAACGTCTGTACACCGTGCAGAACTCGGTGATGACCGAAGCCGGGATCGACGCCGGTTTCACCCGTGACCTGTATGTCGCCCTCGGCGAGCCGCTGGATAACGGCGCGTGGGCCGTGCGCGTGCACGTCAAACCGTTCGTGCGCTGGATCTGGTTCGGCGGTTTGCTGACCGGGCTCGGTGGCTTGCTGGCGGCGCTCGATCGACGTTATCGGGTCAAGGTGAAATCCAAGGTGCGTGAAGCGCTGGGCATGACGGGAGCAGCTGCATGAGACGTTGGTTGATGCTGGTGCCATTGGCGATTTTTCTGCTGGTGGCGGTGTTTCTGTATCGCGGTCTGTACCTTGATCCGTCGGAGCTGCCGTCGGCGATGATCAACAAGCCATTCCCGGAGTTTTCCCTGCCGAGCGTGCAGGGCGACAAGACCCTGACCAAGGCTGACATTCTCGGCAAACCGGCGCTGGTCAATGTGTGGGGCACCTGGTGCATTTCCTGCCGGGTCGAGCATCCGGTGCTGAACAAACTCGCCGAGCGTGGCGTGGTGATCTATGGCATCAACTACAAAGACACCAACGCCGATGCCTTGAAATGGTTGAGCGAATTTCACAATCCGTACGTGCTGGACATTCGTGACGACGAAGGCTCGTTGGGCCTGAATCTGGGTGTGTACGGCGCGCCGGAGACCTTTTTCATCGACGCCAAAGGCATCATCCGCGACAAATACGTCGGCGTGATCGACGAGCAAGTCTGGCGCGAAAAACTCGCGGCCAAGTATCAGGCGCTGGTCGATGAGGCCAAGCCATGAAGCGTTTTCTAGCTGCCGTGGTATTGGGTTTGAGTCTGGTTGGCGTGGCCCATGCCGCCATCGACACCTACGAATTCGCCAAAGAAGGCGATCGCGAGCGCTTCCGCGAACTGACCAAGGAACTGCGCTGCCCCAAGTGCCAGAACCAGGACATCGCTGACTCCAACGCACCGATTGCCGCTGACCTGCGCAAAGAGATTTT
>Ga0160445_100690_pt1 | contig 13726 bp, 9 predicted proteins | sample HID1972M_E1MG_FD_108215 | JGI IMG/M metagenome (GOLD analysis project Ga0160445, IMG submission 108215) | Enriched pill bug-associated microbial communities from UW Madison campus, WI, USA - HID1972M_E1 MG | ecosystem: Host-associated > Arthropoda: Insects > Digestive system > Unclassified ... | reverse complement strand
TGATGCGCAAATACCTGACCGGCCTGTGGGCTTGCATGCAAGCCGGAGAAGATTTCGATACGGCCAAGCTTTTTAGCGCAAAAGACCTCGCAAAAGCTTGACCGTAAACAGAGTATCTACAGGATTAGCCTGCGGGGGGTTTGGGGGTGAACAGGCGCGCTTTTATGCCTCCAGCGTGGATTTCAGCGCTGGGCTGCCAGGTCGTCGGCAGCGGTGAAAATTCTTCCGGGCCGTCGAAGGTTCCGATCAGCCAGACTCGGCCACCGCTTGGCAGTTCCGCCAGGCCGTCCAGATAAACATCCCGATTAACCAACGTGCCAAAGCCGTACTCGTTCGGCCGCGTCGTCTGGCCATCCGCTGTCGGTGGCGTATAGAGGCGGATCTGCGCGCCGGTGCGGTCGTAATAGACGTAACTCAGGTACCAGAGCATGTCGCTGGTGATGATCCGATCACCCGGCAGGAAATGCTGGTTGACGTAATTCACCACCCGGTCGAGCTGATCATTGCTGTCGACATTGGCGTTGTTACTGATACCGACCAGCTCCACACCGATCAATGAAACCAGCACCGCCAGTGCAAACAACCGTGCGCGACTGTACAAGCGGTCAACGGCCATTGCCGCCAGCATCGGCAAACCGAGGGCGTACGCGGTCAGGTAGCGCTCGATGAACACCGGGGTGATGAACGACACCGCGAACACCAGCAGCAGCGGCAGTCCGGTGTACAACGCCAGGAGAATACTGCCGCGCGACACACTGCGATCGCGCATCACCGCGACAACCGCCAGCGCCAACAACGCCATCGGCAGCGCGACGAAAACCAACATCGGCAGGCTCTCGCCATCGTCCTGAATCAGCCACGACCAGATCATCGACGGCAGAGAACTCAGGGTCACCGCCGGTTCCCACCCAACATCGCCGCCCGCCTTGAGTTGTTCCATGTGCTGCATCAAGACGAGCAGATTGGGCAGCCAGGGCAGGTACAACGCGACGATCGCCAGATTCGCCAGCCACCAGTTCCAGCGCTGGATATGCCGGAACCGGTAACCGCGCTGGACGCGAATCACGATCAGGTAAAGCCAGTGACACAACGCCGCGAGCACGGCGAAGTAATGGGTGTATAACGCGGCGCTCATCAACAGCGTATAAACCACCAGATAGCGGTGCCGTTGCGGGCGCCTGATCCAGTAAACCAGCGCCACACTCGCGGCGATCAGCAACAGGCCAAGCAGCGCATACATGCGCACTTCCTGGCTGTAGCGCACCGCTGTCGGCAGCAGCGCCAGCAACAAACCGGCGACGAAAGCGGCGCGGCGAGTGGCCAGACGATCAACCAGCCAGATGCCCATCCCGACCGCGGCAATGCCCGCCAGTGCACTCAGACAGCGGATCGCGAAAATGCCGTCACCGAACAGTTCGATCCAGCCATGCAGCAGCATGAAATACAACGGCGGATGCACATCGAAGGCCGCGTGCTTCCAGATCTCGCTCAGCGAATAGCGCGCCAGCAACAGGCTGGAACCTTCATCGCCCCAGATCGCCGCCGCTGTCAGATCATAAAATCGCACGAACGCGGCCAGCGCCAGCAGTGGCCACAGCCAGTGTTCTTTGACCCAGCGCACCAGCCACCGCGTGCCGAACCAGGAGCCGGGTGCGGCAAAGGGGTCTTGGGTGTCGCCGACCGGCGTGACTCTGTTAGCCGCCATTGCTTCCTCATGCCACGCCACGGCGCCACGAAAGTATGGCGTCGAAACCTGCCACTCACTTTAGGTCAGCCACAGCGCAACCGTCGATGAAGGTTTAGCGTTTCACGACACCCGGCGATGCGGCGGCCACTTCCCCCGCCGGATACACCGACTCCCAGCCCCCACCCAGCGCTTTGTACAACCCGACCATCGCCAACGAAACGCCGGTCGAGCTTTCCACCCACTGTTCCTGCGTCGCCAACAAAGCACCCTGCACCGTCAGGACGTTGACAAAATCGACCACGCCTTCGACGTATTGCTGTTGCGCGGTGCGCAGGGCGATCTGGTTTTGCCGAACGGCTTCGGCGAGGCTGTCGCGGCGGCGCTGGCTGGCGTTGTAGGCGGTGAGTTGATCGTCGATTTCGTGCCAGGCGCGCAGCACGGTTTGCTGATAGGCGATGGCCGCTTCCTGTTGCTGGGCCTCGCGCAGCTGCAGCACGCCGCGCAGGCGACCGCCGTCGAACAGCGGCAGGCTGAATTGCGGGCCGATGCCGAACGCGCGCGAGCCCCACGAGCCGAAATCACTGAGCTGCATGGCTTGCGAGCTGAGGTTGCCGGACAAGGTGATGCGCGGGTAGAAATCGCCCTTGGCGACGCCGATATTGGCGGTGGCCGCGTGCAGCCGTGATTCGGCCTGACGGATATCCGGACGCCGTTCGGCCAGTTGCGACGGCAGGCCGATGGCGACTTGCAGCGGCGACTGCGGCACGGCAGCATCTGTGGATAACTCCTTGGCCAAGGCTTGCGGTGGTTCGCCCATCAGCAGGCTAATCGCGTTGATCAGTTGCGATTGGCGTTGTTCCAGCGCCGGTAAGCGCGATTCGATGGCAGCCACTTGCGCGGCGGCTTCGGCGACGTCCAGATCAGTCGCGACGCCGTCGGCCAGACGCAGCTGCGAGAGGTTCAGGCTGTGTCGGGCGACGTCGAGGTTTTGCTCGGTGACGGCGCGGGTGTTTTGTACGCCGCGCAACTGAATGTAGTTTTGCGCGGTGTCGGCGAGCACGGCCAGCAGCACGCCGCGACGGTCGTTTTCGGCGACTTCGAGGTTGGCGTCGGCGGCTTCGGTTTCGCGGCGCACGCGGCCCCAGAAATCCAGCTCCCACGAGGCGGAGAAACCGGCGTCCCACAGGTTGAAGGCGGAATCACCGTCGAGTCCGGATGGATCGCTGAGGCCTTTGCCGCTGTTGCGTTCGCGGCCGTAACTGCCGGTGGCGGCGGTGTTCGGGTAGCGGTCGGCGCTGATGACCTGGCGGGCGGCGCGGCTTTGTTGCAGACGGCTGCTGGCCAGTTGCAGGTCGAGGTTGCTGCGCACCGCGCGCTGGGTCAGCGCGGAGAGTTGCGGGTCGTGGAAGACTTCCCACCAGCGTTCGTTGAGGGGTTCGCTGACGGCTTGGCTCGGGGCGGATTTGGCGGGTTTGGCCCAGTCGCTGATTTGTGTGGCTTGGGGTTTTTGGAAGTCTGGGCCGACGGTGCAGGCGGTGAGACTGGCCATAAGCAAGGCACTTAGAGTGAGTTGCTGCAACTGGCCTCTTCGCGAGCAGGCTCGCTCCCACATTTTGGATTGCGTTTTCCCTGTGGGAGCGAGCCTGCTCGCGAAGGCGTCGGTGCGGTCAACACTGTTCATCGCTGAGTTACCTCACGCACAGACTTCGCCGAACTCGCGGTATCAATCCGCGCCTCCACCGACATGCCCACCCGCAACCGCTCAGCCAACGGCTGGCCCGGTTCGAGCATGATCTTCACCGGAATTCGCTGCACCACCTTAGTGAAGTTACCCGTGGCGTTGTCCGGTTTCACTGCTGCAAACGTCACACCCGTGGCCGGCGCAATGCTTTCGACGCGACCGCTCAAGGCTTCACCGCCCAGGCTGTCGACACGCACCTGCACCTCCTGCCCCGGCTGCACATCCGTCAACTGAGTCTCCTGAAAATTCGCCACCACATACGCCTGCTGCAACGGCACCACCGCCAGTAACTTGCTGCCCGGCGTTACATAGGCGCCGACGCGTACGGCACGCTCGCCGATCATGCCGTCCTGCGGTGCGGTGATGCGTGTGTAGGAGAGTTCGAAACTGGCGATTTCCAGCGCCGCTTGCGCGTGCTTCAGGCTGCCTTCGGCGGCATCACGTTGGGCGGTGAGGATATCGACTTGCTTGCGCTCCGCCGCCAGTTTCGCGGTGGCGGTGTCGAGGTGCGCCGTCGCTTGATCGATGCGCGTGCGCGCCTGTTGCGCGTTCTGCACAGTGCCGGCACCGACGCCGGCCAGGTGGTTGTAGCGATTCAATTCCTGCTGGGCAAAGGCCATTTCTGCCTTGGCCGACACCACCAACGCCTGCGCCTGAGCGATCACCGAGGTCTGCCGTTCCAGCGTCGCTTTGGCATTCTGCAACTGCGCACGCGCCACCAGCGTCTGCGCGTCTGCCGCTTCCGCAGACGCACGCAAATCGCGATCATCGATCAGCGCCAGCAACTGCCCGGCCTTGACGCGCTGGTTGTCTTCGACCAGCACTTCTTTGATAAACCCGGCCACGCGCGGCACCACCAGGGTGTAGTCGGCGGAGACGAACGCGTCGTTGGTATTTTGCTGGGTGCGTTTACCAAACAGGCCCGGCATCGCCAGATACACCAACACGCCAACGGCCAGCGCGGCGGCCACGGCCACGGCGAGTTTTTGCTTTGCTTGAGTCGTCATAAAAACCTTCATTGTTCAGTGCAGCCATCAAGTCGGCGCGCGCGGTGGAAAAATCCGCGTCGGCAGCCAGAAAATCAGCAGGATCAGCATCATCGCGACGCCAGCCATGCACACATAGAGATCGGAAGAAGTCAGCACCACGGCCTGTTCGTGCAGGCGATGGGCGAGGCCCGGATCGCTGCGATCGGCCAGCGGCGAATTGCCGAGACTGTCGATCAACATGTTCGAATGGAAATGCAGACGCGACGTGGTCAGCGCTTCGATCACCCCGGTGGCGACCACGGCCGACAGGCCTTTCACCGTGTTGAACCATGCCGACGCGAACGGCCCTTCCAGCGGCGAAATGCTCCCGGTCGACAACATCAACAACGGCAACACCGCCATCGGCTGACCGAAAATCTGCAGCCACTGCAGGACATAAAAATCGTCGCGAATCCACGCCGACGTCAGTTGCGAACCACCGAGGCACGACAGCGCCAACATGCTCAAACCGATCCCGAGCACCCAGCGACAATCGACCCAACGCAGATTGCACAGCGCCGCCACCAGCGGCAGCGCGATCAACTGCGGCAACGCGGCGAGCAGCATGATCGGCGCGGTCTGCACCGGGCGATAACCCTGCACCTGTGCCAGATAACTCGACGGAATCAGCACCACCGCCAGCAAAATCACCAACACACCGGCCAGGGTCATCAGCGCGAATGACAGGTTGCGAATACCGAGCATCTGCAATTTGAAAAACGGAATCGGTTGCGACCATTCATTGATCAAAAACGCTATCAACAGCAGGGAACCAGCGCCGAGCAAGCCGCAGATCAGGCTCGATTCAAACCAGTCCAGCCGATTGCCCTGCAGCAAACCGATCACCAACATGCAGATCGCCGGGAAGCCCAGCAGCAGGCCTTTCCAATTGAATGTCTTGAGGCGCTCCAGCCGCAGCGGATCCTGCGGAATGCCGTAAGCCACCATCGCCATGGCGATCAGGCACGGCACGATGATTTGCCAGAACGTCCATTGCCAACCGACGTATTCCGTCCACAAACCGGCGAGCGGCGTACCGAGGCCGGGGCCGAATGTCGCCGTCAGCGCGTAACCGGCCAGACCGTAGAGTTTGATATTTGCCGGCAAGAAGCGCAGGGCCACGGTCATCAGCATCGGCGGCAACGCACCGCCGGCCAGGCCTTGCAGAATGCGCATCAACAGCAGGCTTTCGTAATTCGGCGCGAACGGGCACAGCACGCCGAGCACGGTGAACAGGCCGATCGCGAAGAGGGTGAAACGGCGCAGCGAGAAGGTCACCGAGCACCACGGCGCAAACGCCATGGCCGCGACCGAGGTGGCGGTGTAACTGGCGACCAGCCAGGTGCCTTCGTCGTAACCGATGTGCAGCGCGCCACGGATGTCGGCGAGGGCCACTTTGGTGACCATCTCGTTGAGGCCCGACACCAGCACCGCCAGCAGCACGCCGACCAGACCGGTGATGATCCGCGCCCCGAACACCGGAGGCGCGGCCGCCGTCGCCGGGCTGGCCGCAGCGAGGGGCGCCGAGACCGTCAGGGATGTCATGAATGAAAACTCCGGGGGTGGGAAATACCGGAGCATTTTAGTCGGGCTTATCGCTGACGAAAATTGACTTATTGGCAGGTTATAAGTGCGCCAGACACAATGATTAAACGCAAAAGATCGCAGCCTTCGGCAGCTCCTACAGGGATTGCATTCCAATGTAGGAGCTGCCGAAGGCTGCGATCTTTTGATCTGTTGTTAAGGTTGCGCGGCCAGCCAGGTTTCGTCGCAACAGGTTTTCAGCGTTTCCCGCAGCCAGCGGTGCGCCGGATCCTTGTCAAAACGCGGGTGCCAGGCTTGTGTCAGCATCAAGGTCGGCAACGGAATCGGCAGGTCGAACGAGCGCAGCTTCAAACCCAATCGCCGCACGCTGAGCAGCGCTTCCTTGGGCACCGGCAGAATCAGATCGGAATCCGGCAAGGCAAACATCGCCGCATGGAAACTCGGCGCAATCACCGCCACTCGCCGCTCAAGCCCCAACGCGTTCAACGCTGTATCAATCGGGCCCCGAGCGATACCACGACGCGACATGCTGATATGGGAAAACCCGGCGTAGCGCTCGGCGGTGATCTCACCGTCAAGCAGCGGATGATCTTCACGAACCAGCCCAACGAAATGCGTGGAAAACAGATTCTGCACTTTCACTTCAGGGCTGACCGGCCGGGTGTTGCTGACGCTGATGTCGATCCGTCCTTCGCGCAGCGCTTCATCATCGCCATCACCCTCAGGGACAAAACGCAGCTCGCAGTGCGGCGCTTGTTGGTCGAGGGTGTCGAACAGCTTGCCGCCGTAGACGCCGATGAAAAAGTCATTGGCGCGAATGCTGAAGCGTCGGCGCAGCGTGCCCAATTCCACCGTGTCAGCGGAGCGGAACAGCAGCGCGGCTTGTTCGACGACGTCGCGCACCTGCTCGCGCAGCTCCAGTGCTTTGGGGGTTGGCACCAGGCCACGGCCGGCGCGCACGAGGATCGGATCGCCGATGGCTTCGCGGATGCGCGTGAGGGTGCGGCTCATCGCGGCGGGGCTGAGGTTCATCCGCCGCGCGGCGCCGACCACACTGCCCTCGTCGAGCAAAGCGTCGAGGGCGACCAGAAGGTTCATGTCCGGGAGCTGCATGGCGAGCACTCGTGGCGAATCAGGATTGATCTGCGTGCAATCCTAGCAAACATCCAGCAAGTGTGGCGCTGGCATGACTGACGCCTTCGCGAGCAAGCCCGCTCCCACATTTGGAATCCATTCCCCTGTGGGAGCGGGCTTGCTCGCGAAGAGGCCCGTCGCCCCACCGCAAATTACCGCTGCATACCCCAGCGCTTCACAGTCACCCGCTCCAGCGTGTCAAACACCAGATTCTCCACCAGCAAACCAATCAGAATCACCACCGCCAACCCGGCAAACACCTTGTCGGTGTACAGCTCATTTCGATTCTGAAAGATGTACCAGCCCAAGCCACCCTTGCCACTGGTCGCACCAAACACCAATTCCGCCGCGATCAACGTGCGCCAGGCAAACGCCCAGCCAATCTTCAGCCCGGCGAGAATTGACGGCAGCGCCGCCGGAATAAGGATGAACAACACCAGCCGCAAACCCTTCAAACCGTAATTACGCCCGGCCATGCGCAGCGTCTCAGACACCCCAAGAAACCCCGCATAGGTATTCAGCGCCAACGCCCACAACACCGAATGCACCAGCACAAAAATCAGGCTGTTCTGCCCCAACCCAAACCACAGCAACGCCAATGGCAGCAGGGCAATCGCCGGCAACGGGTTAAACATCGAGGTCAGTGTACTCAGCAGATCGCGCCCAAACTGGGTCGACACCGCCAGTGTCGTCAGGGCAAACGCCAGAACGATGCCGATCAGATAACCCTTGAGCAGCACCACCAAGGATATCCACACCTTGCTCAGCAACTCGCCGCTGAGCAGGCCGTCGTACAGCGCATGGCTGGTCTGTAGAAAACTCGGCAGCAACAGATCGTTGTTCTGCACCCGCGCGACGATTTCCCAAAGCACCGCGAGCAATATCAGGATTAGGCTTTTGCGCAGCCAACCCTGTTGCCACAGCCGCGTACCGAGGGACAGTTCGCGCTCGACCGGCACTTCAGTCAGCGGCTCTAAAACAATTTCGAATTCTTCACGCACAGATGATGAATGGCTCATCGGGTTGATCCTCCTGGCCGCTCAATAGGCGATGCGAATGTCGTTGAAGTCGTGGTCACGCTCGGTTTCCGGCGACTGGCCTTCGTCGAACAGCAGGCGATGAATGCGCCGCGCCGATTCCTGAAACGCCACGCCACCGAGGCTGTGCAGATCGTATTGATGGCTGTGCACTTCGGCGCGCACCCGCCCCGGATGCGGCGACAGCAACAAAATGCGATTGCCGACCACCAACGCCTCCTCAATCGAGTGCGTGACGAACAACAAGGTGAAGCGCACTTCTTCCCAGAGCAGCAGCAACTCTTCCTGCATCTTGCGGCGGGTCAGCGCATCCAGCGCGGCGAACGGTTCGTCCATCAAGAGGATTTTCGGCTGCATCGCCAACGCCCGGGCAATCGCCACGCGCGCTTTCATGCCGCCGGACAACGTGTGCGGATAAGCATCGGCAAACGCCGCCAACCCGACCTTTTCCAGGTAGTGCAGCGCGCGTTCTTCGGCCTCTTTTTTCTTCAGCGTGCGCGACGCCAGCAGCGGAAACATCACGTTCTGTTTGACGGTTTTCCACGGCGGCAGTTGATCGAATTCCTGAAACACCACAATCCGGTCTGGCCCCGGCGCGTCGACGCGCTGGCCTTGCAGACGGATTTCGCCTTCGCACGGTTGAATGAACCCGGCGACCGCTTTAAGCAAAGTGGATTTGCCGCAACCGGACGGGCCGAGCAGCACGTAACGATCGGCCGGATCGATTTCAAAACTGACCTGGTGCGTGGCGCGCACCACACGTTGCGGCGTGCGGTATTCGAGGCTGACATGATCGACCGCCAACAGCGCTTCGCGGTTGACGATCAGGTTGCTGGCCGCGTGGCCTTGCAAAGGGGCGTTCATCTCGATCAGCTCCCTTGCAGCGGTTTGGCGTCCTGGAAGAAATAGTCCTTCCACGATTCAGGTTTGTTTTTGATCGCGCCGACGCGGTAGAGGAATTCGGCCAGTGGATAAGTATTTTTCGGCGTCACGCTGAATTCGAACTGCGGGTTGTCGATGATTTTCAGCAACGCTGCGCGGTCGATTTTCGCTTTGGTCACGCGGATGTAGGTGTCGGCCGCCGCGCCCTTATCGTTCTGCGCAAATTGCGCCGCCTCGGTCAGTGCTTCAACGAAGGCTTTGTAGGTTTTCGGGTTTTCCTCGCGGAATTTCTCGGTGGCGAACAGCACCGTCGGCGAGTTCGGGCCGAGCACGTCATACGAGTTGAGCACGACGTGAACGTTAGGATTTTCCAGCGCCTGATCCTGGAACGGCGGGTTGGAGAAATGCCCGGTCAGCTCAGTGCCGCCGGCGATCAACGCAGCCGTGGCGTCCGGGTGCGGAACGGCGATGGTGTATTTGTCGAGGCGATTGAATTCCTTGTCGCCCCACTGCTTGGCCGCCGCGTATTGCAGGAAGCGCGACTGTACCGATACGCCAACCGCCGGCACTGCGATGCGATCCTTCTCGGTGAAATCGGCGATGGTTTTGACCTTCGGATTGTTGCTCACCAAGTAGTAAGGGAAGTTGCCCAGCGAGGCGACGGCTTTGACGTTTTGCTTGCCTTGGGTGCGATCCCAAATGGTCAGCAGCGGTCCGACGCCAGCGCCAGCAATGTCGATGGAACCGGACAACAGCGCATCATTGACCGCAGCGCCGCCCGAAAGCTGCGTCCAGTCGACCTTGATGTCGATGCCTTCTTGCTTGCCGTATTTCTCGATCAGGCCCTGATCGCGCACCACGTTGAGCAATAAATAGACAATGCCGAACTGTTCGGCGATGCGGATTTCACCTTCGGCGTGGGCCACGGTCGGTGCGACCAGGCTGCCGGCAATCAGGCTGAAACCGAGGCCGATGGCGGCGGCCAGCGGGGCAAATGGAAGTCGTTTGGACATGATCGAATCTCCGGCAAATCAGAAAGGCGCGTCGCCCTGAATGGTCGTGCGATACAGCTTGCGGCGCAGGTGCGCGGGGCAGCCGGCGGCGAGGTGGATCAGCGAACGGTTGTCCCAGAACACCAGGTCGTGGGGCTGCCACTGATGGCGGTAGATGTTTTGCGGCAGCACGCTGTGGGCGTAGAGCTCGCTCAGCAGTTGCTGGCTCTCGTCGTCCGGCAGACCAACGATGCGCGTGGTGAAACCTTCGCTGACGAACAGCGCCTTGCGGCCGTTTTCCGGGTGCGTGCGCACCACCGGGTGCACCACTTCCGCGACCTGAGCGAGTTGCTCCGGGGTCAGCGTCGGGCGCCAGTTGCCTTCGAATTTGGTTTCGCTGTAACGCGCGGTGTAGGAATGCGCGGCGCTGCGCCCTTCGACTGCTTTACGCAGCTCGGCGGGCAGGCTGTCCCAGGCTTTGTGCATGTCGGCGAACAAGGTGTCGCCGCCCTCGGAAGGCAGCTCTTGTGCATGCAGCATCGAGCCAAGGCTCGGCAGCTCTTTATAAGAAAGGTCGGAGTGCCAGAATTTGCCGGCGTCGCCGAGGCCGATGTTTTGGCCGTTTTCGACGATGTTGGAAACGATGAGAATTTCCGGGTGATTGGCCAGCAGGAACTGCTTGAGCACGTGGATCTGCAACACACCGAAGCGGCGGCTGAAGTCGATTTGCTGTTGCGGGGTGATTTGCTGATCGCGGAACACCACAACGTGGTGGTCGAGGTGCGCGCGATGAATGCGCGCAAAGTCTTGATCATTGATCGGCCGGGTGAGGTCGAGGCCAATGATCTCGGCGCCAACGGCACCGCTGAACGGGCGAATTTCGAAGGTTTGCGGCGCGGCGCTCGCGGCGCTTGGGGTAGCAGTAGCTGCGGACATCTTTCAATCTCCCACGCACGGCGCGCTCAAGGGCGCGCTCGTCGATCAGACACTCACGCTGGATTGCGTGTCGGTTCAGGTCGTGCGGCGCGCCGATTGGTCGGCAGGTACGCAGGGGAGTGACTTTATAGCTATAAGAATCGGAAATTAAATACCGTTAATGAATAACGATATGGCGAATGGTGAGGAATGGACTGGGTGGTGAGTGACGGTTTTTGTCACTTGCTGACAGAGAAGTGCTGTTCCGACTGACGCCTCGCGAGCAAGCTCGGCTCCTACAGGTTTTGTGTCGAACACTGGATCGCGTTTCAACCAAATCCTGTAGGAGCCGAGCTTGCTCGCGAAGAGGCCAGCAGCCGCGCTTAAGATCTAGCGCTCGTGCAACGCCTCAGCCCGCGCGCGGATGATCGGCTTGAGCAGGTAGCTCAACACCGATTTCTTGCCGGTAATGATATCCACTGACGCGACCATCCCGGGAATGATCAGCAACGGCTTGTCATCCGTACCCAGATGACTGCGCTCCGTACGCACCTTGATCACGTAGTACGTGGTCTTCTTGTCTTCATCGGTAATGGTGTCGGCACCGATCTGCTCAAGCTTGGCTTTCAGGCCACCATAAATGGTGTAGTCGTACGCGGTGAATTTCACCGTGGCTTCCTGGCCCGGATGCAGGAATGCGATGTCCTGCGGGCGGATTTTTGCTTCGACCAGCAAGGTGTCGTCCAGCGGCACAATCTCCACCAAATCGCTGCCCGGCTGGATCACGCCGCCGATGGTGTTGACCAGCAACTTGTTGACGATGCCCCGCACGGGCGAGGTGACCAGCGTACGGCTGACGCGATCTTCCAGCGCCTTGCCGGTAGCGCTGGCCTTGTTCAGGTCGGTGCGCGCTTCGTTGAGCTGGGTCAGCGCTTCACTGCGGAATTTGCCGCGCGTCTCGTCGATCTTGCGCTGCACTTCCTTGATCGCCGATTCGGCACGCGGAATCGCCAAAGTTGTGGCATCGAGCTGACCACGGGTTTCCACCTCGGCACGCTTCAGGCGCAGCACTTCCACCGGGGACACTGCACCCTGCGCCACCAGCGGCTCCGACATGTTGATTTCCTGACGCTGCAAGCCGAGTTGCTGGCGGTATTGGCCCTGCTTGGAGCCAAATTCGCGAAGCTCTTGCTGACGCTGAATCAACTGCTCCTGCAAACCGCCGATCTCGTCGTGCAGTTGCTGGCGGCGGCTGATGTACAGCGACTCTTCGCTTTTCGCCTGGCCCGGCACGGCTTTCAGCACGTCCTCAGGAAAATTCAGCGGACGGTCATCGACTTCGGCGCTCAGACGCTCCACGCGCAGCAGCATCGACAGACGATCGGCCTCGGTTTCGCCGACGTTGGAGGCAAAACGCGTGTCGTCGAGACGAATGAGCGGTGCGCCGGCCTCAACGATCTGGCCTTCCTTGACGAACAGCTCGGAGACGATCCCGCCCTCAAGGTTCTGGATTTTCTGGATCTTCGACGACGGAATCGCCTTGCCGTCGCCCTTGGTCACTTCGTCGATCACGGCGAAATTGGCCCAGAGCATGAGGAAGACGAAGAAGCCGATGATCGCCCAAATAGTCAGGCGCACGACGCGCGGGGCGTCCTCGATCAGCGCCTTGTTGACCTCTGGCAGCGGCTGGCCCTGCAACGATGCCGAGCCCTTGAAGTAGCGACGGATCGAATCCTTGACACCCGACTTAAGCAACACTGATCTGCCCCTTCTTCAACGCTTCCATCACGGCGGCTTTCGGGCCATCGGCGAGAATCTGACCACGGTCGACCACCAGCAGGCGATCGACCAGCGACAACAGTGAGGCCCGGTGCGTGACCAGTATCACGGTCTTGTTTTCAATCACTGCCGCGAGGCGTTGCTTGAGGCGTTCTTCGCCGGTGTTGTCCATCGCGCTGGTGGGTTCATCCATCAGCAGAATCGGCGGATTAAGCAGCAGCGCGCGGGCCAGGGCGACGTTCTGCCGTTGACCACCGGAGAGGTTCTGCCCGCGCTCGCCGACTTGCAGCTCATAGCCTTGCGGGTGCAGACGAGCGAATTCGTGGACGCCGGCCAGTTCGGCGGCTTGCAGCACCAGTTCGTCTTCTACATAACGCGCACCGGAAACCAGGTTGTCACGCAGGGTGCCGGCCAGCAGTTGGATGTCTTGCGGCACGTAGCCAATGTTGTAGCGCAGTTCGCTGACGTCGATCTGACGGATGTCCACACCGTCGACCAGCAAGGCGCCATCGTCCGGCTGATAGAGGCCGACCAGCAGTTTGGCCAGGGAGCTTTTGCCCGAGCCACTGCGACCGATGATGCCGATTTTTTCGCCGGGACGAACCACCAGGTTGATGTTCTTCAGCGCCGGGTTCTGTTGTTCCGGGTAGGTGAAGTTGAGCTGGCGGCACTCGATCGCGCCTTGCAAAACCTTGCGGCTCAGCGGGCGCTCTTCGAAGTTGCGCTCTTGCGGCAGCTCCATCATTTGATCGACCGAGGTCATGGTCACCCGCGCCTGTTGATAGCGGGTCAGCAGACCGGACAGCGAGGCCAGCGGGCTCAGCGCGCGACCGCTGAGCATGTAGCAAGCGATCAGACCGCCCATGCTCAGATGCCCGTCGATGATCTGGTACACGCCGAAGACGATCATGATCACCCCGGCCAGTTGCTGGATCAGCAGGGTGATGTTCATCGCCAGACCGGAGAGCATTTTCACCCGCAGTTCG
>Ga0160445_100687_pt1 | contig 13747 bp, 12 predicted proteins | sample HID1972M_E1MG_FD_108215 | JGI IMG/M metagenome (GOLD analysis project Ga0160445, IMG submission 108215) | Enriched pill bug-associated microbial communities from UW Madison campus, WI, USA - HID1972M_E1 MG | ecosystem: Host-associated > Arthropoda: Insects > Digestive system > Unclassified ... | reverse complement strand
TTTTGCAGCTTGTGGGACAGGCACAACCTTAGCTGGTTTAGCAAAAGGAGCAAGTAAACTCCAGCCTAATACTAATATTCATGGAATTCCTGTTTTAAAAGGAGGGGATTTTATAAAAACTACCGTTGATAGACTTTGTCCGGGAGTAAAAATTAGTCTTCATACTGATTACCATTTCGGAGGCTATGCTAAAACTAAACCAGAGCTAATTGAGTTTATAAAGAGTTTTGGCAAAGAAACGGGTATACTGATTGAGCCTGTTTATACCGGAAAATTATTCTTTGCCGTGATGGATTTAATTTCAAAAAACTACTTTAAAAAAGGTGAACGTATCCTAATTTTACATAGTGGCGGACTAACCGGATTTCTAGGGCAGCAAACAAAATTTTAGTACTTTTGAAGTGCAATTAATTTGCATTTAGGATGTATTAAGATAGTATTAAATATGTTAGCAATCTAGAATAAGAATATAAAACAAAAGAAAGATGAATAAAGTAAATAAGAAGCGTTGGATTTGGTTTGGTATTGTAGTTGTGTTAATTCTGATTGTTGTTATTGGCGATTCTGCACTATTAACAAATTCACAAAAAATAAGAGGTGGATTTACGGAAACTGCTTTTTATCGAAATGAAAACAATTCAGGGCCGGTAATTCGCGTTTATGCAGTAAAAGTAGATAGCCCTATGGTTGCTGACTTTGACTCTTATGGAAATTCTATGCCTCATACAGAGCATGGCATTACCAAAATATTTTTCTTTGATGCTAAAGCTGGGGCACCTGACAAATTAACAATGAACTCTCCTCACTACGACACATCACAATACAAAACCATATGGGTTTTTCAAAAGAATGCCGTCGGTAAAGTAACGGAGGAATAATTAAACGAAAGCACTATAGCCTGTTATTGCTCTGCCAACAATTAAAGAATTGATTTCTTTGGTTCCTTCATATGAATAAATTGCCTCTGCGTCGGCAACAAAACGTGCTACATTATATTCCATTAGAATTCCATTTCCACCCATAACTTCACGTGCTCTACTAACGATATCACGCATTCTTAAAGTACAAAACACTTTTGCTAGAGAGGCATGTTCATCCTTTAAAAGATCACTATCTTGCAACTCTGAAAGCCGGTAGACCAATGTCTGCATAGCAGTAAGATTGGATAGCATTTCAACTAAATGATTTTGAATCAATTGAAAAGATGCAATTGGCTTTCCGAATTGTTCTCGTTTACGAGTATAATCCAATGCATTTTCATAGGCACCTCGTGCACAGCCGACTGCCATCCAGGCAACTCCTGCCCTGGTCATCCTCAATATATTTGCAGTATCCTTGAAAGAGTTGGCAAAAGGCAATCTATCCGATTCTTGAACAATGCAATTTTCAAGGGTTATTAATCCATTCTGAACGATACGCAAAGACAATTTACCCTTTATTTTTTCAACAACATATCCCGGAGTTCCTTTTCTTACTAAAAAGCCTTTTACTTGGTTATCTCCAACGTCCCTCGCCCAAATAACAGTTACATCTGAAAAAGGAGCATTACCGATCCACTTTTTTTGTCCGTTAAGAACCCAGCCTTCTTCTGTTTTCTTTGCGGTTGTTGTTAAGCCTCCTGCAGCTCCTGATCCTACCTCCGGCTCAGTGAGCCCGAATGCACCAATCTTCTTTAATTGCTGTAATTGAGGCAACCATTCCTCTTTTTGTTCTTCCGAACCACAGAGATAAATGGATCCCATAACTAATCCACTTTGAACACCAAAAAAAGTTGCTATGGATGAATCAATTCTTGCCATTTCCATAGCAATAATTCCTTCCATTAAAAAAGATAGATTTGGACAACCATAACCCTCATAAGTAACGCCGCATAAATTCAATTCAGCGAACTTTGGTAATATTTCAAAAGGAAATTCGTCACTTAACCAATACTTATTTACTAAAGGTTTGATTTCACTCTCCATAAAATTTCGAACCTTAAGTTGGATGGCTCTTTCTGCCTCTGTTAAACGAAGATGAACTTCATAGAAATCACCATTAATTGCTGGCAATTCACGCTTTTCTTTATCAGAATGAAGCATTTTCATTAATCCGGATAGCTGGCTATCATTTAAATTCGAAAAACCTGCCAATGCTTTAGGAAGATCTACCTTTTCTGATAGCTTATTTAATTGATCGAAATCAATCTGTCGCAACAACTTAAGAGCATTTTTAATCTTAGAAAAAGTAGTAGCCATAGTAAGTGGATTCGTTGAATTATTTCATTATAGTAGATCAAACAAATTATTTACACCTAATAACCTTCGGCATGTAAAACCTTCTGCATATCTTGCTTGAATATTTTTTCCAAATTCAATCGCACGGCTTTCTATAACCTCTAAAAATTCAGGTCTGGAAATATAGGTTTGAGGCTCATTTTCATTATACTCTGGATTAAAGAATTGAGTTTTATAAGCTTGTATAACTTTTATTTTTTGTTCCCAATAATCACTTACATCAACCACGATATCGGGCTTTATATAATAATCTTGTATAAGCTGCAATAATAGCCGTGGTCGATGAATCTCTTGTTCTACTCCTTGGTCTTGAGTTGTTATTTTGCGCAAACCAGCTAAGAATACAGCATCATTTATAAGATCACCAGCACGTCCATGATCCGGATGTCGATCACGCAATGCATTAGAAATGATTATTTCTGGTTTGTATTTCCTAATTGCTGAGATCACCTTCAATTGGTGCTCTTCATCGTTACGAAAAAAACCATCTCTCATTTTTAGGTTTTTACGAATAGATATCCCTAGTAGTTTAGCGGCATTGGTGGCTTCCTCATGACGGGTTTCAGCTGTACCTCTTGTGCCCAATTCGCCTTGTGTTAAATCAACAATTCCAACTTTTTTACCGGCAGCAATATGTTTAAGGATCGTACCTGCACACCCTAACTCAGCATCGTCTGGATGCACAGTAATGACTAATAAATCTAGTTTAAGATTTAAGCTTTCTGATTTCATATAGTATTAAAGATAAAGTATTCGAAACAAATCCGAATATCAAAGAAGTTGAAATTAATTAAATCGATACATACTATCCGAAGTCCGGATAATATTTTCAATATCACGATCAGTTTCGGGATCGTATTCGTTTTTTAAGTTATGACCGAAAACCCGTGCTAAAGATTGATAAAAGAAAGCAGGAACACCTCCTTTTAGTTCCTTAACAAGTTCGTAGCTTGTACTCCCGGTTTGACGATCAATTAATTTTAACAGTATTTCTCCCTGAGAGATTGTCATATTCTTAACCTCTTTATAGAACATATTCTTAATATCTTGCTCGCATTGTTTTACTAATCTTTTTTTCTCCTTCCGGTCACCAGTCAGAGCCAAGTCACGATATAGCTGATCATATTTTTGTTGAGCAATTCTTGCATAAGGTAAAACTTTCAATACATTATATCTCAATCTATTATAGGCTAATCGATCTGCTTCTGTTTTAAAGGTGCGTCGTCCATAGATAGTCACTTCTCTAAGCAGGATCCAAGGTACACGCTCCCCATCCAGCAATGTTGTTGGAACATTAATAGCTACTGGTGGCATTTCAAAACGTTCTTCATTATCTTGTGCATACAGCACAAATCCACAAAAAAGTAACGGAAATGTTAAATAAAATGCTAAAAAATTCATATATTTAACTAAGCTAAACCCACGACTAATTTATGAAAAATTTATTTTAATAAATAATATTAGTCGTTGAAGGAATGGAAAGGGAGAGAATAAAATTATGAAGGAAATAGTAATCGATTTAGAATCGGAAAAAAAAGAAATTCTAAAGCGATATCGTGCATTGCTAAGAGCTTGCAAACCAACTATGCAGAAGGGCGACAAGCAAATGATTCGAAAAGCTTTTGATATCGCTTTAGAGAGTCACAGTGATATGCGAAGAAAATCTGGCGAGCCGTATATTTATCATCCGATTGCTGTGGCTCAAATTGCAGCAGAGGAAATCGGTTTAGGAACTACATCCATTGTATGTGCTTTACTGCATGATGTAGTAGAGGATACAGATGTATCCTTATTAGATATTGAACTTATATTTGGAAAGAAAGTTAGTAAGATCATTGATGGGCTAACAAAAATATCTGGAATATTTGATCCTAATAGTTCAATACAGGCTGAGAATTTCAGAAAAATGTTGCTTACGCTAGCAGATGATGTTCGTGTTATATTAATTAAACTGGCTGATCGCCTACACAATATGCGAACCATGGAGTTTATGCCTAGGGATAAGCAATTAAAGATAGCGTCTGAAACCAGTTATTTGTATGCTCCGCTTGCACATAGATTAGGCCTATATGCAATCAAATCTGAGTTGGAAGATCTTTCAATGAAATATACAGATCCTGATACTTATAAATTCATTGCCAGAAAATTAAATGAAAAAAAGGCAGAGCGCGAACGCTACGTTATCGAATTCGTTGAGCCTATAAAGGAAATATTGACCGAACAGGGTATTGATGCCAAAGTATTTGGGCGGTCAAAGTCCATCCATTCCATCTGGAATAAGATGCGTAAAAAATCAACTCCTTTTGAAGAAGTATATGATTTATTTGCAATCCGAATCATTATTGACTCTCAACCCGAGTTTGAAAAAGCAGATTGCTGGAAAGCCTATTCAATCGTAACTGACCTGTATCGACCGAATCCGGATCGTTTAAGAGACTGGATTTCTTCTCCAAAGGGAAATGGATATGAATCCTTACACACTACTGTAATGGGGCCTAAAGGTCAGTGGGTAGAAGTGCAGATCCGAACAACCAGAATGAATGAGATTGCTGAAAAGGGCTTTGCCGCACATTGGAAATATAAAGAATCTAACCCAGACAGCGGTTTAGATCAGTGGATACAAAAAGTACGTGACATATTAAGCAGTCCCGAAAGTAATGCTCTTGATTTTGTTGCTGACTTTAAAATGAACCTCTTCTCTGATGAAATTTTCATTTTTACGCCAAAAGGCTCACTAATTCAATTACCACAAGGTGCAACAGCTCTTGACTTTGCTTTTGAAATTCACTCAGATTTAGGTGCAAGCTGTATTGGAGCGAAAGTAAATCATAAACTTGTTCCGATCTCACATATTCTTCAAAACGGCGATCAAGTAGAAATAATTACATCAACTAAACAATCTCCTAAAGAAGACTGGCTGAACTTTGTAGTAACAGCTAAAGCCAAATCTAAAATAAAATCATCATTAAAGGAAGAAAAAAGGAAAGTAGCAGAAGATGGCAAAGAGATTCTGGAACGCAAATTAAAATCCCTTAAGGTAACTTACAACACAGATAATTTAAATAAGCTTACTCAGTTCTTTAAACTCTTTTCTACTCAGGATTTATTTTATAATATAGCTAAGGGAGAAATTGATTTAAAAGATTTACGAGAATTCGCACTCGCTGAAAAATCGGTTGATTCTGTTAATTCTAATCACTTTGACTCTCATGTTGAAGGTCTTGTAAGAAAAATTAACAAAAGAGAGCAGGAAACATTATTAATTGGAGACGATCTTCAAAAAATAGATTATACACTCTCTCCATGTTGTAATCCAATTCCCGGTGATGATGTATTTGGATTTGTTACCATAAATGATGGCATTAAAATCCATCGAAGTAACTGTCCGAATGCAGCTTCATTAATGGCCAATTATGCTTATAGAGTCGTTAAAGCAAAGTGGACATCACAAAAAGAACTGGCATTTCTGACAGGTTTATCCATATTAGGAATCGACGATGTTGGATTAGTAAACCGGATTACAAAAGTTATTTCAGAAGACTTCAAAATCAATATCCGATCTATTACAATCTCCAGCAATGAAGGTATTTTCGAAGGCTGTATTATGATCTATGTAAATAGCACTGATCATTTGGAAAGGCTGATTAAAAGATTAAAACAAATAAAAGGGATCACCGGAGTCAATCGTTTCGAATCAGAAATAGTCTCATAAACCATGTAATTTTAAATCGGTGTTAACAAAGATATCAATTCAGCGAATTTTCCGCATTTCAATTTTTTTTGGGTAAATTTGTTCCTTTAAGAAAAACTAATGACTACACAAGACTCATTTCAAGTAGTAAAGAAAATTTTCGAGGCTTATCTTGAAAATAAAAGTCTAAGAAAGACTCCTGAGCGTTTTGCTATACTTGAGGAAATATATTCTAGAAACGATCATTTTGATGTGGAATCTTTATATATCCACATGAAAAACAAAAAGTACAGAGTTAGTCGTGCTACTGTATACAATACCCTTGAATTATTAGTTTCATGTGATTTGGTTAAAAAACATCAATTTGGGAAAAATATGGCTCAATTTGAGAAATCTTATGGCTTTAAACAACATGATCATGTTATTTGTATTGAATGTAGTAAAGTTGTAGAATTCTGTGATCCTCGTATTCATCAGATCCAATCCATGATTGGTGAATTATTAAATTTCGATATTAAGCATCACTCATTAAACCTATATGGTATTTGTAGTGCTTGTGCTTCAAAACGCAATAAAGAAGAACAATCACTTCTAAGTAAAAGTTCTCTTTGATCAGTTAAATGATTAACAAATACTATTAAATATTTAATTTCACTTTCTATAAAAAAAATTATGCAAGTTGATATACTTTTGGGTCTTCAATGGGGCGACGAAGGTAAGGGTAAGATTGTTGATGTTCTATGTCCACAATATGACCTGATAGCACGTTTTCAAGGTGGTCCAAATGCCGGCCATACGTTGGAATTTGACCAACAGAAATACGTATTAAATACTATCCCATCCGGAATATTTAATGACAAAATCCTAAATGTAATTGGCAACGGAGTAGTAATTGACCCAATTATCTTAAAAAGAGAAATTGATAGTCTGAAAAAGAACGGCTTTGATCCTGTTGCTAAAGGTAAATTAGTAATCGCAAGAAAAGCCCATCTTATTTTACCTACCCATCAACTATTAGATGCAGCTTCAGAATCAAAAATGGGAGATGAAAAGATTGGATCTACTTTAAAGGGAATAGGTCCTACTTACATGGATAAAACCGGCAGAAATGGTTTACGTGTAGGAGATACCACATTACCTGATTTTCAAGCCCGGTATAATAAGCTTGTCGAGAAACATAAATCTATTCTATCTCATTATGGAGATATTCCTGACTTCAGTGAAAAAGAAAAACAATTTTTTGAAGCAATAGAATTCTTAAAAGCAATTCCACACGTAGACAGTGAACATTTAATTAACAAAGCGCTACAAGAAGGAAAGAAGGTTTTAGCTGAAGGTGCCCAGGGTACGCTGCTTGATATAGACTTTGGATCTTATCCCTTTGTCACCTCATCTACCACAACCTCTGCCGGAGCTTGCATTGGATTAGGAGTAGCTCCTCAAAAGATTGGTAATGTAATTGGGATTTTCAAAGCTTATTGCACACGTGTTGGTAGCGGACCATTTCCTACAGAGTTAGACAATGAAATTGGCGAAAAATTAAGGCAAATAGGACACGAATTTGGTGCGACTACTGGTAGAGCAAGACGAACAGGATGGATTGACCTTCCAGCTTTAAAATATGCCATTATGTTAAATGGTGTAACTGAATTAGTAATGACTAAGGCGGATGTACTAAGTGGCTTTGAAGAAATAAGTGTTTGTACACATTATATTCAAAGTGGCAATCAGATTGATTATATGCCTTATGATATCTGCTCTATTAAACCAGAACCAGTAATAGAAAATTTACCTGGCTGGAAAGAAGATATAACCAAAATCACCTCAAAAGAAGAAATCCCAGAAGCGTTGAAAAATTACATCAGCTACTTAGAAGAGAAATTAAACGTACCTATAAAATACCTTTCAGTAGGTCCTGATCGTGTACAAACATTAATACTAAAATAGCAGATAAAAATACAGATTCGTGATTTACGAACCTTCAAACATTGTATTATTTAAAGAAAAAGCCCAGGTATGGGCTTCTTCTTTTTCTACCGTTTGCATATTCGATTCAAATAATTATAATGACCCATTCGGTTCAATATCTCTAATGATTGCAGTTGGAGACACATCTGAGTTCCAATCTGATAATCTACAAAGCTTTGGGAGTTTACAAGATTTCATTAATCAGCATTCAGAAGAAATAATACCAGGCTATTTAACTTATGACCTTAAAGCTTACTTCTTTGTCCCTGAATATCTCTTAACTTTTGAAAAAAGTAAAGTGAAAATAAAAGCAACTGATCCACTTTCAATCATTAGCGCAATAGAATTAATAGAAATCAAGAAGGAAACTATTAATTTTCAGGGTACGATAAAAAATCGCATGTCCCGTCAGGAATATGGTATTGCTTTTCAAAAACTTCAAGAACATATTCATAAAGGAGATATATACGAAATAAACCTATGTCAGGAATTTTATTCCGAAGATGCAAAACTCAATTGCTTTGCTGCCTACAAAGAATTAAACTTCATATCTCCTACTCCATTTTCATGCTTTTTAAAACATGACAACAATTTCATTATATCTGCATCTCCAGAGCGCTTTCTCTCAAAAAGAGGTGAAAGATTAATATCTCAACCCATTAAAGGAACTGCGCCGAGAGGAAAAACACCTGAAGAAGATAATGAAATAAAGAACAGATTAAAAAATGACCCGAAAGAGATCAGTGAAAACATCATGATTGTCGATCTAGTCAGGAACGATCTAACCAGAAGTGCTAAAGCAGGAACTGTAAAGGTAGAAGAGTTATTAGGTGTATATAGTTTCAAACAAGTTCATCAGTTAATCTCAACTATTAGTTGCATTATTAAACCAGAAGTAGAAGCAACAACCGCGATCCAAAATACATTTCCTCCGGGATCAATGACCGGAGCACCAAAAATTAGTGCAATGAATCTAATAGATCAATATGAAAAAGGAAGTCGTGGTTTATATGCCGGATCAATTGGATACTTTAATGGAAGGAACGAATTTGATTTCAATGTGGTTATTCGAACATTGGTATACAATGCCAAAACCAATTATCTATCTTTCCACGTCGGTGGTGCAATTACTGCTTATGCAAATGAAAATGATGAATACCAGGAATGTTTATTAAAAGCTTCTGCAATAAACAAATTACTTTCCTGATACAGAGCTTTCACTAATCAATTAATTCGCTTTATAATATTTCATTGCTTCTGGAATTAGCTTCTTAATATCATTTATCCGACGAGCATCGCTCGGGTGTGAACTCAAAAATTCGGGAGGAGCGCCTGATCCTTCTTTTGCATTCATCATTCTAGTCCAAAAGTTAACGGCCTCACTTGGGTTATATCCAGCCATTGCCATGAAAATAAGACCCATTCTATCAGCTTCAGATTCTTGCTTACGGGAATAGTTTAAAATAGCTAATTGACCCCCAATTCCATAAAGTTGATTAATCACTGTTTGAGAGGCTTGTGATTGACCTGAGGAAGCAGCGCCAATAAGAGTCCCACCACCTTGTGCCAAAGCCATCTGAGAAGCTCGTTCTGCTGAGTGTTTAGCAATAGCATGAGCAATTTCATGCCCCATAACTGCAGCTAAGCCGCTCTCATTTGCTGTAACTGGTAGAATACCGGAAAACACAGCTACTTTCCCTCCAGGCATACACCACGCATTTATATTTTTATCTTTTACCAAAGTAAACTGCCAGGCGAAGTTATACTCATTGGCCAATCCATTGTTTTTGAAATACGTAGTAATGGCGCTAGAGATTCTTTGTCCAACCCGCTGAACTTCATTGGCATCTGCAGTACCGGTTATAACGGTAGTTTCAGGGCTTCTCAAAAATTGAGTATAAGCAAGCGCAGCTTCCTGTCTCAAACTACTATCGTCCACTAAACTCAATTGTTTTCTTCCAGTAAAAGGAACAGTAGAGCACGCTGTGATAAAGCTCATTAAAAGCAAAACGCAAATTATCTTAGGTAGATTCTTCATCTTATTCTTCTATTATTAAAACTCAAAAAAGCAATTAACATGCCAGTACAACAAACAATTGCATTATTTGTGTTTAAATAAATAAACCTTAGATTCTTTCCCTTTTAATAGACGTTCAATATTTTTTTGGTGAGTTATTAAGACTAATATACATATACAAATACCATAAAGAAGAATGGATTTTATAGGTGTATGGAAAACAACTGAAACGCTAAAAGGAAATGCAAAGCCAGCACAAATTGAGCTTAAAGACACATACTTAAAAAGTAATAATAGAATAACGAATACAGCTACACAAACCATTGCCGCTTCAAAATGAATAGCCAATATCATCCCAAACAAAGTGGCTACTCCCTTTCCACCTCTAAAACCAGCGAATACAGGGAATAAATGACCTAATACTGCAATAACACCTAAAATAAGTTGGTAATTTATAAATTGAATAGAACTTTGTGGACCGGTAACAGATATACCTATAAAGTAAGCTAAATTGGTAGCGGTCCACCCTTTTAATATATCAATCAGCATTACAGCTGTTCCAGCCTTTGCACCTAAAACTCTGAACGTATTAGTTGCTCCGGCATTCCCACTACCGAACTCGCGCACATCAACCCTATAAAACGATTGACCAAGCCAAACTGCTGTTGGTATCGAGCCAAATAAATAAGCTGCTATTAAAGCTAAAATAGAAGAAATAGATATCATTAATGCTACTTTTTCGAAAGGGTCTTTGTCAAATCGCTTTTAAGACTTATATCTATACTTTTTACAGAGTGTGTTAACGCACCCATCGAAATAAAATCAACCCCACATGAAGCATATTCAAAAGCATTTTCAAAAGTAATACCTCCTGATGCTTCAGTTACAAATCGATTATCAACTAGTTGAACAGCCTCTTTCAAAGTTCTAATATCAAAATTATCTAAAAGTATTCGCTCTACATTTCCATGTTCTAACACCTCATTCAATTCCTGAATACTTCTAACTTCTATCTCAATATCAATATCTTTATTATTTACTTTACGATATTCATTTGCCGCATCCAAAGCATTCTTTATTCCTCCAGCAAAATCGACGTGATTATCTTTAATTAAAATCATATCATACAAACCAAAACGATGGTTAACCCCTCCTCCTATACGAACCGCTTCTTTTTCTAAGAAACGAATCCCTGGAGTCGTTTTCCTTGTATCCAAAACTCTTGTGTTAGTCGTTGAAAGCAGCTTAACGACTTTGTTTGTTACGGTCGCTATACCACTCATACGTTGCATAACATTTAGAACCAAACGTTCAGCTAATAAAATACTGTGCACACTCCCATGAATTTCGATAACTATATCCCCCGGATTCACTTCCTGACCATCTTCAAAAAGAATAATCAATTCCAATTTTGGATCTATCTCTGTAAATATAGCTTTGGAAACATTAATCCCTGCCAAAATTCCGGCTTCCTTTATTAGAATATAAGCTTTCCCTTGCGCTCCTTTTGGAATAGTAGACAATGAAGTATGGTCACCATCACCAACATCCTCACGAATTGCTAATTGAATAAATTGATGCCAAGCATTCTTCTCTATTTGATCCATACACTTAATTTTCCTTTCAAAAGTAAGAATTTGCCCTGAAATACCTTAAGTAATTTCAAAAACTCCTCAAAAAATCAACGGGTTTTCTCTATCCTGATTTCCACAATCTGGGCCTGATTGTCATTAATTCTTATAGAATAAGAAACACGGTAATATCCCTTTATTGTATTTAGCTCAATTACTGCGTGTTGATAGTTAGGGTTGCTATCTAAGCGATGAATAACCTTAGAGTCTGTAGGTGAATTCACTTTGAAGAATGACTCAAGAATAATTTCTGCCTGTACTTTAGAATATACATTATTGTCATTTAATATCGACAAATTCACGGTTGGTGAAAAATATTTAGAGATTTCCTTTGCATTCCCTTGCCGAAATTGACCTGATATCTCTCCAATCAAATCATTTGCAATTGATCTCGAAATACAAAGAAATGCGAAAACTATAGATAAAATAAAACTTTTCATTATTCTGATTTCAATTTTAATATATCAATAATCATTCTTACGCCAAAAGGATGCCGAGAAATCAAATATAGAATATAATGCCCATTTAAAGAAAGATAATAATTTACTAACAATGAAAATGTACCGTTATAATAGTCTTTTAATTATTCTTAAATTTGTGTGATTGATATATCCAACTTTTGGATACGCATAATTCATAGAACACAAAATATAATTTGAATGCAAAAAGATAAGAAAGTAATGTTAATGATTCTCGATGGTTGGGGATTTGGAAAACACGATAAAAGCAATGCTGTGGAAGCGGCATCTACACCATTCTTCAACTCTCTATTAAAAGAATATCCAAACTCCTGCTTACAAGCCTCCGGAGAATTTGTTGGATTACCAGAAGGACAAATGGGTAATTCAGAAGTCGGGCACATGAATCTGGGTGCTGGAAGAATCGTTTATCAGGAGTTAGGAAGAATAAACAAGGCCATTACTGACAATGAATTAAAAGACAATGAAGTTTTAACAGATGCTTTTAATTATGCATTAAAGAACAATACTAATATTCACTTGATCGGATTGCTATCTAATGGAGGAGTGCATTCCCATTTAAACCATTTAGTAGGATTATGTGATGTAGCAAAAGGTGCAGGTTTAGAAAAAGTATATATTCATGCTTTCCTTGATGGAAGAGATACAGATCCTCATTCAGGAAAAGAGTTTCTTCAAACAGTCGAAGAAAGAATCTCCAATGGGGTAGGTGAAATAGTATCAGCAGTTGGCAGATATTTCGCAATGGATCGGGATAACCGCTGGGAGCGGGTAAAGAAAGCTTATGATTTATTGGTAAATGGAAAAGGCCAAGCTACAAAGAACATTATTAATTCCGTTCAAAGTTCATATGATGATGGAATAACTGATGAATTTATAGAACCTATAGTTAAAGTAAATAGCAATGGTGAACCAATTGCAACTATAAAGGACGGAGATGTGGTTATATGTTATAACTTCAGAACAGATCGTGCCAGAGAGATCACTACAGCATTAACACAAAAACCATTGCCAGAATTTGGAATGCATCCGCTGAATCTTCACTATGTAACCATGACATCATATGATGAAACATTTAAAAACGTAAATGTTATTTTTAGAAAGGATGATGTGGCACAAACACTTGGAGAAGTTTTAGAACAGAACGGAAAGACTCAGGTTAGAATTGCTGAAACAGAGAAATATCCGCACGTGACCTTCTTTTTCTCAGGTGGCAGAGAAAAAGAGTTTATTAATGAGCGTCGTCTGTTAATACCTTCACCTAAAGTTGCCACATACGACCTGCAACCAGAAATGAGTGCCAATACTATTGCTAATACAATCTGCGAAGATATAAATTCTAATAAACCAGATTTTGTATGTTTAAACTTTGCCAATCCTGATATGGTTGGCCATACCGGAGTATTCGAGGCGGTAATTAAAGCAGTTGAAACCGTTGATCTTTGCAGTAAACAAGTTATTGAGTGCGGCCTAAAAAACGATTATTCTTTTATCATTCTTGCCGACCATGGTAATGCAGAATACATGATTAATGAAGACGGAACTGTTAATACGGCCCACACTACCAACCTTGTGCCTTGTATTTTGATAGATAAAGACTACAAATCGATCGCAGATGGAAAACTAGGCGATATTGCACCAACAATATTAAAATTAATGAATGTTCCAATACCCGAAAAAATGAC
>Ga0160445_100685_pt1 | contig 13843 bp, 6 predicted proteins | sample HID1972M_E1MG_FD_108215 | JGI IMG/M metagenome (GOLD analysis project Ga0160445, IMG submission 108215) | Enriched pill bug-associated microbial communities from UW Madison campus, WI, USA - HID1972M_E1 MG | ecosystem: Host-associated > Arthropoda: Insects > Digestive system > Unclassified ... | reverse complement strand
GTTTGCCCTGCCTTGTTAATCACGACATTGACCGTCCCGGTATTCCTCATGGTAGGATCGGATAAGGAGATGTCCAACGTTGTCCCAGACATCCTGGTCATGACGGAAGACTTCGTGTTGCTCGTTATCATATCAACTGTATTGGTTTCATTGTTCCAGAAATTAGCGGCTACGATGTTAAGCGTTGTTTCTTTGACCGCCTGTATATCCGCATTGTTTGCCAAAATTTCAATTTGCGGATTCTGGTTGTACGCCGCCACTTGCGAAGCTGAATAACCGGGCAGCAAAACATACTTGTATTCAGCATTTACAGGATTGCTTCCATGCTCGAACCACATCGTCATATAATTTCCGGTTTGAACGGCGACTCTGTTATCGTCAATAATGCCGCCTTGATTAATGTCATAAAATGTCCCGGTTCGCTGTTCGCGTTTCAGATTCAGAGCCGTGCCATCAGGAAAATAATAGCCAATGTCGGAATCTGGGACATTCCCTTGAAGATGAATCCACTCCACATCGCTTGCAGCCATGCTCTGCCCCAATCCGGAAAGTGCCGGACTGCCGTTGAGCGTCAAGGCATTATCCCCCGTATCTCTCAATGCGCGGTTTTCTACAATCGTTTCTATGGGACTATTGTCCATACTGTTGATATCTGTCCCCAAAGCTACAATCTCGTCATCAAACATAAACCATGACTTTTTGGCTTCTAGGGTAGAGCTTCCTACATCCTGAAGATGCATTCCGCTCGCGCCATACAGTCCGGATATGGCAGTTCCTCCAACCCACGTGCTTTTATTATTGTTATACTGCAGATACCCCCGTTTCCCTCCCGAATCCTGGATCGGATCGTAATCGGGTCGTACGGTTTTGTCAACGGTAGTGCCGGGTATGCGATAAGGATCGACTGTCGCCCAATAGTTGCCGTTGTATTGAGCTTGATCGCCATTATAGAGGTATGTCGCGCCATAGTTGGTAAACCAGCCGTGGAGGTTTTCTCTGTTAATGCTTTCATAATTAAATGTCCTGTCGGAGAACATGCTTAAACCGAACATATATCCGGGACGGGCATGGACAATACTGTCCATAACGGGATATTTCTTATGCGTTATCAGATCTCCTCTCGCCGCAATCGTGCTGTCATTGTAAATCTGCTGGGCCAGAAGCAGCTCATAGATAGGCATGCCAGCAAGAACGGGCTGATACCAGTTGGTTTGGACATACTCTTTGATCATTTGCTTGAAATACAGTCTGTCATTGCTGTTCGGCGCAGTTTGTGTGGCAAGCAATATGCCTCTGACCGCATCTAGGCCATACATATAGTCGTTTCTTTCGCGAGCGCCGCTATCCGGCGTTGAGTATGAGATGAATCTGCCGCGTACCATGCTCATGAACCCGCCGCCTTTATACAGAACAGGCTCATAGGCCTCATATACCCATTTGTAAAGATTATTGACATTTGGATTGATTACTTCCCACGCTGTATCCCTTAAAGTATCTACCAGTTTAAGTACGCCTTGTATGTAGGTAGAACCGTAACCACCGTTATAGCCGATTGCATGATGCTGTATAAATGACCCGTCGGCATACATGCCTGCTCCTGCCGTTACCTCCAGATAAAGATCGTCCAATCCATCGCGCGCGGTTGTCATTTTCCCGGCGTCTTTGCTTAATATGCCGCTTTTCATTACTATTTCGGCTTGCGACAACCGGTTGGCGGCGGTTAAATTGATTACTGGCGTATAATAATCGACTGCCGCAACGTAACGGGCCACCTGAGCGGGCGTCAAGTGATCATACAGCAGTATTGCACAATTCAATAACCGATAAGCGCTGCCTATTTGATAATTCCACCAATTGTATTCTGTCGCTCTGGGTGCGCCAGGATAATAACGGTTAGCATCCATCCATTCCAAACCGCCGATTACATAGGCAAGCAAAGAAGCGTTTTGATAAAGCGCTGAGCCATATTGACTGTACGCCAAAGCCATATCATATAATCGGGAATATTGGGAAGTAATGAAGGACGAATTGCTATTGTCCGGCAAATCACTCCATAAATATGTCCTGCCGGCCGATTTATCCATCGAATCCCAATACCCTTGCGCTTTCGTACCGATTCCGGCAATTTTGGGTGCAATTATGGGATCATTGAGGTCAAACCCTGTACCTCCTGTTAAATAATCAACCCATTTCTCTCTCATGCCGTCATACTCATCCGATGCAGCATGGACGACAATTGTACCTGTGGATATCGCCGTCGTCATCAGCATAGATAGAACCAACAATCTCAATAATAGCTTCTTCATGAACTGAATCCTCCATTTTCATTATTTATATGGGTTCTTCATCCATCTTCTTTATCTGTTTTTATTGTAGAAAAACACCCCTTACGGAACAATACGAGGATCCTATGATATGTTGTATGAATATTACTCAATCAAAAAAAAAAAGAGCTGGCTATCTTTTGGATAACCTTCTCTTCTTGATTTCCGTACCTGCGCTTTCACTTAATGACATTGCCTCCCGAGGCATCTCGCACTACTTCATTGCTCGATCCTCTTTTTAAATTCTGACGGACTTAGCCCACAACGCTCCTTGAAAATCCGAGAGAAATAAATCTGTTCACTGTATCCGAGCCTATCCGCAATTTCGTACATCTTGAGGTCCGTGTTCAACAACATTTCTCTTGCTTTTTTCATACGGAAATCAACCAGATAGTTCCAAATTGTCGTACCTGTTTCTTGTTTAAACAGATTAGACAAATAATTTTTGCTAAATCCGGTGTGATCCGCCACCTGCTGCAAGCTCAGATGTTTGTCGGCATAGTTATCTTCCAGAAAGGAATGTACCCGTTCGATCGCTTTGCGTGTCTGACTGTCCCTGGCCCCGTTCATAATTTGAAATATATATCGCGCCCCTTCCTCCAGCCTCCTGACACAGCATATCCGGAAGTAAAACCTCACCTTGTCGGCAGCAATCATTTTGCCGCCAAGCTCCATCTCCTTGCCTTCTTCCAGATTGATAATGATCTTTTCATGATTTAGCTCCTTGACAACCAGATTTAGCCACTCCATGGCAAGAGGATTGAGCAAATCATAACGTTCTTCCACCCATGTCTCCAGCATTTCGAGGGTATCTACGATCAATAATGGCATCTTGTCATAATTATTGTAGAGGATATGCTCCACCCATCGCGTCATCAAGTCCCGATGGGTAGTCAAATGCTTCAGCAACAACATATTGGCGGCATGATTTCGTATTTCCCGAATACGCCGGAATGCCTTATCCAATACCAGATATAAATTTTCCTGGCTGACCGGTTTGAGCAGATAGTCCACCACCCCCAGTTCCAGGCCCGATTTGGCATAACTGAAATCATCATAACTGGAAATAATAATAGTGGACATCTGCGGATAATGATCATTCAGATACTCAATCAGTTCCAGCCCATCCATCAAGGGCATTCTAATATCGGTAATACAGATATCCGCATAATGTCCTTCCAGCCACTCCAATGCCAGTCTTCCATTGGCCACCGTTCCCGAAACCATCACTTCCCCCGGATAATTCTCCGTCATCTTGGCCAGCCCGGTACGGATGATGGGCGAATTATCCACAATCAGGATTCTATTCATGTACAGCCCCTCCCTTCCTTACAGGCCGATCAGGCAAAACGATCGTAACTTCGGCTCCGTCCGCTCGATTGCGGATGGCGATCCCTGCTGCTTCATCCTCATAATATACCCGCAACCTGTAATGCACATTAAGCAAGCCAATGTTGGACAGATGCCGGAAATGCGCATCCACATTGCTTTGTTGCAGCTTGTCATTGATTCTTGCCAGGGTCTCCTGATCGAAACCTGGGCCTGTATCGGAAATCCGGATCATGATGTAACCTTCGGATAATCGAACCGTCTCGATCTTGACGAATAGAGGTTGACCCGTTTGCTCTAGGCCATAGCGGATACTGTTTTCCACAATGGGCTGAATGACCGCCTTCAGGCAAAGAACCTCATCCGTCCCCGCCCCATCAATAATATTATAGGTCAGATCTTCGCCGAATTGGGTTTGCATAATGTGCATATAATTCGCCACATATTGGATTTCTTGTTGCACAGGCACAGACGTATTCTCGTAATTAGACACATATCGCAACATGTCAGACAGAGCCAACGTAGTTTTGACAATGTTCTGCTGGTCGACCAGATAAGCCATGGATTTAATGGATTCCAGCGCATTGTAGAGAAAATGGGAATTGATCTGCGATTGAAGTGCCGACAAAACCGCCTCCTGCTGGGATGCTCGAGACCGGTTTAACTCTTTGAGAGAATGCTCCAGATTGGAAAGCAACTTGTTGTAAACCCGACTTACCTCGGCGACCTCATCCCTGCCTTCGATGTCTATCCTGACTCCGAGATTATTCAGGTCGGTACGGGACATGACTCCTCTTAGTTTCTTCAGCCTCCGCGTACTGGACTCTGCTACCAGCACAACTAGCCCCATGCCGACGGCAAGTCCGATCAGAGCGATCAGGATCGTTGCGTCCTTCACCCGGTATATACTTCGCGCCACTGTATGCCAGGGAATAACCGAGACAATTTTCCATTCGGTTTTGTCAATACTGCGATACGTGACCATGTGGTTGCTGTCCTTCAGGAAGAATGACCCCTCCGCAAATGCAAACAAGCCTCTTTCCCGCAAGGATGGCAATAACCCAACCGCGTGTTCGGAATCCGTTGAGGCAACAATCTTTTCTTCCTGGTCTACAATCATCCCGATTCCATCAGCGTCAATTTTTGTTTCTGACAGGATGGCTTGAATCGGCTGAGTGGTAATATCCATTTTGATATAACCCTGCAACTCCGAAGTATACTCATACTTCTTCACAATCGTAAGGACGGTATCGCCGATGCTTCCATCGTCGCCAACCTCCACATAATTTACGCTGGGAGATACGAACATATTCATTTCCATAGAGATGGTAATCCAGGGCATCCACTCCTCGCTTTTCATAGAATAATCATAGCGCAAGGCAGCCCCTCTATTCCGTGTGTAAGAATTTTCATTTCCGTTAATGTTCAGCATGGTAACGGATAGAATTTCAGGATGCATGGCCGCAAAGGAGTGAATATAGTTTTCCTTCAAACTGCTGAAAGCGTTGATCCTTTCCGTTACCTCGCTAGCCTTTAGCCACTGTCTATAATTACTGCTGGCTGCAATATTCGCCAGAAATTGCTCATATTCTTTGAAATACCGTTCCAGGTTCAGATTGGACTCTTTTAGAATTTGGGTGCTGAACCGCTCAATATCGCTTTTGATGCTGCGGGATGATTCCACATAAGAGAACACCGCTATCGTCACGACAATCAGCAGAATGATGAAAAAAAACATCACCATCAGCTTCCATTTGAGTGAAGTGGAAGCTTTCATTACTAAAGTTTTCAGAGCTCATCACCTGCAATTTTTTCCTCAATTCTAGACCTTACCATGGGCAATGTAAAGCTGTCAGTGGCATCCGTCCATCCATGAACAGAAAGGGAGTATGCCCGTTGTCGAGCGCATACTCCCTGCGATAAAGTAGAACTATATAGTGGACGGCGCCCGAGTGCTCCGGGATAAAATCCGAATTTTACAGTTTAGTTGGCCGTACTCTTTACATTTTGGTTATACCACTCTGTAGCTTCCTTGATGATCTTGTCTCCGCCTTGTTTCTTCCATGTGTCCACAAACTCATCGAAGGAATCCACCGCCTTTGCACCAACTACAATCTTGGCAGCCGCTTCCTGGAACAGAGATCCGCCCCTGCCAAGTTCGCTTTGGGACAAGAGCGATTGCGGCATAGGCATTGCAGCAAGAGGATTGGGGATCCCTTCCTGCTTTGCAACCTCTACGGCCTGCTTCTCATGGGCATAAATGACTTCATCCTGTTTAACCATGGTAATAACAGAATCCAGCTCAACGTTGTTGAAGATCGCGTTTCTCCAGCGTTCCTGATATTCTTTTTCCTTCTCTTTCGTGTAGATCCAATCATTTCCCTCGCGCGTCAACGCCTGCCCTTCGGCACCGTAGGCTGCATAGGCATTGCCTTCTTCCGTAGCCAGCCAATCGAAGAATTTGACTACTGTCTCCGCATTTTTGCTTTGTTTGAATAGGATAAAGGCTTTGTAGACCGGCTGCTCCACTCGGCCGACAGGACCGCTATAACCGGTCCCCACGGGTGTAGGAATAGCCATCATATCAACATCAGGATTTTCTGGAATGGATTTCCGCAAGTCTCGATACCAAATACCGCCATTAGTTGGGTTGTGGTTAAGCATACCGACCCGATCAGACAGAATCTTTTGACTCCAGATGGTGGAGGTGTTCGTCATAAACTCCGAGTCTATCAATTTCTCCTCATATAATGTTCTGAGATATTCCAACGCCTTCTTGGTATTGGGATGGATGAAGCTTGGGATAACCTCATCATTGTAGACTGAAAATGAACTCAGGTTGATTCCCCACATTCCGGTAATATTATCCAGCCAAGTAAAATTCTCGCGTGCCGTGAACGGAATTTCATCCGGCTTTCCATTCCCGTTTGGATCCTGTTCCTTGAAGGCTCTCAGAACAGTAAGCAATTCATCCGAGGTTTTGGGAATCTCCAAATCAAGCTTGTCCATCCAGTCTTTCCGAACAAAGAGAACCCTTTCAGCCGGAGCATTACGTAAAGCAGGTGTAGGTATGGCCATAATCTTCCCATTAATGGTAACTGCATCCCATGCGGATTGCGGTACATTCTTCTTCAGATTCGGACCATATTGATCCAGAAGATCATTCAGTTCCAGTGCCAGATCGTTCTGGATAGGCTCCGCGTCAGCAATGCCAAATGCCTGATACACGTCCGGAATATCCCCAGAGGCGAACTTAATTCGCAATTGATCGAGATACTGACCATGAGGAATAAATACCAAATCAATATCGGTATTCGTCTGATCCCCCATGTACTTGATAGCAGGAATTTGCATCGACGGGGTAGCAGGATATTCGGTGTTAAAGTCGGACGCAAACATTCTGAACTTACCCCTCTCCTCGACCGCATTGGTCGCACTCGGCTCAGTTGAGGCTCCCGAAGCAGTAGGAGATGCTTTTTTTGCGGGTTCCTCATTGGCTGCGCATGCCGCCAGGCCGGTGGCTCCCAGGATAACAACAAGCATCACCATTGCAAGTTGACTCCATTTTTTTCTCAATTTTAATACCCTCCTGTTTTGTTCTAAGTGTTGTTCTAAATATATATGAAAGGCGACGAGCGCCATCATATCTCATTCATATACTGTCTATTCCTTCAATGAACCGATCAACGCTCCCTTAATAAAGTGTTTCTGGATAAACGGATAGATCAGCACAACAGGGACGGTAGCCACAATGATTGTCGCCATCTGCAACCCTTGGGGTGAAAGATCGAACAGCACATCTCCGGAGCTGCCGGATTGAAGATCTGAAGCCGAAGCCTGCGTCACAATCGAATACAGGTAGAGTTGCAACGGACGCAGCGCAGCATCAGAAATATACAGCATGGCTGTATAATAGCTGTTCCAATGCCCGACGGCATAAAATAGCAACAATGTGACCAGTATGGGTACAGACAAGGGAATGGCAATCCGGAACAAAATGCGGTACTCGTTCATGCCGTCCACCCGTGCCGCCTCAAACAACTCCTCTGGCAGCGAGCGGAAGAACGTTAGACATAGAATCATATTGAATGCGCTTAGTGCGCCAGGGATGATAAGGGCCCAAAGCGTGTTCAGGAGACCCAAGGCTTTGACTACCAAGAAAGAAGGGATCAGTGGAGCGCTGAAGATCATGGTGAAAATGATGAACAGCATGACGATACGACGGCCCTTCAGACCTTTCTCAGCCAGCGGGTATGCGGTAATAACAGTCATCAGAATATTAACGATCGTGCCAATAGTAACCACAACCACAGAAATGCCGAATGACCGCCAGAAAGTTGTATTTTTAAAGACAATCTGGTAGTTCTCCATCGTCCATCCCACCGGCCAGATGCCAACCTGGGAGTGCGTTAAGGCATTCTTGGAGCTTAATGAGCCTGCAACAATATGCATGATCGGCATCAACATGATAACGCATATCATTAACAAGAACAGGATATTTGCGATTTCGAACATTCTTTCCACAGGTGATTTTCTGATTTTCATTTTTATGCCCTCCTAGAACAACCCTTCGCCAGTTGTTGCTTTGCTCACCCTGTTGGATACAAGAAGCAGCGCAAAACCGACCACAGACTTGAATAATCCTACTGCGGTAGTAAAACTGTATTGACCACCAACAACACCAGCCCGGTAGGTATACGTGTCAAAGACATCTGCCTTCTCGGAAGTTAGCGGATTGAGGAAAGGATAAACTTGTTCAAACCCCTGGTCCATGACATTTCCCAGCTTCAGCAGCAATAACACTGTGATCGCTGGCAGCAGCCCTGGCAATGTGATATGAACAAATTGCTTCCAGCGTCCGGCCCCGTCAATTGTCGACGCTTCATACAAGGTTGGACTAATGCCGGTAAGGGCAGCCAGAAAGATAATCGTCCCCCAGCCTACCTCTTTCCACATTCCCGTGGAAACAATGATCGTTCTCACATAGCTTGCATTCTGCAGGAAATCGATCGGCTCATTCCCGGTCCAATTTACATATACGGTATTAACCAGCCCTGTTTGGACAGATAAAAGCATATACACCAGACCGGCAACAATTGCCCAAGACAGAAAGTGCGGCAAATATACGATGGTCTGAACTGCCCGCTTCAGCTTCATCATCCGCAGCTCATTCATCAGAATCGCCAAAATAATAGGCGCGGGAAAAGCAAAAATGATCTGGTAAAATCCGATCAGAAGCGAGTTTTGCAAAATACTAGTAAATTTAGGGAAAGTGAAGAGTTGATGGAACCATTGCAGGCCCACCCAATCGCTGGCGATAATGCCCTTGAAGATATTGTAGTCCTTAAATGCAATCACCGATCCGGCCAGCGGAATATAGCGGAAAATCAGAAAGTACACCACTGCCGGAACAAGCATGAGGTAAAACGGATGATTTTTAACAAAATAGCTCCGTCTTTTATGGACCATCATGTTTTCACTGGCCGGTTGCCGGGAACCCTGTGTTTCTCCCATCATATGATCTCCTTCCATCTTCTTTATCTGTTTTTATTGTAAAAAAACACCCCTTACGGCACAATGCGAGAATCCTATGATATGTTGTAGGAATATTACTCAAACAAGAACAAAAAACTCGACAGCAAAGTCGATTAGCAACTCAATTGTTCCCACTTTTGATCCAACCCGCTCAGATAGTCATCCGGATCACGATTGAACCTCTTGCGTTGAATAACACTTTGCTGAAAGATTTGCGAAATAATGATTTCAATCAAAGTCACGCGCGGCAGCGCGTGGCCATCTTTGGGGCCGCGGCCAGAAAAAAAGGCCAGCTCGCTAGCCGGCCCTTTCTATTTTCAACCTTTGAACTTGTACAAGTACCAGCTATCGTAATAAACAACCAAGGTATTCATCGCGGTTCATCTTGACCGAACGACGTTCTTGATTGTCCGATATGAAAGCATCTTTCACGGGCTTGCTTATTCCACGCAACGCCTCCGATCTCATCCATACAGTTTTCAAAGTAAGCCAGCTTATCGACTTCATATTTCATGCTTTCGAGTAACCTCTCAAGCCATTCGCGATTTTCCTTGTTCTTTTTGACGAGATGAGGATTCACCAACACGACCTCGAGGTTGCGATCTTTGAGACAGGCAGCGAGACTGAGCCAGTAGTGGCCGATTGGCTCCATGCCGATGATGATGTCGTTTAGTTGGCGCGCTTCCTGCATATCGTTCATCCATTGCAGCAGTAGGCTGAAACCGGCGTCGTCGTTTGAGCTTTAAACTTCAAGATAGAGCGACCTCCTTAAGATGGCTAAAGGGCTATGACCCGTGACTACCCCATCGTACCGGAGTCGCTGTTTGAATTAAGCTAACGGAGAACGTTAGTTCAATGATACTGTGACAGTCTAGGACTTTATTTTCTGGTCCTTGGCTGTCGCTGTTTCAATTTCTGAGGGCAGTCTAAAACTCATTTTTATGAAGTCTGATGGTATTAGAATCTGGAATCCGCATGGAATAAAGACAAAAAAGGGATGGTCCCCGCCGCCGCCAACCGCTCGGCCATGGGAACCATCCCTTTTTGTTATTGAATCGCCAGCGTAATCATCTTGGCGATCTCGGCGCGCGTCACGTCCGCATGCGGATCGAAACGTCCATCGCCCTTGCCGCCTACGATACCCAGCGCTTGCGCGGCTTCGATCGCTTCGCGCGCCCACGGGGACGCCTCCGCGATGTCCGCGAACGCAGCTTCGTCGCCGGCTGCCGCTTTATCCTCGTTCAAATAAGCGAACAGTCTCATGAGCACGACCGCGGCTTCCTCTCGGGTAATCGTCTCCTCCGGGCGGAAGCGACCGCCGTAGCCCGTTACCAGTCCCAGCTCCTGCGCTTTGTCCACGTATGCCGCATAATACTTGCCTGATGCGACATCCTCGAATTCGGATTGTCCGGTTTCAAGACCCAGGAACCCGAGCGCCTTCACCGCGATAACCGCGAAGTCCGCGCGCGTCACGTCGCGGTCGGGAGCGTATCTCGTCCCGTCAATGCCCGTAATGGCATGCTTGGCGGCCAGCTTGCCGACGAAATCCTTCGCCCAATGGCCGGTCATGTCGGCGAACGTCTTGCGATATTCCATCACGGCGTAGCTCGAGAAGTGTTTCGTCCGGAAGGTTACGGTGTTCCCCTTGAACGAACCGCCCACATAGTCGGCTCCGCCCGAGCCGTCCAGATAATAGACGCCGGCGTAATCCGGATCCATAGCCTTCGTCTCCTCGGCCGTTAGCGTACGCGTTACGATGACCTCCTCGCCGAACGACGAGATCGGCGTTTCCTTGCCGTCTGATCCAACGTAAACCATGGTCAGATCGTACACGATGCCCGTTCCGCGCAGCGCCTTGTCATCCTTAATGGCGTCGGCGTCGGCATCTTCCGTCAGCTTAGTCTCTCCAATTTCAACGCTCAGTCGTACAAAACCTTCTCCCGCCTGCTGAGGAATCGCGCCGGTCGGATATTCGATCGTTACGCGAGGCGTAACGACGCGAATCGTCTTGCCGCTTTCCAGCAAGGCTTCGATCGCTTCGGCAGACAGCTCCAATACAAGCTGTTCCTCCGAAGAAGTATCCGCCTGCAGCTGGATATCGACATATTTCCCTACCGCGCTCTTAATCGCTTCATCAACTTGCGTTTCGTTGACTTTAAAGACAGGGCTTCCGTCCGAAGCCTTGCCCGGCTTGACGGTAATGACGCCGTCCTTCACGTCCGCGCCGCCTTCATTGCCGCCGCTTGTCGGAGGCGTACCCGTCCCCGGATTCGTGCCCGGATCCGTTCCCGGCTGCTCCGGAGCTTTGCCCGTGTAGAAGCGCCAGATGTCGGAGCGAGTACGACCCTCGTAATCGTCTTCCGCTACGGCATACCATTCGTAGCTTGCGTCATGGGCCAAGCTGTCCCATTTCACCGACGCATTTTTGCCGCTCTCCGTTGCTTGCGTATCGCCAATCTTCTGCTCCGTGTACACGCGAACGCCGAAGTAATCCGTCGCGACGCGTTTTGTCTCCGCGTCCAGATTCAGATCAAGCGAGAACTCGTCTTTGCTCGGGTACTCTGCGGGATCGTAGAAGTTGTAATCGTTCAACGTCGGCGAATATGTCTTGATATGCAGCTTGTCGTTCGCCATGTCGAACTGCATCAACCTCATGTAGCCCTGGCCGCCATCCGGCCCGCCTTGATAATCGGCGAGCATTTGATACACTTTGCGATCGGCCTTGCCGTCACCGTCATCATCCACTTCGTCCGTCTTGAGCTCGGCATCGTGATAGTGGCCGGACAACGTGGCGAACACGTTCGGGTTCGGCAGCGCGACCTCCTCGTACACTTTGTCCGCGATCGGAGCGCGGTTGCCAGATACGAGCAGGTATTCGTGCATTGCCAGAATCGCTTTGTGATTGGGATGAGCCTTCACGACCTGGTTCATCCATTCGATCTCTTCGTCGGCGAGGCCCCAGCCCATGTAGACGATAATAAAATCGTTGCCGCCAGCGGAGATAAGATCGTAGTGGCCCATGTTATTTTTGTAAGAACCTCCAAAGGTCGGCTGGTTCACGAAGCGGTCTTCGCCGAACCACTTCCAGTACTCGTCGTACGTGCCCTTCTGGTGGTCGACGTCATGATTGCCCGCCAGTACGCCGTACGGCACGCCCGCATCGTCAAGCACCTTCATGTTCGTGTCGGCTTCAATCCATTGATATTCCTGATCGGCTTCGTCGACGATATCCCCTGTGTGAATAACATAGCGAATCTTCTGCTCGTCCAGATTGTCGACGATCCACTTTACGTTGTCGCGATAGTACTTGTGATACGTCTCGGAATAATACTGCGTATCGGACATCCAGACGAACGAGAAGTCGTACGGATCGTTCGATACCGGCAGCTCGTCCTGTACCATGAGCGCGATACGGTCCGGATCGCCGGAACCCTCGACAGCCCGCTGACGATAAACGCCCGCCGCTACCTCCGCGCCCAGCTCGAAGTCTTCATTGCCCGCGATGACGGAATCCAGGATCATCCACTTCGCATCTGCCGAACTCCATGCGTACAAGCTAACCTTGCGTCCTTCCAGCGACTTGCCCTTCCAGCGAATGTCCACAAGATCGCTGTCCTTCACCGAGGCGTCCAGCGTTATCTCGAATCGCTGGTACGGGAATTGCTCCGTCGCGTCGTCGATGAGATACTTGCCGTCCTCGCTTTCGATCGCCTCGTAATCATCCGCCGTGAACGCCTTCTCGCCGCCCGGCACTTCCCGCTTCGGCGGCTCCGTATCGGACGCGCCGCGGTACCCTTGGAAGCCGGCCGACGCATTGGCGTCATAGTTGAAGCCGCGGAAGAACATGACGCGCATGAGATCGCCCAGCGGATCCTTCGCCTTGACGGTCAGCGTCGCCGCATTTCCGATATTGCCCGCATTGTGGAGCGGCGCGACAACCTCAGGCGCGATAGGATTCTCGTCCGGCACTTCGAAGCTTACGGAAGACGAAGTCTCGTTGCCTGCTTTGTCGACAGCCTTCACGACAAAAGTATGGGCGCCTGGAGCCAACGCCGCCGAGGAGGTGGCGTAAGGAAGCGCGACGGACGTTCCGTCCAGCGTAGCCGTTGTTGCTTCCAGGCCCGCGATAGCATCCGTCACCAAGGCATCCAGATCGAATGCGCCGCGATACGTCTTGCCTTCCTCTACGGATGGCACAATGGAAGGAGCCGTATTATCCACCTTCACGTTGCGCGTCAACGTTGCGTAATCGGGATGGCTCAGCGTCAGTACGTGATCGCCGTCCTCGATGCCCGCCGTCTGCCAAACGTATGCCTTGGAAGCCAGCTTCTCGGCCTCAAGCGTGAACGTGAAGTCAAGGAATTCGTGCTTGCCCGCGCTGTCCCCCATCTTAAGCGATTGCTGCGGATTGCTGAACTTCGGATCGTACAGCTCCGTTCCGTCCGCCAGCACGAGACGAATATTCCGGATCTCGAAGTCGTCCTTGTTCTCTTCCGGACGATCGTCGAACGGTCCCGACTTGGAGCCGGCGTAGATCGAGAGCACGTTGTCCCCTTCCTTCAGGGAGTCCGCCGAGATCGGCACGGTCAGCGTCGACCAGCTGTCGATGGGATCAAGGAACGTATGAATAATTTCCCCGTCCGCCACGACCGCGT
>Ga0160445_100683_pt1 | contig 13857 bp, 10 predicted proteins | sample HID1972M_E1MG_FD_108215 | JGI IMG/M metagenome (GOLD analysis project Ga0160445, IMG submission 108215) | Enriched pill bug-associated microbial communities from UW Madison campus, WI, USA - HID1972M_E1 MG | ecosystem: Host-associated > Arthropoda: Insects > Digestive system > Unclassified ... | reverse complement strand
CGGTGCCGAGCGGGGCCATCGGAAAGACGGTAAGATGGTGGGACTTCGTAGGCGAGAATGACGAGCAAGGCGGAGTTTATTCGGCCAATTATGCCAATGTAAAGGTAACGAACGGCGCCGGCACGACCCGTCTGAATGTATATACGGGCGGACATCCATCGCTCAATGCAGTCGACATTAGCTCCGACGCAACCAATGATTTGCGTTTTACGGTAACGTCAACTAACGAAGGACAGCCCTCTGGCGACGTGCTGCGCTTGACGACTACAAATGATGTTGATCTTGGCGCCGTTGGTCAATCCAATCTATCCAATAAATACGCATATGTGAAATTTTCCGAACAGGCTTATACGATCCAGGCCGGAGATCGACTTGAATACGATATGAAGCTGGATAACAGCAATGCCGGCTTCAAGCAATCGGCCGGAGTCGATCTAAGGTTTACGGATAACAGCTGGCTTAGGGATACGCAAAGCAGTACAGTTGTCAATCGGGTAGTAGACCAAAATGGCTACAGCGCGCACCCGGGTGTTGCAAATGATTTGTTAAGCGGCGGCAAGTGGTATCATCGGGTCATGGATTTGTCCTCGTTAGCGGGCAAAACCATTAATTTATGGGCGCTTGCGGACGAGATGGATGAAAATCACTTTACGTTTACCAGCTACTTCGACAACATTAAAATTACTCGCGGCGGAGTAACGCGGACGACGGCTTTTGCGGAAGGCAATCCTGCGAAAAACGAACTCATTTTGACTAACAAAAAGGTATCCTATACGTTGTCGTCTGTTCCATCCGGCGGCTTCCCGAGTCCGAACAATCGGGTCGTTACTCCGTTGTTTGCGCCCGAGGACGTCCCGATCGTAAGCTTCGTCGTTACCGATGCTGCTTTCGGAGCAACTGCTAACGGAACTGCGGACGATACATACGCCATTCAGAAAGCGCTTTATGCGGCGGAAGCCGCCGGCGGCGGCGTTGTCTATATGCCAGGCGGTCAATATGCCGTGAAAGGCCACTTGTATATTCCGCCAGGAGTCGCGCTTAGAGGGGATTGGAAGAATCCCGATGACGGCGGACTTGGCGCCGGAACGATCCTAAAAGCGTATGAAAACAAAGGAAACGCTGCGGGCAACCCGTTCATTACGATGGGTCAAGGCAGCACCGTGCAATACTTGAGCGTATGGTATCCGGAGCAGAGCATCGGATCGGTTTCGGCATACCCGCCAACCATTCAGCTTGTCACATACGGCAGCCAAATGATTCGCAATGTGACGCTGATCAATTCGTATACGGGTATTGCATCCGGGGATATATCGGCAGCGGGCTCGCAATTTACGAACCTATATGGCACTGTGCTCAGCAAAGGGATTCATCTGGGCAATTCGTGGGATATCGAACGACTGGAGAATATCAAGTTCGCACCCAACTACTGGAGCAACAGCGGACTTCCCGGCGCTCCCTCGGGCACGGGCCTGCAGACGCTCAAGAACTATATGACGGCCAATGCCGAAGGCATCGTTGCGGAGCATATCGATGGCATTTACGGCTACGATATCCATCTGCGCTCCTTTAAAACAGGCATCGTGTTCAAGCAGCTTGCCAACGCATACGGTCTGCCGACAGGCCACTTGTCCCATGTAGATATCGCGGAGGGCAATAAGGGAATAAAGGTGGACGGCATTGCCGGTTGGGGAATGACGGTTATGAACTCCAGCATAAAAGCATCTGTCGGCGCTTCACCGATTGCGATCGATATTACTTCCGGATTCAGCGGAACGACGGAGTCGTATATCGGCTTTAACACCTGTGTACTTGGCGGCGCATCCCATACGGCTGTCAAAATGAATGGCGGCGGCAATGCGGTCGCAAGCTTTCAAAATTGTACGGTGGAGAATTGGGGGAATTCCGGCGGAACCTATGCCTTTGATGTACAATCCGGAAACATCATGATAAACGACTCGACATTCCAGAAGAGCGCGAATGCGATTCATTTGGCTTCTGGAGTAAACAGCGCCTCCATTATGGGCAATAGCTTCGCTGGAGGTACTGCCGTTACGAATCTTTCCGGAAAAGGGACGGATCGCGTTTTTATTGATAATACGACCAGCTACAGCTTTAATAAAATGTCGGCAGGGGAACATGCGTATCGGAGTTCAGCTCCTAAGCCTGCTGCCACTAACTTTTACAACGTAAAAAATGCTCCTTACCTTGCAGCCGGCAATGGAACAGCCGACGATACGGCTGCCATCCAAAGCGCGCTGAACGTCGCGGGTGGTGCGGGAGGCGGCACCGTGTTCCTGCCTGCCGGACGTTACAGGATCGCGGGCACATTATCGATTCCAACAGGAGTGGAGCTGCGCGGCGTTAATGAAACGTTAAATGTATATACCATGAACAGCCGATTGGAAGTGTATTCCGGCAAAGGCAACGGCGAAGGCACCCCTGCCATAACGCTGGGTCAGGATGCGGGCGTTCGCGCCGTATCCGTCTATTATCCGGAGCAGGATGCCGAACAAATGCATCCGTACCCTTGGACCATTAGAAGCAATGGATCCGGCGCCTATGTTGTGGACACGATGCTGATCAACAGCTACAGAGGCATCGATTTCGGTCTCACGAACCAAAGCGACGGTTATTACGTCCGCAATGTGAGAGGAGCGCCGCTCAAGGATGGGATGTATTTCGGGAAGAGCGGCACGGACAGCTGGGTCGAAAACGTGCATTATAACTCCGGCTTCTGGTGGTATTCGAACGTAGCCAATAATCCCAATGTATCCGGTCCCGATCTAAGGGCGTACCGCAGTTGGGCGTATGACAATTCGGTCTTCATGAAATTCGGAGCCAACGCGAACGTGAATGCTTTGAACTTGTTCATCTACAATGCCCAAACGTCCTATCAATTCCTGGAGCAGGCAAGTGGCCGTACAAAAGGAACCTTCATTAATACCGGCTCGGATGCGGCGCGGACGGCTCTGGATATACAGCATGCCGAGAGCGTAGACGGCCTTGAGTTTATTAATATATTCGCCTATGAACACGACTATGGTCCGAACAACATATTGATTAAAATCCCGGCGACCAATACGGGCAAAGTCCGAATTTACGGTCTGTTGCTTGCAAGCTACGGCACGGATCAGGCTTCGGTAGGCATTCGTACGTATGGTTCGAATGTAGGCGTGCAGCAAGCGCATTTCGCGGATATGAATGCTTCTAACAATTATCCGTTATTGCAAGTCATGGGCGGCAATGCCAGGTTCGAAAACATCAATCGCACGCGCAACAGCACAACGGACGCTTACGTTGCTGCAGGAGCGAATGCGAAGTTCTACGGAGGCATTTGGCGAGGCGCGTTTGATCTGGAGAATCATGCGGGCACGGGTAGCGTAGCCGTAGGCAACGTGGTTAGTCATTAAGAGGAGGTTTGAACACCATCCCCGAGAGGATGGTGTTTTTGCTTTATATTTATAGATGAATTTGGTAGAATGTATATACGTTATAAAAGTTATTACAGTTATAAGGTATAACTTATGGAATGCAGATCATACTTATAGAGAGGAGAATAACAATGAATGGTGTGGTCAAGATGACAAAGGATAAATCTAATGTGATGCGATATACTCGTAAAATAGGTCGAATGGGTAACAGTCTTGGAGTAAGCTTGCCAAAAGGTTTGGCTGAAAAGTTGAATGTTTCTCAAGGCGATGAGATCGAGTTTGTGGAAAATGATCATGGTGAAATTGTCTTGAAAAAGGTTCGACATGCTCAACTACCTGATAATGTAAGACCAGAAGTTCTTGAAGCGTTTTTTGACGTATTTGAAGAAGATGAAGGTATTCTTGAAGATTTAAGGGACCGATGAAATGATTATATTTCTAACTAAAGAAGAGATTATTTCAGCCCACTATTTCATGATGCGAAAAATGAACGACGCAGATCAGTCAGGAGTGAAGGATCACGGCTTGCTAGAATCTGCAGTACATAGACCGCAACAAAGTATATTTGGAGATGATGCTTATCCCTATTTATTTGACAAAGCTGCGGCTCTACTAGAGTCTCTGGTGAAGAATCATTGCTTCCACAATGGCAATAAACGAACAGCCTATTTGGTTACTAAATCATTCCTTATGATTAACGGTAAACATTTAAGGATGGATCGCGAATACGCTGTGGAGTTTATTGTGGATATCGCAAAAGGAATTCCTTCGTTGGAGAGTACTGCACAGATTTTGGAAGAGTTCTCGGTTGACAAATAATTTAGGGCGTCTACTCAGGTGACATCAAAACTGCAGCTACACCCGTAGATTTAAATGAGAGTATGATTTAAAGCATTTGTTTGGCATATAATACCTGAATTTGGCGGGTGAATCTGAATGAGTAATAAATTTTGGTTAGTGGTACAGTACCCTATGAAAAGTATAAAAGGCAGCCAACGTGACCACTGGTTAAGAGATAAAGTTATGGAGTACTTGGAGGTATCTCTAGCAGATGCTAACTTTGGCTATGTTGATGGCTTCGATATGGGGAAATGCATTTCCGACCCGAATAAATATGCTCTTAATATATTTTGTGTCATTACGGAAGAAGAACGGAGTATAGCCTTGGTAAAAAGAGTTTTAAGAGATAGCAGGCTTGATTATACTCGTGTAAAAATTGCTACAATGCCTTATGGAGAAGAAGGAACTTATACTTTAAAATATGCCTTTAAAAAGGGTGTTACCGATTTTTCGCTATAGCATGGTTTGGTGTCTTGTGCCGATCTGTACGGATTTTTTTGTTGCAGGATGTTTTTGTGCTATGCTTTAAAGTAACGCAGTGTTGTCGCCATATCATCAAAGTAAGAATAAAAAGGAGCAGAAGTGATGTTTGAAATAAAATCAGATCGTTTGCGTGTTGAGATGGCTCACCCGAACGAAGTTCCCAATATAACTACGCGTTTCGACCGTGCGGGATTTATAACCGAAATCGTGCTTGATGGGGTACATCGTTTCTGCGCCACGGAGCCTAATAATCTCTCCCATCCGTCTTCCGGCGGGCGCGGGCTTTGCAGCGAATATGTATTCGATGTCAGCGCAGAGGCAAAGATAGGCGAGCCTTTTCCAAAATTCGGCGTCGGTCTTTTGAAGAAGTTCGAAGACGCGCCGTATAAGTTCTGGGAAAGATACGATGCCGAGCCGTACAACATTCGTGTCGAGGATAGCAAGGACGGCGCCAGATTCATAACGGAACCGCGATTTTGTATGGGTTATGCAATAAGCCAAAAGAAAGACGTATGGGTTAAGGATAACAGGCTCATTATGCAAATCACGGTTAAGAACGAGGGAGAAAAGCCGGTAAGCATCCGCGAATATTGCCATAATTTTCTTACCATAAATTCTATGGCCCTTGGGCCGGATTACAAGATACGAATGGATTCGATCAAAGACATGGGGAAAGACGTGCTAAACGGGCAAATAAAAGGTGATGGACATGGATTTACCTTTGCGCAATATTCACCTTCGCCTGCCTCTGTAAAGGTGCCGCTGGAAGAGATACAAATAGGCAACCCAAAAATATTTGAATGGTCGATGATAAATGAAGCCTCCGGCGCCCGTATAGACGTAAAGGACGAGATTGATATCTGCGGCATGACGATGTGGTGCGCAGATCATATCGTTAGCGTAGAAGCCTTTCATAAGCTGGAGCTTGCGCCGGGTCAAAGTAATACATGGCAGCGCACCTGGATTTTTGACAACATATGAAGCACTGTAAAGAAAGCATAAACGGCCTTATTGCACCCTTTTAATGAAGCCACCAGACTATCGGGATGAATAGGATGGAAATGACGATCCCGGTTATTCCCATCGCAAGGCCTGCGTAACTGCCAGCTTGCTCGTTATCGCGCATCAGGCGTGAGGTCCCGATGCCATGTGACGCGGTGCCAATGGCAAGTCCAAGAGGTATGGCGCCATCCAATCGCAGTAATCGCAATAATAGCGGTCCTAGCATACTGCCGGTCAGTCCGGTCAGCACGGTCAAGACGGCTGCTAGCTCAGGCGGTTTGCCGAGGCTGCGCGAAAGCTCGACAGAAATGGCAGAGGTGGCCGATTTTGAGAGAGAAGCGATTAACAGGTCCCAGCTCCCGCCAAAAGTGAACACTAGAAACCAAGATGAAGCGATGCCGACGGCACTGCCAACCGTAATGGAGCCGACGATACGAATAAAATGTTCGCGTATCTCGTAACGTCGTTTATAGAGGGGGACAGCAAGCGCTACTGTCGCAGGCCCGAGAAAGAACGTGATGATATCGCCGCCTTTGGCGTAAGACTCATAAGGGATATCAGCGAGGATGAGCAGCAGGATGGTTCCGCCTGAAGTAAGGAATAAGGGATGAAGCCACAACCATCGGCGCTGCACGTGCAAGGACAACACATAGAATCCTACCGTCACAGTAACGCCAAACACCGGGGAAGACAACAATGAATCGAGCGCATTCATTCCTTTTTCCTTCTTTCAGGCCAAAATTTTGCCGTGAGCGCAGTAGCGAGCACGACTGATAATGTTCCAAACAACAAGGACATGACTAGAGCAGACCATTCCTTCTGGAATAATGGGAAAAATACCATTGCGCCGACAATGAGGGGGGCGAAGAAAAGCATCATATTTTTAAGCAGCCACAGGGATACGTTTTCCACCGATTCTAGCTTTACCCATCCAAGCGCAAGAGAGAGAAACAGAAGAAGAAGCCCGATCACGTTTCCTGGAAGCGGGACGCCGGCAAGCTTTTCCAAAATTGTACCTAATAATAAGAAGGAAAATAATATGGCTATTCCACGCATAGGACCATCATCTCCAAATGAAATTGTTCCGTACTTGCCCGGCTCGAAAACGTTCAATCAACTTTAGCACCATAAGAAAGCGAGAACAAAACAGTTTGTTCCCTATCCATTCGAACACCTTTCAGAGCAAATGCTTTGAAATCGACGCCATCCATTTTGGCGCCACGGATGTCAGCCCCCTGTAATTTCGCTTTTGATAAAATCGCTCTAGTAAAATCACATTCCCTCAGATCCGTTTTTTCTAGATTGGCTTCGGAGAGATCCGCCTCGTAAAAACGAATCCCGCGTAAATCCTGTCTTGATAATCTGGCATGTCTCAGGTTCGTGTAAGACCAGTCTCCTTTAAGAATCGTAATCCCATCCATATTTGAGCTTGAGAAATCCGACCCTGTCATTTTGCAATTATCAAATTTTGAAACAAAGAGATTTGCTTGGCTAAAGTTACAGTTTTCAAAAGCGGATTCCGTATGAATGGAGCCGTTTAGTGATGCCCCTTGAAATTTGCACTCAATGAAGCGACAGTTTTTCGTCATTATTTCCTCCAATGCCCCGTTAGAAAAATGACAACGATTGAAGGTGCAACTAACCAATTCTCCATACCTTAGATCTTGGCTGCTAAAATTAACTCCATCATAATTTTCATTACTATATTGAAGCATAATAACGCCTCCCAAGTATCGATTATCGAATAATCATTCCCATAAGCCCCACAAAAGTCGAGGCCTGATGACTAGCAATCATACATCCATCTAAATCTTGAAGCTCAACGCTTAATTCGTCAAAGGTACAATCGCTAAGATCGACGCCCATTAACTTTGATCCGATCATATAAGCCTGATCAATATTGCAACGAGTAAAAAATATTTTTTGAAAAGTAGAATTATAATAGTCGGCGCTTATTAATGAACAATCTTCAAAACCCGCCTGTTTAAATGTAGCGAAGCGAAAATTCGCAAAGTCCCCCAAACAGTCCAGAAAACGGACATTTTGAAATCGGCTTTGAGAGAAGCTTGTACCAATGAGCTTACAATTTCTAAATTCAATACGATGCATAAAGGAACTTGAAAAATTAACATTCGAAAAATCGCAGTTCTCGAAAACAATATCTGTGAGTTCGATTTGCTCCAACGAAGACTCCGTAATGGTCACGTTTCTAAAAATCATTTTATCCATGGAAACCCTGATTGCATCCTGAGATTCAATTGTTGTACTTTCAATAACTCCATTGCTGATCTCATCTTTTGATTCTAATGAGCGAATGGATTTTGTTTCGAGTAACTCAACTAGGATTTTAGGTTGCTCAATTTTAAATTTCACATTATCCCCCATCTCTCATCGTCTGATAGATCATTAGTCGGATAGTTGTACAAAGAAGAACATATGTACTATAGTACACATGTGTAGATTAAATAGGAAGAATCAATTAGCTGTTGGATTTAATAAAGTTCATGAAGAAATATCGAAAATACCGCTTGTTGATCGATTAAGTAAGCCGTTTCAAATAATGGAACAATACGTGAATGATGAGGAGATAGGTGAAGTTTCACCTAAAAAAAATATAGGCATTTTAATCAGTAACAAGTGCGGAGATCCATTCATATGTTGTCATTAAAATTGGCGGAACTCATTGGGGAGGTTGGTCCTGATCTTATTCCAGTGCGAGGTTATGCTGCCAGCAATATAAAAAATGGAGGCAATAATATGACTAATTTCCAAAATGATTTATCGAATTTAAGTGTTTCCCCAATTACGGCCAGTGAGGCGACTCCTTGGAACGTGCAAAACGAGCAACCAGCTCGTCTATGTTTCTTCAGTTGTTTTTTTAATTGCTTCTTCAGTTGTTTTAATTGCTTCAATTGTCACAACTGCCATAACTGCCACAACTGTCACAACTGCCAAAACTGCCACAACTGTCACAACTGTCACAACTGCCATAACTGTCACCATGGAGGAAGATAAGGCGGAGAATGGCCACTGAATCAATCTGATGTACGCCCCTAAAATAGATCTTAGAGACCCCCTCCCCGGGTCAATCTAATCTAATTTTGGGGGTGTTTTGCGTTGGCAGTGAAAGGACGGAAGTTACAACGTTACTGACATGACGGACAAATAGCTAGACATAGAATTAGTTGTAAAGTATTGGGGCAGATCGAGAACAGCTAATGAGGAGGAATAGAATGAGAAAGTTACATCCTTCCATGCGTCTAAAGGTGAAACGAGATACGTTTTTTCTCCCTGATTCGAGCGGTGTGTATTTCCGAAACAATGTAAGCTCGTTCCGCATGGAAGGTGAGGCGATCGATAAGTGGATCGAAAAGCTGATACCGATATTCAACGGGGAGCACAGACTGGGGGATTTAACAAACGGATTGCCGGATCAACACCGAAACCAGGTATATGACATTGCAGAAGTCTTGTATCGCAATGGCTATGTTCGGGATGTAGGCCAAGATGCACCGCATCAATTGCCGGAAGAGGTTCTCGAAAAGTATGCTTCCCAAATTGAGTTTTTGGATCATTTTGGCGATTCGGGTGCGTATCGGTTTCAATCCTATCGTCAGGCGAACGTATTGGTTGTCGGTTCTGGTCCATTTTTGATATCGGCGGTTTCTGCGCTGCTGGAATCCGGGCTGCCGAGGCTTTATGTTCTGGTCTCGGGTTCGGATTCTACGGACTTGCAACGAATGGCGGAAATAGCGGTACATGCCCGTAAGTCGGATTCCGAGGTGGCTGTTGCGGAGGTTATCTTACCAAAGGGGGAAGAGAGTGGCTGGCGGGAGATTGTAAGGCCGTTTGATTCGATATTGTACGTATCGCGAGAGGAAGATATCGAGGGCCTTCATGCTCTTCATGCCGCTTGCAGGGAGGAGAAAAAGGTATTTCTTTCTGCTGTATTCGTGCAACAAGTCGGTATGGCGGGACCGCTTGTGTGTCCGGATGCCGAGGGATGTTGGGAGTCGGCATGGCGTCGCATACACCAGTCCGCGATTTCTAAAGATCCGCAATTGCATGCCTTTTCTTCTACAGCAGGAGCGATGTTGGCCAATGTGATCGTGTTTGAATTATTTAAAAAGTTGACGGGAACGGACGATTCGGAACAAAATAATCGGTTTTACCTATTGGATCTGGAGACTTTGGAAGGAAGGTGGCATTCTTTCATACCTCATCCGCTTGTGACCGGACTTCGCACGCCTGAATGGATTCATGATTTGGACCAACGGCTTGAACGGAGCTCGAACAAAAGCGAGAACGGATTAATTCCTTACTTCATCCGACTGACATCGGCGGAATCAGGGATTTTTTATGCTTGGGATGAGGGGGATTTAAAGCAGCTGCCGCTATCTCAGTGCCGCGTTCAGGCAATGGATCCAATAACGGAAGGACCGGCCGGTCTGCTACCGGACATCATCTGTGCCGATCTGACGCATGAGGAGGCAAGGCGGGAAGCGGGGTTATCCGGGATTGAAGCCTATGCAGCGAGAATGGCCGGTTTGCCCGTTGCTCTGGAAACGCAGGAGTTTATTGGCGTAGGAGCAGGAGAAACGGTTGCGGAAGGGATTTGCCGAGGGTTGCAAAGATGCTTGGACGAAGTATTGGTCACGCGGCGGGAGCACCCGTTATCCATTGTCTCCCGGGTACAGTTAGGTACGGTAGATGATCGACACTGCTCTTATTATCTGCAGGCCTTGACGAGCATGAAGGGAGAGCCGTCCATCGCCATGGGAGAGGAAGTGTGCGGATTTCCTGTGATGTGGGTCGGTATGAGGGATGGCTGGTATGGACATGCAGGCTTAAATGTGACATTAGCTTTGCGGAAGGCATTGCAACAGGCTCTGCTAGCAGCACAAAACCAATCGGATGGCCTCCATTCGCAAGCATTGGCGTTTTCGTCCGTACATCTGGAAGAGCGGTTGCCATTAAGGTTCGTCGAGATCCCTGCCTGCGAAGCGACGTCGCAACATGAGGTGCTTCAGTCCGCCTTGCAGGTTTTGAATTCGAACAGTACGAGGCTCCTCGCTCTCGATCTGGCAGTAGAACCGTTTTTGAAGGAGGAAATAGCAGGAGTATTTGGCGTGGTGCTGCGAGAGGAGGAATCCCGGTGAGCGCTAGGATTGCGATTGTGGGAGAAGGGGTATTGGCAGACTGCGTGTACGGGGAACTGTCAGCGGAATTTGAGGCTGTTCGTCAGATTGATTTCGAGGCAGGAGTACCTGAAAAGGCGGATTTGGTGCTGGTGTTGCACGATGCCTGGCATCCATATGTTCATCATAAGGCGGAAGAGGCGCTGCAACCGGCTGGCATCCCTTGGCTGCGAGGTTTCGTTTCATTTGGTGAAGGCGTGGTCGGACCGTTGGTTCGTCCGGGTACACAAGGTTGCTCCCAGTGTGCAGACACGCGGCGCCTCATGGCGGGACGTGAACGCAAAGAGATGCGGGGGCTAAAGCTGAGGTTGGGAACGCATGGGGGGATTTCGCGTGATGCATGGGCGTCGCGTACGGGGCTTTTCCAGGTCGCTCACTTGCTGGCAGATGAGACTCGAAGGTTATTGCAAGGCAAAACGGTCCAATCGGCAGGGAAGATATTTTTGATCAACTTAAAAACGCTGGAGAGCGCCCTTCACCGCATTCTTCCTGATCCGCTGTGTCCGTTTTGCAGTCGATTACAGGATGATTCCTCGACTGCAGCCCGTATTTCGCTGCAACCAAGCCCTAAGATTAGCGCAGACAGTTATCGCTGCCGCTCCATGGATGAGTTGGGTAAAGTATTGACCAACGACTACGTGGATTACCGAACCGGCTTTTTGAATATGAAATTGGCCAACCTTAAGTCGCTATTTGCCGATGTGAGTGTTAATCTGCCGTTGCCCGGAGAGGATGTGGGAACGGCGGGCCGATCTCATTCCTATGCGGCGAGCGAGTTGACCGCTATATTGGAGGGGCTCGAGCGGTACTGCGGTTTGGCGCCACGAAGCAAACGGACGGTCGTCCGTGGCAGCTTCCGCAGCCTGAAAGATCAAGCGCTCGACCCTGTTACGGTAGGGGTGCATACAGAGGAGCAATATGCTCGGCCAACGGCTTCTTTTACAACGTTTAATCCCGATCAACCGATCGACTGGGTATGGGGCTATTCGTTTTTGCAAGAGCGTCCAATCTTGGTTCCAGAGCAGCTCGCCTACTACGGCACGGGCTGCGGGCACCACTTTGTGTTTGAAACGTCCAACGGGTGCGCGTTAGGCGGGAGCTTGGAGGAGGCTATTTTTTACGGCATATTGGAAGTGGTGGAGCGGGATTCGTTTCTGATGACCTGGTACGCTCGGCTGCCTCTCCCGCGCCTTGATTTAAATTCAACTAATGACCCAGAGTTGCGATTGATGATCGATCGTTTGCAGGCAGTGGCGGGGTTTGATGTACATTTCTTTAACTCGACGATGGAGAATGGCATTCCAAGTGTATGGGGAATCGCGAAAAACAGAAAGCAAACAGGAGTGAATCTCATCTGTGCGGCCGGAGCTCATCCGGATCCGGTACGGGCCGTGAAGGGGGCGGTTCTCGAGTTGGCCGGCATGATGCAGTCGCTTGACGAGAAATTGGAGGCGAACCGCGAGGCATATGTTCGAATGTTCCAGGATTCATCCCTGGTGCAGCAGATGGAGGATCATTCCCTGCTATACGGATTGCCGCAAGCGCAGGAGCGTCTGAACTTCCTGCTGGATGAAAATCGCCCATTGCGAACGTTCGAAGAGGAGTTCGAGCGGGGAGCAAGGCATACTGATTTAACGGATGATTTGAAGGACATTCTTCATACATTCCGCCGGCTCCATCTCGATGTGATCGTGGTAGATGTAACAGCGCCGGAAATTAAACGAAATGGTCTGCATTGCGTAAAAGTGCTGATCCCCGGGATGCTGCCGATGACATTTGGGCACCAGTTTACCCGTCTGGCAGGGCTGGAGCGGGTGCTCCGCGTACCTGCGGAGCTCGGGTACGTAAAGGAGCCGCTTGAGCTAGAGGATCTCAATCCCTATCCGCATCCGTTTCCATAAGTATAAAAATGCGGCGTGGTTGACCACCCTCGTTTATATAAGGAGGGACATGGATGAGTTTGGAAGCATTTTTGCACGATCTGCATTTTGACATCGATAAGACCAAACCGCCCGACTTGGCGGTGGATTGGGAAGACGGACCGCTTGCCTATAAGCTTTATCGCGGTTTGTCTGTGGTTCCGCTCTCTCCGGAAGTACCGCTGACGCTCGAAGGCAGTGAAGCGAAGCTGTTGCCCGACCTCCGCCAGATGGGTCATTTTCTCTGGTACGTATTTGGGCTCACTCAAATGTCCCAAGCAGTCCTCGCCTCGAATTCCATGATGCCAACCATGGGCCTGCTTCAGCTGTATCGGCGTTTTGCTCCTTCCGGGGGAGCGTTGTATCCGAATGAATTATATGTGTATCTAAAGGTAGAGGATTTGCCTGCGGGGGTCTATCATTATGATGTAGCGCATCATCGTTTGGTGTTGCTGCGAGAAGGCGACTTCGATTCCTATTTGGCAAGGGCTCTTGGTAATCGTTATGACTTGTCGGCTTGCTTTGGCGCTGTATTTGTATCGAGCATGTTTTGGAAAAACTTTTTTAAATACAATAACTTTTCCTATCGCTTGCAAGGTCTTGATGCGGGTACGCTGATGGGGCAGCTCTTGGAAGTGGCCAAACGGTTTGGATTTGCATCGGGGGTGCATTTCCAGTTTCTTGATCGAGCCGTAAATCATCTTCTTGGGGTATCCGAACAAGAGGAAAGCGTGTATGCGGTAATTCCGCTGTCGATAGAGCCCGGAATTTATTGGGCTGCGAATTCGAATGAGAGTGAGGACATTGTCTCCGCTGCCGAATTATGCCGGGAGCTGCCAACGGTTCGGCATGACCATTATATCCGGTCCCGGAGGGTCAGGGAATTTCCGATGCTAATCAGAATGAACGAGGCTTCCCTATTCGAATCACTTCCGTCGATACCGCGAATTAGGGAAAAGAAGATCGTTGACGGCGAGGATTCGG
>Ga0160445_100680_pt1 | contig 13925 bp, 9 predicted proteins | sample HID1972M_E1MG_FD_108215 | JGI IMG/M metagenome (GOLD analysis project Ga0160445, IMG submission 108215) | Enriched pill bug-associated microbial communities from UW Madison campus, WI, USA - HID1972M_E1 MG | ecosystem: Host-associated > Arthropoda: Insects > Digestive system > Unclassified ... | reverse complement strand
GTTACACTCCCATTCTGTAATATAAATAAACGACTTTTTTTTCGCTAAAACGAGTTTTTCACTAAGTTATCTAAAGATAAAATATATCAATAGTAACACTATCCTGTCCTAGCCTGAAGTGGGGAGCCATCATTAATATGTTTTTCATTTGATAATTTTGTACAAAGCATATAGCTATTGGATTATATTTGTACACCGTTTTTTATAAAACTACAGTCCAGATGCTACCATACAAATCATTAATTCAGGTTGATAGAAATTCATCTGTTTCACTATATATCCAGGTATGTAATATCTTTATATCATTGATTACCAATGGTACACTTCAGCCATCTGATATATTGCCAAGCTCTCGCGTACTTGCAGAACTGATCTATATTAACAGGAATACAATAAAACTGGCATATGATGAATTGATTAGCCAGGGTTGGGCTGAATCTATCGAGCGCAAAGGAATCTTTGTGCTTTCCAAGCTACCTATTTCTAAAACTATACTGCCGGAAGCAAATAAAAACAATACTCGTCACAATGCTTTTATATGGACTAATAGCTTTGAAAATAAGATACCTAGTCAGAATCTACAGACAGATCTTCTCGCTATCGATGATGGCTTTCCTGATGTGCGGCTGGCACCGGTGGACTTACTAATGCGCGAATATCGAAGCCTTTCAAGAAAATTTTATGGGCGAAGTTTTTTGAAATATGGGAACTCTAAGGGATCCGAACATCTTCGCGTCTCTATTTGCAACTACCTTTCCAACACCAGGGGCTTAGTTGTTTCTCCAGACAATATACTAATAACAAAAGGTAGCCAGATGGGAATCTATTTAGCATCTCAACTGCTTCTCAATCCTTCGGATAATATAGCTGTTGGAATTTCAAACTACGGTTCTGCAGATAATACTTTCAGATATACCGGTGCGAACCTTCTTAGGATTCCTATTGATAGCAATGGAATGGACATGGATTATCTCGAAGAGATTCTACAGCATAAAAAAATAAAAGCGGTGTACATAATACCGCACCATCACTTTCCGACAACTGTAACCATGAGTATGGAGCGGAGGTTAAAACTTTTAAACCTTGCTAAAGAATACCGTTTTGCGATTATTGAAGACGATTATGACTTTGATTTTCATTATGATAATAAACCTTATCTACCATTGGCAGGTATTGACCATAATCACAATGTAATTTATATTGGTTCCATTTCAAAAACTTTTGCTCCTGCTTTGCGAATTGGATTTATGATAGGACCTCCCTCATTTATTGAAGCAGCTGCTTCATTAAGAGAAATGATAGACAAACAAGGTGATACATTGTTGGAGGAGGCGTTTGCTGTGCTATATGACAATAGTGAGATGGAAAGGCATTTTCGGAAATCATTAAAAGTCTATCGACAACGGAGAAATTTGTTCTGCCATATACTTAAATCTGACTTCAAAGATAAAATAGAATTTAAGATGCCAGAGGGAGGGCTTGCAATATGGTCTAATTTTGATAAGAAGATTGATTTAATCAAAATGTCAGAAGATGCGTCAAAGAAAGGGCTTTATATCGGCAATGGAAGGTTTTATAAGAATGAATCTTTTTCTACCAATGCGCTGAGAATGGGCTTTGCTTCGCTTAGGGAAAATGAGATAGAGGAAGCGCTTGGAATTCTGAAAAAGACAATACAGTAGCCTCGCTGGACTACCCTATATTTCATAAGTGGCATATTTATCATTCATCACATTGCTCTATTTTTGTAGTAAGAAATGATAAATCTTCTAAAATTTTAAAAAAATGAAAACACGAATCAACATTGAAAAATTAGAGCCAGCAGGATTCAAAGCTGTTCTGGGACTAGAGAAATTCATTGAAAGTACCCCAATAACAAGAAAACATAAAGACCTGATTAAAATCAGATCATCACAAATAAACGGATGTGCTTTTTGTATTAACATGCACACCAAAGATGCCCGTAAAGCTGGTGAAACAGAACAGCGTATCTATGCTCTCAACGCCTGGCGTGAAACTCCGTTCTTTACAGAAGAAGAACGAGCAATATTAGCTTTGACCGAAGAGGTTACTTTAATTAGTAATCATGTATCTGATGAAACATATGAGCAAGCAGTTAAAGTGCTAAATGAAAACTATCTGGCTCAAGTAATTTTGGCTATTGCTACGATTAATGTATGGAACAGAATTGGTATTGCAACTAATTTAATACCGGTTTAGGATTGAGAAAAAAGGTTAGTAGTGAAAGTCCTTTAATTAGGGACTTTCATTTTAATTAAAACCTACAATTTGTATTGATTAATAACTTCTATAAAATCCGTATATTCTTAATCTTGTTCAATACTGCAATTATCTTATAGGTTCTTGTCGTCAAAATAATATTTTGCAAACTTCCCTTTCTCATCTTCATCAAGCTCTTGAAACAAAACTTTTGCTCTTTTATTAACTCTTTTATAATTCTGGATAGTTTTAGGTTGATGATAGTTGATATAAAATTTCACAGTATTAATAATTCTCTTGAGGTCCATATTTAATATATGATTAGACACATCTTCATATGCAACTAACTTGTCTTTTCTATTTTCTTTTAAATGAGTAATCTCATCCCTCAATTTTTTCAGTCTTATTAAAACTTCGACTTTTCTAGGATGCTCATTGGTAAAGTCTTTATGAGTAACTTTTGGAATAATAGTTTTGAATTTATCTTCAAAAGATAAATATCTTTGAATTATATTTTTGTCAACTAGTTTGCCTTCGAATTCTACTTTCGCATAATCAGGTAAACATTGATTCATAAACGCTTCTAAAGCTAAAAATGAAAAAATTAATCCTATAGATCCTACCTTGAAAACATAACTAAATGCGATTGAAGTTTTCCATTTATATTTACTAAATTCTTCCTTCAAACTATCTAAGAGTAACATTCGTGCTTCATCGATTTGTGGCAACACATCATATGCAATAGAATAATAATATGTAACAGGATTTCCTTCTAAGAGTAGAAAAGGAGTGCCTTGACATTCCAATTTATTTACTGCATATATATCATTTTTTCCAAATTTAATAAAATGATATTCAGGATCTCTTAAAAGTTTTTTCAATTCTTTCTCGGAATTAGCAATCATCCCATCTCTTTTTTTTAATGCTCTAACAATGGCTCTATAATCCTCCTTGGGATCGTGACCTATGCTTTTATAAGAAATTTTAGTTCCCATTGTTTTTAAGATAGTTAAGGATAACAGATGACTACTAGTGACGAATAAAAAGTATTAAGCCATTTCAAAACATTAAATAATTATGTTTATCATCTATTATTGCAAAAGATGATGCCGAATAATTTCGATGCATAGAGTAATAGTCTTAAATTGGTTTGCTAATTTAATAAAAGAATACTTGAAATAATGGCTTCCCTTTTCGACTTCTTAAATATTTATAACTTAAACATTAAAGCAAACTGCTTGTTTCTATTAAAGAAATCGGTATAGAGTATGAACTTAATAAGCATCCTATTAATTGTAATTATAATACTATGTACGGTTAACGGAATCGCAAGAGGCTTTATCCTTAGCTTTACAAGCTTGATCTCTTGGATAGGAAGCCTATTGCTTATGCTTTTTCTTTATCCCTATGTCGTAGATATCTTGAAAAACATAATGGAAGATAATCGTTGGATTATGCCCTTTGCAATTTTCCTCACCCTGATTATCTCAGGCTTTCTCATCTCTCTTTTATTCAACCAATTTTTAAGATTTATACCAGCAAAGGTACATACTGACCCCATGAATAAAATTGCCGGTGTTTTTCCAGGGGCTATTACTGGTCTTTTATATGCTGCTTTACTTTCATTGTTATTACTGATACTTCCTTTTTCAGAAAGAATTTCAAATGAAACCCGTGATAGTAAAATAGTCCAACAGCTGACTCTTGGTTTAAATAAAATTGAAAATCGTTTGAAGCCTGGATTTAAAGAAACCATTAGTCGCACGATGCAAATGACAACGATTGAGGAAGGTTCTAAAGAAACACTTAAACTTCCTTTTTCTGTAGAGTTTCCAAAAGTTAGAGAGCCTTTGGAAAAAGAAATGTTGGACATGATTAATATAGAACGCAAGGAGCATAGATTGGCTCTACTTGAAGCTGACACTGCATTAACAAATGTTGCACGAAATCATAGTCGTGATATGTTTGCACGATCCTACTTCTCCCATATAAGTCCTGAAGGGTCATCTCCTTTTGACAGGATTCGAAAAGCAAATATTTTGTTTCTAACCGCAGGAGAAAATCTAGCACTTACACAAACCTTACCCATTGCTCATGAAGGATTGATGAACTCTCCTGGGCATCGAGCTAATATTCTTAATCCTTCGTTTCGAAAGGTTGGGATAGGTGTTTTGGATGGAGGTATATATGGGTTGATGATCACCCAGGAATTCAAAAATTGAACTCATCACTTATTAATACTCGTGCTATTGGAAAGGATCCAATAGCACGAATATTATATCTATTTTAATGACTTAATTTATACGCTGCTACTTCGTTTTTCATAAAAGTTGGTACAATCACTAAGTTTTGATCTGCAATAAAGCCTATATCGGCTGTGTTCGATTTTTCAGCTTGAGTGTCAACTAATAAAGTGGCTTTATCACCTTTAATCAGATAAATTTCACCAGCCCAACGGCTTGCAACGAATGTACTGTCATTAAGGATAACAAGTCCATCACCTCCTTTAACTTCAGAATTAATAAGACTTGATTTGTACTCTATGGTGTCGTACTTATTCAATCCTTGTTTATCAAGAGTATATAAACTTCCCTCGTATAATTCCAATCCATTAATGCCATCAGCGTTATTAATAACAGCCATTGTACTTCCTGCCTGGTTTAGCGAATAAACAGTTCCGGCATCAGAATCTGAGAAATAAACAGTTGTTCCGTCACTTGCAAGATCATTCAAAAACTTTGCTCCTTCAACAGGGATTGTTTTTTCAATGCTGGCTGTTTCCAGATCAATAATTTTTACTTCATCAATATCTGTTACATAAAGTTTCCCGTTTACGATTGCCATACCTTTAGGTGCATTCAATCCAGTTACCCATTTCATGTTTTTAACAGAACCATCGGGATTAAGTAAAGCAATAAAACCATCACCATCTTTTGCACTTGGATCTGTATTACCACAAGAAACATAGATTGTATTGTTATCAGGATTATATAATGTGGACTCTGATCCTGTTAATGTAGAATCGGTTTTCCAAACTTGGGTAAGGCTGGCTACTGTATCCTGAACAACCTCGTTGTTGCTATTATCATTTTGATTCGTGTTGTTACAGGATATTACCACTGCAACACAAAGCGTCAATGCTAAATAACTGAATACATTGTTGGTATTTTTTTTCATAATGTTAGGGTTTAATGTTATACTTTCTTTAATATATAAAACATATCGTTAAAAGTACAAAAAGTTATTTATTTTAAACAATTAACAAATAACTCTATAATGAACCGCTTACTTTCTTTTAATCGCCTCATTTTTGTAACACCTACAAATCGTTTGATTAATTACTCAAATAGACCATTTCATTAATATCTGCATTAATAACAAAAGGCGATTAATATCGTTAGAAAACGATATCAACCGCCAATTGCAACCACTCCCATTTTTGACAGAAAACGAGAACTAAGCTTGTTTGATTTTATTGTTGCAAATCATAAACACGTACATAATCGACTTCCATTTTCGCTGGGAATGCTTCTTCATCAACACCCTTCTGCCCTCCCCAATCACCTCCCACGGCTAAATTTAGTAACCAATGAAACCGTTTATCAAAAGGCCACACAGCATACCCTTTGCCTTCATTCACAAGATGAAAAATTTCAACATTGTCAACAAAGCCTTTTATATAATCTGGTGTCCAGTCAACCCGATAAACATGAAATTCTGTTGTAGCATTCTGGATTTTTTTTGTTGATGTTTTTTGGGTACCAATACTATGGTTGTAAGCCTCAGTATGCATACTGATATGTACTACGTCCTGATCATAACCAACGTGTTCCAAAATATCAATCTCTCCAGAGGCGGGCCAGGATCCATATGCCCAATCAGTCGGCAACATCCATGCTGCAGCCCAAGTTCCTTTTCCAGGAGGGACTTTTGCACGTACCTCAAAACGACCATATAAGAAATCTCCCTTTCCTTTACTTATCAAACGAGCAGAGGTGTACCCGAAGCCTTCAAAATTCTCACGCTTCGCTGTAATGGTCAGTAGTCCATTTTCCACACGGGCATTTTCTAAGTTTGCTTCAGTATAATATTGAAGCTCATTATTTCCCCAACCGTTATTTTGCGAGCCTATATCATAGCTCCATTTTTTAACATCAGGAAGCCCTTCATAATCAAACTCATCTGACCAGGTAGGTGTCGTAGAAAATGAATACTCTTTCGGTTTAACCGGCTCTGGCTCTGGTATATTAGGTTTAGGGTTATCATTTTCAGCACATGCAATAGAAAGTAACAGAATTGGAATTATTTTTAACATGGATTTCATAGTTTTATGGAATAATTATGTATCGGCATTATTAGAACGAACGTAAGGTAAAAGTCCACCATCCATCACCACCAATATTGACACCCACTTTCAAAATATCGTATCCTTTACCGCCAACATTCTTTTGCATTTCTAGAATGTCATATAATACAAAGTCATTTACCGGGCCTTCTGCTGTTTCACCACCATTGTGTGCCTTTTTTACACCAACGTGAGCACCTTTACCAACAAGTCTTAACTGCCCTAGTTTCTTAACCCCTGTACCTTCGGTTACTGAGAAGCTAAACTCTCCTGAATTCCATAGTTGTTGAGCACCGGATAAATTACTAGCAGGTTCACATCCCGCAGTCTTATTTCCAAGATATCCATCTGCGAAGAAATCGCCTTTATTATCATAATTATACGTTCCTTCAGCATTAAACGCAAAGCTATACTCATCATTGAATTCACAACTCCGGCCTTGAACATCACCCGGACCGCTCGCCCACCAATCACCATTATCTGGTCCAGGCCCTACTTTAAATGCTCCTGCTTCTGGATTAAGCTTCCATGTTTTCACATCACAACCTGCAATAAAGCCGAGTGCCCTTGTATCTGCGCAAGCTTCAGGATCATTTTCACTTACAGTAACCGGTTTTTTAACGCTCGCCATACCACCTTGAGCCACGATATTTAACTCCACTTCATATTGACCTGCGAAGATCAAGTTCAAATCAACAGTATCACCAGTAATTTTTTGCCCTGTGCTAACAACTGTCCACTGTGCAATAGAAGGCGAATTGGTTGTATTTATTAATCTAACTTTGCCCTTGGTAAGATCGACAACTTCGAAATCCGGTTGAGCAATTTTTTCCAAATGCAGGTTGTCACCTTCGATTTTGCACCCATGCAAAACCATAATTCCCATCAAACACCAGATCAAGGAATATATTTTTCTATAATTGAATTTCATAATTTTCTGTACTTATTTAGTGCCACCATATTCTTTATTCTGCTCTAACTTGGTATTGTCCAATTCAAGTAATGGTATAGGTAATACTTCATTCTTACCAACCACAAAGCCACGATCGCCTAAAGCCGCTGCTGCATCTCCCCAGCGAACAAGGTCAAACCACCGATGTCCTTCACCAGCTAACTCAATTCGACGCTCTCTTTTAATATTAGGCATGGTTGCGGCTACAGGAGTTAAACCGACCCTTGAACGAACAGCATTCAAAAGAGCAGCAGCACGAACCAAATTTCCGCTGCCTCTAACAATGGCTTCTGCTTCTAACAGGTAAGTATCTGCCAATCGGATATCATATATATTTTGTGGAAAATTCAACTCAAATGATCCTGCACCTGTCCAACGGTTAGATTCTCTTCCTGCGAATTTTTCAAGAAAATAACCTGTATCCATATACCCAGGAGTATATGTACCTTTACCTTCATCAACCAATTTATGCATATCCACGATTGTATAAGGGTATCTTGGATCATTCTTCATCAGATCAGCTAAATCATTGGTGATAGGAAGAAAGCTCCATCCCGATACATAATCCGGCCCGCCGGCACCAACACTATAGCCACGCGGACCAACCATGATATTCAAAACATTACCTTCAGTACAGGTAATACATCCCCAGTCTCCAACAGAAGTATTGGTAAATGAGATCTCAAAAATCGATTCACTATTAAATTTATTATCTACTTTGAACAAGTCTGCGAAGTTGTCCAATAAACGATAACCATATTGGCTGGTTTGTCCTGGCTCTCCGTTTACGGCGGCAAGTTGCTGTGCAGCCAGATCAAATTTTTCTTGTTGTAAATATACTTTTCCCAATAAGGCCTTAGCTGTACCTTGTGATACCCTGCCAGCTTCTGTTGCTGCATTAACCTTTATAGGAAGAGCTGTCATTGCTGTTGTTAAATCGCTTTCAATTAATGCGTATATATCTGCAGGTGCTACTTGTGTCACTTCATATAGTTCATTTCCTACTAATGGATGATCTATTAAAGGAAGATTTCTGAAATAGCGAATCAGGTCAAAGTAAAAGTAGGCACGTAGAAATTTTGATTCAGCTTCAAATCTTGATTTCTCAGTTTCATCCATTGGAATATCCGGTAATTTAGACAGTAATATATTTGCCCGGTTGATACCCATAAAATTCCGACGCCATAAATCCTCTTGTGGACCCACTGCCGGATTTAAGGTATAATTAGACCATGCCTGAAGATTAGGTAAATCGGATGAGTTTCCACCTCCGGCATAATGATCATCTGAAGCTGCTGATGTTGCTAAAAGCTTTGTTGTATAGGAACCGCTTTGATAACCAACTACATCATAAATAGCTACTAAACCATTATAAGCTTCTTGTCTATTGCGGTAATAATTATCTTCCAGATCTGTTCCTTTCGGCTTTAGTTCTAGGAAACTATCCTTACATGCCTGCAGACTAAAAAGAATCAGACACGCTATTATTGATGTGAATATCGTATTTTTCATTGTTGTCATAATTTAAAATGTTACATTAAGACCCACCATAAATGATCTTGCCTGAGGGTATATCCCTCTATCGATACTTAAGATACCGCCTCCTATTTCCGGATCGAAACCAGAATATTTGGTAAGCGTGAATAAGTTTTCTGACATCACATAAATTCTTGCCTTTTGAAGACCGATTTGTCCTGTCAACGAAGATGGGATTGTGTATCCTAATTGAAGAGTTTTTAGACGGAAGAAGTCACCATCTTCTAAATAGAAGCCAGATGGATATGCGAAGTTATTATTTGGATCATTATCACTAAGTCTAGGATAGCTTTCTGAAGAACCTGCACCGGTCCATCTTCCCAAAGCTTTGCTAGAATAATTTGCATTACCTATATCCAACCTTCTTAAGCCTTGGAAAATCTTGTTGCCAGCAACACCTTGTCCGAAAACAACTGCGTCAAAACCTTTCCATGCCACATTCAATGTAAGACCAAATGCCCAGGTAGGTGTCGGATCACCAATAAATGTTCTATCGTCTTCACCAATTATTCCATCCTTGCTAAGGTCTGCCCACTTAAAATCACCAGGATTTGCATTTGGTTGAATCAAACCTCCTTCGGCGTTGGTATAGGCATCAATCTCTGCCTGCGTTTGAAAAACACCGAGGTTTTTAAACCCATAAAAAGAGTTATAAGGCTGACCAACCATAGTACGTGTGATATTGTAACTAGAGGCTTGAAAGCTAGCACCGTTTATAAAGCTAACGCCTGCACCTATATTAGTCACTTCATTACGCACATAGGAAGCATTACCATTTATTGAGAAGTCTACATCTCCCCATTTATTACGATAGCCCAACTCTAGCTCAACTCCTGTGTTTTTCATATCTGCGACATTTGCAGCAGGGTTAGCAATTGCTCCTACGTAATAAGGTATACGCGGATTTTGTAGAATCCCTTTCGTTACCTTGTTATACCAGTCAAATGTAACATTCAACTTATTAAGGAAGGTTAGATCAAAACCTATATTAGTTTGGCTTGTTTCTTCCCATTTCAAATCTGGATTTGAAGGTGCATTTGGACTATATCCAACAGTATACATATCAGTTTGACCGATTGTATAATTTCTACCTCCACCCACAGTAGCGATGTAAGCAAAATCACCGATGTTATCATTTCCTACGACACCGTATCCTCCTCTTATTTTCAGTATATTAATACTTTCAACACCTGCAAGGAAGTCCTCTTTTGAAGCTACCCAACCTAAAGAGAATGAAGGAAATACACCATACTTATTATTTGAACCGAAGCGAGACGATCCATCACGGCGTATCAAACCTTCAGCCAGATATTTTTCCTGATAATTATAATTTAGACGTGCAAAAAGTGAAGACACCGTATGTCCTGCATTTTCATATCCAGACGAATTTCGCTGATCTGTAGGTATATTATAATTTAATGACGCATCATCAAAATTGTCTACTGGAAGGTCATAATAGGTTACACTTAGTCCGGTAGAACGATTATCATAATAAGCCCCCTGACCTATTAAAGCCTGAAAACTATGATCGCCAACCAAACGAGAATAAGAAACTGTATTTTCAAGGTTCCAATCAAATCCTTTACTTCTGCTTCTTGTGAAATTATTTTGCGCATTCTGATTGGTCGCATTTAAATAAAATACAGGTGTAAAGCTTTCGTTCCCCCAATATGAAAGTTTAGATCCAAGGGTAGAACGGAACGTTAAGCCTTCGATAGGTGAAATTTCGGCATAAACATTCCCAACAATATTGTCAGACCATCCATAATTCCCAAGACGCGTTTGCATATAAGCCAGCGGATTTGTCATTTCCTGAGTTACATATTGCGAAATCCCATATGGGTTTCCATTTCCATCGCGCACTACTGCATTACTACGATAAGGTCTGCTTGCAGAATTGATGATATCAGGATCAGTCTCAACAACCGGTGTTATAGGATCCAGATTAATCGCTGCTGAAAGAGGACCGCCAAACTCACTGTTTGTATTTCCAAGTCCCTGACTTTTCTCATGCGAATAACCAAGATTTTGTCCAAATTTTAACCAATCCTTTATTTTATGCTCTGAATTAAGACGTATGTTAATTCGATTATAATTAGAGATTTCGCTTGCAACTATACCATCTTGTGAAAGGTATCCAAATGAACCATAGAAAGTAGATTTATCACTTCCACCGCTTATACTTAGTTCATGATTTTGGCGTTGTGCGCTTTTATTAAAAATCTGCTCCTGCCAATCGGTTCCTTCACCAAATTCCTGAGGATTAGCAAACGGTAATGCGTTTCCGGCAGCAAGTGCTGACTCGTTTCGCAGCGTTGCATATTCCGTTGCATTCAATAAGCTGAGTTTCCGTGCAGGAGCTGACGTTCCGTAATAGGCATTATAATTAACTCGCATCGTTCCAGCAACACCCTTTTTGGTAGTTACCAGAATAACTCCCGCAGCAGCTCTGGCACCGTAAATCGCTTGAGACGAAGCATCTTTCAAAACTTCGATCGACTCAATATCCGATTGATTAAGGTAACTGATTCCGCCAGCGTCAACTACTACTCCGTCAACTACCCATAACGGATTATTGTTTCCAAAAGTAGTAATACCGCGGACACGAATTGTAGCAGAAGAACCTGGTTGTCCTGAATTGCTGGCAATAGTTAATCCGGAAGTTCTACCCTGTAATGACTGTTCGATTCGGGTTACCGGCATCGATTCAAGATCGCTCGCTTTAATGCTACTGATAGCTCCCGTAACTACACTCTTTTTTTGAGTACCATAACCAACTACTACTACTTGCTCAAGTTCGGTCAAGTCTTCGCGTAGAGCTACATTGTAAACACCCGCTGAATTTACAACGACTTCTTGAGTTGTCATTCCTATTTGTCGGAACTCCAGCGTAACACCGGCCGCAGGAATAGTCAAATTGTACTGACCTTCAGCATCTGTACTGGTCGAGGTTGTACTCCCTTTTACAGAAACTGTGACCCCTGGAATAGGAGTATTATCGGAGGCTCCGATAACTTTACCGCTTACTTGCAGATTCTGAGCAGATAGCTCAAAAACCGGCATAAGCATACATAATAACATGAATACATGTAGAATTCTCTGTTTCATAGAATGAAATTATTTAACATGGTTTAAAAATTTAGTTATAACTTCCTGTGAGAAAATCGGAAGCGCTAGGATGAAAGTAAATAGATAAAAAAGGAAACAGAATTATCAGCTATCTACAATACCCCTACATTGAAATTTTCGGAGCCAAAAAAGCCACTACATTACCACTACAGCCAATTTATATCTAGCTATATATCAAATAATTAAGATTCTATTGAAATTTATTCTGCTATGAACTGTAATAAGTAAGTGTGAAGATTAATCTCAGGACTAATTGCTAGCTTTTTACGTAGCCTATAACGACCCACTTCAACCCCTTTTATGGTGATATTCATTAGTTGAGCAATTTCCTTGGAGGATAAATTCATACGTAAATACGCACATAATTTCAGCTCATTTGAGGTTAGATCAGGGTGTCTCTCTTTCAAATTAGAGAAAAACCCTTCGTTTGCATTATTAAAATGTATACTAAATTTTTCCCAGTCTTCACTTGTACGTTCTCCAGAATTAACCAGTCTCATTAATTGTCTTAAACTGATTGATCCCCAGTCAGAATCATTCTTTTTTACGATTTCATGGATTTTATCTTTGATCTTTGATAGAACCTCACCGCGTTGAACCAAATGCATTGTCATGCTTACCAACTCTCTATCCTTAAAATCCAGATCTGCCTTCAGTTTCTCATTTTTAAGTCTGACTACTTCTTTTTCACGATGATCCAATTCAAGCTGTCGCAGGTATAACTCTTTTTCATGCTTCAACATCAACTTACGCTTTTGTCTCTTTATATAGTAATAAAGAAGCATTAAAAAGGCAAGCGCATAAATAATATAACTGAATGTATTTGCATACCATGCTGGTAATACATAAAAAGAATATGAAAGAACTTCCGATTCACTTCCACTGCTATTTCTTGATTTTATGTTGAAAGTGTACTTACCGGGTGACAAATTGGTATACTCTTTATCACTTTTACTATTCCAGGTTGACCAATTTTTATCCAAACCTTCCATTAGATAGCTATACTCAACATTGCCTAGTTGATCATATAGTGTACTTGAAAAAGTGAACTGGAATGAATTCAGTTTATAACTTAGTTCAGCCAGATCTTGCGGAAACTGGCCATGCCCACCAAACAATATCGTTTCATTCTTCTCAGCATCAAGCGCTTTCACCGTTCTTAATAATACATTAGGTCTCGATATTCGTTCTTTATATTTATTGTAGTTGAGAAGAATGCCTCCTTTATTTGCCCCAACAAATACATGGTCATTATCAAAAGCATAAACGGATTCATATCCGCCCAATACTCTCCCATCTAACTCCGGAAAATAGACCATGGTATATGGTATTTCACCATTTGACCTGGAAAAATCCAACACACCAAGTTTTTTCTTACTCACAAACCAAATATTTCCCATCCTATCTTCATACATATATTCTGGAGAAACACCCTTTAAAGGCTTGAATAAATTCGACAAAACAAACTTATCTTGCGATATATCATATTCGTAAATACCATCCCGTGCTGAAACAAGAATATTATTTCTGATATAAAACAGATAATTATTCAGCGGCAAGCTTAATCCTTCACTCACACCATATTCTTTTTGTCTCACAACTTTCTTCAAATCTTTTGACAGAAATAATTTGAAGACTCCCCGATAAGGATGAGACACCCATACCGCATTTTCTCTTTCGTCAAAATGAATAAAGCGTAAAGATTCTTCCGATCCTTCTATTTCCGTCGGGTCATAAAACCGG
>Ga0160445_100679_pt1 | contig 13958 bp, 17 predicted proteins | sample HID1972M_E1MG_FD_108215 | JGI IMG/M metagenome (GOLD analysis project Ga0160445, IMG submission 108215) | Enriched pill bug-associated microbial communities from UW Madison campus, WI, USA - HID1972M_E1 MG | ecosystem: Host-associated > Arthropoda: Insects > Digestive system > Unclassified ... | reverse complement strand
TCCCTAGCACTTACCAGCGAAATTGCATCGCCATGCGATTCTGCACGTCCAGTTCTGCCAATTCGGTGGATATAATCTTTTGGTGAGCGAGGTAATTCATAATTAATAACGAAAGGCAAGAAATGAATGTCAATTCCTCTGGCCATTAAATCGGTTGCCACCAATACTCTAAGTTTACCAGATTTGAAATTTGCTAATGATTCTGATCGGGAACCTTGACTTTTTTTACTGTGAATTGCCTTAGCATCGATGTTGTTTTTACGTAGTTTATTCACGATCGCATCCACTTGATACACAGAAGATGCAAATATCAATACCTGTTTCATTTCATGATGATTGATCAGATAGCGTAAAAATGGACCTTTTTTTTCGTTCGAAACAATATAAGCCACCTGCTTTATCAGGTCAAGCGAATACTCCTCGGCTTCAATTTTAATAACAATAGGCTCTTTTAGCAGAAGCCGATGAATATTTTGTAAATCGTTGCTTAGTGTTGCTGAAAATAAAATATTTTGACGTTCTTGAGGAAGAAGACTTATAATCTTGTTCATGTCTTCTTTAAACCCTAAATTGAGCATCTTATCAGCCTCATCTAATATTAAAGTTTCGATAGCAGAAAGGTGAACTGCATTTGAACTGAGTAGTTCCAACAGCCTACCTGGAGTGGCAACAAGTACATTCACACCTTGAAGCGCCATCATTTGTGGATTAATGGACACGCCGCCATATACCGCTAAGGTTTTAACTGGCTGCAATAGATTCTTGCTAAAGATCTTAAAAACATCCTTTACCTGCTCCGCCAGCTCACGTGTGGGTACTAGAACCAAAACATTTGCATGTCGATTTTTAACGAGTGATGTTTGCTGTAAGTTCATTAAGATTGGCAAAACATAACCGGCAGTTTTCCCCGAACCAGTTTTGGCAATACCAAAAACATCATGTTTATTTAAAATTGCAGGTATACACTTTTCTTGAATGGGCGTAGGTACGGTAAAATTCTGATCAGCCAAGGTTTTTAATAAAACGCTAGAAAGACCTAATGAACTAAAAGGCATATTACTTGTTTTTGCGTAAAAGTAGGTAAAAATTGATTTAAAATGGGTTTTGGTTGAGACTCAATTACGGCTCATTAATATTCAGTTTGTGGCTCATATTTTCAATTAAATGAGCTATATTACATGTTGAATGAGCTACAAGAAATGAACGAGGATATTGTATTAGATTTTATTAGGAATAATTCTTAAGTTCTTCAAAAGATATTCATCTTGGACTACACGAATCTTTTAGTTATGCTACTACTAAACGTATTATTAAAGAAGCTGTATGATGAGGGGCTTATTGTTACTGAAGGTAAGGGGAGAAGCACGAAATATGCTTTAAGTTCACCTTATGATCTTTTCTACCCGTTAGATATCAATGAGTATTTTAAAAATGAACAGGATCAAAGAAAAGTAAAAGATGCGTTCGATTTTGTCTATTCAAAGCCATGTTCATATTTCTCTACTATCAAGTCTTTAAATAAAATTGTGTCACCCTGCCCAATGATAAAATACGTTGGAATTGAATTGTCAATTAATTCGTATTCGTTGTCTGCATAAACATTACCACCAAAACCACAGTCACCATGTCCAGATTCAGTTATGACTTCAAGTTGTCGGGAAGCAAATTTGAATTTGAGAATGCAGTTAAAGTCGTCACCGTCAATTTGTGAGTCATAAGTTCCAATATTGTTTTTAATTGTCATGTGTCCAAATAGTTGCCCTAAGTTATATGATGGGGCTCCTCGACAAACGTCAAGAAAGAAGAGGGCAGAATTATCAGTCAATGGATATACAATTACTGAACCGACTGGTCCTGTCTCTACATTGTCGCCATACGAATAAGTCCCCCCAATATTAAGGGATGATTTGAATTCTATTGCCTGTTGTTGGGTAATTTGTGAAGGTGAAGTGCCAGATGTTGCGCTTTTACCACTGTCTGCATTACTATAGTTACCAATTGTCAAGACGGCAATTAAACAGGAATATATCAATTTGTATTTAGCTGCCATGTCTATGTCGTTCTAATGCTGCTTATACAATAATTGTATGTGCTTTTGGATAGTTGTTCCCCTAAGATATTAAAAACTTGCCAACTTAAAATTACTGATGCCAATTTCAGCACCATTACTTAATTCGGTTCCTGTGCTGACATAAAAGTATTTTTTCTCTTGATCACGGCCAAACATTTCGGTATCCAACACCTTCACTTTATCGAGATAAATAATCATGTGTTTGTTTCTGACTTCAATGGCAACATGCATTTTACCCACCGCATATTCTGCCAATGGAAAATCGGTTGTATTGTAAATCTTGGTATCGCTGCTAGAATTGGTAATAGCCTTGTTCCAGTAATGTACCGAAGTGGAAGTGATGGCATTATCGTTATAAGCATCACTGATATAATTATTGATGGCATTATCGTGAGTAAAACCGAATTTCAGCTCATTTAGGTCTTTGGCATTAGTATTACTCTGGGTAGCAATATCAAACTCCAGGGTAAAATTGTCAGGAAGTGGCGTATTACTTTTTAATTTATAACTAGTAAATTCTTTTAATAGCAACCATTTTCCGCTTTGGTCAGGTAAATTGGCGACGGAGCCGCTTCCACTAGTTTTCCAAAACTGCGCCATACTGCCAATGGAATCTTCAGAAAAATCATCCGAAAAAACCAAGGTAGATGCGGTCTTAAAGTTGAAATCTTTGACTGCATTAGCAAATATATTAGAATCAGTCCCTTTTACACCAGCTGTTGAAGAGGTTGTGGCAGCCCCTGAGCTGTCCTTTCCATCCAAGAACTTATCGACAGCACCATTTACCTTATTTTCAACTTTAGAAGAAACATTGTCCTTTAATCGCTTTAGAATCTGAGCTTTTGCGGATTGAGTAGACAATAGAAGGAATGAGAAAATGGCAATAGAAAGTAAGACTTTTTTCATAATTAATTATCTGTAAAGGGCATTAATGCGACATTTTTTTTGAAAATACTAGCCATGCAAATTACAAATATTGTTCCAAAAGCCTACCACAACAATCAGCAAAAAGAAACTGTTTTTATTTTGAAATACGATGTTAGCGGTTCGTTGTTTTTCTTGCTATTTTTTTCCTTTCAATACTGCTGACGATATTTGTCCGCAATGGTGAGAATTGTGAAATAACAGAATTGAAAACAGTTTTATTCTTGATGTCTTTCCGAACCAAGTTGTATCTACTTCTTCAAGCCATCCGTTGTCCGTTGTATTGAGAACTAATTTTTTAAGAGTGCTGTAACCATTTTCAAAATACGCACGGCTTATTTCAAGGTCATATTGAATTCCTGTATCTTTTTGCCCAATTGTGGTTCCTTCTATGTCTGTTTCGTAGCCGAAAAATTCACCAATTAAATTTATAGTTTCGCCGATATGCCTGTAAATAAACCCAACTGATGCTGTTTGTTCTGTTAAGCGAAAGTCAATATTTTCTGCATTTATATTTTTGCAGAAATGAGAGCAGTCCATTCGGTTCTGTTCTAACATTTGTAATAAAATTTCTTTTTGCATGATAATATATTTTAATTCTTTTTACCTTTTAAAATGGTATCTAAATTTTTCAATTTAATGTTCCAAAATTGGTCAAAATGATTGATCCAATTACGTAGTTCAATAAAACCGTCTTGGTTTAAAGTGCAAAAACGTTCTCTGCCAATGTCTTTGATGGTAATAAAGCCCGCTGCTTCCAAAATGGCGATATGTTTGGAAACTGCTGGTCGGCTCATTTCAAAATTTTCAGCTAACGTGTTTATGTTGTAACTGTCTTTGGTAAGTAAGTGCAATATTTGTCTGCGACTTGGGTCGGCTATTACCTGAAAAGCGTCAAGGGTTGGTGTCGCCATTATTGTTCTTGTTTAGGTGATCAAGCATTTTTTGAATGTTCTTTAGCCAACCATCTGTCATACCTGTTAGGATAGAGTAGTTTTCTTCTTTAAAACCTGAGTGTTTCAAGTTCAGTATTGTTCCATTCTCTTGCTCTTCCAATGTCCACTCAACAATAGTGTCAAGCGTTGTAATTCCATGACTCGAACCACCTTTCCAACTGTAAGAAAGTTTTTTGAGTGGAACGATTTCAAGAACCTTACAATAAAAGATTCCGCTTAATTCAAGGCTTGGAATGGGATTTGTCCTAAATTCAAATTCATGTCCTACTACTGCCTTGAAGTTGTTAGGCATAAGCCATAAAGCAATTAACTCTGATTGTGTGAGGTATTTCCAAACTTCGTTTGGTGTTTGTTCATAAATCCATTGATGTTTAATTTCTGTTTTCATATTTAAGTAACTTGAGAGTTACGAATATAAGCGTAACCTTCGAGTTACGCAAGTTTTTTTTTTAAAAGTAGAAATGTCGGACTTTAGGCTCACCCCTTGATCGTTTCTCCAGCTATTCTTTACAATTACTGTTATTACTCCATTTACGGTCAGTGAAGAACTGCCATTCTTTTTACAAAAGAAGGTTTTTATCCATAGATCGAAGAAAAGGCAGCTACGTTTAATTTAAATGTATTCGTTTACCGAACGCTATAAATGGAACCTGAATGGAGGCTCCGTGATGCTTAGGGATTTTCCTTTTTTAACAATTTAATATAAAGTCCTTCAACTTTAGTTCTTGCCCAAGGTGTTTTTCTCAAAAAAGCCAATGAAGACTTGAGATTAGGATTCTCATTAAAACACTTAATATTTATCTTTTGCCCTAACCCCTCCCAACCTTTGTAATGTGCAACCAAGCTTTCGATGATTTCATCTAAACGTTTTCCATGTAATGGATTATTAGGTTGTTCTTGCATATAGAGAATATTTGGGTAGCATTTCTAAGTAATTGCAATTATAGTGAATTGCGCGATAAAAAAATAATTAAGTAGCTTTGAATTTTTAGCTTGGTAAGCATTCTAAACTACTTTTATCAAATAGATCATTCATACGGTAAAAGGAAGCTTAATCTAATGATATGCCAATAATACCGTCACAAATAATTACTGCCAAGCGCTAAATATAATGATACAGAAATATTCACTTGCCATACAACCAAACGAGCCTGTTCTTTTAAGAATAAAGGAAATGAAACAACAGTTAAGACGTGCAATTGGGCATTACGGTAGTGCGAATGCTGCAGCACATATTAGTTTGTTCGAGTTTGAACTAGAGGAGAAGAGGTATCCTATTGTTTCGTCTTATTATAAAAAGATCATAGCTGGTTTAGCACCTTTTCATATTATATTTGAAGGGTTTGACTTTTTTCAGCATTCAACAGATTCTACTTTTTATGTGAAGCTGGAAGAATGTTCGTTGCAAACCATAGTGAACTATTGTAAACAGATTAAAAAAGCATCACCTTATTTACTTATCAATAAGTATAATTTACCTCATATGTCTGTGGGTAGAAAATTAACGAAAGAGGGATTAGATATAGCTTGTGCTTTATTCACCGAGTTTAATGCGACAGATTTCTGCAATACATTTGTTATTCGTAAGTTTAATAACCAGAGACGTCAATATGATATTGAAGAAGTAATTCCATTGCTGAGCGACATGCATAGAACTAATACACAGTTGAGTCTGTTTTGACTATTGATACTCACTCTTCTATACAGGCAACCTTTAGGGAATCTCCTACGAGTGGATTTCCTTGGTTTCTGTCTGGAGCGAATGACTGCAAAGAAAGAGCCTTCGGGAGTTCAATCTCTTTGTCCCTCTATTGTCTACCTTAACATCATGATTAATCACCAAATGAAAACAACTAAATTATTATAATGAAAAAAAGAAGAACAAATTCTATTCGAAGTGTTTTTTTAATTGCTTTTGGCATGTTAACAATTTTAACTTCGTTTACGTATGCAAGCGATAAACCGAAATATAGGTTAATCCATAATAACGATGGGACGGATGCATTAGCAAACATGTGGTTTAATAGGAAACCGAATTTAACTCGAGCGGATATAAATCGATATGTGGATATGGTCGCTGACGCAGGAGTGGTTACCACTTTTATGATGTGTACAGGGAGTGATTTTGTGTATTATCGATCCAAATATGAGCGTCCATTTGGAGACGACTTAAATGGAACATTAAGCTGTGAGAGCAGTGAGTCGGAACGTAATGCCTTTAGGAATTATTATGATAATTTCATTAATCTAGAAAAAGAAGGTACGGATATTATCGATGCTTCATTAACAAGGGCAAAAGAACGTGGAATGGAGGCGATTATAACCTTTAGAGTAAATGATCTCCATTTCGCTGATACAAGTAAGCGTTGTCGAGTTTCCTTTCCGGATTTTTGGTATAATAACCCACAATATTGGACGGGGGATAATACGCAAGGAATGAACAGCGCGCAAGCTTTGGATTTTACGTTTCCAGAGGTTCGGCAGCATAAATTGAATTTAATTCGCGAACAACTAGAGAAGTATGAACAGATAGATGGTTATGACCTGGATTTTATGCGTTTTATTGTTTTGTTTAAGACCGGAGAAGGGCCCTCAAAAGCGCATTTAATGACCTCGTTTGTAAAAGAGGTAAGAAATATGGTTGATTCGATTTCAACCGTGCGTGGAAAGAAAATTTTATTGTCTGCCCGTGTTCCTATTACAATTGAAGGGTCTTTAGAAAAGGGATTAGATGTACGTGAATGGGTTAAACTAGGATTGTTGGACTTTATTTCTATTGGCGCGCATTGGAGGGGCGAAACGGCTACGCCTATTTCCAAATTTAAAACAGATCTTTTCGTCGCAGGGAAACAAAGTATTCCTGTGTACGGTTCGATCGATGATGGGGGCTATCAACCGAGAGAGTTTTTCTCTGATGGTATGTACAAAGGTATGGCCTCTCATATTCTAGGACAGGGTGGAGATGGATTATATTTATTTAATTTTTATTTCGCCGATTATGGTAAGGTGGATTACGAAAAAGCGTTAAATGTGAGCGGACTGGTTTGTAGAACACGATCACAAAGATTACTTACGGAGCTAGGGACAGTCGATAAATTGAAAACTGCAAATAAAATATATTGTGCTTCAGATGGAGTAACGAATTCTTATGGTGTTTTGCAAGTTTCAGATTTACCTATGGCTTGCGGAAATGGTAAAAAAAGTAACGCTAGCATTTTTATAGGCGATGCCGTGGAAAGCACTAAACCTAAACAACAAATTTTATTTATACGAACCGATCGTAAAGCAAGAATGGATATTTATGTAAATAATGTGAAGTTAAGCCATAGTATATCGGATTATGCCGAAAAATTTGACCGCTTGCATGGTATGCAAAATGGAGAAGAAATGTTAGCTTTCGAATTGCCTAACGATTGTTTAATTCAAGGGGAAAATACGGTTTCTATCGTATCTAAATCCAATATTTTTGTAGTAAAACGATTGGAAGTCGCATTGAATTATGGGAATGTTTCAAGTAATGGCTATTTTTAATTAAAAACCTGGTTTTTGAGGTAATTTAACATGTCTAACACTAGATTATTGTCACAAATACCGGGAAATAATTACTTTTCTTTTTAACACTAAAGTGGCGGATTTTATAAATGGCTCTTATGTCCGCAAATGATTTGGATAGTCAATTGCGATTTGCACCTGTATGGATCCAAAAGCAAGTTACAAATAATATTTTCGGTTTATAAATGTCCAGTTTTTTATCGAAAAAACTGGACATTTTGTTTTTGCCTCATCCCACAAGTTCCTAAACGTTTGTTAAGTTGATTGCGCAATAAACTTGACATGTATATCAGTTGTTGCTATCGTTGCAATGATGAAAGTCGCACAAAAAATTGACGAGCAAATTGAAAAAATGCCGGCAGGCGTTACAGCTAGTGCAGTGACGGCAACACCCGTAAAGAGTTATGTAGAAGTTGATGAATCCAACTATAAGTTATTAGGAATATTGGATTCAATGAAAGACTTAAACAACATACTGCTGAATCATTATTAAATTCACTGCCTTAAATAAATATTATTTATAAAACTATACTATAAATGGATCTACTATCGCCAATACAGCTTCTGCAGTCAATGGTTCATCAAAAGACTCCGTTGCTGCATTGGATGATATTTTTCCACTCGCACCGTTCAATTGAGTAATTTCTACTCCTGCTTGATTTTTATTATCCTCTCCTGCGTATACAGCGTCAACGGCAGCACCTATTCCTGTATCATTGGCACCGGTGATCCAAGGTTTTAAATTAGCAGCTGCACCACCTCTTGCTTTTCGCATTTGTCTTAAATGTGATGCATGACGTGCTTCAACCGAATGAATATTGAGGGCGGCTGTAAGCACGTCTTTATTACCCATCAATCCACCCGCCTGGCCTTTGTAGGCACGAACACCTGTATCTTCAAACACCTGAGCCAATGCCAAAAATGTATCATAATTACTGAATACATTTGAAAATGCACCTCCCGCCGTAAAATCAAATGTTGGTTTTGAAACAGCATCTGCACCCAAAGCAGTTTTCAGGAAAGTCACATGTTGATTTTCATGATCACGGATTGTTGTCATTGCATTAAAGGCGGCGCCAGCCGGTATCAAACCAGAAGCAGCTACTCCCATCGTATAAAATTCTGCTTCCAGATATTCCAAAGTCAGTGCAAAATTCAAAATACCCTTTATATCAGTAGGTGTCTCTCCGTATGCTTTATTAAAAAGACTTCCCAAAGCAAAAGGCATGGCCGCAACAGTTACTTTTGTGCCAAAATTAAGAAAGCCTTTCAATGCGGCTCTGCGGGGATTTAAACGTTCGTGAATCTCTTGATCCACATTTTCTATCTCGTCAATTATATTAAATAAATTCATTTTCTTAAGGTTTAGTAGTTCGGTAAATCTCTAACATTCAATTTTGTTTTTATATATACTGAAGCAATTTTCAATACCTCGCCTGGGCTCCTCGAAGTATCCAAACCATGCATATCCACTACTGTATCATCGGCAAAAGAACCGTTGCTAATCAAATCACGAATTAAGGCAGCGTGCCGAGCTTCTACAGAAACGATCTTTCCTGCCAAAAGCAAATATTTTGAATCCTGAATTAATCTTCCAGCGCCGTTATAAGCTGACACACCCAGATCTTCGAAAGCCTTGGCTGCTGCCAAAACACTATCCCTGCTTCCAAAGTTTATTGACGAAAAATCTACTTCCAAACCTTTTATTGCGTTGCCTCCAATTGCAGCTTTAAAAAACTCTCTGTGAGCGATTTCATGGTCACGGATATCGGTAAAAAATGAATTTTCCTGAGAAGTTATTCCACTATATGGAGTGTCAGCAACTTTCGTATAAAATGCTGCCTCCAATTGTTCCAGTGCATAGGCGTAATTTAATATGGCGATATCGCCACTGCCAAAATACTCACCGTCTTCGGGATTTGGCATATCATTATGATTTTTTTTGCATCCGGCTACTGTTAGCGTCGCAATTGCAACTCCTGCTCCTGCATACCTTAAAAAGGTACGTCTTTTAAGGGCTTCATTCTTGGTATTCACTGTGATTTCTTCCATTTTCTTAGATTTAAGATTATGCCAATATTTGATATACTGTTTTATATAGATACGAGAAAAATGATCTTTCGGTTTTGATTATTTTTTCTTTTTTTTTTAAAAGAATCCAATCGGTTGGGGGATTTCGTAACTGATTAAAGATGAAAGATTATTAATTTTTTATACTATATTCGTTTCAACTAAAAAATACATTGCAGCCGAAAAAGCAGTATAGCGAAACCGAATTGGTAATCTTGTTAAAGGCAAAAGACCAACGTGCTTATAATTATCTGTATGATAATTATTCCGCAGCGCTATATAGTATTATTGTTAAAATATTAGGTGACAGGGAAGAGGCTGTGGATATTTTACAGGAATCATTTATCAAAATTTGGAGAAATGTAGAAAATTATGATCACGATAGAGGCAGGCTTTTTACCTGGATGCTTCAGATAACCAGAAATACAGCTATCGACTTTATGCGTTCAGGTCCGGAACAAAAAAATAAGAAGACGAATCATTTAGAACCAAATTCACCGACAATAGAACAAAACAACATAACTTATCTCGCTACCGATCATTTGGGTTTAAATACAGTTATTGATGGTTTGAAGAAGGAAGATAAGCAAATCCTGGATTTAGCCTATTTTAAAGGTTTTACTCAACAAGAAATTGCTAATAAATTAGCTATTCCATTAGGAACAGTTAAGACACGTGCCCGAAATGCACTTATTAAGTTAAAGAATATTTTAAAAACGAATTGAACATACAAGACTACATATCGTCAGGAATCATTGAGACCTATGCATTGGGTTTAGCCGGTGAAGAGGAAGCTCGCGAACTGGAGAAACTATGCCTTGAGTATCCTGAAATAAAGGCTGCTGTGCAAGAAGCTGAAGTAGCCTTGGAAAGCTATGCTCAATTAAATGCAATCAATCCACCTGAACATGTAAAGGATCAAATCTGGTCTGCAATAAACCATAATAGTATAGATGAAACACAAGAAACAACTCTTGAAAAATTGAACAAGCCAACTAAAAGTGTTTCAAAAATTTATTTTTATTTAGCTATAGCAGCCGCATTGCTGATCATTATTGGTCTTCCCTACCATTTCTATAAAATAAACCAGTACCGGTCAGAAATTTCAACACTTAAAAAAGAAAAGATTGAGATTTTAGCGCAAAACAAAACTTTTCAGGCACAAATCCAAAAGGCTAGTGACGAAGTTGATATTGTGATCAATCCAACTACCAAAAATATTTTATTGGCAGGGGTAACTGGTCATGAAGATAAAAAAACTGTTGTGTATTGGAGTCAAGCTGGAGAGGTCTTTCTAAGGCCAAACGACTTACCATCATTACCAAGCAATAAACAGTATCAGCTTTGGGCAATCATAGATGGCAAACCAGTAAATGCCGGTTTGGTAGAACAAAGAGAAAACACACAACTTCAACAAATGATTTCAGTTCAACATGCTGAGATGTTTGCTATAACCATAGAAAAACAAGGCGGCAGCAAAGAACCTACTATGGACCAAATGATTGTAGCAGGAAAAACATTGTAGTGAAAATCGATACTATGAAGGAAGGGCCTCCAGGTCAAAATGTTCTGCCAGATTCCTTAATGAACTTCTTAGTTTTACACCTTCCATAGCAGTTCCATGGCCAGGAATCACCAACTCCGGCTCAAGAGCATCTAATTTTTTTACGGAGTCCCATGCAGATTGCCAATCGGTTGTTAAATAACGCGGCGGCCCATTTATCTCGATTTTCCGGATAAGCACCCGATAGCAGGAATCATGTCTCACTGTTACAAACGCATCAGCCGCAAGCAATGACCAATCATGATCCCGAAACAAGGCTATTTGGCCCGGTGAATGACCTGGCGTATGAATCCAACGCCAATCAGGCAATTCAGGAATGCTACCATCGGCAGGCAAAGGCTTCAGAACTGCACCGATATCCAACGATTCAACCGGATAGATTGAAGTTAGTTTTGCAAAACATTCTTCTTCAATAACGGGATCAAAATAATTTTTTTCTCCAAACAGGTATGGGAACTCCAGAGGATGTGCATACACAGGCACATCCCACTTCTTAATCAAATAAGCCAAACCGCCAATATGATCAAAATGCCCATGAGTTAAAATAATGGCAGCAGGTTTGGTTTTTTCTCCAAATCGCTCTTCCGCTATTGCTAAAATTTCTGCTCCGCATTTTGGCATGCCTGTGTCAACCAACACCCAGTCTGTATCTGTTGGTTCACCAATCATGACCACATTAACTATTTGATTCGTATAATAATACAGATCATCCCTTATCTCTTCACCTGATCTATTAAACATATTATTCATATAAATAAACTTACAATCTTCTTCTTGATATCAAACACGTTTACCTTTTCATAGATAGACTTAATATTACTGCCAATGTTTAATATACTATCCTATATAAATACGAGAAAAGTGATCTCTTAGTTTCATTTATTTTAATATTTTAGAAAAAGACACTTATGATTTTTTCACAAACTTTTCTATGGAAAAGTGGTAATATCATGGAACATGGAACCGAATATTGATACAGAACTTAGCTCATTGATGTTAGGTGTATGGCTTATGTTTCGATTAAATGCGCTTATCTTTGTTCATTTCTTAAAAGTTAGTCCGTTTGTTTCTAGTACGTTACGCAGAATCAAAATGATGCTTTTTCCAAATCAGAATTCTCTATTTCCAATAACGCAACAAACCTTCTTCAGCTTTACCTGAGAGCGGATCATTTCCCGGGATTGGGATTTGATCAACTTTTTCCCTGACTCCTTTGGGGCGATCATCGGTCAGTTTGATCAGATCTGGCTCAGTGCCGTTCGGATAAGCGCCAACAACTGAGAAATCGTCGCTGTGACGCAGGGAAACATGGCCTGTGCCTGCGGGTAGGATGATAACATCGCCAACATCGACCTGAATTTCTTGTCCATGCTTACCACCCAGTTGCAGCAGGGCATTTCCGGAATAGATACCGAGTACTTCGTGCGTATTGGTGTGATAATGATGATAATCATAAACGCGCCAGCGAAATGAATTTGTCCAGTTGTGCTCAGCGAAGTGCCCTTCAAGCCAATCAGCTAGTTTCTCAGAATCAAGACTAGACACATTCCGATAGACCAATACCGGATATTTGCTGTTTGGAATGATCCCGTCGTCGGTTAGATGATATATTTCAGGGGAGTTTTTCATGGATAACGGCTTTTATAGTATGATTCAAGGACTTGGTTATAAAATAACAGTTGTATGATGAGTATGGTTTTACATAGACTTGCTATAAATACTCAGCTGAACTCCTTTAATCTTTTTAAAAGCATGACTAAAGCAACTAGATCATTGAAGTTTAGTAAATTAGCGATTTCCGTCCATGACAGATTGAGCCTTTTTAACTCCAAACTTTTCTCTATTCTTTTATGTCAGTCGTTTTCAGTTTATCTCATAAAATCAAACGCTCCCTTACGAAGTTGTATCCCATATTCCAGATAGGCCTTCATACAAGCAAGAAAATTTGCCCAACCTTCGGTATTTCCTATAAGCCATTTCAAGTTATCCTCATTGTATGCTTTTCCATCTTCGGTTACTTTTACTACAGTGCTTTTATCAGGTTGCGCTTCCAATACAATGTTTACGATCGTTTCCTCATCCCAAACAAATGAAATTGAACGATTGACTTCAATCTTAATTTCTTTCACAGGGCACTCATCAGGGAATTCAGGAAATTTCCAGATCAATTCTTTTCCGGTTTCTAATCGTCCACTGCTTTCCGAAATGAAGTACTTCGTCATCTTTTGAGGATCTACAATCCCTTCAAAAACTTCTTCAATTGGTTTTTGAATTTGTATCGTTGCTCTGGCTATAAGTTTCATCAGTATTGATTTTGATTAACGATTTTTATTTTCTCAACAAATACCTATTCTCAAAATGAATTAAAATTGAGATTCGGTAAATTCTATCAATTTATTTCCTGTATCTTCCATTATAGTATAAGCACGGTTTGTTTTTCCATTATCTTTGACTTCCCGTATAGCTAACATTTTTCCCTTAGCATAATCCTTGAAGAATAAATATTCAAAAGGTAAAACCGTATCACCTTCTTTTGTTAATATTCCGTAATGGTTCCCTTCAGTAAATATACCTTTTCCCATTTCAACAAGTTGAATAAGAGTTTCGGCATAATGGAAAGAGAGATCTTTACCATAATTTGGCCCTCCAGAAGCACTTGAATCCAAATATTGAAGGCGGCTGTTGAATTGGGCTACTGTAGAACCTCCCGTGTCAATCATCAAAATGGGATCCTTTAATCCCTTTCTAACTAAAGCATATCCTTTATAAAAATCTGAAGCATAGGCATATATTGGCTCAATAGTCACATTTCCTTTCGCAT
>Ga0160445_100674_pt1 | contig 14021 bp, 14 predicted proteins | sample HID1972M_E1MG_FD_108215 | JGI IMG/M metagenome (GOLD analysis project Ga0160445, IMG submission 108215) | Enriched pill bug-associated microbial communities from UW Madison campus, WI, USA - HID1972M_E1 MG | ecosystem: Host-associated > Arthropoda: Insects > Digestive system > Unclassified ... | reverse complement strand
TCAAAGATTGCCCAGATAATCTTCATAGGCATCCCACCATTATCTCCAAAATGAAAAGATTGGGAGATAAAAATAGCAGCGTCCTTTGCTGTTTCGCCCACAACGGATGCTATGCCAGTGTTACAATCCCAAGTAAATTATGCAGATCCAACCACTTTAAGCGAGATGATTTCTCTGTCCTGATCATTCCAAAATTAAAATGTTTCATGATTGGGCCATATAAAACTAAGCCAGAAACAAGGTGCTACCATAAACAACATTCCCACCAACCCCAGAAAAAGTTTACCAGGTATACCGGCAAGCATTTCCACTGTGATCGGAATCCCCTTTATGCTAATTCTCTTGTCATAACTATTTTGTAAAATTATTATTTAAATCATTCTAGACATATTATTTGAAATTATCTAAATAGCAGTTACTGCATAATAATATCCCGTAAAGGAAGAGTAGTTGAAGGAACATTAACAGATACTTACATTAAAAAACAATACTAATTAGACGCTGTTAATTGACCAAGAACTAATTATGAATTTTTGATGTACAGTTGTCGAAAAGTGGGCTTATCACTCGGTCAATACTAACAATTTTTACAGATTATAGAAGAAAGCAGAAACACCAATGGCATTTAAAAATTAATAATTTAAACTGCCCCAAATGGCTATAGAAAAACAAAAGTTTAACAGTATATCGGATAAATTAGAATCCCTTTTAGCACAAGACACAGAGCATGCCCATCCTTCAGAAATTGCCGGGATGTTAAATAATCTTCCTACACAGTCTGCAATCATCAAATTCAAAGAACGATCACAAGACGTGCAATTATCGATCTTCAATTACCTTGGCTTTTACCTTCAGCGGCATTTAATCACTGCATTGCCAGAAGAAAAAGCTGCTTGGTTACTTAATCATTTAAGTTCTAATAGTCGAAGTTATTTCTTTTCCTCTTTAAAAGGGGTAAAACGTTCTGCTTTTTTAGAATTACTCGATCAAAAGAACCGGAAATTAACAGAAGATACGCTTGGGTATCCCAAGCAAAGCGTAGCACGATTAATTAATACTTCTTTTGGCACATTAACTCCAGAAATAACAATTACACAGGCTATGGACCACGTGAGGCTGAATCATGAAGAAAATGATGCCGCAAACACTATCTATGTTACAGATCATAATGGAAAATTACTGGGTGATATACCCATTCGCAAACTGATCTTACATAATACTTTCAAAACAATTGAAGATATCATACATCGGAAATTCCTAAAATTAAATATTGATGATACCATTGATGAAGCAATCTCTCGCTTCAAACAATATAACAAAACTGTTCTACCGGTTACGAGTACCGAGAATGTCCTATTGGGAATTGTTATGATCGATGATGTTATGGATATAGTTGAACATCGAAATACCAAGGAAATGCAACAGTTTGGAGGTACTCAATCATTGGAATTTCCCTATGTTAAAACCACTCTGTTTTCAATGATAAAAAGAAGAGCGGGCTGGCTTATTATTTTATTTTTAAGTGAAATGCTGACAGCAACCGCGATGGGTTATTTTGAAAAAGAAATTGCAGCAGCAGTTGTATTGGCTCTATTCGTGCCATTGATCATTTCTAGTGGGGGTAATAGTGGATCACAAGCAGCCACATTAATAATCCGTGCGTTAGCGGTTAGAGAACTTACCATAAAAAATTGGTGGTATGTTATGCGACGGGAACTCTTTTCAGGATTATTACTTGGCATCATAATAGGCTCCATTGGCTTTTTACGTATCACGGCGTGGCAGAAATTGGGTTGGTATGATTACGGTTCTCATTGGTTGCTGATGGCGATTACCATTTTTCTTTCTTTAATTGGTATTATAATGTGGGGAACATTGAGTGGCTCCATGATTCCAATTCTGCTTAAAAGATTAAAACAAGATCCGGCAGTTTCTTCAGCACCCTTCGTAGCTACTTTGGTTGATGTAACAGGGCTAGTCATTTATTTCAGCATTGCAGCAATTATACTAAAAGGAACATTATTGTAACTGCATTAAGCAAACTCATCTTTCAGGTTTGTCTTTCAGCTAAAAGCAACTGTTTTCGAGGAAGGTCCAAAGCAACGTACTCATCTAAAATATGTTTATTAACACTTTCATTATACCACTTTAAAAAAAATATGTTACTTTCATCAGAATAATTTATTTTAAAAAGAGATGAAGATATCTGAGCATTTGTTCATCTCGGTTTGTGTGAGAATTGTGAACGTTCATGATAGTTTTATTAAAATATATGATATAAAGATGAATGATGCAAAAAAGACTATTGCTATAGATATGGATGGTGTACTTGCCGATGTAGAGACGCATTTTATAAGCTGGTATTTGCGAGATTACGGGAAAACGGTTAATAAAGAGGACTTATATGGCCGTAGTGAAGAAGATGCATTTTTTGAAAAAGGAGTAATTAGAAAGTTTGCAAGAACACCTGGTTTTTTTCTAACTGTTCCGGTAATGGAAGGTGCTGTAGAAGCCGTTAAAATTCTCATGGAAGACTTTGAAATTTACATTGTTTCTGCAGCAATGGAATTTCCACAAAGCTTGTCTGAAAAGCTAGAGTGGTTGAAAATTAATTTTCCTTTTATAGGCTGGAGAAACATCGTTTTTTGCGGAGATAAGAATATCATTAATACCGATTATATGATTGATGACCATATACGCAATCTGGATGGCTTTACAGGTAAACCTATCATGTTTCATGCCTTTCATAATGTAAATTATCACCATCATGCCAGAGTAAATAACTGGAACGAAGTTACAGCTTTACTAAAGAAAGAACTTTGATTAATTCGCACCGTATAAGCAGCAGTATTAGACGAAACTATTAGGTTTACTTACAAATTTATTTCCTTTAATATAATACCTCCATGGGAGTAAAGCATCTTCTTGTGCATAAGCTACTCCTATCCTTTCACTGCTAACTATCTGATAAGGTTCAATCTGTATTTCCTTTTCTTCAATCCATATCTCATTACCTATTAATTCACTACCGTTCAAACGCTTATTTATACCTAAAGCTTTGCACAAAACACCAGGACCTGCAGAAATATTTGGCTTAATAGTTGACATATTTCTTCTCTGTAACATAATATCCAAGCCAACAATGGGTTCAATTCCCCTTATTAAAACCGCGTGTGGAACATCTTTTGGGCCAGTGACAATATTAAATAAATAATGAATACCATAACACAAATATACATAAGATACGCCTCCAGCTTCATACATAGTTTTCGTTCTGTTGGTTAAACGACCTCTATAGGCATGGGATGCCTTATCTGTTATACCATTATAAGCTTCAGTTTCTACAATGACCCCTCCAGTTAACTCACCATGTATGTTGGTAAACAATTGCTTACCAAGAAGCTGCATAGCAATCTCTGTTACATTGCTTCTTTGATAGAATTCAGATGTTAGTTTATTGCTTTTTATGCACATATAGCAGAGTAATCATACATAATCTTGATAGGAAATTTTAGATCTAACAAAGAAGATTCATTAAAATAATATCGCGCGTCTGATGTGATGCAATTCCACATACAAGAAAATGAAATTATAATTCCCTTACCCAAATATTACGAAAACTTATTGGTTCACTGGGATCTCCATGTGATTGCAATTTGATTGGAGCAGATTCGTATTTCTTATAAAAAGGTTTTCCAATGTATGCTGTTTCGCCCTTTAATTCTATATTATTTTGAACAAGCACTCCATTGAAAAACACCGTTACCCTAGCCAAAGTCTTTACAGTACCATCTTCATTAAATGTAGGTGCAGTCCAGGCAATATCATAGGTATTCCATTCCCCAATTTTCTTGGCTGGATTTGCAGCAGGAATAAATTGTTTATAAATACTTGAGGCCATTCCGTTTACATAGGTTTTGTTCTCATTATTGTAAGAATCCAATATTTGTAATTCGTAGCCAGAATCTCCTGTTCCGGTAGAAGCTAAAAAGACTCCACTGTTGCCTCTTGCTTGTCCCTCACCAACAATGGTTGCAGGAATACGCCATTCCAAATGCAGTTGATAGTCTTTAAAAGATTGTTTGGTTTCTATGTTCCCACCGCCACTTTCTTTATTTACCGTTAATATCCCATCAGATACAGTCCATTTAGCCGGAGATTTGTCTTTAACAGTTACCCATTGATCTAAGTTTTTTCCATTGAACAGTATGATAGCATCTGACGGAGACTCGCTGAATTCTTTTCCGGGAACAACAACTTTTGGTATGGGCTCCCATACTTCCGTTTCTGCAGGATTTCCTTTTGTAGGAGTTCCAGCCGGTTTTTGTGCATTAACTTGAATAGTTGAGAAACTTATTAGACTGATAGCTAAAATTTTTAATTCATGATTTTTCATCTTTTAATTGCTTTTTTGTTCAATTTGTGTGATAATTTAAAATACTGGGTCGTTTTATATGTCTGCTTTAAGACATCAATATACGCATTTCGCAAACTTAATACGTTGTCAATTGCAAAATTCTAAATATGTACTGTATCAACCTGGATAACGAGGATAACTAGTAACTCTAAAATTATTACTTAAATCCGTTCTATAAACCCTATATACATAAATAAGTTTTTTAATAACTTACAAAACCTTTAAATAATATATTTACTATATTTGATATTGGTATGTTTTCAACATCAAAATATGATTCCATATCTTGACTACTAGCTCCTTGTTTATTTAAATCTTTCTTACTTAATTCATTTCAAACAGTGAGTTTACTTATTTTTTAAATCATGAACTATAGTTTTAAAAAGACAATAATCTTAGGCCTATTACTGTTTGGTATCGTTCAAATAAGCTTTTCTCAAACCTTTAATATTGCTACTTATAATCTGCGCAATGACAATAACAAAGAAGATGCAGCCCGCGGCAATGGATGGCAACAACGCTATCCCATTGTTGCCTCTCTTATCCGCTTTCATGGATTTGATATCTTTGGGACGCAAGAAGGATTACATCATCAGCTTGAAGATATTAAAAGCTTACTCCCTCATTATGCGTACACAGGCAGTGGCAGGGACGATGGTAAGCAAGCAGGTGAACACTCGGCTATATTTTATAATACCGAAAAGTTTAAACTGATGGATCACGGTGATTTTTGGCTATCAGAAAACACAGAAAAGCCTAATAAGGGATGGGACGCTGTATTGCCTCGTATCTGTAGCTGGGCAAAGTTGGAAGTCTTAGAAAATGGTAAGACGCTATATTTTTTCAATGTCCATTTTGATCATGTGGGAGTTACTGCGCGTAAAGAAAGCGCTAAACTTATCCTTAAGAAAGTTAAAGAACTTGCAGATAATTATTCGGCTATATTGACAGGCGACTTCAATGTAGATCAACATAGTGATAGCTATCTTTTGCTAAAAAACTCTCACATCTTACAAGATTCCTATGATATAGCACCATTTAAATATGCTACTAATGGCACCTTTAACAATTTTAATCCGAATACAAAAACAGATAGCCGCATTGACCATATTTTCCTAACGGATGATTTTTCTGTATCTAAATATGGTGTACTTACTGATACTTATCGTTCTCCTCTTATGGACAAAAACGAAGCCTATAAATCGGGCAATTTTCCAAAAGAAGTTTCCTTGAAAGATTATATAGCACGTTTACCATCAGATCATTTTCCTGTCATGATTACTCTCTCAATGCCATAAATTAAATTTAAATATTTACAAAAAGCAGCAAGACCAATAAGGGCTTTGCCGCCTTTTAACTACACTTTCATACACTATGCCTCGCAACTCGAACAAGTAACCATATTTGAAATAAACTCCTTAGATACACTTTGGCTTCTTTGATAATATAAGGTTTTAACTCCCAATTTCCATGCTTCAATCATAAGCATATTTACATCTTTTACTGGTAGATTAGAAGGAATGTTTAAATTTAAACTTTGAGCTTGATCAATATATTTTTGTCGAATTGAAGCCTGTTGTATAATCTCTAATTGACTTATCTCTTTAAATGTTTTAAACACAGCTTTTTCTTCTATAGACAATTCATTTAGATGTTGTACACTACCATGATTAAGCATGATGCTTCGCCAAACGTCCTCATTATCTAGTCCTTTCTCAACCAATAACTGTCGCAGGTATTTATTTTTTCTCATAAAGTTACCTTTTGACAAACCAGCTTTATAATAATTACTGCTAAATGGCTCTATTCCAGGTGAAGCCTGCCCAAGAATTGCGGAAGAAGAAGTAGTTGGTGCAATTGCCATTAAAGTAGTATTTCTTCTTCCATAGTTTTTCAATATTTCTGGCTCGCCATAAATATTAGCAAGTTCAATACTCGCTTTATTTGCCTTTTCGCTAATGTCCTTAAAAATAATAGTTGTCAGTCTCTTAGCCTCCATACCTTCAAACGGAATCTTGTTCTTTTGCAGATAAGAATGCCAACCCATAACTCCCAATCCTAAGGCACGATGTCTTTTTGCGAATCGATTAGCTGAAGCCAAATAATAGTTATCCTCAGTTTTAGCAATAAATTCCTGAAGTACCGCGTCCAAGAAATAGACTGCAAGTTTCACAGCACCTGTATCTTTCCATTCATCATAAAGTTCAAGATTCATGGAAGACAAACAACAAATAAAAGATTCATCAAAATTGGAAGGCAAAGCAATTTCTGAACACAAATTACTTGAATAGATTTTCAAATTTTTATCTTTATATACTTGGGGTTTATTACGATTAACATTATCTGAAAAGAATATATAAGGCAGCCCTTTTTGTTGCCGGCTTTCCAGAACCTTTGCCCAAATCGTTCTTTTTTCGATATCTCCATCAATCATGTCCTGCATCCAATAGTCGGGTACACAGATGCCATTGAATAAATTCTGTATTGGGTTTCCTATATTTTTAATCTCTAAAAACTCCTTAATATCGGGATGATCAATATCAAGATAGGCTGCAAAGGCTCCTCGCCGAACACCGCCTTGCGATATCGTGTCCATTACTGTATCAAACAGCTTCATGAAACTCACTGCACCACTACTCTTTCCATTATCTGTTACAGCACTTCCCCGTTCACGCAATCCACCAAAATAACCGGAAGTTCCGCCGCCAATCTTGGTTTGCATAATCACTTCTCCAAGCTTATGTGTAATACCTTCGATATGATCGGGTACATACACATTAAAACAAGAAATAGGTAAACCTCTTTCCGTTCCCATATTTGCCCAAATTGGAGAACTTAAACTCATCCAACCCTTTTCTATCATTTCTATAAAAGCTTCACAAAGCTCAGGTTTATACAATCGTTTTGCTGCAGCCATTGCTATTCTTTCGATTGCAGTTTTTGTTGTTTCACCTTTTAACAAATATCCCCTATTAAGTATTTGTTGACTTTCTTCATTTAACCACCAAAGTCTTTCCATGTATTTTTATATTAAAGGTTTCTAAAACAAATCACTTGCAGTGATACTTTTATCATGTTTCGTATAGTCTACTGGTCTCTTCGCAAAAAAATCATCCATAGAATTTGCAAAAACCTCCTCTTCAAACCATACCATAGGCAGATAATCACTTTCTGAAATATTAAATATTCTTTGCAAACCAATTTTTTGCAGACTATCATCAATACGATACTTCATGAAATTGAGAAGGTCTTTTTTACTTAGGATATCGATCTCTCCATTTTCAAAAATCCAATCCAATATTTCTGATTCTACCTGAATAGAATGTAAAACTATCGTTGAAATTTTGCTTTTGGTTTCTTCATCAAAAAATTCGGGAAATTCTTCCTTTATTTTATTTACAATATACATTCCAGCATTGGCATGAATTTGCTCATCAACCGAGGTCCATGCAATTATATTACTGATATTTTTCATTACCCCTTTAAATCTGGTAAATGAAAGGATAATTGCAAACTGGCTGAATAAGGAAACATTTTCTATGAGCATAGAAAATAAAATTAATGAGAAGAGATACTCTTTATTATTTTCAGATTTAGTATGGGCCAATGCATCGGATAAATACTCAACTCTTTTCCTAATAACAGGTATATGAATTAGCTGTTCAAATGCATTATTGTAACCCAGTACATCTAAAAGTCTGGAATAAGCTTCTGAATGTCGAAATTCACATTCGGCAAAAGTACTGCCTAGCCCATTAAATTCCGGTTTAGGTATGTGCGTATATAAATTACCCCAGAATGATTTCACTGCAACTTCAATTTGTGCAATTGCCAATAGGCTTCTTTTAATGGCTTCCTTCTCCTTAAAGCTTAAATTAGAATGAAAGTCTTGCACATCAGCTGTAAAATCTACTTCAGAATGAACCCAGAAAGATTTATTAATTGCTTCTGTAAAACTTAAAATTTCGGGATATTCAAAGGGTTTATAATTTACCCTTTTGTCAAAAATGCTCATATTACTTTTATTTTTAGTTTGAAATTCAAAAGCTAAAAAGCAATATGTACAAACGGATACTAGTAAAAGGAATTATTAGAACTTAATACCTTTGTATACATTCGGACATTTACTTCTCTTGCGAAAGCAAAGCCAAGCAAAAAGGAAGGTGATCTGGCTTATAAAAATAAAATTTCTATTTACAGTTGCGCAACAGCTCGTGACTTACACACGATTCCCCTTTTTTATTACAATTGCAATACCTTATTGCTATGATTTTACAGTTTAGCAAAACTATTGTTTTTAAATCTGAAAGCAATAGCTTTTTCATAGAGTATTTATCCACAGAAGCGTGTTTATCCACAAGGAGATTCTAGAAAGGATTCAAAAAGGACTTACTGGGCGATTGTCTAATCATTGGGTTCGATATGAACCAAGACCTGTCCTATTTCTGGAATTACTTGCTTCAAAGCATCCTTAATGTTATGAGCAATCTCATGTCCATATTTTACTGTAATATTTGCTTCAACTATGGCATGAAGGTCAACATGGTATTGCATACCTACCTTTCTAACAAAGCATTTTTCAGTCCCTATTACTCCCTCTACATTTTCAGCTACTTGCCTAATTGAAATTATCAGTCCATCATACAAGTTCTCATCCATAATTTCTCCAAGTGCAGGTCTGAAAATTAAATAGCTATTGTAAAGAATAAATACCGCTGCAAAAAGTGCGGCAAAATCGTCTGCTGATTCATAACCTTTACCAAAAAACAAGGCAATTGAAATCCCTATAAAAGCGGCGACAGACGTTATTGCATCACTTCTATGATGCCAGGCATCCGCTTTTAAAGAGGAACTATTTGTTTGTCTACTTCTTTTAATAACAACTCTGAACGATATCTCTTTCCAGATTATAATCCCACCTAAAACAAAGAGAGTCCACGGCTTAGGTAAATCATGAGGCGCTTGGATATTTTTAATAGCTTCATAAGCAATAATAGTTGCTGAAGTAATTAAAAATCCAACTACTAAAAAAGTGATCAATGGTTCAATACGACCATGTCCGTAAGGATGGCTATCATCGGCAGGACGGCTGGCATATTTCAATCCAAATAACACTAAAATTGATGAAAAAATATCAGTAGTTGATTCAATTGCATCTGCAATCAACGCATAAGAATTACCAAAAAAACCTGCTAACCACTTTATGATTGCCAAGCTGGTATTACCAATAATGCTAAAATAGGTTGTTTTTATTGCTTTTTGTTCATTAGTCATGATCACGTTTAATTTGAGCATAACAGCTTAGAACTAAGAGTCGAATAAAACCTTGCTGTTAACACGCGATAAAAGTAACAAAAAAGGGTAAAAGAAGATGTTGAAATAAACGAACCAAAAACTAGTATTCAAAGGGAAATGTCTCTGGAACTTTATGCCCATCTGGCTGAATATGTAAAGGATGTAATGCTTTTGTTTTATCAATGTAAATAAATGCATCATAGCGTGAATCCAGCTTAGTAGGAACATAATTACCAAATCTTTCATATTCTGGATTATATACCACACCAATGGCACGATGAGGCAACATTTTACTGAACCATTCTTGTTGATTAGCAGAATTAAAAATCAATAGCTTATCTTCACTCGATTCCTGATGTAAAATTTCTTCAACACTACCAGCCCGAGATTTTGGAACGCTCATTCTTTCTATAATAGCTCCCCAACTTTTTCCCGCAATTACACTTCCTGAATAAGAACCAAAGCCCACTAATACAGTATCTTTTTCACCTTTTTGCTGGCGAACCAACTGACCTACATTAATATCACCAGATTTTGCCATATCCGTAAAGCGGGCATCGCCGATATGCGTATTATGTTCCCAAACAATTGCTTTGGCTGCACTGCCATGAAATTTTAAAAGACGATTAAGGGTATCCACCATATGAGTATCTCTAAGGTTCCATGTATTAACATTAAAACCCATCATATTGCGATAATACCTTTCTGCATTTACAGCAATCTCCGCATTTTGCTCTGTGTTCAATGTGGCTTCTGGATCATGATCATAAATAGAGGCCTTTTTTCGGATTTCTTGTAGAAGCTGAATGACAGCTTCATAGCATGAATTGCTTATTGAATGCTGAGATTTTGCATAGCGATGTTCATCTTCGCCATAAGGTTCAAAGCATTGAATAGCATTTTTTGCCAGTTCAGCGGCTTTTGGATCATGTTTTGAAAGATATTCCATTAAGGCTTCTAACGACTCCCAAAGACTATATACGTCAAGACCATAAAATCCAATTCGTTTGTTTGCAGGCAAATGGCTATTATGTTCTTTGAGCCATTCAAGCAATGCAACGATTTCCCAATTTGCCCACATCCATGTTGGCCAACGATCGAAAGTTCTTAATAAATCTACTGCGGTTTTATCCTGATCTGAGTAGCCTTTTATAAAGCGATTCAGTCGATAGCAATCAGGCCAATCTCCTTCTACCGCAATAAAATTAAATCCTTTCTCTAAAATCAATCTTTTAGTGATTTTTGTACGCCATGTATAATATTCGTGGGTACCATGAGATGCCTCTCCTAATAATACATGATGTGCATCATCAATTCGCATCATTAAGGGATCAAGATCTTGCAGATCTTTCAAGCCATGGGCTATTTTTTTATAATCACTTAACATATTGCATATTTTAAACTAATATTTTCAAATCTATTTAACTATAGAAAATAAATATTTATTAAACCATTGAATTGCCAAATCAGCAACTTCTTCTAATTTTCCCTCTTCTTCAAATAAGTGGCTGGCTCCTGGTACGATTCTTATTTCCTTTAAAGCGTCTATCTTTGCATAGGCTTTTTCATTTAGATCAATTACTTGAGTATCTAATCCACCAACGATGAGCAGTGTAGGAGATGTTACCTCTGGAAGATTAAGTTCTGCCAAGTCAGGCCTTCCTCCTCTTGATACTATTGCTGCTATTATATCCCCTAAAACAGCCGCGGCATTAAGAGTTGCTGCAGCACCTGTACTAGCTCCGAAATAACCCATATTTAAATCACCTATTTCCGAATCAGATTTCAACCAATCGGTAACTTTTACCAGTCTATCGGTTAATAGTTCAATATTAAATCGTGTAGAATAATCTTCATCTTCTTTAACAGTTAGAAGATCAAACAACAATGTTGCAAATTTTTCATTTTGTAGCATTTGTGCCACGTATTTATTTCTGGAGCTATGTCTACTGCTACCGCTTCCATGAGCAAATAACACAATACCCTTAGCGTTTTCAGGAACAACTAAATCTCCCATTAGCGTAATTTCATCAATAGGAATCTCTATTTCTTTTTCTAACTTCATAATTAATTGTATTAATATATACTGACGATCAAAAATTCAGCCCTTCTGTTCTTGATCTGCTTGAGCTAAAAGTTTCAAAAGGTCATCATCATTGAAATCGCCAAAGGTCTCATAGACTTGTCCGACAGCATAAAAAGACTGCGGCTTTACCATTATTTCAATCTCATCCGCTTGATTTAAATTTTCATCAAATCTTGAACCGGAAACCGGTGCGGCAATAATGACTTTAGCTGCCTTTTTTCTTATGCACAATTCCACAACCGGTACAAGCGTTACACCTGTCGCAATCCCATCATCCACCAAGATCACAACTCTTCCCGTCATATTTGGGAGCGGCTTTCCTTTACGGTATTTCTTAACCCGACGGTCAACTTCTTCCTTCTGTTCTTCAATTATTTGATCAATAGCCCTTCTAGAAACCAATTCTTTTCCAGTCTGTGCTATGTAACTGATACCTTCTTCCGCTATTGCGCCTATACCAAATTCTTTTTGAGCAGGTAAAGGGAGCTTTTTTGAGATCGCCAAGGATAATTCAGCATTTAGTTGTTTGGCTACATAATAAGCTACTTCTACTCCTCCACGAGGAATACCAATAATTAAGGGGTTCTGTTTTTTATACTTTGCTTCTAAAAACAAACCAAGCTGTTCACCTGCGTCCTTCCTGTCTTTAAAAAATGTATTTTTATGCACATCAAACATCACTATTCATTAACTAACATCTTTTCTATTATTAGTTAACTCATTTATAAATAAAATGTTTAAAAGAATTGCATAATGTTCGCTCTATGATGTCGTTGATTAACAATTATTAGCAATAAAAAAAACTTTAGGAAAGCTGAATTATTATATTAATAAAAGATATCAATTAAGTCATGAGAAGAAATAAAAAACTTTTGTTTGGAGGAATATCTATTATAACTGGTGGAATGCTCATGCGCTTTGCATGGGCAATCATTAATGAACAATTAAGCGTATTCTTAATTCTAGCAGGCTCTGTTCTATTTCTTGGAGGAGTAATCTATTTTGCAAACTCACTTTTTAAAAACAAATAGATTTATCTATTATTTTCACATTTCTTAAACATGTATCGATAATAGGGGTTAAATAAGATAAGACAGAGGGACATGGAAAAGGTTTTAGAACAAATAAAAGATTTTGCAGACCAAGCGCACGGCGATCAAAAAAGAAAATACACCCCAGATCGTTATATTGTTCATCCTATTCGTGTAATGTTGATTTGTAAGGAATATACAGACGATGTTAATATCTTGGCAGCTTCATTGCTTCATGATGTTCTTGAAGATACCCCCATAGAAAAAGAAGAAATGAAGACATTTCTAATGAAAATAATGGATCCTGAAAAAGCAATTACAATTTTAAATTATGTAATTGAACTTACTGACGTTTATACCAAAGATGATTTTCCTAAATTAAACCGAAAAAAAAGAAAAGCAAAAGAAGCCGAGCGTTTAGAAAGAACCAGTAGCGAATCACAAACCATAAAATATGCAGATATTATTGACAATAGCATTGAAATTACAGATTATGATACCAACTTTGCTCCCCTATTTTTATTTGAATGTCAAGAGGTATTAAAAAAAATGCCCAAAGGCAACCCAGAGTTATATCAACGAGCAGTTAAAGTTGTTGAGGACGGTATTAAAAAAACTAAACATAAAAGATAAGGATTGAATTTGATCCTTGTAAAAAACAGATAAACAGATAAATGAAGTAGAATTAATATCAATTATAATTTTAAAAACAAAAAGTCTATAAACTGGTTTTTAAGAAAGTTATGGTTGAAAATTAAAATTTCAGCGAAGAGCAGGGATAAAAATGACAGTGACAAATTTTAAATCAAATAGTTATGACTGATAATAAAAATGCTAAATCTCCTTCACACAAAGGAAAACCATCAGGAACCGGAAAAGAAGGATCAGGTCTTAAAGAAGCACAAGCTGAAAATTTGGAGAAAGATAAAGAAATCGCAGATAAATATACTGATGAAACAGAAAGACCTTCGCCAAACGTACATGAGCGGCATCCCAACCGCAATACGGATAAAGGCAGAGAAAACCAGGGAGAGGATTCATCGTCTATATAAAACAACTTTCATCTAAAAACCCGTTGGGTGAAATTAAATTATTTGAATTTTAATGTTATTAATGTTCCTGTTGAATATAAATTTATTCATGAACTGAACCAGGGTCATAGCCGTTATTTTTGCCAGTATTCTTGTTTTGA
>Ga0160445_100673_pt1 | contig 14024 bp, 14 predicted proteins | sample HID1972M_E1MG_FD_108215 | JGI IMG/M metagenome (GOLD analysis project Ga0160445, IMG submission 108215) | Enriched pill bug-associated microbial communities from UW Madison campus, WI, USA - HID1972M_E1 MG | ecosystem: Host-associated > Arthropoda: Insects > Digestive system > Unclassified ... | reverse complement strand
GTAGGAACTCCTGCTCTTTCCATGGTTTCTTTTGCCGATGCTTTGTCGCCCATTGCATTAATCTGAGCAGCAGTTGCTCCAATGAACTTGATGCCATAGTCTTCACATGTTGCAGAGAACTTAGCATTCTCAGATAAGAAACCATATCCTGGATGAATGGCATCAGCATTCGTTAATTCTGCAGCAGATAATATATTGGGGATATTTAAATAGGAATCTTTGCTTGCTGGCGGACCAATACACACGGCTTCATCTGCAAAACGGACATGTAAGCTATCACGGTCAGCAGTAGAATATACCGCTACGCTTTTTATGCCCATTTCTCTACAGGTACGAATAATGCGCAGTGCTATTTCACCGCGATTAGCAATAAGTATCTTTTTAAACATAATAAATTTAATTTTGCTTTTTAATAGCCAGGGATGAGAAATGTTTGTTAGCTAGGATCTACCAAAAATAGAGGTTGATCGTATTCAACAGGTTGTGCATTCTCAACCAAAACTTTTACTATTTTACCAGATACTTCTGATTCTATTTCGTTAAAAAGCTTCATTGCTTCAATAATACAGATTACTTGACCGGCGGATATCGAATCACCAACATTTACAAACAAAGGTTTGTCAGGGCTTGATGAGCGATAGAAAGTACCTATCATCGGAGATTTGATCGTAATTAACTTCGATGTGTCATCAGCGGCTGGAGCAGCAGGGGTTGCTTCTGGAGCTACAACAGGTGCAGCTACAGGCACAGCCTGTACAGGAGGAGAAGGTACGGTCGCATTTACATACGTTGGTTCCTTATTCGTTTTAATAGTAATCTTAAAATCCTGCTCTTCTATAGATACTTCGTTCACGCCTGATTTGGCAACAAACTTAATTAAATCTTGAATTTGTTTAATATCCATTGATGTGTTAATTATAATCGTTTAACAATGTTATATTTAAATATAGTAAATAGCTTTTTAATAAGCCCATTTTAAGTAAACAGATCCCCATGTAAATCCACCACCAAAGGCTGCCAGTACTAAAACATCGCCTTTTTTAAGCTGGTTTTCCCAATTCCATAAACATAAAGGGATCGTTCCGTTTGTTGTATTTCCGTATTTTTGGATGTTGATCATGATCTTCTCAGAGCCAATACCCATCCGGTTAGCCGTGGCATCAATAATTCTCTTATTAGCCTGATGAGGTACTAACCAAGTTACATCCTCCCCCGAAAGTTGGTTTCTTTCCATAATTTCACCAGCTGCATCTGCCATATTGGTAACAGCGAACTTAAAAACCTGTTGACCTTCCTGATGAATAAAATGTTCCCGGGCATTAATAGTCTCATGGCTAGCTGGGTTCAAAGAACCTCCTGCCTTTTGATATAAATAATGTCTGCCTGCACCGTCGCTTTTTAATACAGAGTCAATAACACCATTTCCTTCCGTATCAGGTTCTAATAAAACTGCTCCACAGCCATCACCGAAAAGAATGCATGTCGAACGGTCTGTATAATCCACGATGGATGACATTTTATCACCACCAACAATTAAAACCTTTTTATGGTGTCCTGTTTCAATAAATTGAGCGCCGGTAGTTAAGGCATATAAAAAGCCAGAGCAAGCTGCCTGCAAGTCATATCCCCAAGCATTCGAAGCGCCAATTTTATCAGCCAGAATATTTGCTGTAGCTGGAAATACCATATCAGGCGTTGCCGTCGCAAAAATTATTAAGTCAATCTCTTCAGCTGAAATACCGCGTTTTTCGAGCAAACCTTGTACGGCTGGCACAGCTAAATCAGAGGTTGCTTTATCAGCATCTTTTAGAATCCGACGTTCTTTAATTCCTGTCCTTGAAACGATCCATTCATCGTTGGTGTCGACAAGCGTTTCCAACTCTTGATTTGTGAGAATGTAAGGAGGAACATAGCCATTTACAGCTGTTATTGCAGCGCGAATTTTAGACATTTCTATTTTATAAATTTAATTAAAGGCAGCCCTTATTTTATCTGTTATTTTTGATTCAATCATTAGCCGCGATAGTAAAATCATATTTTTTATGGCTTCAGGACTTGATATGCCGTGACCAATGATAACAGGAGCGTTAACCCCTAAAATAGGGCTTCCGCCATACTGTTCGTAGTTAAAGCGATCAAAGAAATCATCTTTGAAATTCCTTTCCTCCACCAAATTATGAAAAGATTCGGCAAGTTTTAACATAATATTGCCTACAAAGCCATCGCATACCATTACGTCGGCTTTATCATTAAATAAATCCCGCCCTTCGATGTTACCTATGAAATTAATGCCTTCTTTCTCTTTGAATAAAGGATAAGCAGCGTGTGTTAGGTTATTGCCTTTCTCTTCTTCCTCGCCTAAGTTAATAAGGCCGACTTTCGGATTACCAATATTATAAATATGTTCTGCAAACAGGCTGCCTAAAACGGCAAATTGTACTAATGTTTCGGCTTTACAATCTGCATTTGCTCCTACATCAAGTAGAATGCCATAGCCGCTCTTTTCTTTGGGAATATTTGATGCAATAGCAGGACGATTCAGGTTTGGGATGCTTTTAACACTAAACATAGCTCCTACCAACATAGCTCCTGTATTACCAGCAGAAGCAAAAGAATCTAATTTTCCTTCTTTAAGTAATTGAAATCCTAAGCTGATACTGGCGTTTGGTTTTTGTGTAATAGCTTTGGTAGGATGTTCATTCATTCCGATCGTTTCGGTTGTATGAACATATTCAAACATGTCAGGGTCTTCTCCTGCCTGTTTAATAATTGAATGCGCCTGGTCTTTATCACCGATGAGAACGAGGTTTTGATCTGACGATAATTCTTTTTGAGCTTCTATGGCTCCTAAAACAATTGCTTTTGGGGCGAAATCACCCCCCATAATGTCTAAGCCAATCTTCATTCTATTTTATTTATTTTTTTAAAAATAGTAAAAAACATCCCAAGGTAGCACTTTTTTAGTGAACCTGGGGATGTCTTACGTTAGAAAAAATAAATTTATGCAAGTGCAGTATTCTCAATAAGTACCTTGCCATTGTAGTATAAAACACCGTCTACATCGTAAGCACGGTGTGGCAAATGTACAGCACCTGTTGTTTGACAGGTTGTAAGGCTAGGTGCTACAGCTTTGTAATGTGTTCTTCTTTTATCTCTTCTTGACTTAGAGGTCTTGCGTTTTGGATGTGCCATCTCAGTTTAAATTATTTATTATTTTTCTTAATTTTATTTAGTATTTCCCATCGTGGGTCAATGTTTTGTTGCTCACTCTCTTTGTTGTGAACTGACAGATCATTGATTTTGTTAATCATCTCTACATCACACGTTGATTTGTTGCCTGGATCATCGCAGCGACTGTTAAAAGGAGCTGCAAGATTGATATATTCATATATTAAAGGCGATATATCAAGCTCATGGTCCCTTTTCGATAAGATTAGTATTTCTTCCGTGTCTTCACTTATATCTTCATGTTCAGAGAACTTTATAATAACCCGCTCATTAATCGTTGTTTCTGCTGGAAAGCTACTTAAACATAAATCACAATCCAAGTAAATGAATCCTTTAATGTCAAAGTTTGCAATTATTAGAGTCTCTTGTTTATCAAGAGTCACTACCAATTCTAATTTGCCATCTTTAACAATAGAGTATTCAAACTCATCAAAAAAACGCTTATCTATCTCATACTCGAAAATATGCTGACCTAACTTCAGACCTGTATATGGAATATGATAGTATTGTAAATAGTTCAAAGCACGATATTTGAGCCCGCAAATTTATGGAATATTTATAACTTGTGAAAGTATTTTAAGTAATACCTTTTTCTGAAATTCTATTAGAGGCAAAAATAGATCAAATAGTACCTTAATCTCTATCGCGCGACAATCTTCTGACTTTTAAAGGATTGGATAATAGCTCTAATTGCTCTCTCCGTTGTTTCACAATTGTTATTGCAGCAAATACAGCTTCTCTAAAAGACTCAGGAGACGCTATATTCTTACCAGCGATGTCAAATGCAGTTCCATGATCAGGTGAGGTGCGTACAAAAGGTAAACCTGCTGTATAATTAATGCCATTGTGAAATGCAATATGTTTGAAAGGGATTAAACCCTGATCATGATACATTGCCAATACAGCATCAAATTTCTTGTAAGCATCGCCTGCAAAGAAACCATCGGCGGGATAAGGGCCGAATGCGAATACGCCCTCTTCGTGAGCCTTTTCTATTGCCGGTTCAATGATTTCCTTTTCTTCCATACCAATTAACCCGTCGTCTCCGGCATGTGGATTTAATGCTAATACAGCAATTTTTGGCTTCTCAATCCAAAAATCATTCTTTAAGCTCTGATTCATTAGGACTAACTTCGAAACGATGGTTTCTAGGTTAATGTTTTGAGCAATATCTTTTACTGGAACATGGCCAGTTACTACCCCAATACGTAAATCATCACCGATCATGAACATAAGAGATTCTTCTGTCGATGCCTTTGATTGCAGATATTCAGTATGTCCGGGAAAGTTAAAAAAATCGCTTTGAATTGATTTCTTATTAATAGGTGCTGTTACCAAAGCATCAATTTTTCCTTCGATGAGATCATTAACAGCATTCTCTAAAGATATAAAAGCATATTTGCCACCGGTCTCATTTGCCTCGCCTGGTGTGATTTTTACATCCTCTTCCCAACAATTAATAATGTTTGCTCTCTTTTCATTGGCCTGATCGGCAGCGGCGATCACATTAAAGCTGAAATCAGATAGGCCAACGTTTTTGCGAAAATAGGAAGCTATTTTAGTGTTCCCATAAACAACGGGTGTGCAAAAGTCAAGCATACGATTATCAGCGAATGTTTTAATAATGATTTCCATGCCGATGCCATTTACATCACCAATAGAAATACCAACTTTTATCTTTTTATCGCTCATATCTTTTGCATAGGATTGCCAAAAGTATGAAAAAGGATAGATTAATTCAATATTACGTGACCTAAACGGCTTATTGATTTGTAAATTTCAATTACCTTTGATGAAATTTAACATTTACTGAATGACGGTTCGCGCAAAGAAACATCTAGGGCAACATTTTTTAACAGATAAGAATGCTGCAAATAGAATTGTTAATGCATTGCAAAATGAAGGTCGATTTAATAAAGTTTTGGAAGTTGGTCCCGGTATGGGAATCCTGTCAGACCTTTTACTAGCGAAAAAAGAGTATACAACATGGTTAATTGATATCGACGCAGAATCAGTCCAGTACCTAAAAGAAAAATATCCTGAATTGGAAGATCGGCTAATTTTAGGTGATTTCTTAAACCTTGATTTCAAAAAACTCTTTGATGAGAAGATTGCCATTATTGGTAATTTTCCTTATAATATTTCTTCTCAAATATTATTTAAAGTATTAGAAGAGCGCAATCAAGTAGTTGAAGTTGTCGGCATGTTTCAGAAGGAGGTTGCCCAGCGTTGCGTAGCAAGTCCGGGTACCAAAGAGTATGGAATATTAAGCGTGTTCTTACAAGCATATTTCAAGCTGGAATATTTATTTACTATAAAAGCCGGTGCATTCAATCCGCCACCCAAAGTTTTATCGGGTGTTATTCGCTTAGAAAGAAATCAGGTCGAGAAATTGGATTGCGATGAAAAGCTCTTCTGGCAGGTTGTTAAGGCAGGATTTAACCAACGTCGAAAGACATTGCGCAATGCACTCTCATCTCTAATTAATAAAGAGGCAATGAAAGAAAATCCATTTTTGGAGTTGCGAGCTGAGCGGCTATCCGTTCAAGATTTTGTTACCCTTACTAATTCAATATCAGAAACACGATGAATTCCTTAATTAAAACCCCTCTTCGTCTATTGATAGTAGACGATCTACACCCTATTTTTATGGAGATGGTTGAAGCTGCCGGAGTGGAATGTGATTATAAACCTACTATTTCCAGAGCAGAAACGCTTCCTATTATTAAAGATTACAACGGGCTTATTATACGTTCAAAATTTCAAGTGGATGAAGAAATGCTCGATGCCGCTCCTAATTTGGAGGTTATTGGCAGGTCAGGTTCTGGAATAGATAACATTGATCAGGCTTATGCTGAAAAAAGATCGATTCATTTACTATCAGCTGCCGAGGGGAATTGCGATGCGATGGCTGAACATATGATGGGCCTTCTTTTGGGATTATTAAATAAAATTACAGTTGGAAATGATGAAGTCCGAAACGGTTTATGGCAACGTGAAAAAAACAGGGGAAATGAGCTAGGTGGTAAAACAGTCGGACTTATTGGATATGGACATAATGGTCAGGCAATGGCTAAAAAATTATCTGGTTTTGATGTAGAAGTACTTGCTTACGATAAATACAAATCAGGTTTTAGTGATGCCTATGCTAAGGAGGTTCAAATGGACGAACTGTTCTCGAAAGCAGATATACTGAGTCTTCATATGCCTTTAACGAGCGAAACCAAAAACTTGATAAATAAAGATTTCTTATCACGTTTTAAAAAACAGATTCTATTTCTAAACGGATCAAGAGGCCCGGTAGCAAATATAGAAGATGTAATAGAAGCATTGGAAAATAATAAGATCGTTGCCGCCGGCTTTGATGTTTTGCCGAAAGAGAAATTTCCTGTACTCTATGACACAAGCTGGTATGAAAAGTTGATAACATTTGATAATGTTATTCTTACTCCCCACGTTGCCGGCTGGTCTGTAGAATCTTATTATAAACTCTCGAAAGTGTTAGCAGAAAAGGTACTGAAGCTTGTTTAGAGGCTAACCGAGAAATATTGTAAGATAAAAACGCTTAAAAACTGCAGTATTAGTGTTCCATCCAGATAGAAGAAATAGTAATATTCATCTTTCTCCCATCTTGATTTAAAAATTAACCAACCGGTTAATAAGGTTATTGCTATCAATCCGGCTATGGCAAGCGTAAGCTTGGGCACAAAAATAAGCAATAGAACAATATATAATATTAATAAAGCCTGGCAGAATAAGGTCGATTTCCTTTCTCCTAAAATCACAGGCAAGGTTTTTAAATTATATTGCTGGTCTTGAAATAAATCACGGATATCAAAAGGTATTGTTATTGCCGTTATAAACAAGAATCGTTTGGTGGTTAGTAATAGAAGAGCAATCAGAGAAACGGAAATTCCGGAACTCTTTAATTCGATGATAGGAACACATACACAGCTTAATGCCCAAACCATGGATATAATAAATAGTTTGGCGCCCGGTAGATTTCTTAACCCTACGCGTTTTGTCTTGTCTTTAAATAAAGGAAAGCTATAAGAAAGTGCCAGTAAGCCAATAAAAAATAGAAGAGTTATGGTGCCAATGCTTAATTGTAAGATTAGTGGAATTAGTGCAATGGCCGATAGAGCGGTTAAGCTGACTACCAAATTGTAATGTGAGTAAATCCAATGTACACGGCGATGTGGTGAATTTGAAGGGTCTTTAGGACGCGCCAAAATCATGCTGAAGTTATACAAGAACAGGGTGGCGCACCCTAGTATAGCAATTACAGTGAAGTTAAAGGGTGCTTTAAGGAGCATATAGGTTAATGCTCCTTGTGCCATAGCGCAACAGGCAATAAATAAATTGCTAAATAGAATGAAGTCTAAAGGTCGCGTAAGCCAGTTATAACGCAAAGCTTAATTATCTATGCCGAGAAAGAAGTTCCGCAACCACAGGTTGATTCTGCGTTCGGATTATTAAAAATAAAGCCCCTTGCGTTTAACCCGCTTTGAAAATCTATCTGCATTCCTGCTAAATACATGCCATGAGCTTGATTCATGAATACCCGAATACCATCGATGAAAAACTCTGAGTCGCCATCTTTTTTCTGATCAAAGCCTAAAACATAATTTAATCCGGAGCAACCACCTCCGTCTACACCTATTCTTAATCCAAAATCTTCACCTATCTCTTGCTGGTCTCTCAATTTTAGTAATTCCTTAACGGCACCTCCTGTAAAACTTACTGGAGCTATTACTGAAGTTTCTTTTACCATATTTCATTAATTTATATACAAATATACAGCTAAATGTTCATTTTTGTTTATAAAGATGCATTTTGACCAAATGCAAACATTAGCTTACGAAGCAGAATTAGTGCAATTAAATCAATAATATGAGCAGGGAAAAGCAAACATCTTCTGGAATAGTAATAAAAGAGGTTTATAAAACCTGTAAACCAATGGAAGAACTTCCCGGAATATTTCCTTTTACCAGGGGAGTTAAAAAAGATATGTATCGCGGCAGATTATGGACGATGAGACAATACGCAGGTTTTTCAACTGCCGAAGAATCTAATAAGCGCTATCTTTATTTATTAGGTCAAGGTACAACAGGTTTGTCGGTTGCTTTTGATCTGCCTACTCAAATAGGATATGATTCTGATCATGACATGGCAGATGGTGAAGTGGGAAAGGTAGGAGTAGCGATTGATTCACTAGCAGATATTGAACTTCTTTTTGAGGGTATCAAACTTGAGAAGATTACAACCTCCATGACTATTAACTCAACAGCTGCCATCCTGTTGGCCATGTATATAGCTCTAGCAAAAAAGCAAGGTGCTAACTTAAGAGAACTATCAGGCACTGTACAAAACGATATTTTAAAAGAGTACGTTGCGCGCGGCACCTATATTTATCCTCCCACACCTTCCATGCGCTTAATAACCGATATATTCGAATATTGCAGCAAAGAACTTCCTAAATGGAATACCATATCTGTTTCCGGCTATCATATTCGCGAAGCAGGATCTACAGCAGTTCAGGAATTAGCTTTTACATTATCGAATGGTAAAGCCTATTTAAAAGCGGCTCTTGAAAAGGGTCTGGATATAAATGTCTTTGCATCCCGGATATCTTTCTTCTTTAATTGCCATAATAATTTCTTTGAGGAGATTGCTAAGTTCAGAGCAGCACGTAGAATGTGGGCGAAAATATCCAGTGATCTTGGTGCTACGAGCGAAAAAGCACAATCTTTACGCTTTCACGCACAAACAGGAGGTTCAACACTAACAGCTCAGCAGCCTTTAAATAACATCGTTCGGGTAAGTAATCAGGCTTTAGCAGCTGTGCTGGGCGGTGCTCAGTCTATTCATACCAACGGATATGATGAAGCTATTTCTCTGCCAACCGAAGAGGCGGCAAAAACGGCTCTTAGAACGCAACAAATTATCGCCTATGAAAGTGGAGTGGTAGATACAGTTGACCCAATTGGCGGATCTTATTTTGTAGAAACCCTAACCGATGAGATGGAAGCCGCAGCGTTCGAATACATAAAAGGAATTGACGAAATGGGTGGAGCGGTAAAGGCAATAGAAAAAGGGTATATGCAGGATGAGATTGCAAAGGCAGCTTATGATTTTCAAGTGGCAGTAGAGAGCGGGGAACAAATTGTAGTAGGGGTAAATAAATATACGGAAGAGGGGTTGGCCGTAAAACAAGTATTTCGAGTGGATGATAATATACGTCAGGTGCAGATCCAAAAATTGCAAAAGCTAAAAAATACACGCTCTGCTGCTGATGTTGAAAAAGCATTGGCTGATTTGGAGCAGGTAGCAAAGGGAAGCAGTAATACAATACCATTTATTTTGAATGCAGTAGAATGTTATGCCACTTTGGGTGAAATTTCAGATGTTCTTCGACGAGTTTTTGGAGAGTTTAGACCTTAAAGAAAAGAAGAGTTACTTAAGGTTAAGCGTTTCAAAATAATGAGATTCAATCAAGTACAATTTATTGTGTTTTTTTCTTGGCAAATCATCCATAAAATTGCTACCTTAAAAGCGGAAAAAGGAGTGATTTCAGCCAATTGTTAAAGCGTTTCTAAGAGTAAAAAAACAAATGTTAATAATTATAAAAGAGGTCTCGAAAGAACTGAAAAATGTATTAAAAAGATGTCCATCTTATTGATTATTAGTCAGATAATCATTAAATGAAATTTATCTTTTTTTAATACATTTTTTTTGTGACCTTCGGTACTCCGATGGGTTATTAACATTTACACCCAGTAGTATTGTAAATCAGAATATTAACAAAATGAGTATAGAAAAAACGTGTACTAACGTATGGAATAATTGTCTTCAGGTAATAAAAGATAATATACCTGCCCGTAGTTTTACTACTTGGTTTGAGCCCATAAAAGCTCTGCGAATAGAAGGGGATGTACTAACCATACAAGTGCCTAGTTTATTTTTCTATGAATGGCTTGAAGAGCATTATGTGAGCCTGCTGCGTAAAACAGTTAAACAACAACTTGGAGAAAATGCGAGATTAGAATATAATATTGTTGTTGAAAAATCTTCTAATAATAACAATCCTTATACCACCAATATACCTTCTAATGGAAATGGTGCTGCCGGAAACAAACAATCTATACCAGTTCCTGTTGCATTAAACAGAGATATTAAAAATCCTTTTGTTATTCCCGGATTGCAGAAATTACAGGTAAATCCTCAATTAAATCAGAATTACACATTCGATAACTTCATTGAAGGCGATTGTAATCGCCTGGCACGCTCTGCGGGCTACGCTGTAGCGCAGAAACCAGGAGGTACATCCTTTAACCCATTAATGGTTTACGGTGGCGTTGGGCTTGGTAAAACGCATCTTGTGCAAGCCATCGGTAATGAAATAAAGAAAAATTTCCCTGATAAGCTGGTTATTTATGTGTCATGTGAAAAGTTCTGTCAGCAGTTTGTTGATTCGTTAAAGAATAGAACCATTAATGACTTTGTGAACTTCTATCAGGTAATGGATGTAATTATCATGGATGACGTTCATAATTTTGCTGGTAAGGAAAAGACGCAAGATATCTTCTTCCATATCTTCAACCATCTTCACCAGTCTGGAAAGCAAGTTATCTTAACGTCCGATCAACCGCCAAAAGATCTATCCGGATTGGTAGAACGTTTGTTGAGCCGTTTCAAATGGGGACTTTCTGCAGATATGCAGATACCTGATCTTGAAACCCGGATGGCTATCCTTCAAAAGAAAATGTATTCGGATGGAATTGAGCTGCCATATGAGGTGGTGGAATATGTTGCCAATAATATCGATAATAATGTTCGTGAATTAGAAGGTGCAATGGTTTCCTTGTTAGCACAATCTACACTTAACAAGAAAGAAATTGATTTGGATCTTGCTAAATCAATGCTGAAGAACTTTATCAAGAACAGCCATAAAGAAATCTCGATTGAATATATCCAAAAGCTGGTTTGCGATTATTTTGAAGTGCCTGTAGAAATGGTGAAATCAAAAACGCGTAAACGTGAGATTGTTCAGGCCCGTCAAATTTCAATGTATCTGGCTAAGAGTTATACAAAGACTTCCTTAAAGTCAATTGGAGCTTTTTTCGGAGGGCGAGATCATTCTACGGTGATATATGCTTGTCAGACAGTAGTTGATCTTATTGAAACCGATAAGAAATTCAAATCTTACGTACAGGACATTCAGAAGAAATTAAAGCTTAGTTAATAGGCTAAATTTCATTTCCCCTTATTTTAATTTGTTCGATGAATGACTCTGAAATAGCCATTTAGTAGCATGAATATGCCCTTGTTTTAAATTCTTATTGGGTATAATTGTTTAGGCCCCGTTGTATCTACGTTAAAAGTGCCAAAAAAACGTAGACTCAACGAAGGGATCATTCGGTATGTACGGAAGTATGTAAAGCAAGGTATTAGCAAGCTCTGTGTAAAATAGATATGTTTTCAGAGATTGGAAGTTTAAAATATTTTGCCGGGGTTCATGATTCCTTTTGGATCGAACACTTTCTTGATTCCTTTCATAAGATCAATGTGTGTAGGGGAGAATTTTAGGGGAAGATATCCTTTTTGAACATAGCCGATGCCATGCTCTCCGGAAATGGTGCCACCAAGGGCAACCGTAAGATTAAATATTTCCTTAATGCCATGAGGGAGAATCGTATTCCATTCTTCATCTGTCAAGGTAGATTTGATAATGTTAACATGTAGGTTTCCGTCGCCGGCATGGCCGTAGCAGACAGATTCGAAACCATATTTTGTGCCGATCTCCTTGATCCCCTTTATTAATTTTGGCAACTCTGCGCGTGGAACGACGGTATCTTCCTCTTTATAAATGGAATTTGATTTCACAGAAACAGCGACAAGGCGTCGCATGTTCCAGAGAGCGTCTTTTTGTGCATTAGTATCAGCTAGCAGCACATCAGTGCAGCCATTCTCTTCCAATACAATATTTATTTTCTCGCATTGTTGAAAAAGAGAGTCCTGATTATCTCCATCCACTTGTATCAATAGAAAAGCTTCAACGCCATCTACCAGGTTAAAGCTGATAGAATCGTGCTCCATTACCCATTCTATTCCTTTGCGCTCAATAAACTCAAGAGAGGAAGGAGTTTGTCCGGCTCGGAAAATAGCGGAAACAGCTTCGCAGGCTGTTTCATTGCTTGGAAAGGAAGCGAGCATCACCATATTTTCTTTGGGTTTAGGGATCAGTTTTACCACAACTTTGGTTACAATTCCTAATGTGCCTTCAGAGCCGATAAATAATTGAGTCAGGTTATATCCGGATGAGAATTTCAAGGTATTGGCTCCTGTCCAAATGATCTCACCAGAAGGTAGAACAACCTGCAAGTTTAAAATATATTCGCGAATGGTGCCATACTTTACCACTTGAGGACCACCGCTGCTATGTGAAACGTTTCCTCCTATAAAACAAGAACCTTTGCTCGCCGGATCAACCGGATAAAATAAACCTTTTTCTTCTACCGCATTCATAAGAACTTCGGTTATTAAGCCCGATTCCATGGTTGCTTGCAGGTTTCTTTCATCGATCTCTATCAGATGGTTCATGCGTTCCATGCAAATTACCAAACCGCCGTGAAGGGGTAAAGCACCTCCACTTAAACTTGTTCCAGCTCCTCTAGGAGTAATTGGGATTTGGTTTTTGGAACATATCTTTACGAGTTCTGAAACTTCTTCAGCAGATTTTGGAAGTGCTACAACTTCCGGGTAAAAGTGCAGGTCTTCCGTTTCATCGTGTGAAAAACGGAATAAGTCATCTTTTTCAAAAAAAGTACGATCGCTGCCGGTAACGCTTATTATTTCGGCAAGTATTTCAGGAGTTATAGGATTGAATTCCATTTTTTAATCTTTCTTATGCCATATTATAGAGACTCTTGCATGAGCCCTATCCCCACCAAATAAGGGGTTTATTTTGCAAATACTGACTTCGATGCTGGTTAGATGCTGAAATCCTAATTTAATATTTTCCAACATTTCGTCAGCAACTGTCTCCAAAAGCTTTCTAGGATTTTTCATTGCTGTAGTTGCAATGGAGTAAAGCTGCTCATAGTTTACAGTGCGCTCTAGTTGATCATCTTTAAGGTTAGAGCTATCGAAGGAGGTTTTAATATCCACGGAGTATTCGTTTCCGAGTATTTGTTCCTCCGAATAAAAGCCATGGTAGCTATAGAAACGGAGATCCTCTAAATTGACTTGAACGGTTTTTCCCATAACAATAAATTAATCTAGCAACGAAATGTAAACAAGATAGAGAGTTGGTCTTATTCGAAGTAGTTTAAGGTATTGAACCCGCCTTTCTTCAGGTAGTCTTCTTTTTGCATCTCTTTTAAATCCGAACGCATCATATCTTGAATTAATGCATCTAAGCTGTACTTAGGTTTCCAACCTAGTTGCTTGAAGGCTTTTGATGCATCGCCAATTAATAGCTCTACTTCTGTAGGTCGGAAATAACGGGGATCTACACGGACTACCGTTTGTCCTATTTTCACAAGCTCTGGGTTTAAGCCTAAAGATATGAGTTGTGCTTCATCAAAATCAATTACGACACCCTTTTCATTTTTACCTTTGCCGGCAAATTCGATTTCGATTCCTACTTCTTCAAAGCTTCTTCTTACAAATTCACGCACTGTAGTGGTTACTCCGGTTGCAATCACGTAATCTTCTGCTTTTTCTTGCTGAAGCATTAACCACATAGCTTCCACATAATCTTTTGCATGCCCCCAATCGCGTTGTGCAGAGAG
>Ga0160445_100669_pt1 | contig 14070 bp, 12 predicted proteins | sample HID1972M_E1MG_FD_108215 | JGI IMG/M metagenome (GOLD analysis project Ga0160445, IMG submission 108215) | Enriched pill bug-associated microbial communities from UW Madison campus, WI, USA - HID1972M_E1 MG | ecosystem: Host-associated > Arthropoda: Insects > Digestive system > Unclassified ... | reverse complement strand
TCCTGGCGAGGCGGCCAAGCTAGCATAGCGTTTCAATGGCAGCCAACAGCGCTACGAGCGGTTAACGGGTGGCATGTGGCAGGTTGTCGCATCGGCACAGCAGACTGTCGCCCCATCAACAACCGAACGGGTGTTTGATCGTGCAAACCCGTGGGTGTCGCGTAAAAAAAGGCGCGATGTTGCCAGCTTTGGCGGGGTGTTGGAAGCGCTATCCGGCCGAACGTACAGGATTCGCTCTTTTATTGTGCATCCCACACTTATTCAGTGTGTTTCTGGTGCGCTGATTTGTCTTGAAAGTGAGTCGCAGGGTAACGTTCTGGCGAATAGCCATTAATCTCAAGGACTTGCGATGACCGTCCGGTCGCACGCAAAGCCGCGATCCAGAAGACTTTGAAACATTTTGGCGCATTTATTGCGTGCAGAATCCGGAACGCCCTGTTGGTTTCTTTTTACGAGAAAGAACACACCAGACAGGACGGACTGAATCGCTTTCCTCGCAAAGGTAGTTTCGATGAGCAGTACCCCAAGCTCCAATGGCCTTGAACAAGGGCTCAAACCGCGTCATGTGACCATGTTGTCGATCGCCGGTGTGATCGGCGCCGGTCTGTTCGTTGGCTCCGGCCACGCCATCGCTGCCGCCGGCCCTGCCGTGCTGCTGGCTTACGCCGCCGCCGGTACCCTGGTGGTGTTAGTGATGCGCATGCTCGGCGAAATGGCTGTTGCCTCGCCGGACACCGGTTCGTTCTCGACTTACGCCGACCGTGCCATCGGGCACTGGGCCGGTTTCACCATCGGCTGGTTGTACTGGTGGTTCTGGGTATTGGTGATTCCGCTGGAAGCCAATGCCGCCGCGACCATCCTTCACGCATGGTTCCCGGGCGTAGGCATTTGGGCTTTCGCGCTGATCATCACCATGTTGCTCACGGTCACCAACCTGTTCAGCGTGAAGAATTACGGCGAGTTCGAATTCTGGTTTGCGCTGATTAAAGTGCTGGCGATCATCGGCTTTATCGGCCTTGGCCTTGCGGCCATTTTCGGCTTCCTGCCGAACAGCCAGGTCAGCGGTGTGTCGCACCTGTTCGACAGCGGCGGCTTCCTGCCAAACGGCATGGGCGCGGTGCTGGGTGCAATCCTGACCACCATGTTCTCCTTCATGGGTACCGAGATCGTGACCATCGCGGCCGCGGAATCGAAGAACCCAGGCAAGCAAATCTCCAAGGCCACCAACTCGGTGATCTGGCGGATCGGCTTGTTCTACCTTGTATCGATCTTCATTGTTGTGGCTCTGGTGCCATGGAACGATCCTACGCTGGCCAACCTCGGCTCCTACCAGACCGTGCTTGAGCGCATGGGCATTCCTAACGCGAAAATGATCGTCGACATCGTCGTTCTGGTCGCGGTGACCAGCTGCCTGAACTCGGCGCTGTACACCTCGTCGCGCATGCTCTTCTCCCTCGGCAAGCGTGGCGATGCCCCGGCCATGTCGACCCGCACCAACAAAAGCGGCACGCCTTACTGGGCGGTGATGTTGTCGACTGGCGCAGCGTTCCTCTGCACGTTCGCCAACTACGTGGCCCCGGCCGCCGTGTTCGAGTTCCTGCTGGCCAGCTCCGGCGCGATCGCACTGTTGGTGTACCTGGTAATCGCCTTCTCGCAACTGCGTATGCGCAAACAGCGCATGGCACGCGGCGAGAAAATCGTCTTCAGCATGTGGCTGTTCCCGGGCCTGACCTACGCGGTGATCATCTTCATCGTCGCGGCCCTGACGATCATGCTGTTCCAGGAAGCGCATCGCGTGGAGATCCTCGCGACTGGTTTGCTGAGTTTGATGGTGGTGGCTGCTGGCCTGCTGGTAGCGCGCCGTCGCAAGCTGGAAAAACGTGGCGCGGTGGTGTTGAACTGATCCGTAACGCGTAATGCAAAACGGCCGCTGTCAGTGATGACTAGCGGCCGTTTTTGTTTTTGAGCGATGTTTATTCGCTCTTGTCTTCCTGTGCTTCCACCGACTTGCCATAAGCATCCAGCGCAACCCCGAAATCGGTGATGAACTGTGGCTCGCTCAGCCAGGCCTGGGCTTCTTCGATCGTTACGCCTTCGGCCCACATGCGGTAGTCGATCAGCATGTCGGCGGCCAGGTGAGTGGCGGCCATGCCTTCGTTGTCGGCGTTTTCCATGTCCAGCAGTTCAGGATGATCAACGATGACGAACGCCAGTTCGCGCAGCAGGGTCAGCAGCATTTCGTTGCGGCTGATGGCTTCGGCGTCGCGCATTTTGCTGAACATCGCCAGGACGTATTCCGGCACCGGCTCGGCGAGGTGGTCGAGGTCTTCGTCCTGCTCCAGCGGCTTGCGGCCGACCATACGGATTTGCTTGGCTTTGGCCTTGGCGCGTTTGGCGCGTTTCTGTTGCTTGTTCAGGGATGCCATGGGAGCTCAGTTCTTCTGTTGGGTGTTTGCGGCGATCGCGTCGGACGCCGCCACATAGTCGGCCTGGAAGGCCGGTGATTCGATCCATGCCAGCGCACCGGCCTCATCGGTTTCCTGCGACCACTGGCGATACTCGATCAGCGCGGCGAGGATGAAGTCCATCGCGCCTTCTTCGCCTTCCTGCTCATAAACCAGCTCCAGCAGCGGGTCTTCGAGGAACGCGGTGCACAGGGCCTGCTGGCTGATCTTCTCGGCGTCGATCATTTTCTTGAACAGCTCGGTCAGATCCACCGATTCGAAGTCGATGCGGTCGTCGTTCGGATCCAGCTCGACCGGCGCTTCAGCGCGTTTGGTGCGGTTCTGCTTGGCCTTGGCTTTGGCCCGGGTGGCGCGTTTTTGCTGCTTGTTGGCGGAGGCCATGATGTGTTCCGTCGTGCGTTGAGAGGGCTCAGCTGCGCGGGACTTGCCGTCCCGGTGTGTCGGGGGCCAGTGCGCCGGTGTGCAGCCAGGTCAGAGCGATGGGCCATAGTGTGGCTTGGTATGCGCTGCGAAAAAAGGCGAAATGTCCGACTTGTTGTTCGCCGATGTCTTGCGGCTCGATGCGCAGGTGGGTTTTTGAAGCGTTGCTGAAGTAGCCGAGCAGGCGTTCGATGGCCGCAATCGTGCCGTAGGGATCGTCGCTGATGCTGATGGCCAGCGTCTGCGCGCGGACATTGGCGAAGGGCAGGGTGCCGGTTTTTTTCATCAGTGCGCGACCGCTCGGGCGCCCTTCAAAACGCGCGGCAGGCGTGCTCCAGTCGCGTACAACGCCTGTCGGCGTGTCCTCCAGCCAGCCGAGGCGTTTGCCGGGGAAGTAGCCGCAGAACAGGGTCATCAACGGCATCAGCAGATGCCATTTGCCGAACATGCGCCAGCGATGCTCGGGCGCGTAATCTCGCCAGTAGGCGAACTGCGCGCCGACAGTGACCAACCGTCGGATAACTCGCCCGGACTCTGCCAAGCCCGCCGCGCAACCGCCAAAACTGTGGCCCAACACATCGATCGGCTGACCGGGAAACTCGCGTTGCGCACGCTTGAGCATCGCCTCGAAATCCAGCGCGCCCCAATCAGTCCACGAAGCGTTCAGGCCTTTGATCGAAGCCTGTCGCGATTCGCCGATGCCGCGGTAGTCGTAGGTGATGACGTCGAAGCCATTGGCGAACAGATAGGCGGCGAATCGCGAGTAGTGGCGGCAGCGCACGGAGGTGGCGGCGTTGATGATGACCACCGGGCGCTGGGCATCGGGGGATGTGTGACGCCAGGTGAAACCGCCCAGCACGTACCCGTCGGCGGCCGATTCTTTGAAAGGCTCGCCTTGAGCAGTATTCAAAATCGGCGACCTTGACTGCACATCCTGCGTTGCGGGCATGTCCTGACAGCTCATGACTCTCGACCTTGGCGGGTAAGCTGCCAACGATAGTCTCCGCGCCGCCCGGGAACAATCCGTAGGGTTTATTCAGTGGATTGAGTCAGCATGCGTTCCTCGATCAAGGCCTGTTCGCGATTGAGTTCTGCGCGCAACTCTTCTTCACTCGGCAATATCGTTTTGTAACTGCTGGCGAACAGTTGCTCGTTGCCTTTGAGCATTGAATAACGCGCCACCGAATCGTTGCTTTCGGCAGACAAAATTATCCCGACTGTCGGCTTGTCGCCCTCGCTGCGCATCAGCTCGTCGTACATGCGCACATACATGTCCATCTGCCCGACATCGCGAGCGCTGAGCTTGCCGCGTTTGAGATCGATGATCACAAAGCATTTGAGCAGGTAGTTGTAGAACACCAGATCGATGTACAGATCGACGCCGTCGGTACTGATGCGTTGCTGGCGAGCAACGAAGGAAAAGCCTTTGCCCAGTTCGAGCAGAAAGCCCTGCAGGTGATCGATGAGGGCTTGTTCGAGACTGCTTTCCCTGACCTTGCCGGCTGACGGCAGGCCGAGAAACTCGAGCATGACCGGATCGCGAATGAACTCACGCGGATTGCATTTCATCGCTTCGATGTTGGTGGTGGCTTCTTCGATCACGTCGGCTTTGTCTCGACTCATGAGGAGCCGCTCGTAGTAGAGCGTCAGGATTTGGCGATCGAGGGCGCGGCTTGACCAGTTCAGGTTGGCGCACTCGTCCATGTACCAATGGCGAGCCTTTTCATTGTTCACTCCTAACAGCCGACGGTAGTGGGTCCAGCTCAATTCGGAACGCACTGCGTTCCAAATTGGAAACAGCTGATAAAAGCTGCGCATGTAGCGCAGATTACGATCATCAAACCCTTTACCAAACTGCGCCGTCAGATCCTTCGCCAGCAAGGCAAGCAACTGCTTGCCATAGCCCGCACGCTGGGCACCCTGTTGCTCAAACTCGACAATATGCCGGCCGATCTGCCAGCAGGTCTGCACTTGAATCGTATCAACCGCTCGCAGCACTTTTTGCCGCGCCTGACGAATCGACTCGCCAAGCTCCCCCAGCAATGAATCGATTTTCGGGTCTTGCGTGTCAGCAGGTTTTAACTGGCTCATCGGGTCTTCCGCTTCATTGTGATCAGATGCAAAAGCATGCCCGGCGTCGCCGTTTGAGTATGTCGGGAGAGACGGTGAAATCCGCAGGAAGAGGCGATTGGTCATGCAGGACACTGCCGAGGAAAAGGACGTTGGCGGGCAGGGTCTGTAGTCCATTTCTTACGAGCGCCAAGTGCTACCGGTATTTACGCCGGGCCCTGCTCGCAGGTTTGCCGATACGCGTCAGTCGATGCCACGCCATCCCTGCGACCAGCAGCAATCCGCCAAAAAATCCTACAAAAACGATATGAAACCAGTACGCGCCCGGTTGCCCGGCGAGGGTGTAGACCTTGGCCGGCCCGCCGCGAGTGGCGGTGGTGATGGTGTCGTGAATCAAGCCGTCGATGGCCGAGTAGCAAAGCAGCGCGCCGGTAAAGATCAGAAACACGCTGATCATGATCGCCAGTCCTCTCGACACCAGGCTTTCCTGAGGTGGCGGCGGATGGGGCAGGGGGATGCGAGTGCGTTTCTGGTTCATCGCGGGGATGACCCTCTTCCGTAAGGGCGGATCTCTGAGGATGGGATCGAGGGTTTTCATGGTTGCGGCGTGATGCTGCTCAAAACGAGGCCACTGCCTGCGAGAGCACAACGCGCAATGGGTTGCTTTCAACACTCAGCAGTTTGATGGCCAAGGCGCAGCAAACCACGATCAGCATCGGTTTAATCAGTCGCGGCCCGACCCGAACAGCGGCACGCGCGCCTAACTGCGCGCCGACAAACGCCGCCAGTGCCATGGCAATTGCGACTGGCCAGATGATCACGCCTTTGGTGATGAACACCGCTAGCGAACCCAGATTGCAGGATGCGTTGGCGAGCTTGGTAAAACTCATGGCGCGCATCATGCCCAAGCCGCACAGAAGGACAAATCCTACGATAAAGAAAGAACCCACGCCCGGCCCGAATATACCGTCGTAAAAGCCCAGGATGGGCGCAACGGTAAATGAAAACAGCAGAATCCCTATTCGCTTGCGTCGATCTTCATTCGCCAGTTTTGGCGACAGCGCAAAATAGATGGCCACCAGAATCAACATGATCGGCACGCAGGCTTCGAGGTAGCGCTTGTCGATTGAGCTGACCAGCAGCGCACCGCTGGCGCCGCCAATGAAGCCACAGATCATCAGATAGCGACCTTCCCGCCATTCGATCAAGCCTTTGCGGGCAAAGGTTGCCGTGGCCGAGATCGTGGCTGATGCCGCCTGAAACTTGTTCGTGGCAATGGCGCTGATCGGATCCACCCCCGCCAGAAATAAAGCCGGCAGGGTGATCAAACCGCCGCCCCCAGCGATCGCATCAAAAAAACCGGCGCAGAACGCGACGAGCGCGAGCATGCCGATGATGTCCCAAGACATTGTGTTCCCTCTTTATGGTTGTTTGTCGGCCATTAACTGGCGAGGTGTTCAGCAGGCTGATAAGCGCAAGGAATTCAACCTTGTAGCAGTAACGGGTTCTCTGAAATGACGATTGGTGAGGCAAATCTGGACAGTCCAAAAATTCGCACCAGGACCCTTCTGTTGTCTTTGATGACATCCCGGCAGTGGAGGGCTCGCGTGTTGTTGATCACCATGGCCGATTCCTGCGTCAGCGAATAATCCGCTGGAATCGCTTTATCTACGCACTCGCATAGAGCGGAGTAAGCCTTGCTAACGAAGGTCGATGCATTGCTACTGACCGAGAAACGATAGGAATTGAATCGGGCAGCGAATCCAGTGTTTTCGTCGAATTCCAAAATCGAAACGCCGCGTCCGGCTTCTCCTTTACCCCTTACAAAGGAGTCACTGCGGGTGAACTCAAAATTGTCGCTGGTGAGGGCAAGGCAATGGACGGCGCCGATCTTTTCGAGAATTGGAGGGAGCGGTATCACGCGTGTTGGTTCACGGCCGGGATTCCATAACGCGGAAAGTATCAACGACGATGGGGAGGGGGAATGGCTGTCCTTTACCTTAACAGCGCACCAGTAAGGTGCTTCGGTATGTGGGCCAAGCGCCAGGCCCGAATGTGAGCTCAGCTCATTGGATTTCGGCTCAGCTTTGATCTTGGTAAGTCCCCCGCCCTTGAAGTTGGCTACCAGACGAACCAATTTGCCGTCGTTATCCATGTCATAAGCGAATGCACGATTATCAACAAGGCTCAGTAATATTTGGTTGCGAGCGGCCAGGCAGAGCACGTCGAACCTGTTTTCCAAGGAAGCCACGTCGGGCAATTCATCGGGAGGATCGCAATCAGTGATTTTTTTTAGTCCTTCAAAAATCAAGACGGACAACAAGCAATCGGAGTAGGCAGTCAGCAATGTGCGTTGTTGCTCCGAAAATGCAGACATGAGTTCAGCGTATGCCTTGGTGGTTATGGACTGGGCTTCAGACGCCTGCGGTCCGCCGCGGCTTGCCAATACTTCGGTGAATTTTTGAAGCAACTCTGATTGTCGAAGGTCAAATTTGAAGGTTCTGATTTCTTGTTCTTTAAGGCCCCCAGCATTTGCGACGTCTGGTTTGGTGGCGTGAGTCATTGGCTACATCCCTGTTGTGAATCTGCTGTCGAGCTTCCAGCTCTTCGTCTTATTCTGCCTAAGTTGAGAGAGCGCGTATGTCGTCCATTTCCGCTATTGCCTACGGAGCGTTCCGACAGGTTTGAGAGACTTCAGGGATGTGCGACTCCGGGCCTTGTAGGCTTATTCGTCTGATCGCGATCTGATGCTTGTTGGGAGGGGTAGATAGAGGGGGAGGGAACGTTGTCCGGCGATTCCGTCGATATGTAACCGTGCCTTACCAAATCGCAGGCATAAAAAAACCCTGAATCTTGCGATTCAGGGTTTTCGGTATTTGGTGCCCAGAGACGGAATCGAACCGCCGACACGGGGATTTTCAATCCCCTGCTCTACCGACTGAGCTATCTGGGCAACGGGGCGCATTAAAAGGGTTTTTCGGATTTACGTCAACGACTTTTTTAAAATTTCTTAAATTAATTCCGTCGCTTACGATCCGACCCCCGATTTCCGGGGTTTACTCTGCAGGCGGAACGTAGCCTTCGGCTTGAGCGTATTCCTCGCCGGAGAAGTACTTGTCCATTTCGCCCTGAAGATATTTGCGGTCTTCGGCGTTCATCATGTTCAAACGCTTTTCGTTGATCAGCAGGGTCTGGTGTTTCTGCCAGTCGGCCCAGGCCTTGGCCGAGACGTGGTCAAAAATATCCTGACCTTTAGCGCCCGGGAAAGGGGCGCGTTCCAGCGCGGGCAGTTCTTCTTTGTACTTGCGGCACATTACGGTGCGGGTCATGGCGACTCTCCTGCATTCAAGACGGCGGCCGCGCGTTCGAGCAAGGTTTTGACCGGGGCGGCGAGGCCCAGGCGCGGCGGGGTGGCGAGGTTATACCAGAGCCAGTCGGCCTCGGCCACGTGATGGGCGGCCTCCTGTACCTGAACCAGCCAGGGTTCGATGGACAGCTGGAAATGGCTGAACGTGTGGACAAGGCTCGGCAGCGCCTGCTGCTCGCCCATGGTCAGCGCGTGCTGATCGGCGAGGTGTTGCAGGTCGTCGAGGTCGTCGAGTTCCGGCAGGCTCCACAAACCGCCCCACAAACCGCTGGAGGGGCGACGGTAAAGCAGAATCGCACCGTCGCCGTTAGCGAGCATCGGCATCAGCGAGCGCTTTTGCGGGATGGCTTTGCGCGGCTTGGGAATCGGGTAGCGGGTTTCGAGGCCGAGCATGTGCGCTTCACAACCACGCTCCAGCGGACACAGCAGGCAACTCGGCTTGCTGCGCGTGCAGAGCGTGGCGCCGAGATCCATCATCGCCTGGGTGTAGGCGTTGACCCGATCATGCGGCGTAAAGCGCTCAGCGTTGGCCCAAAGCTGTTTGGCCACCTTCGGCTCGCCGGGGTAGCCCTCTTGCGCAGTAAAACGCGCCAGCACGCGTTTGACGTTGCCGTCGAGGATCGGCGCGCGCAGGCCCATGCTGATGCTGGCGATCGCGCCAGCAGTGGACAGGCCGATACCCGGCAAATCCGTAAGCTTTTCGACGTCACGCGGAAACTCGCCACCGTACTGGCTGACGACGATCTTCGCGGTCTTCTGCAAATTGCGCGCGCGGGTGTAATAACCCAGGCCAGTCCACAAGTGCAGCACCTCGTCTTCCGGCGCTTCGGCGAGCGCTTCGACCGTCGGCAGCGCGGCCATGAAACGGTCGAAGTAATTGAGCACGGTGCTGACCTGAGTCTGCTGCAGCATGATCTCCGACACCCACACCCGATACGGATTGATGTCCTGCTGCCAAGGCAAATCGTGGCGGCCGTGGCGGTCGAACCACTCCAGCACCGCCGTGGAAAACTGCTCCGCTCTCATCGCTTGAACAGCCCCTTCAGTGCGTTTTTCAATTCCGGGCTGACCTTGTCACCGAGTTTCTCGTCGATCTTGTCGCTGAGCTTGTCGCCAGCCAGTTTGGTCGCGACCTGACCGAGTCGATCATTGTCGACGCGGCACGCTTTCGCGCCCAGCTCCAGCGGGCCACGGCAGCGCAGCGGCCACTCGATGCCGACGAACTTTTCGCCGACCTGACAGGCCGGATCCGGCATCGCACTGGTGTCACCTTCGACGATGATGCCGACGCGATAGTCCATGCCGAGCACGCGCAAATCGATGTCGCCGTCACCGTTGACGGTCATGCCGGGGATGCGCACTTTCAGATCCGGGTTGCTGGCGATGCCGTTGCGGAAGGTCAGGTTGCCCTTGAGTTCCTGGAACGGCGTGTCTTTGCCGCGTGGCTCGCCGCTGAGGGTTTTGCGGTTGAGTGTGGCGATGCCTTTGCACAATTGCTGTTCAAGGTTGGCGTTGAGCAGCACGCCGTTATTGATCACGAAACTGGCGTTGCCGTTGAGGCTTTCGATCAGCGCTTGCTGGCTGTTGCCGTTGCCGGTGACGTTACTGGTGAGCGTCACCAGACCTTTCACCGGCGGATTCTTGCCTTGGCTTTCGAGGATTTTATCGACCGGCACGCGATTGAGCTTGGTCTGCAAGTTCAGCACGGGCGCGGTTTGGCGGACATCGAGGGTGCCGTTGGCGGCGAAGTTGCCGTTGTACAGATCACCGCTCAGATTGGTCAGGGTCAGCAGGCCGCCCTGGCCGGTGGCCTTCAGTGCGGCGTTCTGGATCGGCAATTTGTCGAGGGTCAGTTGGCCGAAGGTCAGATCGGCGTCCACATCGAGTTTGGCCAGACGTTCCACCGGCAGCAGGCGATCGGTGCTCCACGCGGTTTTGGTCGGCTTATCCGGCAGCGGCGTACTGCCGGCGCCGGCCATGGCATCGGCTTCGGTGCTGGCGACTTCGGCCTGACGTACTTGCGTGGCGTTGGCAGATTTTTCCGATTTCGGCGGCAAGTAGCGGTCGACGTTGAAGGTGTCAGCCTTGAGGATCGCGCGCAGCGATTGCTTGGCGAAATCCTCGACGGCGATGCGGCCGCTGAAGCTGCTGTCGTCGACTTTCAGGTTGATGTTGTCGAACGCGACGCTGGTTGGCGTGGCGGCAATGCGGCTGACCAGTTCGACTTTGCTCAGGCTGCCGGCGGCCATCGCTGGAAGTGTCTGGCCGATACTGTCGACGAATTTCGCCAGATCGAACTGAGCGATGGAGAGGCCGCCAGTGATCTGCGGGGTTTTATCGAGATCGTTGGCTTTCAGTTCACCCAAAGCGCGCAATTGGTTGGCGGAGATCTTGATCCCCGTCCATTCGGCGACGTTCGCGGCTTTATCCAGCGAAACCTGGCCTTGAGCCGAGAAGGTCATGGCTTTGCCTTGCAGCGGATCGCCAGTCAGTTCGCCGGACAATTTCATGTCTTCGAACCTGTAGCGTTGCAGCGCGCGCTCGATGCGCAATTCGCCGTTCAGCTCGGTGCGCACCCGCAGCATCGGCTGATTGGTGCTGAGGAAAGCGGTAGCCTTCAACGGAATATTGGTCGAATCGTGAACCGCGCCGGTGCTCAACTGGATGCTTTCGGCGCTGAACTGCTTGCCGGTCTTCTCGTCGTTGTATTCAACGCGGGCGTTGTTGACGGTCAGGCTGTCGATGTCGAGGCGGATTGGTTGCGGTGGTTTTTCCGGTGTTGCCGGAGTCTCGCTGGCCGGTTGATTGGCTGCGACAGGCGGCGTTGCACCGGCAGGCTGCGGCAGCTTGCCAATGTCTTCCCAGTTGCCATGACCGTCCTTGTCGCGGTTCAGGCGCAGGTTCAGGCCTTCGACGCGCACGTCGCTCATCTGCACTTCACGGCGCAGCAGCGGCAGCACACGCACGGACAGGCCGAGCATCTGCAAGTCGGCAAATGGTTCGCCCGGTTTGATCAGGGTGGCGACGCTGGCCTCGTGCAATTCCAGGCCGAGCCACGGGAACAGGCTCCAGCCGATATCGCCATTGAGCGTCAGCTCGATGTGGGCCTTGTCGCGGGCTATCTGGCGGATCTCGTCTTTATAGTCGTTGGGATCGAAGAGGTGGGTCAGGGCAAAGCCTGCCGCCACGATGATCAGCAACAGCCCGAGAAGTACCAGACCCAGGATTTTGCCGAACGCTTTCATGGGCGAGTCCTTGTAATTAGTCGAATTCGTAATTTAGCCGGGGAGTATAGCGCTGCAAATGCCCGGTTCGGTGTGGCGTCATGTTGCCAGTACCGCTAATGACGCGTGCAACTTAGCCGCGATGGCCAGAACTTCAGGATGTCCGGCAGGTGCCAGCAGGCGCAGTTCGGCCCCCGCTTGCGACGCCATTTTCTGCGCTTGTTCACCCGTCGTTCAGCAAAAATTGCCCCGTGTAGGAGCTGCGGAACGCTGCGATCTTTTGATGTTTTTCAAAAACAGGATCAAAAGATCGCGGCCTTCGGCAGCTCCTACACAGGTGTAGAGATCAGATGACATGAAAAAGGTGATATCAGTTTGGTTTTTCTGTCACCTGCAAATGGTAACCTTCGCCCCGTTCGTCCGTCCCTCTGCGACTTAACGTCGCGCCTTCAAGGAGCTTCACCCAAAAAACGGTCATGCCTGCGTGCATAAGGCCGAGGGTGAACAGTGGCTGGCGAACCATACTAATAATTGGGGGATACACAATGAGCACGAGCATTACGGCGGACGGCATCAGCGCCGCCCAGCCTGCGTTCCTCTCCAAGGAGCGCATCATCGCCAAGCCCGGTTTCAACCGCTGGCTGGTTCCACCGGCCGCGTTGGCCATCCACTTGTGCATCGGCATGGCCTACGGCTTCTCGGTGTTCTGGTTGCCGCTGTCCAAGGCATTGGGCGTCACCGCGCCAGTGACTTGCGCGCCGGACATGAGCTTCATCGCACAAGTGTTTTCGTCGCAATGCGACTGGCCGATCTCGATGCTCGGCTGGATCTACACGCTGTTCTTCATCTTCCTCGGCTGCTCGGCAGCGATCTGGGGTGGCTGGCTGGAGCACGCTGGCCCGCGCAAGGCTGGCGTTGTATCGGCACTGTGCTGGTGCGGCGGTCTGCTGATTTCGGCGCTGGGTATTTATACCCACCAGATCTGGCTGATGTGGATTGGCTCGGGCGTGATCGGCGGTATCGGTCTCGGTCTGGGCTACATCTCGCCGGTCTCGACGCTGATCAAGTGGTTCCCGGACAAGCGCGGCATGGCGACCGGCATGGCAATCATGGGCTTCGGTGGCGGCGCGATGGTCGGTGCACCGTTGGCGACGGCGCTGATGAGCCACTTCGGCTCGGCTGAAGGTGTTGGCGTCTGGCAGAGCTTCGTGGCCATGGCCGCGATCTACTTCGTGTTCATGATCGGTGGCGCTCTGTCGTACCGCGTGCCGCCAACCGGCTGGAAACCTGAAGGCTGGACCGCTCCGGCGAAGAAAGTCGCGAACGCGATGATCACCAATCGTCACGTACACGTGAATGTGGCGTGGAAAACCCCGCAATTCCGTCTGGTCTGGCTGGTGCTGTGCCTGAACGTTTCTGCCGGTATCGGCATCCTCGGCATGGCGTCGCCACTGTTGCAGGAAGTGTTTGGCGGCAAGCTGCTGGGCGTTGACGTGCCGTTTGGTCAGCTCGATGCCGGTCAGTTGGCTTCGATCGCTGCGATCGCTGCGGGCTTCACCGGTTTGCTGAGCCTGTTCAACATCGGTGGTCGTTTCTTCTGGGCTTCGTTCTCGGACTACCTGGGCCGCAAAAACACCTACTTCGTGTTCTTCGCCCTGGGTTTTGCCCTGTACGCGCTGATTCCGAACATGGGTCATTTGGGCAACGTTGCGCTGTTCGTGGCGGCGTTCTGCATCATTCTGTCGATGTACGGCGGTGGTTTTGCCACTGTTCCGGCGTATCTGGCTGACCTGTTCGGTACGCAAATGGTTGGCGCAATCCACGGTCGTCTGCTGACTGCTTGGGCGGCGGCTGGTGTGCTCGGCCCGGTGCTGGTGAACTACCTGCGTGAATATCAGCTGAGCATCGGCGTTGAACGCGCTGCCGCTTACGACATCACTTTGTACATCCTCGCCGGCCTGCTGGTGTTGGGCTTCCTGTGCAACATGCTGGTTCGTCCGGTGGCCGACAAGTACTTCATGACCGACGCTGAACTGGCCGCCGAACAGGCGCTGGGTCACGACAAAGGTGCTGATGCCAGCACGGTTCTGGAGTGGAAAGCCGCGCCGGGCAGCAAGCCGCTGGCGATTGCTGCTTGGTTGGCCGTGGGTATTCCGTTGGCGTGGGGTGTGTGGGTAACCCTGCAGAAAACGGCGGTACTGTTTCACTAAGTAATGGGTAAAACGCAGTACCCCTGTAGGAGTGAGCCTGCTCGCGATAGCGGTCTGACAGTCACAGAAATGTTGACTGTGAGGCCCTCATCGCGAGCAGGCTCACTCCTACAGTTGTTTTTGCAGTGCCTGTAATGGCTTGTATGGACATGTCTACCCGCGACAGCCGGGCGTTCTATCCGTCAGCCATATCACCTCTCGTGTTTCTGTTTGCGCCCCGCGTGCCTATAATGGCTGCCTTTTTCGCCCAATGATTTTGCGGAGCTGGTGATGGCCGAACGTAAGGCTTCTGTCGAGCGCGACACTCTGGAAAC
>Ga0160445_100666_pt1 | contig 14135 bp, 6 predicted proteins | sample HID1972M_E1MG_FD_108215 | JGI IMG/M metagenome (GOLD analysis project Ga0160445, IMG submission 108215) | Enriched pill bug-associated microbial communities from UW Madison campus, WI, USA - HID1972M_E1 MG | ecosystem: Host-associated > Arthropoda: Insects > Digestive system > Unclassified ... | reverse complement strand
CATTCGTTCAGACCAATCTGGTCGGGACCTTTGTCATGTTGAGCCAAGTGCTGGGTTACTGGCGGACTCTACCGGAGGCGAAAAAGGCGGACTTCCGCTTCCACCACATCTCGACTGACGAAGTGTTCGGCTCATTGGGCGGGGAGGGCTTTTTCACCGAAACCACCGCCTACGACCCGCGCTCGCCCTATTCGGCATCCAAGGCCGGATCGGACCATCTGGTCCGGGCGTGGGGGCATACCTACGGCCTGCCGGTGCTGGTGACCAACTGCTCGAACAACTACGGGCCCTACCATTTTCCTGAGAAGCTGATCCCGCTGATCATCATTCGGGCGCTGAACGGCGAACCGTTGCCGGTCTATGGCGACGGCTCGAACGTGCGCGACTGGCTGTTCGTGGATGACCACGCCCGTGCGCTGCAGGCCGTGTTCGAGACCGGCGCGCCGGGTGAAACCTATAATGTCGGCGGCAACGCCGAGAAGAAGAACATTGAGGTGGTCCAGGCCATCTGCGCCATTCTTGATCGCCTGCGGCCCAAGACTGAGGGTCGCTACGCCGATCAGATCACCTATGTGACCGACCGCCCGGGTCATGATCAACGCTACGCTATTGACGCCTCTAAAATCCGCGCCGATCTAGGCTGGACGCCGTCGGTCACCTTCGAGCAGGGCATCGCGCAGACTGTGACTTGGTATTTGGAGAACCAAGGATGGTGGCAGGACATTCTGGACGCACGCTATTCAACGCAGCGTCTCGGGGTCGGGAATGGCTGATCCGGTGCACATCCTGATCACCGGTGGCGCCGGTCAGGTCGGGCTGGAACTTCTCGCCGCTGATTGGCCCTCAGAGGTGGTGCTTCACGCCCCAACCCGAGATCAGTTGGACATTGGCGACATCACCTCGGTGCGCGCCGCGTTCGCTGCCAACCCTTTCGCCGCCGTGATCAACTCCGGGGCCTACACAGCTGTCGATAAAGCCGAGACCGAGGTCGCGGCCGCCTTTGCCGCCAACGCCATGGGGCCGGCGATCCTGGCCGAGGTCACCCGCGCAGCAGGCGTTCCGCTGGTGCAAGTCTCGACCGACTATGTCTTTGACGGCGTTAAGGATGAGGCCTATGTCGAAGACGACCCTGTCAGACCGCTGGGTGTTTACGGCGCTTCCAAACTGGCTGGCGAGCTGGCTGTGCTGGCCGGTAATCCGCGCTCGGTTGTTCTGCGCACCGCCTGGGTGCTCAGCGTCCACCGCGCTAACTTTCTAAAAACCATGCTGCGGCTCGCCGCCGACCGGCCAGGACTGAGGGTTGTCGGCGACCAGACCGGCTGTCCGACCTCGGCGCGCGACATTGCCGCCGCGCTGCAGATCGTCGCCCTCAGGATGATTGCTGATCCGGAAGCGCCAACGGGCGTCTTTCAGTTCGTCAACGCAGGGGAGACAACCTGGGCTGGATTGGCCGTCGAAATTTTCGCCCTCAGCGCCGCACGCGGCGGCCCATCTGCCACGGTCGAGGCCATCACTACCGCCGACTATCCGACCCCCGCCCGGCGACCAGGCAATTCGCGCCTGTCGACGGCGAGGCTGTCGGCCGACTATGGCGTCCGGCCCCGCCCCTGGCAGACGGTCGTCGCCGAGATCATTACCGAATTGGCTCCTGAAAGGTCCCTGTCATGAAGGGCATCATCCTCGCTGGCGGCTCCGGCACCCGGCTGCACCCGATGACCTTGGTCACGTCCAAGCAGCTGATGCCGGTATATGATAAACCGATGATCTACTATCCGCTGTCGACCCTGATGCTGGCCGGCATCCGCGAGGTGCTGATCATCTCGACCCCGCGCGACGTGCCCAGCTTCCAAGCGCTGCTCGGCGATGGATCGCAATGGGGCATGGAAATCCAGTATGCCGTACAGCCCAGCCCCGACGGTCTTGCCCAAGCCTATGTCATTGGCGCGGACTTCATCGGCAACAGCCCCTCGGCTCTAATTCTGGGCGACAATATCTTCTACGGACATGGCATCACGGAACTATTCACCTCGGCGATGGGTCGTCCGAATGGAGCGACCGTTTTCGCCTACCACGTCAACGATCCGGAACGATACGGCGTGGTTGAGTTCGACCAGTCGATGCGTGCCCTGTCGATCGAGGAGAAGCCAGCGGTTGCCAAGTCGAACTGGGCTGTAACGGGCCTGTATTTCTATGACAGCGACGTGGTCGGGATCGCCCGGGACTTGAAGCCGTCCGCACGTGGAGAGCTTGAGATCACTGACGTGAACCGCATCTATCTGGAGCGCGGCAAATTGTCGGTCGAGATCATGGGCAGGGGCTATGCCTGGTTGGACACAGGAACTCCGGACAGCCTGCTGGACGCCGCCGAATTCGTCCGCATTCTCGAACAGCGCCAAGGTTTCAAGATTGCCGCTCCGGAAGAGGTAGCCTTTGACCAGGGTTTCATCGACGCTGGCCAACTCGAGCGTCTCGCCGTGGCGCTAGGCAAAAGCGGATACGGCGAGTATCTGAAGAATGTGGCCCTAGGCCAATAAAATTCGGCGTCCGGCCTGTGCGTCCACGTACTTGCCGATGCATTCCGGGACGAAATTTTGACGGTGCGTAGTGAAGCCCCGATTAGTAGTGATGAAGTAGCGCAGCGCCGCCATCCCAAGTCTGGCAGTCAGACGTGGGATGGCCCGTCCGATGCTCTTCTGGCTGCGATTAAGGACGCAGATCTGCGCTGCCGCGCCACCCGCCTTCACGAGGTGCTGATCCGTCGCCTGGTTCACGCCGCTGCTGTCGTCGAGCATTCATCGCCCCCACGTCCCACGATGTCCCTAGTCCTCGCCCCGCCGCGCCCGATCTCGCGAATGCGGGCGCTTCTGGCGCGTCTGACGGCCCGATTGTCCGGACGATGGGAGGTCCGCCTCGACAATCGGGCCCTTGTAAAGGTGTTGTTCGACGAGACCTTTTACCTAACCCGCCACCAAATCCGGCTAAAAGCCGGTCAAAGAGCTCTTGATCATTACCTGACCGAGGGATGGCGCGCTGGCTTGTCGCCTCACCCGATGATCGACACCGACTGGTACGCGTCGCGCCGGCCCGACGCGGCGCCGGTGGTCTTCGATCTCCTAGCCTATCTGTCATCTCCGGCACGCTTCCTGGATCCGGTTCACCCGCTATTCGACGCTGCGGGCTATCTGGAGCGCAATGCGGAGGTCGAGGTCGCCGGCGTCAATCCGTTGGCCCACTACTTGGCCGTCGGCTGGCGCGAAGGGCGGGAACCCAACGCCCTGTTTCATTCTGCCTGGTATTTGGCCGAGAACCTGGACGTCCTCGAAGGCGGGATGAATCCGTTGGCGCACTATGTCCGGTTCGGCTCGTCCGAAGGTCGCCCGCCCCATCCGCTGTTTGATCGCGCCTATTACCTCAGGCGGTATTCCGACGTCGCCGCCGCAGGGATGGACGACTACACCCACTTTATTGCGATCGGCTGGCTCGAAGGAAGGTCGCCGGAGCCGCTGGTTGATGAAATCGCGCGCGCCCTCGGACTCAACTCGCGTGCCGTAGCAGCGACTCTGTCCTTGCCCGGCGCCGCGATGCCGGATAACGGAGCGGTCTGGCCGCCGACGCCGCGAACCGCCTATGTTCTGCCGGACACCCTCCGCCGTTTTATCGGCGCGACCTACAGCCCGACTCAAGCGCCGCTTTACCGATATCTGATGTCGGTGATTGCGGATTTTGAGGACCGGCCCGACGCCTTCGCCGACAGTCCGGAACTCGAAGCCCTGGTCGACCGCGCACGGGCGCTTTCAACGGCGAAAGCCGCCAACGGCAACGATCCCTTGGTCTCGATCATCCTGCCGGTCGCAAACAATCTGCTCTATACTCTGACGGCGGTCGTTTCAGTGCTGGAAGCCGCTGACATCCCGACCTTCGAGATCATCGTTGCCGACGATGCATCCCAAGATGCGACACCGGAAGTTATTGGGCGATTGGGCGGGGTGGTCCGATTGGACCGCGCCAAGGTCAATGCCGGCTTCCTGAAAAACTGCAACGCGGCCGCCGCTACGGCGCAGGGCCAAATTCTCGTCTTCCTGAACAACGACGTTCTGGTGATGCCGGGATGGCTGGACGCGCTCATCGCGCCACTTTCGGACCCCGCCGTGGGCCTTGCGGGCTCCCGGCTTCTCGGGCCGGACGGGCGACTTCAGGAAGCCGGCGGCGTCTTCTGGAGCGACGGGTCGGCCACGAACTTCGGGCGAGACGCTGACGCGACCCTGCCGGAATACAATTATCTGAAGGATGCGGACTATTTGTCCGGGGCGTCGATCGCCCTCAACGCCGATCTCTGGCGACGATTGGGAGGCTTCGACCCCCTGTTCGCCCCCGCCTATTGTGAAGACGCCGATTTGGCTTTCCGCGTCCGCGAGGCCGGGCTGCGCACAGTCTATCAGCCCCTTTCGAGCGTCATCCATCACGAGGGACGTAGCCACGGCCGGGACCTGTCGTCCGGAACCAAGGCGTATCAGGTTGTCAATCAGGTCAAGCTTCTGGATCGCTGGAAGGATGTGCTGGCGCGTGAGAATCTGCCGCCTGGCGTAGACGTTTTCCTGGCCCGCGACCGGTCGCGCGACAAGCCCCACATTCTGGTGGTCGATCATTATATCCCGCAGTGGGACCGTGACGCCGGCTCTCGAACGGTATTCCTTTACATCAAGATGTTCCTTGATCAGGGATTCCAGGTCACCTTCTGGCCTGACAATCTCCGTGACGACCGCGAATATGGAGACCCCTTGAGGCAGATGGGCGTCGAGATCATCGCCCATCCTTCTTGGGTCGGACGGTTCCCGGACTGGGTTCGCGAAAATGGCCGTCACCTCGACTACGCCCTGCTATGCCGTCCCCACGTGGCAGAAAAATATATCGATGATCTTAGGGCGTCGAGTAAGGCCAAGCTGCTCTACTATGGCGTCGATCTGCATCACGAGCGACTGCGGGCGGCCGACGCCCTTTCGCCTGACAAGGCCATCCGCGAAGAGGCCGACCGCTGGGAACAGATCGAGCGCCGCATCTGTGCGCGCAGCGATGTCGTCATGTATCCCGGCAACCACGAGGCGAAGAGCGTCAGGGCTTGGACGCCCGCCGGTGTCGCTGTCCTTGACTTCCCGATCACAATCTTCAGCGCGGCCGAGATCGCCTCGGCGCGCGCCGGCCTTGCCCGGCGCGCGACAGCCTCTTCGCATCAGCTGCTGTTCGTGGGCGGGTTCGCTCACGCGCCAAACGTCAGCGGCGCTGTCTGGTTCGTCACCGAAGTCATGCCGCGGCTACGGCGGGCCGATCCACGCTTCAACCTGCAGATCGTCGGATCCAACGCGCCCCAAGCGGTCATGGCCCTGGCGCAGTCCGACGTGGCATTCCTGGGGAGGGTGAGCGACGACGTGCTCGACAACCTTTACCGCACGTCGGGACTGGCCATCGTGCCGCTGCTCTTCGGCGCTGGGGTGAAGGGCAAGGTTATCGAGGCGATGGGCAAGGGCGTTCCCATCGTCATGACCTCGATCGGCGCTCAGGGCCTTCCAGGCGCCGAAACCTTCTCATTTGTCGAGGATGACGCCCAGGCCATGGCGGACGCCATTCTACGCGCCGCCGCCGACCCGGCCGAAGCAATCCAACGCGCGTCCCTGGCGCTGGATTTCATCGAGGCGAAGTTCTCCAGCGACTCTGTCCGGCGATGCCTTTCGCCGTTCGTTCCAGAACTTGATCGGGTCCCCGGCGGTGATTGACTTGCGCGCCTTGCGTTGCCTGGCGGCATGTTAACGCGCCCGTCCGCGCCAAAGGCCGTGACTTGAGTTCCCATTCGCTTTACAGGCTTGACCCTGCCGCCAGGGGGATCAGGCGGGGCCTTGGATCAAAGATTGATGCCTGAATTGGAACGTTACGATCCGGCCCTCGGCGGCCGAATCAAATACGAGCATTTCCACCGCTACGCCTTCGCATGCGAGCAGGTCGAGGGACTTGAGGTGCTCGATATCGCATCGGGCGAAGGTTACGGGTCCGCCATGCTGGCGGCGACGGCGGCCAAGGTCTCAGGCGTTGATGTCGATCCCCAGGCCGTTTCGACCGCCAATCTGCGTTACGGTCAGAAGGACCGTCTCACATTCCACGTCGGCCGGGCTCAAGAGATTCCTTTTCCCGACGACAGCTTCGACGCGGTTACTTCGTTCGAGACGATCGAGCACATTGAGGATCCTGAGGCCTTAATCCGGGAAATCCGACGCGTTCTAAAGCCCAAGGGCTTTGCGATCATCTCGACCCCAAACAAATCAGTCTACAACGCAGGCCTGTCCCAACCGAACGCCTTCCATCTGCGAGAGATGGAGATGGCTGAGTTCGTCCTCATGCTTGAGGCCGCGTTCAACACGGTGTCCGTATATGGCCAGCGCATGGTCATCGCCTCGGCGATCAGCCCTGTCGGCCGCCAGGAAGGAACACGAAACACAGCGGATTACCGCGGCTATACCGTCACTGAAACAGAGGATGGGGCGCCCCTCGCGACGCCGGCCATCACGCGTCTTCCGCCGCCCGAATATGTCGTCTGCATCGTTGGCGATGGCGTGCTGCCCCACCCGGCTGGCCCGGACTCGATGTTCCTGATGCGTGAGCACGACTTATGGAACGAACACGCCAAGGTCATGCGCTGGGCCTCTGGTCTGCACGAGGAGGATGAGGCCCTACGCGCCGCGCTGGACCGCGCCGTAGGACAGGTGAGGGACCTGGACGCCGTCAGGGCGCAAATCACCAGCCTGACCGATTTGAGCAACGCTTACGAACAGGAAATTGCGCGTCTCAACGCCGAGACCCGGAGCGGCGCCGATCTCTCGGCTATCGGCCCGTTGCTGGAGGAAATCGCCGGCGGCCCAATCGCGCCGGACTTGCCGACTCTCATACGGCTGCTGAACCGGATTTCTGTCGAGCGGGCGACGCAGGACGTCCGTCTGACGGAATATCAGGAACTCAAGGCGTCGATTAAATCGACCGCTGCGGAGATCGATGAGGCCCGTCGCAAACTGCTGGACGCCCAAGACCTGACCCGACAACAGGCGGATGAAATCGGCAAGACGGGCCGCCGCTACAGCGAAATGCAGGCGCAGTGGGAACGCGAGCTCGCACGCCGCGGCGAGGCGGAGGCGGCCCTGGCCCTGCACCGGGAGCGCTCTATCGCTGAATTGGCCGCCGCTCATGGCACTCTCGCCGAGGCGACACTGAGGGCCGAGCGTCTCGATCAGGAACTAGCCGCCGCCCGTACGGAGCTTGCCGCCGCTGGCCTCAAAACTGAACTTGTCGTCGCCGAGCGGGCCTCTTTGGAAGAAGCATGGCGCGAGAGCGAAGAGCGGCTGAAAGAGGCGGGCGAGGCGCTGCGCGCTGGCGATCAAACACGGGAAGCGCTTTCGACCGCCCTGGCGATGGTCGAGTCGCGCGACCGGGACGTCGCCGACCTGGAGCATCGACTGAAGGACGCCGTCGCCGCTTGCGACGCCAAAACGGAGGCCCGAGTGGCCTTGCGCGCCGATCGGACGAACGCCCCCCCTGTTCGCTTACTTCAGGACGCACATTTTTCGGAATCTCTCCGCGCCCGCCGCGGACAAGCCGCGCTAGCATCGGTAAAGGCCCTTCGGAGCACCGAAGAGGCGCTGGGAGCCGTCGGTGCTCTCCGATCCGCGCTCAAACAACAGCTTCAACGCGGGCACGCCGCCTTGGCTAGCCTTCCAGCTCCGAAGCGTCCGCACTCCCACCGTCCGAAATCGCTCAAAGGCCGCACGCTAGCCCTGTTCAAGGGGCGCGGCGTGCCAAGTGAGGCGGCGCGCCATCCGGCGATTGCCCAAGACGCTCCGTTCCAGATTTTGTTCGACGCCGGCCACTACGTCCGCGCCAACGGCTTGTCTCTTGCCTTGGGTCAAAGCGCGCTTGATCACTATTTTCTTGAAGGGCGGCGACAGGGCTTGGCGACCCATCCGCTAATCGATCTTCAATGGCTGAAGAGGGCTTGGCCAGGCAACTTGGCGGCTCCTTTTGATCTTGTCGCCTATCTGACGGATCCGGATTTTTTCCAGTTTTCGCCGCACCCCCTGTTCGATGTTGAACACTATTTCCGGAATAATCCGGATGTCTTGCAGGCTGGCGTCAATCCGCTCGCCCATTATCTGCTGCACGGCTGGCGCGAAGGTCGAGGGGCGAACGTCCTGTTCGATCCGGGCTGGTACCTTGCCAACAACGCCGATGTCCTTCAGAGCGGCATGGATCCGCTGACGCATTACGCCCAATATGGCGGGGCAGAAGGGCGCCAGCCGCACCCCCTGTTCGATCGCGCCTATTATCTCCAGCGCAATCCCGACGTCGCCGCCAGCGGGATGGAGGCCTATACCCACTACATCGCTTACGGTTACGCCGAGGGCCGAAAGCCCGGTCCTCTCTCCGAGGACGTCGAACGCTATCTGCCGATGTTCCGGAGCGACGGCGCCATTGACCTCCTGCTGGGCGATGAGCCGACCGATCGCCTCCGCAGCTCTGCGGCGCTCTGGCCGCCGGCATGGGATGGGCGATACTGGCTTCCGCAGAAACTCCGGGGTATGATCTTAGACCGCTATGGTCCGGATCATCTGGATCTCTATACCTATCTGTTCAGCGTCATCGACCGGTTCGCCGACGATCCCGACGCCTTCGGCGACAGCGAGGAATGCGCGCGGCTAATTGATCGCGCCAAGTCTCTCGCGGCGTCCGCCGGAGATTTCCGGCCGACGGTGTCGATCATCGTGCCGGTCTATAACAATCTCCTCTACACCCTGACCTGCATCGTCTCGATGCTGGAGATCGACCACCGGTATTCGTTCGAAATTATCGTAGCCGATGATCAGTCCTCAGATGGCACCCAAGTGGCCATCGAGGCCATCGGCGGGATCGTCCGACTCAACCGCAACCCAGTGAACCTGGGCTTCCTGCTAAACTGCAACGCGGCCGCTGCAGTCGCCTTAGGCGACTATCTAGTCATGCTGAACAACGATGTGGTTGTTCTACCTGGCTGGCTGGATAATCTTATCGCGCCGATGACCCAAAGCCACGACATCGGTTTCGTAGGTTCCAAGCTGATCAATGGCGACGGCACTCTCCAGGAAGCCGGCGGGATTTTCTGGCAAGACGGGTCGGCTTGGAACTACGGCCGCAACAGCGACGCCAGCCTGCCCGAATTTAACTACCTCAAGGACACCGATTATGTGTCCGGGGCCTCGATCGCCATTCCGCGCGCGGTCTGGGATGAGATGGAGGGCTTCGATCCCCTCTTTACGCCCGCCTATTGTGAGGACTCGGACGTCGCCTTTCGGATTCGCGCCGCAGGCTATCGCACGGTCTACCACCCGCATTCGGTGCTGGTGCACCACGAAGGCCGTAGCCATGGCCGCGATACGGGCTCCGGAATCAAGGCCTATCAGGTCATTAACCAGAAAAAATTCCTTGAGCGCTGGGGACCGACGCTGAAGCGCGACCACTTCCCCAACGGGCAAGAGACGTTCGAGGCGCGAGACCGGTCCAGAAACAAGCCGCACATCCTGATCGTCGACCACTATGTCCCGCAGTGGGATCGTGACGCCGGGTCACGTACAGTCTTCCAGTACATCCGCATGTTCCTCGACCGCGGGTTCGCGGTGACCTTCTGGCCGGACAACCTGCACGAGGACCGCGAATACGCAGCTCCGCTTCAGGCCATGGGGGTGGAGGTGATCTACCATCCCGCCTACGTTGGGCGTTTTTCTGCATGGATCGCAGAGAACGGCCGGTACTTCGACTACGCCCTGCTTTGCCGGCCGCACATCACCGAGAATTATATCGACGACATCAAGAATCAGCGGAACATCAAAGTCATCTATTATGGCGTAGATCTACACTGTAAACGGCTGGAAGCGTCCTTCGAACTGACTGGAGACAAGGCGTCGCTCGTCGAAGCCGCCCGCTGGGAAGCAATCGAACGCCGGATTTGCGGAAAGTGCGACGTCGTCCTTTATCCCGGTTTCCATGAAGTCGATGTGGTGCGGAGCTGGGTTCCGGACAGCGTCGCGGTCCTCAACTTCCCGATCACCATCTTCAGCGACGCCGAACTGGAAGACGGCCTGGACAACTTGGACCGCATCGAAGATCACGATCCCTTCAGCCTCATGTTCGTCGGCGGCTTCACCCACCATCCGAATGTCGGTGCGGTGAAGTGGTTCGTGGAGGAGGTCTTGCCGCGCTTGCGTCGGGCGGACGCGCGGTTCCATATCCGCATCGCCGGGTCGAACGCCCCACCCGAAATTAGCCGACTGGCTGGAGAGGGCGTGACCATGCTCGGCCGGGTCAGCGACGACGAATTGATGCAGATGTACCGGACCGCCGGCTTCGCCGTCGTGCCGCTGCTTTACGGCGCAGGCGTCAAGGGGAAGGTGGTCGAGGCCATGGCGCGAGGCGTGCCCGTGGCCATGACCTCGATCGGGGCGCAGGGCATCGAGGAAGCCGATACCCTAGCGATCGTTGAGGATGATGCGGGCAGGATGGCCGATGCCCTGATCGCCGCCGCCAACGACCGCGCCGAAAGCGTCCGCAAGGGCCGCGCGGCGATCGAATTCATCCGCCGCTGGTACTCGGAACGCGCGGTTGAAGCCCTGCTTCGTCCGCAAATTCCTCAACTGTCCACGAGGAGCTGAATCGCCGCAGGGCGACAGGACCGTTATGAAGAACAAGCGTTTCATCAAGACCCGGGCGCGTGCGCCACTGCGCCTGGGCCTCGCCGGAGGCGGCACCGACCTTTCGCCCTATTGCGACACCTTCGGCGGCGCTATCCTCAATGCGACGATCGACCGGTACGCCTTTGCCTCCATCATCCCGCGCAATGACGGGAAGGTGGTGTTTGAAGCTGACGACATCGGCGTGTCTGAAACCTTCGATGTCGGCGGCCCGCTGCACGGCGAACTGGTTCTGCACAAAGGTGTCTACGAACGGATGATCGCCGACTACAACGGTGGTGACCGCCTGTCGGTTACCATCAAGACTACAGTCGATGCGCCCGCCGGTTCGGGGCTGGGGTCGTCATCGTCCCTCGTCGTCGCTCTGGTCGATGGACTGCGCGCCGTACTGGGCGCTCCCTTGGGCAACTACGACGTTGCCAAGCTGGCGTTCGACATCGAACGCGTCGATCTGGGCCTGTCAGGAGGGCGTCAGGACCAGTACGCTGCGGCGTTTGGTGGGCTGAACTTCATCGAATTCCTCCAACAAGACCGGGTGATCGTCAATCCGCTGCGAGTTTCGGACGCCATCTGCAACGAGTTGGAAAGCTCCATCGTCATCTGTTTCTCGGGCCGGTCACGACAATCCGCCGAGATCATCGACCAGCAGAAGTCCAGCCTGAATGCGACTAATGTTGCGACGCTGGAGGCCATGCACCAGTTGAAAGCTGACGCTGCCGAGATGAAGCGCGCCCTGCTGATCGGCGACATCGATCTGATGGCGGAAATCCTCAATCACTCTTGGCGCGCCAAGAAGGCGACCGCGAAGGCTGTGTCGAACGACATGTTGGACAACATGTTCGACCTGGCGATGAACAACGGTGCTCTGGCGGGCAAGGTGTCCGGCGCCGGCGGCGGGGGCTTCATGTTCTTCCTGGTCCATCCGGAGAACCGCTATCGGCTGATTGAGGCCCTGAATGCCGCTGGCGGCAAGGCGAGCCCCATCAAGCTGACGACGCGCGGTAGTGAAACATGGCAGTTCTAGGCGAGTGCCCGAACATGGCGCCTAAGCAGGCGGTCATCCTGTGCGGCGGGTTGGGCAGCCGGCTCGGAGAACTGACGCGCCAGACGCCCAAGCCCCTACTGCCGATCCAGGGACGGCCGTTCCTGGAAATCCTGATCCAGGAAATCTCGCGCTACGGTGTGACGCGCTTCCTCCTGCTCGCGGCTTTCCGGTCTGAACTGATCGAGACCTTCGCGCGCGAGGTGGGCGCACGGCTGGGGCGCGACATCACGGTCGAGGTCAGCATCGAGCCAGACCGTGCGGGCACCGGCGGCGCCTTGGTGCACGCCCTGCCCTTGCTGGATGAAACCTTCTATCTGTTCAACGGCGACTCGTTGTTGGACACGCCGCTGGACCGTCTGGCCGGCCTCCTGTCCAGGCCCGGCGCCGGCGCTGCCCTGGCCTTGCGTCGCTTGGAGGCGGGCGGGCGCTACGGCGTGGTCGAACGCGACGGCGAACGAATCATAAGCTTCGGCAAAAAGGGCGATCCAGAGGCTCCGGCCTGGATCAATGGCGGCGTCTATGCGCTGCGTCGCGCCCTGATCGCTCGCCTGCCCTCGACCAGTTCCATCGAGGACGAGCTGTTCGCCCCTCTCGCCGAAGAGGGCGGCGGCATCTATGGGCTCGAAACCGACGGCTTCTTCCTCGACATTGGAGTGCCTGAGGATTTCGCGCGGGCCCAGACCGCCATCCCCGCCCACCAACATCGCCCGGCCGTCTTCTTCGACCGCGACGGGGTGCTCAACTTGGACCACGGCCATGTTGGCACGCCAGACCGATTCGAATGGGTTGAGGGCGCGCGCGAAGCCGTTGCCGCCGTCAACGCACGGGGCTGGTACGCCTTCATCGTCACCAACCAGGCGGGCATTGGCAAAGGTTTCTACAGCATCGACGACCACCACCGGCTTATGCGGCATATGCGCGACGAACTGGCGGCCGCCGGCGGACATATCGACGACCAGAGATTCTGCCCCTTCCATCCCGAGGCGACGATCGAGGCGTACCGGCAGGTGTCCGACTGGCGCAAGCCGGGCCCCGGTATGCTGCTGGATTTAATGGCTCACTGGCCAGTCGATCGCGCCAACAGCTTGATGATCGGCGATAATCAGACCGACATCCAGGCGGCCGAGGCCGCTGGCGTGGCTGGATACCTCTTCACAGGGGGCAGGCTCGACCAGTTCCTCGACGCCATTTTCGAGAGGCAGAACTGACCATGACGCTCCCAGATACCGAAATCGCCGCGCTCAAGGCTCAGTTGCTGGAGGCAAGCTTTCCGCTTTGGTCCACCATTGGCCTGGACGACACTGATGGCTTCATCGAACGCCTAGCGCCCAACGGCCAGCCCCTACACGACAGGCGCCGGGCTCGTCTTGTCGGGCGGCAAGTCTATTCCTTCGCGGCCGCCGAAACCTTGGGTTGGGACGGGCCAGCGCGCGCCGTGGTGCGTCGGGGCGTGGCGTTTCTGCTCAACCATGTGATCGATGGGTCTCGGGTGATTCCCCTTGTCGAGCCAGACGGATCACCCGCGTCGGAGGGGTTTGATCTCTATGACCAAGCCTTCGTCCTGTTCGGTCTGGCCGCTGCGGCCGGCGTTGGCGAACGGACCGAGGAACTGACTTCGACGGCGCGCGCCATTCTGGACGGCATGGCTGACTGGCGTCACCCGGAGGCTGGCTTCGAGGAATCCCTGCCACGATCCCTGCCGCTCAAGGCCAACCCGCACATGCACATGCTGGAGGCTTCACTGGCCTGGGCCGAGGTCGACCAAGACCCACGTTGGAACCGGCTGGCAGACGAGATCGTAGAATTGTGCCTGCGCCGTTTCCTTGACCCGAAGACCGGCGCTCTTCGGGAGTATTTTGACGGCGACTGGGGCCTGCTCGACGATCCCGAGTATGATGTGGTCGAGCCAGGACATCAGTTCGAATGGGCTTGGCTGCTGACGCGCTGGGGCCTTACCCGCAAGCGGGATGACGCTCTGGCGGCTGCCCGCCGCCTGATCGAGATCGCCGAGGTCCACGGCGTTTCGGGCCAGAACATGGCTGTTAACGAACTGGGGCCGGACCTCTCACTGCGCGATGGCCGGCACAGGCTATGGCCTCAGACAGAGCGGATCAAGGCGTTCGTCGCGGCCGGTTGGATGGCTCAGAACGGGGAGGCCAGCGACGCCGCCTTGAAGGTTTCGGAAGCCGCCCGCAGCCTGCTTTGCTTCTTCGAACATCCGGTCAAGGGAGCTTGGTGGGAGCATCTCGGCCCGGATGGCGAGCCACATGAGGAGGCGAGCCGTGCCAGTTCGCTTTATCACATTACCTGCGCCGTTCTGGAGATGAACAAGATCT
>Ga0160445_100665_pt1 | contig 14161 bp, 8 predicted proteins | sample HID1972M_E1MG_FD_108215 | JGI IMG/M metagenome (GOLD analysis project Ga0160445, IMG submission 108215) | Enriched pill bug-associated microbial communities from UW Madison campus, WI, USA - HID1972M_E1 MG | ecosystem: Host-associated > Arthropoda: Insects > Digestive system > Unclassified ... | reverse complement strand
TGGCGACCGGGCTGCTGAACTTCTCGTCCCAACTGCTCGAGAACAACCGAAAAATTCACCGTGTCAATGGCTATACGTATATCGTATCCGTTCTTTTCGTCGTCCTTACGTCCGGGTACATGGCGCCTTATGCCACCGGGGGCAAGATCAGCAGCATGGGATTTAACTTCATGAATTTGATATGGCTGTTCATCACGATTACGGCCCTTGTCCAAATCAGAAAAAAGAGAATCATTCGCCATCGGAACTGGATGGTCCGCAGCTATGCCTTCTGCTTCGCGAACATGGCGATCCATCTGGTCTCGACGTTGTTCCATCAGGGCTTCGGCTTCGACTACGCGGACAGCTACGCCATCGGCGTATACGGCGCGCTTGCGCTGCTGCTGATCATCCCGGAGGCGCTGATCCGAACGACTCTGAAGTCCGGCACATAAGCGAAGCGCTCTTTTATGGCAAAGGGCGGCCCCTGATGATGGGACCGCCCTTGTCATACCATTATTTAATGAGTCCTCACAAGCGTCAACCTCTTTGGTTCTTAAGGCTCAGCGATCAATTTGACGACCTTCACTTCTTCCGGATCAAGCGTTAAAGAGAATTGCCCGCCAACAAGGGAAAGCGGCATGCCTGCCGTCAATTCCTCGGCAGCAATCATCGTGCCCAGACCCATGGCCTGGCCGTCGAACGATATAGTCGACGTAACGGCCGAAGTTCCTTGGTTCATGAACGTGAGATACACTTCGTCTCCTTCGCCGTATCGTTCCATCGCGACCGACGGGGAGTCGGCGCTTGCCAAAGTGAGCGGCTCCCAGCCAGCTTCGGCTACGGCTTTCACCATCGGCACGTAACGAATGAACAATGCCCGGTCGCGATCATAGAAGCTCGCATTCTTCCAATAATTCGTCGCATTGTCCGCCGTGGCGCTGAACGCGCTCGGGAAGATGCCGTAAAAAAGCAGCTTCTCCATGTAGCGCTCCATGTACGCGTTGCCGAATTTGCTGAAATTCGTGTTCTGGAGCATCAAGTATGGCTTCGCTCCCGACAGCGTTCTGTATTTGCTGAGCGTCTCGTCCGTGTCGGGGTTAAACGTGTCTCCCGCCCCGAGCCAATTGCGTTCGTTGCCCATCGCGTCCAGCCAAGGCATATACATCGAGTAGGCGTGAGGCGTTCCGTTTGCCATCAGCAGCCGGCCGTCTCCATGAAGTTCGTCCGCCAGGCGGACCGTCGCTTCCCAACTGGAGAATGCCCGGTGTACGGCAGGCCGCTTCGTTACCTTGGAGAAGACCAGCGGCGCTATCGCGTATTCGAAGTGATCCCGATTATAGTTGAGCGTATAAGGCCAACCGTCCAGGGTGTCCAAATATTCGCCGTCCGGCTTCGGACCGGTCGTGTTGTAGCGTGCGTCCATCTTATCCTCGCTAAAATACATCTCATAGCCGTTGGAATCGCCCGGCAAGTCCGGATTAGCGTTGATCATCCAGAGAGCGCCTACGTTCCAGGGAGTATCCAGCCATTGCAGGTACGGATCTCCAGCCGGATTGCGCATGGCCGCGGCTTGCGCCATCTGCGCTTTTTCCTCCCCGAGCAAGGCTGCCGCGTCCCTCGCGCTCTCCGCTGTCGCAACCGTCTTGGGTGATTGCGGGTCGATGCTCTGCCACCAGGAAGACAGCTCCTGATAGTGGAATACCAAAATGTCGTTGGCGTTGGCATAAGCCGTATCCACGGGGTCGTCGTCACCTTCCTTAAAGCGGAATCCGAAGTCCTCGTTATCCGGTATGTCGGAAATGGATGCAAACGGCATCCAGATGCCTTGCTCCGGTATCCGGACCTCGTAAAACTCCGGGAACAGATCCATGTATTTGTCGAACGCGCCGCGGAAACCCTGTTCCCCGTCAAACCCGTAAATCACGAATCCGAAGTCCGCCGCGGAAGGAAAATTCGCGGTATCTGGCGCAAGGCCAAGCTCGAACGTAATCGTCAGTTGCTTCGTGCTGCCGTTGTAATCGAGCCGGTAATGCGTCGGCTTGTTGTAGTCCGCGCCCAACGACAAACCTGCTCCCGTTGCCGGATCATAGATTGCGGATATGGGATAGATGGACAACGGTCCCGTCTCGAAGTCGGGAATTTGGCTGTTGCTGTATACGTTGCCGGCCTGTCCCGTCTGGATGGTCCTCTCGCCGCGGACGTAATCGCCCCACTTCCACCCCTCCGCGTTCACCGGCAGGGCAAAGGTCAATGTCACGGCCCGGTCGTCGCCGCTGAGATCCGACAATCGACCGGATACTTTAATCCCTTCGGGCAGCACCTCGAAATCGGCTTCGATCTCGAGGTCAAGCTGATCCGCGAGACCATTAAACGAACCCGGGTTGTTGCCCGCCAATCGCTCGAACGCATAAACGTCGGAATCCGATTCGTGATCGCGGACCAGAAATCCCGATGCGACACCGGCCGAAGCCAGCTCGCCGCTATTCCATTTCAACGAAGAGACGCCCCGCTCGCCCAATGACAACTCCAGTCCGTCCATGGTCTGAAGCGTCGTGTAAGCCGTGCCTGCCTGATACGGCAGAGGAGTGACCAGCGCATCTTCGAATACGGCCGCTTCCGTCGTTATTTCCTTTACGGAGAAGTCGTCGAACCAGACATCCCCTTGGTGCCCGTCCCGGAAAATGCCATAAACCGATATCGTCTGGACCGGCTTCTGCGGCTGGAAGTACAGCTGTCCTCTTGTCCAATCCTGCGTGCCAGTCGCAAATGGTGCCGTTAAAGCGAATTGACTGGTTCCGTCCGTATAGAACACGTCCATGTACAAGGCATAACCTCGATCGATGTCTCCGGAAACATTGGCGGCCTTGCTCCAGCCGCTAAAAACGATCAGCTTGGGCGTGCTTTGGTTGACATGAAGCGTCTGGTAAATGCCGGACGCGTCCGTGCCCGAAGCGTTGCTTAGCTTGACGCCTCGGCTACCGCCCCGCCCGCCGGCGGCTTCGATCGTATAGCCCTTGCCGAACGAACCCCAGCCTTCGATCGCGGTTCCGGCCACGTTCTGAAGCGTGCCGTTAGCCAGCAGTTCCGTGCCCGTCGTCGCGGGATCGCGTTTCCCCATGACCGCCCCTCCGGCGATGTGATCCGGCAACTCCTCCAGCGAGAAATTATCGAACCAGACGGTGCCGCTCCGACCGTTAAACAACGCATAGATAGCAACCGATTTGACCGGCTTGGCCGGAGCGATGTACAGCTGCTGCGGCTCCCAATCATGCGTTCCGCCTTCGAACGCCGCGTATAATCCCCACTCTTGGGTGTCATCGGCATACGTTACGTCCGCATAGATCGAATAGGAGGATCCCGGCGAGCCGCTTACGGAATCCGCTTTGCTCCAGCCCCTGACGAGCAAAGGCTTGACGGTAGTCCGGTTAAGAGTAGCCGTCCGATAAATGCCGTATTCCGAGCTCGTCCCGGAACTGCTGACTTTAACCGCCGAGCTGCCTCCCCTGCCTTCGCCGGCGGCAATCGCGTAACCGCTCTTCCACGAACCCCAACCGGCGATCTCTCCGCCGACCGGCGATTCGAACGCGCCGCCCGGAAGCAGATCGGCTGGCAGCTCCTCGACGGACAAGTCGTCGAACCAGACCTTGCCGGTCTTGTTGCGGAACAAAGCATATACGGTGACGGCTTTGACCGGCTTCTCCGGATCGATATAAAAGGCAGCCTGCTCCCAATCGTGGGTCCCGGTCTGGAACGCTTTGGCCTCGCCGTACAGATGTGTATTGTCGGCGTAAGTCAGGTCCACCCACAAGGAATAGTCGGAGGATAAGTTGCCGCTTGCGGTTTGGGCTTTGCTCCATCCGCTCACCTTAAGCGGCTTCGTCTCCGTCCGATTAAGCTCGATATACTGATAAGCGCCGCATTCGCCGGCCGTTGCCAGCTCGCATGTCAACGAGCGGGTTCCGGAACGGGCGACGGAGCTATCGACCGAATAACCGGCATACCAGCCCAACCATCCGGAAGCTCCTCCTCCGCTCAAGGACTCGGCGCCGCCGTTTGTCAATAATTGCGTCGAAGCATGAGGATAATCCGGTTCCGAATAATAGGCCTCGGTCGATGAATAAGGAAATGCCATTAATCCAAACACGAGAAGCGCGCAAAGCAACGTCGATACCAAACCTCGCATACGATCGTTCACGTTTTTTCCTCCTCAATAGTTCATGATCAAACTTTCCTTGGCCCGCACAACGACATCCTCGGCCAATATCGCCCTGCCGCCATCAACGCGGCACTCCATCCCTCCTTCATTGAATCGTACCGTCGCTTCGGCGACTGCCTCCAGTCGCTTGCTTCGAATCGACTTCAAACGCAGCTCGCCGCCCAACACCTGCAGCTCAACCCTTCCCGGCACCATCTCTACCGTGCCCCAAGCGTGTCCGGCAGCCCAAAAGGAGCGGAAGAGCTCTCTCTCCTTCGTTGCGGGCGAGAAAGCGATTTCCCCATCGCTCATGTCGAACTGAAATCCGCTCATGGCCAGCAGCAGCGCATAAGAAGACATCGCGCGGGCGTAATGGCTGCCGCATTCGAATTCATTCCATGGATTGCGCCGCACGCCGTCGTAACGTTCCCTCACCGCGCGGACGACAGACAACCCTTCATCGACCAAACCTTCGTAGATCATGTGGCTTGCCGCCTGGTATTCGAAGCCCGTCATGCACTCATCCGCGTAAGGAACCGGCACGAGCGGCTGCCCGCCTCTCGGCCACGTGCACACCAGCATGCCCCGCTCGTCGTTGAGCGCGTATACCCGGTTCGAATTGGCATGCTCCCTCATCGACGCGAAATTATAGCGATAAATGCTGGCCAGCGCGCTTCGCACCTGCGAGCGGTCGAATATGTCCCCCAGTCCGGCCACTCGCGCGTGCCACTGACCGATAACTTGGTCGATATGGCAGCCTTGCCCGATTTGATATTTGATCTCTCCAAGCTCCGGGTCGACCGGATAGGCGGAATCCGACAGATCCAACAACTGATGGTAATATTCGCCGTTGAACGCGTTGGCGTCGATCCAGCTTTTTCCCTGCCGGTACATGGTTTCGTACTGGTCGGCATCCCCGTCGCCGAGCGCCCGCGCCATGCGGGCCGCGGCCAGCAGCGCCGCCTGGTAATAACCGTTAAGATACGAATTGGGGCCGTATAGCTCGACGTCCAGCGTATGATGCTGGGCGCCTTCCAGAATACCGTCCCGATTGCGATCCCAGCCGTGCTCGTTATCCGAAGCCCAGGCGAACGCGAGCGCCTTCTTGACGGCAGGCCACAGCTTCCTCAGCCAACCCGTATCGCCGGACAGCCTCCATTCGCGATACGTCCGTACGATAGCCCCCATCTGACCGTCGACCGCCGCGTGGTAATCGGACTTCTCCCGTCCAAGGGGCAGCATCGTCCGGAAAGCCATCTTCCCGTTGGGATACTGGTTATAGGCATAATCGAGCGACCGCATGGAACGCGCCAGCGCGGGGAACAGGAAGGCCGTAGCCTGCTCGTAATTCCATACATGCGTGCACGAGCCTTCGCATGAGCCTTCGTCCGTGTGGCAACCTTCGAAACCGTACAAAGAACCGTCTGTTAGCCGCATGACCGTTGGAGACTTAAGCGTCGACAGATTGGCGGATACCGCCTCGATCACCGCTTCCGGCAAGGTCGATTGAAACAGCGCCTCCTTGAACGCCATCGTTTCCCCGAGCAGGCGGTCGTAGTTGGCGTGCGCGTAGGCGGCCGCGGCCCTCGACCCTTCGAATACGGTAGCGTAATAATTTTTCCATTTGCCTTCCAACGAGCTGCCCTCGGGCAATGGATTCCAGTCGTTGACCGCCCAGGGAAAGTGCCAAGCCAGAACGAATCGAAATGTCGCCCGCTCGCCCGGCCGAAGCGTCTGGTGACCGACCACGCTGCAAGTATCGAAGTTTTGTTCCACGACCCGGTAGACGTCAAGATCCCGAGGCTCAGCATATTCGCGTTCGGGCAAGCGGCCCGGCCGCGAAAATTCCTTCCAGAATACCGTGACGTTGTCGAACCATTCGCCGCGGTACCAGTAGGTCTGCAAGCTGGCGTCGGGAGCGTCTGTGGACAGCGTAATTTCCCCGCATTCCGGATCCGCCCGGGATATGGCCGCCGTGGACAGCGTGACGCCCTTTATGGCATCGTCCCGGAACGAGATGTTGACCGATCCTTTTGAAAACGGGTTGGAAACGCAGCCCGCCAGCGAAACGTCCAGTTCATCCTTCGACCGGTTCTCCACCTCATAGACGAATATCGCGACGGGGAGCGACGAGTCCCGCTCGTTCATCGGGATAAACGGATTAAACGCGGTCAGCTTGACGGCAAGCGGGGAATCATCTTCCTCGAAACCGAGCTCGGCGATCGGGAACTCGCCCCGAAACGTTGAGTCGCGAAAGTGGGGAAAGCCGGCCATCTGTCCGCGTCGCGGACCGAAGCCGTAGCCCTCGAATCGCCCCCTGCCTTCTCCCGAATACGGCGGTTGCTTGTCTCCCTGGACGACCTTGGCCAGCACGGTGCGCCCCTCCCGCTCCGCCTTGACCGCGAAAAACGAAAAACCGTTAAGACTGAATTTGGCCGGACGGTTGCGAATTTGCCAGTCGATCAGTCCGCCGTTGCCCGACAAACCGATGCTTCCCGTGCCGATTCCGCCGAGAGGAAATGAAATTCCCCCCGTATTCGCGCCCGTATATACAAAACCTTGCTTCAACTTTCCCCGCCTCCTTTGTCAGCCTTTTAGCGATCCGGCTGTCATGCCGGCGATAATATACTTTTGCAGGATCAAATAGAACAGGAGCAGCGGCGCGATGGATAGGAACAACATTGGAAACAGACTGGTCCAATCGACCGAAAATTGTCCGATATTTCTGAAAACTTCCAGAAGCAACACGCCTTTATCCCTCGATTGAAGGAACAGGAGCGGCGTAATAAAGTCGTTCCAAGTCGCCAGCACGTTTAGAATCGTCACCGTCGCGACGACCGGCGTCAGCAGCGGCAGCGTGATGGACGCAAAGGTTCGAAACACCGAGCACCCGTCTATTTTGGCGGCCTCCTCGAGCTCGAGCGGCACCGTCGATTCGATAAAGCCCTTCAGCAAGAAAATAGAGAAAGGCAGGCCATATGCGATCTCGATCAGAATGACGCCCGTGAGGGTGTTCATGAGCCCCATCTCGGATATGAGCTTGAACAGCGATAGAATGCCCATCTGGTAAGGCACCATCATCCCCGCGAGAAAGATGCCGAAAATAACGCGGGAATAAACGCGGCGCCTGCGCGCAAGCGTATAGGCCGCCATGGAAGCGAACAAGACGATGCCGGTCACGGCGCCCGCGCTAATGATCAGATTGTTCGACAGCGCCCTGCCGAATTGCATCGTTTGAAGCGCGTTCGCGTAGTTGGTCCATAACCAGCTTTGCGGCAGTCCGAGCGGATGAAGCAAAGCTTGCTCGGGCGTCTTAAACGTCGTGACGAACAAATAGTAGACGGGAATAATAAAGACGGCAGCCGCGATCCACATCGCCGCTTCTCCCAACCGGAGGCCGAACCGCCGTTTCAAGCTGCTTTCGCGTATCCGTTTCATCTAGCGCTCCCCCCAAAGTCTGACCAGCCTGAGCTGCAAATACGTAATGAGGCCGACAATGCCGACAAACAATATGCCGAAGGCGGAACCGAAAGCGTAGAAACCTTCTCCGAGCCCCTTCTTGACCATTAACGAAACGATGGTTTCCGTGGCGTGGCCGGGCCCACCGGACGTCAACGAATAAATAATATCGAATACTTTGAGTCCGCTGATCATGACCGTGACCGTGCAGAACGTGATCGCGGGAGCCAGCAGCGGCAGCGTGATGCTCCGAAACGACTGCAGCGGACCGGCTCCATCGAGTTGGGCGGCTTCGTAATATTCGGGATTGATGCTTTGCAGATTGGCCAGATAGATGACCATGTTGTAGCCCGCCCACTGCCACACTTGGGTAAAGATTACCGCGTAAAGGGCAATATTCGCATCTCCGAGAAAGTTGATTTTGCCGATGCCGATCGCCGCAAGTCCTTGGTTAATGAGCCCAAAATCCGACGTAGAATACAGGTAGCTCCATAGGAAGCCGATGATCAGCGGACTAAATACAGCGGGAAGGAAAAAGACCGAACGCAGCAGCGCGCGCGTCTTGAATCCCCTGTTAAGCGCCACGGCCAGCGGGATGGCGAGCGCGTTGATCAATAGCGTCGAAATGAGCGCGTAGACGAGCGTGTTTCGGATGCCGGTCATGTAGATCTCTTCGCGGAATATCGCCTTGTAATTTTTACAGCCGACAAATGCCACATCGCGAGGGTTAATGTCGGACCAATTCGTAAAGCTGTAAACGAAGGTGCTAAGCGCGGGATAAATAAAGAACAGACCGTAGATGGCGAGCGCCGGCAACAGGAGCAGCGCGTAAGTCGGCTCCAGGCGGCCGTTCATTTTCCATTTTGTCAAACCCATCCGGTTCGCCTCCTTTCTTGATCCATTCTAGGGCGTGTAATAAAAAGGGAGGCGCACCGTCGTTTGACGCCGCCTCCCCGTGTTTTATTTATTTCTAAGCGATTCGGCTTTTTTGTCGGCCGATTCCAACGCCTGTTCCGGCGTTGCATGCCCTCCGACGACGGCCTGAATCATTTTGCCGAGCTCGTCGATGATGGGATTGCGCAGCGTTCCCCAGCCGTTAGGAGGGAAATACACGTTGCCCTGCTCGAATGCGGCTTGAGCATCCGCGTATTCTTCCGGCATCTCGAACACGACGCCTTTCAAATAGGAGGAACCGCCTTTATTGTCTTCCCAGTATGCCTGCTGCCCTTCCGGAGTCGACAGCAGCTCCAGCACTTCGAACGCGGCTTCTTTGACCTTCGACTTGGCATTGATGCCGAACGCGACTCCCGGTCCGCCGACCATCCAGCCCGCTCCGCCTTTCGTCCCCAAATTCGGGAACATGCCGATGTTCATGTCGGGATTCTTCTGATTGAACGTGTCCATGTACCAAGGACCGGATTGGAACATCGCCGCTTTGCCGCTCGTAAACTCGTCGATCGCCTGTTCTTCTTCCAAGCCGAGCATGTCCTTGGTAAAGATGCCTCGTTCCAGATACTGCGTCCACGTCTGAAGAGCCGGCAGCAACGCTTCCTTCATCGTCGCTTCGCCCTTGCGGAAAGCCTCGTCGAAGTCCTTGCCCTCCGCCGTGCCGATGTGGTCGTTCAGCGCCAATGCGATGAAGGACTGCATCGCGACGTTTGCGTTTTTGAGCCCGATGGCTTGCGGTTTGATGCCGTTGTCGAGGAATGTCTGGGCGACGGCAAAATATTCGTCCAGCGTCGTCGGAACCGTCAAACCGTATTGAGCAAATAAATCTTTGTTGTAATACACGCCATTGAACCAGCTCGCTTGCGGAAGCCCGTATAGTTTGCCTTCGAAGGTGACGTAGGAAGTACCCGAATCGTGGTACTTGCCAGCGAACCGACCCGTTAAATCTTCGAAGTAGCCCAGCTTTACCGTCGTGTCGTCGATTAATCCGCCTACGATATCAGGCCCTTCGCCCGCGGCCAATTGCGTCTTGATGATCGTGTCATATTGCGTCGCATCAATGAACTGATACTCCAGGTCCACGTTAGGCAGTTTCTCTTCGATCAAGGCCAGCAAAGACGCCATGCTTTCTTCTTTGTTCCAATAAGAGAGACGAACTTTGGTTTTGGCGCCCGTTTCATTCGGCTCGTTGGACGAACCCGTTCCGGCCTCTTGGCCGTTCTGACCCGCATCCGGCGAAGCAGGCTGATTATTTGACCCGCATCCGGCCAAGACCATTGTGGCTGCCAGCAGCATGGATACGACGGTAAACATCATTTTTTTCACGTACGGCACACATCCCTTTTATGTTCGAATTGGAAGTTGCGATCCCGGGCATCGCTGTTTCTTTCTGCAACTTAAGTATAGGACAGGGACAATAAGGCCGGATATATAAGCTTTTATCGATATCTATCAGAAAATCGCTAAAGTGAGGCGTCAGCGTTGAGCGGCATGCGGACCGTGACGGTCGTGCCCTTGTCGACTTCGCTTGCCAGGGATACCCCGTAAGGCTCGCCGAAGGAAAGGCGAATCCGTTCCCGGACGTTCCGAAGGCCGTAACCAGGCGAATGTTCGGACAGTAATCGCATAAGCTCGTCCTCTTCGATCCCCACGCCCGTGTCGCGTATCTCGAACACCAAATCTTCCCCGTCCTTGTAGCCCTTGAGCGTAAGGAGCCGCTCTCCTTCAAGCTTCTCCTTCAGACCGTGGTCGATCGCGTTCTCGACGAGAGGCTGCAGGATCATCCGAATCATCGCATGCCGGAAGATGGCCTCGTCCAACTCGTACACGACTTCGAAAGCGTGCCCGGACATGATTTGTTGGATTTCGACGTACGTTTGAACCATTGTGATCTCGTCCCGAACGGAAATCTGTTCCCTGCCTTTGTTGAGCGCCGTCCTGTAAAATTTGGCAAGCAGCGTGACGGTTCGACTCACTTCGAACGCGCCTTTTCCGATCGCCTGCGAATTGATCAGCGATAACGAGTTGTACAGAAAGTGTGGCTTGATCTGCTCTTGCAGCGCGACCAGTTCGGCTTCCTTGCGGGCGATGCGGTTTACGTACGCCTCCTCGATCAACACGTTGATCTGCCTCAGCATATGGCCGAACCGATTCGTCAACTGTCCGATCTCATCCTTGGACGCCGCGGAAACCACGATGTCCAGCTCGCCTTCCTCCACCCGCTTCATTCTCTCGTTCAGCTTCATGAGTCCATGCAGGAGCGTGCGGGAGAAGAGCAGCACAATGACGAACAACACGGCAACGCAGATGACGATCATTACGAAGGTCGCCTTAAGAATATCTTCCGTTCGTTCTCCGATATGGCTTGTGCTGGCATAATAGAACATGGACCAGCCCGAATCGGAGATGCCCCTGCGATAGCTCAAATAATCCCCATCGCCCGCCGATTCTCCTTCGTCCTGTTTAAACGTCGAGAAGATGGCGTCGCCGGTATGGCTCTCTATCGCGATGCGGTCGTCTCCGCCCACTTTCCCGATCACTTCGTTAATCAAACGATCGAAATCGAATTCGATGTACAGAATGCCTTGGCGAATGCTTTGCCCCGGTTCGTAAATGTTGCGCGTGGCAAATAGCTTCTCGCCGTCGCTCCACCAGCGGGTTGCCGTATCCATGACGGTCTCTTTGTACCACCTCGCCTCTTGGACAAGAGACGCCGGCTGAATAAAGTTGCCGAATGGAGACTGGCGGTTCTCCGAATAAATGACGATTTCCTTCATTTCGGACATAAAAAAAAGATAGTTCCAGAAGATCGGCTCCACGTCCTCGTTCATTTCCACGGCGAACTGATAGACGTCGATCTCGCGGTTCGTAACGGCGTTTATGACTTTAGGGTTAAAGACGATGGATTTGATGGGGTATTCCTGCCGCTCGAACCGGTAGCCAAGCTCGGAGGAAAGCTGATTGGCCGCCGTCACCGCCGACGTGTTCAGTTGGCGCTTTAAATCTTCGTTAGCGCTCCCGTACGAATAAACGCCGAGAACGCTAAGCGGCAGAATGATGACGATGCAATAGGACAAAATCAGCTTCTGGCGGAGAGGCATGTCGCGAAACGCGCGAAGCAGCCCTCTCATGACCGGTCGCCTTGTTCCCGATACTGCACGGGCGTGCAGCCGAACTGCATTCGAAACAACATGGAGAAGTAAGAGGGATTGGGGTAACCGACCGCTTGGCCAATCTCGGCGATTTTCGTATGGGTCGTCGCGAGCAGTCTCTTCGCGTTCTCCATCCGTACCGCAATGATGTATTTGCCCAGGTTTTGGCCCGTATGGTTTTTAAACAGATGGCCGAGATAGCTGGCGGAAAGAAAAACTTCCGAGGCCAAATAATCCACGCTAAGTCCGGAATCTCCATAGCGGGATTGGATAAGCGCCTGGACGTCACGGACCACCTTGCGCGTGTTCTCGTCGGATCCGCTCCCTGTTGGAAGTTCGCTTCCCCTTTGCACACCCTCATCGGATGACGAGCGGTCATCGAAACCCGAGGCCTGAAGCTCCCGGTGCTTCCGACATTTCTCGATCGCCTTGTCCATGACGGCAGCGAATTCTTCTCGATCAAGCGGTTTCAGCAAATAATGGATGGCTCCGAGGTCGATGGCTTCCTTGGCGTATTCGAACTCGCCGAAGGCGCTGTATATAATGAGCTGAACAGACGGATTAAGCAGTTTGGCGTGACGCGCCAGATCGAGGCCGTTCATGCGGGGCATCTTAATATCGGTAAACAGGATGTCAAAGCTGTCGGAACGAAGCAATTCCAACGCTTCCTCGCCGTTCGAAGCGGTCGATACCTGCAGAGGCAAGCGTAAATTCTCGATAATGGTGCGTATCGTCCCCGTCTCGATTACTTGATCGTCTACAAGCAGAATAGCATACGTGGATTCCAAAACTTCGCCACCTTCCTCCCAAGATGCTCAACATTATAGCAGGAGGAAGAAGGGTTGGGAAGACAAGCCTTGCGGCATCGGCACAACTGACTGACAAGCGCGAACGCCAAAAAGACGAAACCGCAAGGGCTGCGTTTCGTCTTTAATGGCTTATTTCATGACCTTCCTTGCCCATTTGAGCTTCCCTTTGTAGGGGGGGAACAGGAGGCCCGGCTCAAAACGCGTCGTGCGCTTGAGCAGGCTCTTCCGATGAGAAAACAGCTCGAAGCTGTGCTTGCCATGGTACGCGCCGATGCCGGAGGAACCGACTCCCCCGAAAGGAAGATGGTGGTTGACGATATGCGACAAGGTGTCATTGACGCATCCTCCTCCGAAGGAGAGCCTGCCCGTCACTTCCCGCTCCGCCGCTGCATCCTCCGTGAACAGATACAGCGCAAGCGGCTTGCTGCGACCGCGAACGAAGTTGATCGCCTCTTCCAGTTGAGCAAAAGTCAGCATGGGAAGAACCGGACCGAACAGTTCGTCTTCCATCGCCGCGACGCCTTTCCCGTCCTCGGAAGCCTTGCCCGCATCAATCAGCGTCGGAGCCAGGTACAAGTCATTGCGGTTTCGCTGGCCCCCCCATTCAACGCGTTCCCCGTCCGCTTCTACGATCGCCGCAAGCCTGTCGAATTGCCGCTCGCTTACGATTCGGCCGTAATCTTCGCTTGTTGCGGGATCGTTGCCGTAGAACTGCCGTACGGAGTCCCGAAGCAGCTCCGACAGCCGCTCCTTCACCGACTCGTGCACGAGCAGATAATCCGGCGCGATACAGGTTTGCCCCGCATTGATCAGCTTGCCCCAAATGATTCGTTTCGCCGCAAGCTGCAGATTGGCCGTCGCATCGATGATGGCCGGACTTTTGCCGCCCAGTTCGAGCGCGATCGGCGTCAAATTGCGGGATGCGGCTTCCATGACGATTCGTCCCACCCCGGTGCTGCCTGTAAAAAAGATATAGTCGAACGGCGCATGGATGAGCGCCGATGTCACGTCCTTATCCCCTTCCACGACTCTCACGTAAGCGGGATCGAAGGTGTCCGCGATCAGCTCTCTTATCGCGGCCGACACATGCGGCGTTACCTCCGACGGTTTGATGACCGCGCAATTGCCAGCGGCAATCGCACCGATTAACGGCTCCAGCACAAGCTGGACGGGGTAGTTGAAAGGACCGATGATAAGAACGGTCCCATATGGCTCGTAGACCAGCTTGCTGCGGCTGCCGAACAACGTCAGCGGCGTCTTGACCCTGCGAGGTTTCATCCACTTCCGGATATGCTTCAACATATACGTGATACTGCCCAGCACGAGACCGATCTCCGTTGCAAAAGCTTCCGCTTCGCTCTTGCGCAGATCCTTGTACAACGCCCCAAACAACGCCGCTTCATGCTTCGCGATCGCTTCCTTCAGCTTGCGCAGCTGCTCGATGCGGAACGCGGCTTCCGCTGTCGCTCCGCGCTCGAACCAGCGACGGTGTTCCGCCAGGATCGCCTCTGCGTCCAGCCCGCTTTCCCCCGTACCGCTGACGTTATGTTCGTGCGGCATAGCTTTGCCCCCGTTCTGCCAAGTCTATTGTTTTAGTAGACGCGCTCTTTTATGTT
>Ga0160445_100663_pt1 | contig 14222 bp, 12 predicted proteins | sample HID1972M_E1MG_FD_108215 | JGI IMG/M metagenome (GOLD analysis project Ga0160445, IMG submission 108215) | Enriched pill bug-associated microbial communities from UW Madison campus, WI, USA - HID1972M_E1 MG | ecosystem: Host-associated > Arthropoda: Insects > Digestive system > Unclassified ... | reverse complement strand
TTGTCCATAGAAATGCTTGAGAAGTCGGCTTATTTCTAATTGAACCCATAGGAACTTGATTCTGTCTTATATTTGCGCAGATTATTGCTAATTCAAAGATAAAGCTTTTCTTCGGCAGATTTCAGAAGGTTCCGCCGTCATCTTTAGTATTAAAACTCTTTTATCCCCAAGGTTGCATTTTTAAAGGAACGAAATGTTGTTTAAATGTTATATCGTTCATAAGAGTGTTTCAATGTTGTTTACCCGTCGGCTATTTTCATTTTACACTGGATTTTAACACATATTTCAGAAAGAAATGGATGACGAAATTGTCTTTTCCCACAAAAAAGCTGGTGAGTTCTGATGACGACCCATTGGTTAATTTCGTATAAAATCAAGCCGTCCTTTCCAAATCGGACACCCCTAGATTAGCCCATAATTGTTTAACTTCCATATTTTATTTAATAGGATAAGATAGCTGATTTAATTTCGATCCTACTTCACCTGCTTTTAGATTCAAGGTATTATGTTGTTCATCAACCACAGTTAATTCTCTTTTTGTCAATACACCTGCGTTAATTACCAGATGTTTATGAATATTCAATTTAGAATGGTTGGGGCATTTGATCATACGAAAAAACTGATACTTATCATATAACGGCAAGGTAAGATGTCTGTTTCAATGTGCATATTTCGAATATGTAATAGTTTTTTCTCAAATTTTTCTATTTTTGTACCAAATGAAATTATTTACATCTTTTATCGCCCTTTATATGGTATTGCTTTCCATAGCACCCTGTGGAGATAAAAAAGACTGTAAAATAATTTCCAATCAGTTCTCCTACATTTCAATTGCAGATCATAGTTCAGAAAAAACACATACTGAAGAAGCATGTACCCCATTTTGTTCCTGTAATTGCTGCAGTATTTCTATGTTGAAATCATGCAATATTTTTCCAACTAAGATTAAAGAAGAGCAACGGGACAAAAACATTAGCTATTCCAAAGCAAAACTTCCAAAAACTGCACATTCCATTTGGCAGCCGCCTAAGCTTGTTTAATAAATAAAGATTTTCATTGTAACCTACCCATCAAGTAGCGTTACCAATTTATTTATTATTCAAAGATGTTTTATGCTTAATAAAATTATTGCTTTTAGCATTAAGAATAAATTAGTCGTTGGCTTTTTTACACTTTTGCTTATTGTTTGGGGCGCATGGAGTGCCACCAAATTACCCATTGACGCTTTGCCTGACATTACCAATAATCAGGTGCAAATCATCACCGTCACACCTACTTTAGCTACTCAGGAAGTTGAACAATTTATAACTTATCCTATTGAAAAGAGTTTGGCCAATCTCCCTGATCTTGTTGAAATGCGGTCAATTTCAAGGTTTGGACTTTCCGTCATTACTGTTGTATTTGAAGAAAAGATAGACATATATTTTGCCAGACAACAGATAAACGAGAAACTCCAGGAGGCAGAAGAGGAACTTCCAGAAGGTTTGGGCAAGCCAGAGCTTGGTCCGGTAAGTACTGGACTTGGTGAAATTTACCAGTATGCTTTGCATCCTACCGAAGGGTCAGAAGATAAATACTCTGCTATGGAGCTACGAACCATGCAGGATTGGATTGTGGCCAGACAGTTATACGGCACTCCCGGAGTAGCTGAGGTAAATAGCTTCGGTGGCTACCTGAAGCAGTACGAAGTAGCCATTGATCCAAGCCGTTTACGTGCAATGGAGGTGAGTATCAACAATATTTTTGAAGCTCTCGAAAAAAACAACCAAAATACGGGTGGCGCCTATATTGATAAAAAGCCAAACTCTTATTTCATCCGCGGGATTGGTCTCATTACTTCATTGGAGGATATTAAAAATATACCGATACAGACTACAGCAGATGTCCCTCTTTTTATTGGAGATGTAGCAACGGTAGGTTTTGGACATGCCACCCGTTATGGAGCCTTTACTTATAATGGTGAAAAAGAAGCTGTGGGTGGAATGGTCATGATGTTAAAGGGCGCGAATACCGCTGAAGTAGTGAAGAATGTAAAAGAGAAGATAGAAGTCATTCAAAAATCCTTGCCAGACGATATTGTTATCGAGCCATTTCTTGATCGTACAGATTTGATTAACAGGGCGATCAAAACGGTAGAAACCAATTTGGTAGAAGGTGCACTCATTGTGGTCTTCGTATTGGTGCTTTTTCTGGGTAATTTAAGGGCAGGACTAATCGTTGCTTCAGCCATCCCGCTTTCTTTGTTGTTTGCTTTGGGAATGATGCGTGTCTTTGGGGTGAGTGCAAATCTTATGAGTCTGGGTGCCATTGACTTTGGATTGATCGTCGACGGTGCTGTCATCATCGTAGAAGCGACCATGCACCACTTAGGATTGCGTAAAAACAGGAATCCATTGACACAGCAGCAAATGGACCATGAAGTCTATTTATCGGCTTCAAAAATACGAAAAAGTGCGGCTTTTGGTGAAATTATCATCTTAATTGTTTATTTGCCTATACTGACTTTAGTAGGAATAGAAGGGAAAATGTTTAAGCCCATGGCCCAAACGGTAGGTTTTGCCATCTTAGGCGCTTTTATTCTGTCATTCACTTATATCCCTATGATAAGTGCATTGTTTCTTTCTAAAAAGGTATCAGACAAGCGCAGTTTTTCAGATAGCATGATGGTCTATCTCCAAAAACTATATATGCCGGTCATAAAAAAAATGATACGGATCAAATACGTTGTGGTGGTGATTGCTACCTCCTTATTTCTTTTTTGCTTATTTCTGTTCTCCCGATTGGGAGGTGAATTCCTTCCCCAATTACAAGAAGGTGATTTTGCCATGCATTGCATACTGCCACAAGGAAGTTCTCTTACCCAGAGCATCGAGACTTCAATGCAGGCGCAACGAGTTTTAAGAACCTTCCTAGAAGTGAAAACAGTAGTTGGGAAAACAGGAAGTGCTGAAATACCTACGGATCCGATGCCATTAGAAGCTTCAGATTTGATCGTCACCTTGAAGCCTAAAAAGGAATGGGCTGATAAGAAGAGCTATGAACAATTAGCTTCAGAGATGATGGAAAAGCTGGAGGTTATTCCCGGCGTTTTCTTTGAGGTTTCACAACCTATTCAGATGCGATTCAATGAATTGATGACAGGTGTTCGTCAGGATGTAGCGGTCAAGATTTTCGGTGAGAATATTGACACCTTGGCTTCCTTAGCCCCTAAAGTAGCTGCTATCATTCAGTCGGTTGAAGGTGCTGCCGATCCTGGGATTGAACGCGTTTCCGGTTTACCGCAGATAAACGGTGATTATGATCGAAACCGAATGGCCAATTATAAATTAACCGTTGATGAAGTGAACCAAAGTCTCCGAACTGCCTTTGCCGGTGAAAAGGCCGGTGTGGTTTTTGAAGATGAGCGAAAATTTGATTTGGTAGTCAGACTTGATAGCGTCCATAGAAGTTCTATCGAAGATGTTGGAAATTTGTTGATATCAATACCAGATGGAAATCAAATTCCCTTATCGCAAGTAGCGAACGTCTCTTTAAAAGAGGGACCGGCACAAATCACCCGCGAGGATGGGAAAAGAAGAATTGTTGTGGGTTTTAATGTGAAAGATAGGGATGTTGAAAGTGTGGTAGAAGAGATACAGAAAAAACTAGATGAAAGCGACTTGCTACCACAAGGGTATTATTATACCTATGGTGGTAATTTTCAAAATCTAAAAGAGGCGTCAAATCGGTTGATGATTGCAGTTCCCTTGGCTTTACTCTTGATTTTTTCTTTACTGTATTTTACTTTTCATTCTATTACGCAGGCGCTACTGATTTTTACCGCAATCCCTTTAAGTGCAATTGGTGGAGTGTTGGCATTGATGGTGCGCGGAATGCCCTTTAGTATATCCGCTGGGGTAGGTTTTATTGCGCTTTTCGGTGTAGCGGTGCTAAATGGAATCGTATTAATAGCAACTTTTAACCAGTTGAAAAAGGACGGGTTCACCAATATTCTTCACCGGGTATTAAAAGGAACTAAAATTCGATTACGCCCTGTATTGATGACTGCCTCGGTTGCTTCATTGGGGTTTTTACCAATAGCCTTAAGCCAAGGAGCTGGTGCAGAGGTACAGAGGCCATTGGCAACGGTGGTCATAGGTGGTCTTATCACGGCAACGCTATTAACCCTGATTGTCATTCCATGTCTTTACCTTATTTTTTCACGGGAAAAGAAAATCAAAATGAACCCAAAATTTCTGATCGCTTTAATAGTTTCCCTGTGTACTTTTACCTTACCTGCCCTTGCACAACAGGCACCAAAGCGCCTTAGTCTTCAGGCAGCAATCGATACAGCTTTGACCACTAATTTGCAGTTCATGATCAATGATGTGGAAACGCAAAAAGCTAGGTTTGATGTAAAGGCATCTTCGCAGCTGGCCCATACTGGCTTTTTTGTGGAGAATGATGATTATAGACCTGGTGATAATGGTGAGCTAAAAATTGGTATCTCCCAGGATATTCAGTGGCCAGGATTATATGGTGCAAGGAAGAAATATTATAACCAACAACTTAAATCCATCCAATTGGACAGGGAGGTATTAAAAGCCACCATTAAAAGAGATGTCCGTCAGGCATACTATGAATTGTGGTACCTCCAAGATAAAGAGAAATTACTTGTTCAGTTGGACAGTATTTTTACAGAGGCCTTCCAAGCGGCAAAATTGCGATATTCAACTGGGGAGGTTGCAGAATTGGAAATGATCGCAGCCGAAGTGAAAATGAATGAAATGCATGCTTTCAGAAAGCAGAACGATCAAGATATCATCTTAGTTCAACAGCAGCTTATGGTTTTCTTGAATAAGAACGAACGTTTTTTGGTGGTAGATCAACCCTTGGAAAAAATCCATCTGGCAGCTGATATCTCTATCGGCATTCATCCGACTATCGCCATTCAGCAACAAAATACCAAAATTGCCGAATCGGAAATTAAAATTCAAAGAAACACCAATATGCCAAATTTCTCTGTAAGGGCTTTTTCGCAGAAGCTATATGGGGTCGATGATCCCTTGTCTGGGTTTTCTGTCACCATGGGCATTCCCCTTTTTGGAGCGAAGGCAGCAACAAACCGAGTACGAGCGGCGGAAGCGCAAAAGGATGTTGAAAAGCAAAAACTCGATTATCAGCTCATTACATTAAAATCAAGGCAAGAACAAGCCTATGCAGAAATGCAAAAACAATTGGCGATAGTTCAGTTTTATGAGAATTCTGGACTAAGACAAGCAAAGGAGATCATTACATCCGCTAGTCTTAGTTATCGGAGTGGCGAAATAGGGTTTTCTGAATTCAGTGAATTCCTTACACACGCTGTTTCCTTGAGAGAAAGCTACTTGAAGGCGTTGAACGCTTATAATCAAGCTCAAATAAATTATCTTTATTTTATTAATCAATAACCAAAAATGAAATCAATTATTATAATAAATATATTTTTGATTCTTTCCCTTGCTTCTTGCCGGAACGAACAAGTCAACAATACGAAAGAAGAGAATCCGATTGAAGACCATGAAGAGATTCCGAATTCTGTTTTTCTAACCGATGAGCAAATAAAGGCAGTTGGTATTCAGCTGGGTGAGATTGAACAAAAATCATTATCCGACGGCTTAAAGGTTAACGGGGAATTAAGCGTTCCCAATCAGAACAAGGCAAAGGCAACGACCCTTTATCCCGGTATAATAAAGAAGATTTACATCCAGCCCGGGAGTGCTGTTAAAAAAGGACAACGGATCGCGTCGATCACGAATGCTGATTACGTAAAAATGCAGGAAGATTACCTCAATCTGACCACCGAAAGGTACTTGGCCGAAACGGAATATAGAAGACAAAAAGAACTCTACGAAGGAAAAGCAGGCGCTCTAAAGAACCTTCAACGTGCAGAAACTGAGTTTCGTGCATTAAGCACCCGAAAAGCATCCCTGAAACAGCAGTTGCAGATGATGGGAATAAATACTTCTGACATAAGCAATGGAAACCTGGTTACAAGTTTATATGTATTAGCTCCAATAACCGGCGTTTTAAGTAATTCTTTGGTACAGATAGGCAGTTATGTAGATACAAGTACCCCAATTGCCGAGATCATTGATAACAGCAAGATTCATGTTGATTTACATGTGTATGAAAAAGATCTTCCACGTTTTAAAGTTGGGCAAGAACTTGATTTTTACTTAACCAATAATCAGGAAAGGCGGTATTCTGCCAGAGTTTTCTCCACTGGATCTTCCTTTGAAGACAATAGTAAAACCATCATTGTACATGCCGAAGTTACAGGTGAAAAAGTTGGCTTGATTGATGGAATGAATGTAATAGCGAATGTAGGCTTTGATAAATCTAAGGTTGATGCAGTCCCAACTGAGGTGGTTGTGAACCAAGATGGAAAAGATTATATCTTCATCGTACAGGAAGAGCATGAGGATGAATCCAAGAATGATTTGGTTGAGGACGAACATCAGGGAATCACCTTTATACGGGTACCGGTTATCGCTACAAAATCCGAAGTGGGATACACTCAAATAACGCCTCTTCAAGAAATTCAGAAAAACACTAAGATCGCAAACAAAGGTGCGTTTTTCATTTTAGCGAAAATGATGGATGCAGGAGATAGCCACGGGCATTAGAATATAAGCAATGAAAGACACAGGACAAGTATTAGAAGACGTACATGAACATTCGATCGGAAAATCAGGATGGAAAGCCCATGTAAATCTGTTGACGGCAATGACCATCTTGGTAATTTTATTAGGTGGTCAATATGGATTTAATTATAAACTACCCCGTTTTGCTTATCCTCTTTAGTTTTTTCATATTTTGGCATCCATATCGATTTGGCTTGGGCAATCGTTCAATTGATTCAATCGTCTCAAATCTTCCAATAAAGAGTTCGAGTTCTGTACCAGTGGGTTCACCAAAGTCGCAATTTCTTGCGCATTTGATGCGTTTTTTATCCAAACAAGGCGATTTTAAATGGGTGACGAACTCTTTTTTTAATTTCACTATTAGAATTTAATAGATTGGCAATCAATATTGTGTAACTTTTTTGTAGGTTTGAATATAGTAGTTAATTTCAACGATAAAAACAGACTGGAACATGAGAATAATAGAACTTGTATCGCGGTATGTGATGGTGGGCGTTTTATCGATTTATGCAGACCCTTCGATGGGCCAGGCAACTGATTCTGTTCCGCAAGGCAAGCTTGAAAGCCTCGATCCTGCATTTGATGTCCTGGTTAATCCGCGGGCAAAAATTGAGGTGATCGCCAGTGGATTTAAATGGGTAGAGGGGCCGGTATGGGTAGAAAAAGACAAGATGCTGCTGGCTTCTGATGTGATGAAAAATATAATTTACAAATGGTCAGCGGTAAAAGGAAAGGAAGTGTACCTGCAGCCTTCTGGTTATACACAGTCGACATCTCGTGGTAAGGAATTAGGGTCTAATGGGCTCTCGCTTGATAATAAAGACCGGTTGGTGATTGCCCAGCATGGGGACAGGCGTATTGCGCTGATGGATGCATCCGTTAGCCACCCAAAGCCAAAGTATATCACGTTGGCAGGTACTTATGAAGGTAAAAAGTTCAATAGTCCAAATGATCTGGCGATTGCTGCCGATGGAACAATTTATTTTACTGATCCGCCTTACGGGTTGGAAAATGGAGTCAATGATCCTTTGAGAGAATTGTTCTACCACGGTGTGTATAAAGTAAAAGAGGGCAAGGTTACCTTGATGACCGATACCCTGAGCAGACCTAATGGTATTGCGCTGTTTCCCGATGGGAAGCGCGTGCTGGTCGCCAATTCTGATGGAAAAACGCCATATTTATACGTCTATGATATAAACAAAAATGGCGATTTCCAGAATGGAAGGATCTTTATCAACAGCCGGGAAACGTATGGTGCAGAAGGCGGAGCGTTTGACGGCTTGAAGATAGATCAGAAGGGCAATGTGTTTGCTGCTGGCTCGGGTGGAATTTGTGTATTCAATAGCGATGGCAAACCCTTGGGGCGGATTAAAATTACCGGAAGAACGTCGAATTGTGCATTTGGTAATAATTATAAAACTTTGTTTATTACAGCTGATAATTACCTGTTGAAAATAGAACTTTAAAACACGATATGTCTGCATTATCACAAATACTGGAACATAAAATTATAGCCATCATCAGAGGGGCTAACCCCTCTGATGTGATCCATATCGCTGAAGCCTTGTATGCCGGGGGCATCCGACTGCTGGAGGTGACCATGAACTCTGCTGAGCCTTTGCATGTGATCCGTCAGGTGGCAGCTCATTTTGGCGACAAGATGACCATTGGTGCGGGTACTGTGCTCGATCCGGAGATCCTAAAAGAGGCAGTAGACGCAGGTGCTCAGTTTATCTTATCGCCGGTTATGGATATCGAAGTGATCCGAGCGGCGCGTAATCTCGGTGTGGTGAGTATCCCCGGTGCCTATACTGCGACTGAGATTTTCACAGCTTTCAGGAGTGGTGCGGATATCATTAAGGTGTTTCCTGCAGGCTCACCGGCATACCTGAAAGACCTTCGGGGGCCCTTGCCGCAAATACCCTTAATGCCTACAGGAGGCGTCACCCTAGAGAATATTGCCGATTTCCACAAAGCAGGTGCTGTAGGCTTTGGCATTGGCAGCGCTCTTGTGGAAACCAAGAAAAAAATTACCGAACAGTACCTTACCGAGCTTAAGACCAAAGCCGCGGCATTTGTAGCGGCCGTTCACCATACTATTTAAACGATACGAACATGAAGATTAGAAGTTACGAATTGTTTCAGGTACCACCGCGCTGGCTATTTTTGAAGATAGAGACTGATGAAGGAATAGTAGGCTGGGGCGAGCCAGTGATAGAAGGCAAGGCTGCTACCGTAAAAGCCGCGGTAGATGAGCTGATGGAATATCTGATCGGCAAAGATCCGATGCATATAGAAGATCACTGGAATGTAATGTACCGGGCTGGATTTTACCGGGGCGGGGCAATTCTGATGAGTGCGATAGCGGGTATTGACCAGGCACTATGGGACATTAAAGGCAAGTTTTACAATGCGCCTATATACCAGCTGATGGGTGGAAAAGCCCGCGATACCATGAAGGTATATAGCTGGATAGGAGGTGACCGACCTGCAGAAGTGGGACTGGAAGCTAAGAAGATGGTCGACCTGGGCTTTTTGGCCGTGAAAATGAATGCTACGGAAGAATTGCAATATGTAGACAGTTACGCCAAGATTGACCAGGCCATAGCCCGAATCGCTGCAGTACGTGAGGCCGGAGGTCCGGATTTTGGCATTGGTATAGATTTTCATGGCAGGGTGCATAAGCCGATGGCCAAGATACTAGCTAAGGAACTGGAGCCCTTCCGTCCGATGTTTATCGAGGAACCGGTGCTGCCGGAAAACAACGAAGACCTTCGTGAAATTGCTAATCATGTGGCGATCCCGATAGCCACTGGCGAACGTATGTTTTCAAAATGGGAATTTAAAACTCTCCTGAAACAAGGCTATGCTGATATCATCCAGCCTGACGTGTCACATGCGGGGGGAATTACGGAATGTAAAAAAATCCTATCCATGGCCGAAGCATTTGATGTCGCTGCTGCGCCGCACTGTCCGCTGGGTCCTATTGCCCTGGCTGCCTGCCTGCAGGTAGACGCGACTTGTCACAATGCCTTTATCCAGGAACAAAGCCTGGGTATACATTACAATCAGGGTAGTGATCTGCTTGATTATTTAATAGATAAGACTGTGTTTGAGTACAAAGCCGGATATGTCAATATTCCTGACAAACCGGGTTTAGGTATAGAAATCAATGAGGAACATGTACGCAAAATGGTGGCTATAGGTCACAACTGGCGCAATCCACTGTGGCGACATACTGATGGCAGCGTGGCAGAATGGTAAATCATATGAATAACACAAAACCAACAAAAATCAGGTACCAGATCCTGTTCCTGATTTTTGTAAACGTGGTAATCAATTATATGGACCGGAGTAATCTGGCCGTGGCGGCGTCAGAGATTAGCAAGGAATTTGAATTTACTTCTGTACAAATGGGGCTCATTTTTTCAGCTTTCAGTTGGACATACCTACTATTTCAGATTCCTAGTGGGATTATGGTCAAGCGATATAGTCCGCGGATACTGTATGCATTCAGTCTGATCACCTGGTCGCTGGCTACCGTCTTTCAGGGTTTTGCCAAAGGATTCGTTACGTTATTTGGTTTGCGTATGGCCACCGGTGTTTTTGAAGCACCTGCTTTTCCCATCAACAACAGAGTGGTGAGCAACTGGTTTCCGGACAATGAGCGGGCTTCGGCTATTGCTATTTATACCTCCGGTCAGTTTCTGGGCCTAGCTTTCCTGATGCCTGTACTTTCCAAAGTACAGTTTTATGTGGGCTGGAAAGGGCTTTTTGTGGTGACGGGGCTGGTGGGCATCATTTCAGGAATCGTGTGGTACCTGTTTTACCGAGATCCTATGAAGCATAAGCAGGTAAATGAAGCAGAGCTGGAGCTGATAGAAAAGGGTGGAGGTATGTTGGATAAACAAGTAGCGGAGGAGAGCAGTGCCAAAAAGAAATTTAAATGGTCGGACCTGAAAGAAGTATTATCGCACCGGAAGTTATGGGGAATTTATATAGGGCAGTTTGCCGTCAATTCTACCCTATGGTTTTTCCTAACCTGGTTTCCTAAGTACCTAGTCGACTACCGGAGTATGGACTTTATCAAATCTGGATATTTAGCTTCTGTACCTTACCTAGCGGCTTTTGCAGGCGTTTTGTGTTCGGGTTTCCTGTCCGATTATCAGATTAAAAAAGGAGTGTCAGTAGCGAAGGCTCGCAAGCATCCGATCATCATCGGCCTGTTGGTTTCGGTGCTGATATTGGGTGCCAATTATGTAGATAGTCCCGCATTGATTATCTTATTTATGTCGCTCTCCTTCTTTGGGGTAGGTTTTGCATCCATCACCTGGATATTTGTATCTACACTAGCACCAAAGCACCTGATCGATATTACTGGCGGGGTGTTTAATTTTATTGGGCAGCTGTCGGGCATTATTGTTCCAATTGTGATCGGCTTTTTGGCCAGTGGCGGTAATTTTGCCCCTGCCCTGGTATTCGTTGCTGTAATGGGTTTGGTTGGCGCCTGCTCTTATCTTTTCCTGGTGGGCAATGTAGAACGTATTAAATGATGGAGCATTTTTTAAGCTGCGACTGGGGTACCAGTTCATTCCGCTTGAGGCTGATAGAAGCCAATAGTCTTAAAGTCATCGCAGCGATCAGGAGCAAGGAAGGGATTGCTGATACCTACCGGTCCTGGTGGGGTCAAAAAGCTGTAGTAGAACGGGAGGCATTTTATATGAGGATCATCAAGGATCAAATAAATGCGCTGAACCAGCAGGATGATGTGCAACGATCAGGCATCAGCCTTTCGGGGATACCTGTAGTGCTCTCCGGCATGGCCTCGTCCACTATCGGACTGGTAGACATCCCCTATAAAGTATTACCTTTCGCTTTAGATGGTTCTGATTTAACCATCAGGAAGCTAGGGGGTCAGTTCGACAACTCGGTGATTATTATTTCAGGTGCCTGCACTGAAAATGATGTGATGCGGGGCGAGGAGACCAAGGTATTGGGCTGTAAGCATTACTTAACCTGTATTGACCAAAATCTGCAGCTCTTGATGCCAGGTACACATCCTAAGCACATCGTGATAAAAGACCAGCAGATTAGAGGCTTTAAAACCTATATGACAGGAGAGTTTTTTGACTTACTGGCCGGGCAAAGCGTGCTTTCCGGATCGGTGCAGGCAGGCGGTGATTTGAAAGACCCGATTTGCGGACAGCATTTCAAGGAAGGTTTGGAAGCAGCGCAGCAGGGCAATATTTTGCATAGTAGTTTCCTGGTGCGCAGCCGACAGGTCCTTCATCAGGTGCCTGCACCATACAATTACTACTATCTGAGTGGTCTGCTGATAGGCACTGAACTAAAGGAAGTCAATAAGATGTTTCCGGTGTATTTGGTTAGCGCGGGTTTGCATACGGCCTTATATGAAAATGCCTGTGCGGTACTTGGAATTAGCATAGCGCAGATCATTGATGCGGATGAAGCATTGATCAGAGGTCAGCAGGTTGTTTTACGAAAAGTTGTGCTGTTGATATGACCGTTATTAATAACTATATTGGACTTGTAGAATGTCGATATCACCTTTATAAGAAGAACCATGTATTATTCACTATACTTACCACAACGAGGAAAGCCTGATCTTCTTGGAAAAACAATCTTGGCAGCTGACATTGGCGGTACCAAGACCAGTTTGGGTTTATTCGAAGTGAGTAGGGATACGCTTTCACTTTTGCATGAGGCCACCATTCCGTCGAAGGGAGATGCTACCTTTGAAGGAATCGTTACGAAATTCCTTGACAGCAATCTGGGTGCTCCTTCCATACTATCCATCGGTGTTGCAGGACCTGTTTCGGATAACCAAGTGAACTTGACCAACTTAGATTGGGAGCTCGATGGTAGTCAGCTGCAACGTAATCTTGGCATCGGCCGTGTTGTACTTATCAATGACCTGGAGGCTACCGCCTATGGGCTGGCTGGCTTGGTTCAAGATGATGTAGCCACCATATTTGACCCCGGAGACACTCCCTTAGGCAACATGACCATCCTGGCTCCAGGCACGGGACTGGGCGAAGCAGGCATTTTTTGGGATGGTGATGCTTACAGGCCATTTGCCACCGAAGGGGGACACAGTGATTTCGCACCACAAACGTCGCTTGATCTGGAACTGTATACTCATCTGAAGGATGAAATCGAGAACCTGAGTTGGGAACACGTGGTCTCAGGCCCCGGTATTTACCGGATTTATCGTTTTCTTCGCGATGTAAAGGAACGTAAAGAACCTGCTTGGCTAACCGAAAATTTCAAGAATGATAGCGATCCAGCAGCCGTGGTCAGCCATGCGGCCATGCGTGAGTTAGACGCTACCTGTATCAAGGCCATGGAGTTGTTTGTGAGCTACATGGCGCGAGAAGGTACAAGCTTAGTGCTTAAACATAAGGCCACGGGTGGTCTCTTACTTGGTGGCGGAATACCGCCCCGGATTTACCCCTTGTTGCGTAAAGCGCTGTTCCGTCAGCAGTTTGTCCGAAATTCTCAGATGAGGGAACTGCTGGAAAAGGTCCCCATAAAGGTGATACTGAATAGCAAGGCCGCGCTTATAGGAGCTGCATATTATGGCGCCTACGGGCATTATTAGCACAAGTGAACACGTAATTGTGAATTTAAACAAAAAATATTTATGACAACTCAGTTAAACGATTTGATAAAAAAAGCTTATTCTGCTTTCAATGAAAGAGATATTGACAAAGCACTTTCAACAATGCAACCAAATGTGCAATGGTCAAAAGCTTGGGAAGGTGGCTACATAAGCGGACATGATGAAATAAAAGAATATTGGACAAGACAATGGAAAGAGATAAATCCAAATGTTGAACCAATTGGATTTACTGAAAGGCAAAATGGAAGTTTAGAAGTTGAAGTTCATCAAAAAGTAAAAGACTTGCAGGGCAATTCTATGTTTGATGGAACAGTGAAGCATGTTTACACTTTTGAGGATGGCTTAATAAAAACTATGGATATTGAACTGGTATAGAAACCTGGAATATTCAATAGTGATATCTGCATTGCAAAATGATAACCGAACCATTTTCGACCTTATAGACTAAGCGGTGTTCCTGGTTTATTCGTCTTGACCAAAATCCCGACAAATTTTCCCTTAATGCTTCCGGTTTTCCCGTTCCGTGAAATGGAGTGCTGGATATTTCTTTAATTAGCCCATTGATTTTCCTCAACATTGCTTTATCAACCTGTTGCCAATGCAGGTAGTCTTCCCAGGCATCGTTCATGAAAATGATCATCATTTTTCAATCAATTCTTTGGCTTCTCCTTTACCTTGTTGGTATTGCTCAATAGATCGCTGGAGTCGCTCCGCATTCTTAGGGGATCTCAATAAATAGAAGGTTTCCATAATACTTTCATAGTCAGATTCAGAGAGCACCACGATATTTTCTCCTTTGGTACGTGTGACAAATAACGGACTATTACTCTTAAACACTTCGTCTAAGTATGTTTTTAATTTTTGCCGGAAATCTGAATATGTTGTTATCATATCACAAATATAATAATTTTATT
>Ga0160445_100660_pt1 | contig 14272 bp, 10 predicted proteins | sample HID1972M_E1MG_FD_108215 | JGI IMG/M metagenome (GOLD analysis project Ga0160445, IMG submission 108215) | Enriched pill bug-associated microbial communities from UW Madison campus, WI, USA - HID1972M_E1 MG | ecosystem: Host-associated > Arthropoda: Insects > Digestive system > Unclassified ... | reverse complement strand
TAAATGATTTAGATTACGCAATACAAAATATCCGAACTACTGAAGATGGAACACGGTCAATGATAACAAAGTATATCGCTTATGCATTTAAATCAAGAGTGTGCTTGTTTGAAGGAACATTTCGTAAATATCATACTGATTATGGTTTAGAGGCTTCTGCGTCAGAATGGTTAACAGAAGCCGCTAATGCTGCACAATCAGTTATGGATGAGACCAATTTTGATTTATATATTGGAGGAGCTGAGTCAAAACCCTATCGTGAATTATTTATAAGTAAAACGCCGATCTCTTCTGAAGTTATGCTGGCTAATATTTTCAGCGATGCTTTATCTATTCATCATGATGCTAATTGGTATTATACAAGTTCTACTTACGGAGATAGGATTAGTTTCACGAGAAGTTTTATTAATACTTACTTAAATATTGATGGTTCGCCTTTTACTAATAATGTAAATTATAAGACATTGGTATTTAACGAAGAGGTCAAAAACCGAGATAAGAGGTTAAGTCAGACAATACGAACAAAAGGATACAATAGGATCAATGGAGGAAATATAGTGGCCTCCCCACCTTTATTCTCATATACGTACACGGGTTATCAGCCTGTTAAATGGGTCTTAGATGATATGTTTTATGATACAGGAAGTAATAATGATAATATTATTCCATTATTCAGATATGCGGAGATTCTTTTAAATTTTGCTGAAGCAAGAACGGAGTTAGGTGATTTAACTGATTCCGATTGGGACAATACTATCGGAGCTTTACGAAGAAGAGCCGGTATAACAGGAAATACTTCTGTAATTCCCACTACAATTGATAATTATTTAAAGACAGAATATTTCCCAAAACTTAATGATCCTGCTTTATTGGAAATTAGAAGAGAAAGAGGTATTGAATTAGTATTGGAAGGATTTAGATTTTATGATTTAGTACGCTGGGGCAGAGGTGACTTAATTGAAAAAACTTGGAATGGTATGTATATCCCGGCATTAAACACCCCAATGGATTTAAATGATGACGGAGTAATGGATGTTGTTTTTTATAAAACTATGCCAGGTAATCAGCTTCCAGGTGTGACTTATATTAATGTATCGGAGAATGCAAGTGGCAGACCTAATCCTATGGTTCTTTCTGAAGGAGATAAAGGCGAAATTAATTGGTTAATAACAATTCCAAGGAAATGGGAAGACAAATTTTACCTATATCCTATTCCAGAGAATGATCGTTTAATGAATCCTTCCCTGGGTCAAAATGCGGGGTGGGAATAATGTAGATTTTAAAATTTAATTAATTATTATGAAGGTGAGATTAGCGTACGTGTTAATGTTTTTGATCTTTTTTGTTGGTTCTTCTTGCTCAAAAGGTAGTGGAGACAAAGTTGAGCCGCCAGTTACAAAAAAGGAAAGTTTAAAAGTAATGACTTATAATATTCATATAGGCAATCCTCCCTCTGAGCCAGATGGTGTAGTTGATTTGGAAGCTACTGCAAATGCAATTAAAAGTGCTAATCCAGATTTAGTGGCTTTGCAAGAAGTAGATAAATTCACCTCAAGATCGGGGCTAGATTTAGATCAAGCAAAAAAACTTGGCGAATTAACGGGTATGAACTATTATTTTGCGAAAGCAATTGATCGTTCCAATGGAGATTATGGAGTAGCAATTTTATCAAAATTTCCAATTAAAACCAGCTCTCGGTATTCATTGCCAGTAAATCAAGGCACAGGCGCAGAATTGAGGGTGGTGGGTATCATTCAAGTTGAATTGCCAAACACACAAAAAATCATTTTTGTATCTACTCACTTTGATCATGTAGCAGAAAGTAACCGTGAACTTCATGCAAAAGAGTTGCTAAACGCCATCAAGCCATACAGCCAATACCCTGTAATAATTGGAGGTGATTTTAATATGCCACCAACAAGCGACACCTGGAATATTTTAAAAACAGAGTTGACCATGGGGTGTACAACTTGTCCAAGTACATTTTCGGCAACAAAGCCCACAACCACTATTGATTATCTTTTATTGAATAAGCAAGCTAGTTCATATTTCACATTTAAGAATTATTACACTGTCCTTGAACGCTATGCATCTGATCATTTGCCTCTTGTGGCTGAGTTAGAATATGAGAATTAAAATCGTAATAATAGAGAATACAATGAATAAAAAGAATTATACCGAATTATATAAAGCAAACCTTCTTAATAAAGTAGTACCATTTTGGCTGAATTATTCAGCGGACACAGAGAATGGAGGTTATTTTAGCTGTTTGAATAGGAATGGAGAAGTCTACGATACAGATAAGTTTATGTGGTTGCAATGTAGACAAGTATGGACGTTTTCTATGCTTTATTTACAAGTTGAGCAGCATTCAAGATGGCTGGACTTTGCTAAACAAGGCGCAGATTTTCTGGTTAAACATGGTCGTGATGAAAACAATGATTGGTATTTCTCGCTAACAAAGGAAGGGAAGCCATTAACACAGGCATATAATATTTTTTCAGATTGCTTTGCGGCTATGGCCTTTGCGCAATTAAGCAAAGCCACTAGAAATGAAGAGTATTCAAAAATTGCGGTAGAAACATTTAACCATATATTAGATCGGCAAAAGAACCCCAAAGGGAAGTTTTCTAAAGCTTATTCCGGAACAAGAGATTTACAGGGATTCGCGTTGCCAATGATTCTTTGCAATTTAGTATTGGAAATAGAACACCTATTGGATACTGCCTTAGTCAAAGAAACGCTTACTAATGGTGTGGAAACTATAATGAATAGGTTTTATAAACCTGAATTAGGTGTCATTCTAGAAAATATTGATGCGGATGGGAATTTCTTTGATTCCTTTGAAGGCAGATTAGTAAACCCTGGTCATGGTTTAGAGGCAATGTGGTTTGTAATGGATATTGCTGAGCGTACGAATGATAAAGATCTAATCAAAAGATGTGTTGATATAACATTATCTACTTTGGAATTTGGTTGGGACAAAGAAAACGGCGGTATTTTTTACTTTCTGGATATAATGGGAAAACCTCCACTTCAATTAGAATGGGATCAGAAACTGTGGTGGGTGCATATTGAAGCAATGATTGCTGCGTTGAAGGGTTATCTGCATACAGGTGACGAAAGATGCTGGGTGTGGTTTGAGAAGCTACATGCATATACCTGGAGCCATTTTGTTGATGAAGAGTATGGAGAGTGGTATGGTTACCTAAACCGAAAGGGGGAAGTATTATTACCATCAAAAGGTGGAAAATGGAAAGGATGTTTTCATGTCCCCAGGGGCTTATTTCAATTATGGAAAACAATGGAAAAAATAGAAAATAAAAAATTAATTAGTTTAGCACATAGATAATGGCTCTTTTATCCACCGAAAATAATATTGAAGTAACAGCAGCTACAAATAAGATTAATTTTTTGCCTGCATTGGTATCGTTGGCTGTACTGTATTTTATGATGGGGTTTATTACGGTATTGAACGATACCTTAGTACCATTTTTTAAAGAAGGTTTTACTCTAACATATTCACAATCATCACTTGTTCAGTTTTACTTTTTTTTAACCTATGGCCTGATGTCTATTCCTTCAGGAAAGCTTGTTGAAAAAATAGGATATAAAAATGGCATGGTGGCTGGATTCTTAATTGCTGCGGTAGGTGCTTTTCTATTTTTTCCGGCATCGCACTTTCACCAATATAGTCTGTTTTTAGCTGCATTGTTTATCGTGGTCATTGGGATCGTCCTTTTGCAAGTGGCAGCAAATCCCTACATAACCGTTTTAGGATCGCCTGAAACTGCTGCATCGCGATTGACACTGATACAAGGCATTGGTTCCATGGGGACGACAATAGCCCCTATTTTCGGGGCACATTTTATTTTATCGCGATTGCATGAATCAAATGCATCGAGTGAAGCTTTGGTAAAGCCTTATCTTTTAATTGGCCTTGGGCTTTTAATTATTGGTATCGTGGTATGGCGATTAGCGCTGCCAAGTATTAAATCCTCACCAGTTAGTCAAACGAATGAAAACAGAATCAGTCCGAATAGTGAAATAAGGAAACAAAGCTCCATTTTCAATTTTCGGAATTTAAACTTTGGAATTATTGCTTTATTTATGTATGTCGGAGCTGAAGTGTCAATCGGTACTTTTTTGACTAATTATATTGCTGATACGCTTATGATTCCAGAGCATTCCGCTAACTTATATCTATCTTTTTATTGGGGTGGGATGTTAGCCGGTCGGTTTATTGGAGCCTATTTTTTAAAATTTCTTCAACCGCAAAAGGTATTGACTATCGTAGCATCCTTAGCAGCTTTATTGGTATTGACATCGATCTTTACTTCGGGGGCTGTAGCAGTGTGGGCAATGGTATCGGTAGGCCTATGTAATTCAATTATGTTTGCAGTTATATTTTCATTATCGGTTAAGGGATTAGGTGCCTGGACAACAAGGGCTTCAGGATTATTGTCGACAGCAATTGTTGGTGGAGCAGTTATGTCTTTTGCGCAAGGTATTTTAAAAGATCACTTTACATGGGAGATAGCTTTTATAATACCAGTAATTTGTTATTTATATATTATATTCTATGGCATAAATGGATATAAGACCAAAAGTTACACTTCAACTTAAATAAGCATTCTTTTATAGCCAATATTGTTACCAACCTTTAATTGCTCCACCTTTAAATTGTTCTTCAGCAGCTGCCTCTACTTCTGGTGACTGAAACGATTTAATGAACTTTTTAACTTTTTCAGCATCTTTATTATCTTCTCTTGCTACAATGATATTTACATAGGGAGAGTCTTTGTCTTCAACAAATAGACCGTCGCGATAAGCAGAAAGTCCTACCTGTGATGCAAAGGTATTGTTGATAATTGCGATCGTTACATTTTGGTCATCCATAGCGCGCGGCAACTGAGGAGCTTCCAGTTCAATAATTTTCAGTTTTTTAGGATTGTCTGTAATATCATTGACGGTAGGTAATAAACCTACATCGGCTTTGAGTTTGATTAATCCGGTTTTTTGCAAAAGAAGCAACGAGCGGCCACCATTGGTGAGGTCATTGGGAATGATAATGGTACTACCATCTTTTAATTCATCTAAGTTTTTTATTTTTTTGGAATAGCCGGCAAGTGGATAAACAAAGGTATTGCCTACAATTGCAAATTTATATCCACGTTGTTTGGATTGTACATCCAGATAGGGTTTATTCTGGAATGCATTCACATCGATATCTCCTTGTAAAAGTGCTTCGTTAGGCATTACGTAGTCATTGAACTGAACCAATTCCACTTCCAATCCGTATTGGTCTTTTGCCACTTGTTGTGCTGCTTGAGCAACTGCATATTCAGGACCTGACTGTACGCCTACTTTGATTACATTGGGGTCGTTGTTTTTATTCCGATTTCCGCAAGATGTAATACTGAATATAGAAATCAGGGTTAGTATGGTAAAAAATAAGATTCTAGTTTTCATGTTGTCAGATTGTTCTTTCTCTTAATAAGAAATTGTAAATATGTTATTCGTTTTTTTCTAAATGTTATTTGGGTTCCTAGAGTCTAATACGGTAACCGTATACTATTATTTACTTACTATTTTCGATGATCTACACGTTTGGATAGATAATCACCAGTGAATTGAATGATGAATACAAGTACCACCAACGATATCAAAACGGTATTCATAACCAGCACATCGTAGCCTACATAGCCATATTGATAGCCAATTTGTCCTAAGCCACCAGCACCCACAGCACCTCCCATGGCGGAATATCCAACCAAGGTAATTAAGGTAATGGAAGCTGTATTTATTAAGGATGGTAAAGCCTCTGGTAGTAAAACTTTATAGACGATCTGGAAAGGAGTAGCACCCATTGCTCTGGCTGCTTCGATTAGCCCGTTAGGAACTTCAATCAAGCTGTTTTCAACCATTCTGGCAATAAAAGGAGCTGCGCCAATACTTAAAGGAACCAAGGCTGCTTCCACACCAATTGAAGTGCCAACAAGCATGCGGGTAAAGGGTATCATCCAGACAATGAGAATGATAAAGGGAATTGACCGAAAGATATTAACGATTACAGAAACGAAATTATTTACAGATGTGTTTTCTAAAATCTGGCCCTTTCTGGTTAAAAATAACCATACACCGGTGGGTAAACCAATTAGAAATCCGAAAAATCCTGAAACAAAGGTCATTACAATGGTTTCCCAAGCTCCTTTAAATAGAAGTAAAATCATTGGATCAGACATAACCTAATACCTCCACTTTTATATGTTTCTTTTTATAATATTCAATTGCTCTTTCGTTGTTGTTTTGACTGCCAAAGACTTCAACTAACATTGCACCGAATTTCACACCACCAGCGTACTCAATTTGAGCATAAATGATGTTGTTATCCAGTTGAAATAAACGGCTGACTTCTGAAAGTACAGGGTCGTCTACAGATTGACCTGTAAACTCCAATTTTAACAAAGGGTTTTTGTTGGCCTCCGGAAATGCAGTTAAGCGCTCCTGAAATTCAACGGGGATATTTATTTTTAGAGACGACGAGATGAATTGCCTGGTAAGCTCTGTTTTTGGATGAGCAAAAATATCACTGACACTTCCTTGTTCTATTAATTTCCCTTCACTGATTACTGCTACCTCATCACAAATGTTTTTGACTACATCCATTTCATGGGTTATAAGTAAAATAGTGATCCTCAATCTTTTGTTGATATCTTTTAATAAGTTAAGGATTGATATTGTAGTTGCCGGGTCGAGCGCGCTTGTCGCCTCATCACACAGTAGCACTTTCGGATTTGTAGCGAGCGTACGTGCAATTGCAACGCGCTGTTTTTGTCCGCCCGATAAATTGGCTGGATAGTCATTGTGCTTTTCTTCTAAGCCTACCAGGGTTAACAGCTCCATTACCCTTTTTTTAATTACATCTTTTGGAATGCGGTCTAATTCAAGAGAGAAAGCTACATTCTCAAATACAGTTCGGGAAGAAAGGAGGTTGAAATGCTGAAAGATCATCCCGATATGCCTTCTTTCCTTAGCCAACTGGCGGGATGATAAAGCAGTTAGATTCTTCCCATCTACAATTACTTCTCCGGAGCTTGGCCTTTCTAATAAATTGACACAGCGAATCAGTGTACTCTTTCCTGCACCCGACGCACCAATAACTCCAAATATCTTTCCTGTCGGAACATGCAAAGACAATCCTGATAAAGCGGGAATGTCTCTATTCTTTTGATGGAAGATCTTTGATATGTTTTTTAATTCAATCATTTTCTGGGGCAAAAGTAAGGAATTATCATTATAGTCTAGTCTGTATATAGACTATAATGAGAGTAGCGATTGGGCAAATTTAAGCTGTTTTGGAAAATAATCCTTAAATTGCTGCGAAACATAAAAGAAAAAGTATGTCATTTTTTAAGGATAACAATTCATCAGAAGATTATATAGCATTAGAAGAGAAATACGGAGCTCATAATTACCATCCATTACCAGTTGTATTGAACAAGGGTGAAGGGGTATACGTTTGGGATGTCGAGGGCAAAAGATACTTTGATTTTCTTTCTGCTTATTCTGCTGTCAATCAGGGGCACGGACATCCAAAGATTATTGATGCTCTGGTAAAACAGGCTCAAACACTAACCCTGACTTCCAGGGCATTTTATAATGATCAATTGGGTCCTTATGAAAAATATGTGACCGGCCTTTTTGGTTATGATAAGGTTTTACCTATGAATACGGGAGCCGAAGCAGTAGAAACAGCGCTTAAGATTTGTAGAAAATGGGCCTATGAGAAAAAGGGGATTGAGGAAAATGAAGCGCAGATAATTGTTTGTGAGAATAATTTTCATGGAAGAACAACGACCATTATTTCTTTTTCGAACGACGAAAATGCAAAGAAAAATTTTGGACCCTATACTGCGGGATTTATTCAAATTCCGTATGACGATATCGCGGCATTGGAAGCGGTTTTATCCTCCCAAAAGAACATAGCTGGTTTTTTGGTTGAACCTATTCAGGGAGAAGCAGGTGTATATGTTCCTCAGGAAGGATATTTGGCGAAAGCAAAAGAACTTTGCAGTAAGTACAATGCATTGTTTATTGCTGATGAGGTGCAAACCGGAATTGCAAGAACCGGTAAGCTATTGGCTGTAGATCACGAAAACGTTCATCCGGATATATTAATTCTGGGAAAGGCCTTATCCGGTGGTGTTTATCCGGTTTCAGCAGTTTTGGCAGATAATGAGATCATGAATGTGATCAAAGCCGGTCAGCATGGTTCTACATTTGGGGGAAACCCAATGGCTGCTGCTGTTGCAGTTGCAGCTCTTCAGGTGGTCGAAGATGAGAAGCTGGCAGATAATTCCGAGAAGCTGGGAATTATGTTTCGTGAAAAACTAAATAAATATATTGTAGAAAGTACGGTTGCAACGTTGGTCAGGGGTAAAGGGTTGCTTAATGCAATTGTGATAAACGATACCGAGGAAAGCGAAACAGCCTTTAACATTTGTTTAGCTTTAAAAGAAAACGGGTTGCTGGCAAAGCCTACACATGGGAATATAATCCGATTTGCTCCACCACTTGTTATAACGGAAGATCAACTATTGGAATGCGTTTCTATTATTATAGAAACGCTAAAAACCTTTGAAGCTTAAAAAAGGATCTCTTACTATCTTGAATTGCTTAAGATAGTAAGAGACATTTCTTTCGCCTGCATCATTCTTCTAAGGTTATTAATAGCATAGCGCATTCTTCCCAAGGCAGTATTGATGCTGACGCCGGTAATTTCAGCAATATCCCGAAAGCTCATTTCTCCATAATGCCGCATGATCAGTACTTCTTTTTGACTATCCGGAAGTTTGTGGATCATTGTTCGAAGGTCTTGATGCGTCTGTTCTCGAAGCATTTGATCTTCAATGCTTTCGTCGTAAAAGTGCAAAACATCAAATATATCAAATCCGTCGTTATTGGTTATGATGGGTGTTCGCCTTTCTCTTCTGAAATGATCGATTACAAGATTATGTGCAATACGCATCACCCAAGGAAGAAATTTACCTTCCTCATTGTATTTCCCGGCCCGTAAATTTTTGATGACTTTAATAAAGGTATCCTGAAATAAATCTTCTGCCAGATAGGTGTCCTTTACTAATAAAAATATGGATGTATATATTTTTGCTTTATGTCTTTGTATCAATCCCTCTAGTCCCGATTCGTCCCCTGAAATATAAAGATGAATAAGCTCTTGATCAGTCTGTGATTGTAGTTTCATACTACTCTACTTTGTTCTTTTGTTTAAATAAAAAAGTAATATAAGTAGTAGTTTAGTTCATAGTATCTGTTGTATATCTAGTGTTAGAATTCCTTTAAGAAATTATTAACACCTCAAAAAAAGACATTTTTTTTATAAAAACAAAGAATAATCTATAAAATAATGCGTTCTGCCACATATTCATTAATTTTGTAATAATCGGTGTTCACTCACATTGTGAAGACCGTAATTAAAATACTATGACAGGAAATACTCCAGAGAATCCCAAAACACATATACTAATTAAAGGAGCGCGTGTACACAATCTTAAAAATATCGACGTTTCTTTACCTAAAAATAGACTTGTTGTTATTACAGGAATGTCAGGATCTGGGAAATCTTCCTTAGCTTTTGATACGCTCTATGCTGAAGGAAGAAGAAGATATATAGAAAGTCTTTCATCTTATGCCCGGCAGTTTATGGGAAGGATGAACAAGCCTGAGGTTGATTATATTAAAGGCATCGCCCCGGCTATTGCCATTGAACAGAAAGTAATCACCAGTAATCCTCGCTCAACAGTAGGGACTTCTACTGAAATCTATGATTATTTAAAGCTGCTTTACTCCCGGATAGGAAGAACGATTTCTCCTGTTTCCGGTAAGGAGGTAACGAAAGATACGGTGACTTCTGTAGTTAACTTTATGATTTCATTGCCGGAGGATACGGTTATAACCTTATTTAGCCCTTTACATCCGCATAATGAACGGACTTTAAAAGAAGAGCTATCCATTTTGCTGCAAAAAGGATTTGTCAGAGTGAAATGGAAGGGCACTCTGGAAAAAATTGAAACACTTCTTGAAGACAAGAAAGTTCCTAATAAGACCCTTAAATTGGGCGATTTGTTTATTGTAATTGACCGTATCCGGGTTGACGGTGAAGAAGAAACCATGAGCCGAATGGGTGATTCTGTACAAACTGCTTTCTTTGAAGGCAAGGGAAGATGCCATATTGAAGCCAATGGAGAAGAGTATTTTTTCAGTGACCTCTTTGAACTTGATGGAATGAGCTTTGAAGAACCAAGTCCTAATTTTTTCAGTTTCAATAACCCTTATGGTGCTTGCCCACGCTGTGAAGGGTATGGTAAAGTGATTGGAATTGATCCGGATTTGGTAATTCCGGATAAAAGTAAATCTGTTTACGATGGAGCCATCGCTCCTTGGCGTGGCTTGAAAATGGGTGAGTGGTTAAAAAAGCTAGTAGACAATGCACTGAAATTTGATTTCCCCATTCATCGTTCTTATTCTGATCTGACTGAAGAGCAAAAGGAATTGTTATGGACCGGTAATAAATACTTTGGCGGGCTAAACGCTTTTTTCAAAGATTTAGAAGAACATACATATAAAATTCAATATCGTGTCATGCTTTCGCGCTATCGTGGAAAAACAGATTGCCCGGAATGTAAGGGTTCACGTTTAAGAAGAGATGCCTCGTATGTTAAAATAAACGGGAAATCTATTATTGATATTGTATTGCTTCCGGTTGAAAAAGCATTAGCCTTTTTTCAGAATCTGACATTAACAGAAACAGAAGCGAAGATTGCAAAGCGTCTTTTATTGGAAATTAATAATAGGTTGCTTTTTTTATGTGAGGTTGGATTGCCCTATTTAACTTTAAACCGCTTATCTAATTCGCTGTCAGGCGGTGAGTCTCAGCGCATTAATCTTTCTACTTCTTTAGGCAGCTCTTTGGTAGGATCTATCTATGTTCTTGATGAGCCAAGCATTGGTTTGCATCCACGAGATACCAATCGGTTAATCTCAGTCCTCAAATCGCTGCGGGATGTTGGGAACTCGGTAGTTGTAGTGGAGCATGAGCAGGAAATGATGCAAGCTGCTGATTATATAATCGATATAGGGCCGGAAGCAGGTTCGCATGGAGGAGAATTGGTATATGCTGGAGATTACGATGGGATATTGAAAAGTGAGGAAAGCTATACAGGTCGCTATCTTAGTGGCAGGGAAACCATTGCGGTGCCTAAACATCGACGTGAATGGAATTCGTCAATTCGGATTAAAGGTGCCCGCCAAAATAATTTAAAAGGAATTGACGTTACTTTTCCACTTAATGTTTTTACCGTTGTTACGGGAGTGTCTGGGTCTGGCAAAACTTCGTTGATTAAACAAATTTTATATCCAGCTCTTCAAAAAGCGATCGGGAGTTATGCTGGGGAACAGACCGGACTTTTTGATGAACTGGATGGAGATATCAATCTTGTTGAAAGAATTGAAATGATTGATCAAAATCCGATTGGCCGTTCATCCCGGTCCAATCCGGTTACCTATGTGAAAGCCTGGGATGAAATCCGTGGACTTTACAGCGGCCTTCCGGCAGCGAAAGCATTGGGATTGAAACCTTCTGCCTTTTCTTTTAATGTAGAAGGCGGTCGTTGCGATGTTTGTCAGGGTGAAGGTGAGATTAAAGTTGAGATGCAATTTATTGCCGATATCTACCTTCCCTGTGAGGCTTGTGATGGAAACCGCTTTAAGCAACATGTAATTGAAGTAACTTACAAAGATAAATCTGTAGCAGATGTATTACGATTTACCATTGATGAAGCGATTGAGTTCTTTGAAGGTCATCCTAAGATTATCTCCAAATTAAGACCCTTGTCGGATGTAGGTTTGGGATATGTACAGCTTGGGCAGTCTTCCAATACGTTGTCAGGTGGCGAAGCGCAGCGTATTAAATTAGCTTCTTTTCTTGTTAAGGGCAATGCATGTAAAAACACGCTCTTTATATTTGATGAGCCTACAACAGGATTGCATTTTCATGACATTAAGAAATTATTAAAATCATTTAATGCGCTGCTTGAGCAAGGGAACACAATTCTTGTAATTGAACATAACATGGAGGTTATAAAATCCGCAGACTGGCTGATCGATATTGGTCCGGAAGGTGGCGAAAAGGGTGGTAAAGTTGTGTTTGCAGGAAAACCAGAAGATATTGTGAGTTGTAAAGAGTCTTATACCGGACAGTATCTTGTTCCTCATTTAAAAGTATTGGATAAAATTTAAAGTCTTCAGAAATGTTAACGAAAAAATCTAAATACGGTATAAAGGCATTAATTTTTCTAGGAAAAAATTATGGTGGTCAGCCGGTTCAAATCATGCGGATAGCGACAGAGGAACAGATACCTAAAAAGTTTTTAGAGCAGATTTTACTGGAGCTTCGTAATGCCGGATTGCTTTATAGTGTGAAAGGAGCAAGGGGAGGTTATAGTTTAAATAAAGACCCAAAAGATATACGTTTAACACAAATTATCAGGCTTCTCGACGGGCCGATTGCTTTGCTGCCATGTGTAAGCTTGAACTTTTATCAGAAGTGCGATGAATGTAAATCAGAGGAAGTGTGTGGTATACGGGATGCATTTATAGAAGTGCGCGATGCAATGCTGCAAATATTAAACGATACGAGTATTGCCGATATTATGGAAAAAGAGTCTTCCATAAATTTGAATCCTTAATTTTTATTGCTGATAATCAGGAGGTTATATTTTTATTTATTCTTTTGTTTTTAAAGTATACTAAATACATAGAGTTTATGTATATATTTGTAATGCTTATGAAAAACTATTGTTTTAATTCAATGTGTTTGTATATGTGTCCACATAGGAGGCAGGCCGCGCTATGAATTAAATAATGCATTGTTGTAGGCCTCTTCATAAAACAAGAGGTTTTTTTATGAAATAAAAATAAATAAAATGCAAAGCTTTCGCACAGAACTAGAAAATCCCGTTGTAGAACAAGAGATCATCGATTTGGAAAGAAAGATCCGTTTGTTTCAACAAGGAGAGATCCAAGATGATAAATTTAAGAGTCTGCGTTTGGCACGTGGAATCTATGGTCAGCGTCAACCAGGAGTTCAGATGGTGCGGATCAAGCTTCCTTTTGGAAAGGTAACTTTTAAACAGCTCTTGAAAATATCCGATATCTCGGATGAATATGCGATACGGAATTTGCATTTAACCACACGGCAGGATATTCAGATTCACTTTGTAAGCTTAGACCGCACTCCTGAACTTTGGGCCAAGCTTGCTGAAGATGATATTACGCTAAGAGAAGCTTGTGGAAATACAGTCAGGAATGTAACGGCATCCCCAAATGCAGGAATTGACAGGGAAGAGCCGTTTGATGTTTCCCCGTATGCACAGGAAATGTTTGAGTATTTGGTTCGTAACCCCATTTGTCAGGAATTGGGAAGGAAGTTTAAAATTTCATTTTCATCAAGCGAAAGAGATACTGCATTTGCATACATACATGATTTAGGCTTTGTCCCAAAAGTGCGAATAAAGGACGGAGTAGAGGAACGAGGCTTTAAGGTGATGATTGGCGGAGGCTTAGGTGCTCAACCAATGGTTGCACAGTTGGCACACGAATTTTTGCATGAAGATCAAATCATTCCTTTTGCGGAAAGCACAATTCGTGTGTTTGGCAGAATAGGTGAGCGCAATAATCGTAATAAAGCACGCTTTAAATTTGTTCTGCAGAAACTTGGCCTTGAAGAAGTGTTACGGTTAATTGAAGAAGAGCGCCCTTCAGTTAAATCCAAAGTATATAAAATTGATCGGAATAAAATAAAACCACTTAAGTTACCTGATTACGGGGACATTCAGTCGGTTGAGGTAGCTAATCCTTTGGCTTTTGAGATCTGGAGGCAAACCAATGTCTTTGAACAAAAACAAAGCGGATATTTTTCAATATATGTTAAAGTACCAACAGGAGATTTAAGTACAGAAAAAGCTCGCATATTGGTAGAAGGAATTCGTCCATATGCGGCTGATGAAATTCGCATAACCCAAAATCAGGGTTTATTATTGAAATTTATAAAAGAGGAAGGTCTCTCCCATGTATTTAATGTTTTAACAAAAATTGATCTTGCTGCACCTGGCTTTGACAGTGTTGCTGATATAACCACTTGCCCCGGAACAGATACTTGTAATCTGGGAATTTCCAACAGTACCGAAATGGC
>Ga0160445_100656_pt1 | contig 14328 bp, 9 predicted proteins | sample HID1972M_E1MG_FD_108215 | JGI IMG/M metagenome (GOLD analysis project Ga0160445, IMG submission 108215) | Enriched pill bug-associated microbial communities from UW Madison campus, WI, USA - HID1972M_E1 MG | ecosystem: Host-associated > Arthropoda: Insects > Digestive system > Unclassified ... | reverse complement strand
TGTAGTTTTTCAATGGTAGCAGCACCACAATAACCCATGCTAGCCCTTAATCCACCGATATATTGGTAAACCACCTCGGTTAAAGTTCCTTTATAAGGTACACGTCCAACTATCCCTTCAGGAACTAATTTTTTAAGATCATCTTCTGCATCTTGGAAATAGCGATCTTTAGAACCTTGCTCCATAGCTTCGATAGAACCCATACCGCGGTATGACTTAAATTTCCTACCTTCATAAATGATGGTTTCACCAGGAGCTTCTTCTACTCCTGCGAACAAGGAACCTGCCATAATGGTGCTTGCTCCAGAGGCTATAGCCTTGGCAATATCACCTGTTTGTTTAATTCCGCCATCTGCAATAATAGGAACACCACGGCCTTTAAGTGCTTTTGCACATTCATATACGGCATACAATTGGGGAACCCCAACACCTGCAATAATTCGGGTTGTACAAATTGAACCCGGGCCAATACCTACTTTTATGGCGTCGGCACCTGCATCAGCAAGAGCTGTTGCTGCTTCGCCTGTAGCTACATTTCCAACAATTACTTGAAGATCAGGAAATTTTGCTTTAACTTCTTTTAATTTATCAACTACACCTTTTGAATGACCATGAGCGGTATCAATAGTAACTACATCCACTCCTGCTTCTACAAGGGCTGCAATACGTTCAAGGGTATCTTCTGTAACACCTACAGCGGCCCCTACACGTAGCCGACCATGTTCATCTTTTGCAGCATTCGGGAAGTGTTTATATTTTTGAATATCTTTGAAAGTGATTAAACCAACAAGGAATCCATTTTCATCAACAACGGGAAGTTTTTCAATTTTGTAATTTTCCAGGATAGCCTCTGCTTGAACCAGGTCAGTCCCTACCGGTGCAACAACCAGGTTGTCTTTTGTCATTAACTGAGCAATCGGAATACTCATATCCTTTTGGAAACGCAAATCTCTGTTGGTTACGATTCCCACTAATTTCCGATCTGAATCAATTACCGGAATACCACCGATTTTATTTTCTTTCATGATTTTGAAAGCATCCTGCACAATTGCGTCTTCATGAAGAACCACAGGATCTTGAATCATTCCACTTTCTGAACGCTTCACTTTTCTAACTTCCAGAGCCTGAGCTTGAATGCTCATATTTTTATGCAACATACCAATTCCTCCAGCCTGAGCTAATGCTATCGCCAATTCAGATTCAGTTATGGTATCCATAGCTGCTGAAATCAGGGGAATATTTAACTGAATTTTTTTGGTAAGATACGTACGTGTGTCAACATCACGTGGTAATACTTCTGAATAAGCCGGTATTAATAGTACATCATCATAGGTGAGGCCTTCTTGTACGAATTTTTGAGGATCTAATTGCATGGCAAAACGTTTTGGAGTTCTTTTATGCGGGGCAAAATTACTTAAAATAATTGGCAAAAAAAAGGACCTACGAAGATATAAAGTCTTTGCAAAAGCGATGTTCTTTAAAAACCATATCCATTTTTATATCTTTGACCATGCGAAAATTAGCAATGGATGAACTGAACCGTCCAACTATTGAAGAATTCAAGGAGCAGAAAAAGTTATCAATTACGTTAATTTTAGATAACATTCGTAGTTTACATAACGTAGGATCCATTTTCAGAACTGCGGATGGCTTTGCTGTTGAGAAAATTATACTATGTGGTATCACTGGCTGCCCCCCACACCGCGAGATCGAGAAGACCGCTTTAGGTGCAACCAACTCAATTATTTGGGAATATGAGAAAGATATACTACATACTATTTCGTCTTTAAAAGAAAAAGATTACAAAATCATTGCAATTGAACAGGCAGAAAGCAGTTCCTATTTGAATGATTTTAATCCGCATACTTTTGAGAAATACGCATTAATTTTAGGAAATGAGGTGCACGGCGTTTCGGACGAAGCTATGAAGAGAATAGATGAATGTATTGAGATCCCTCAATATGGAACAAAGCATTCATTGAATGTTGTGGTTTCTGCTGGTATCGTATTATGGGATTTCTTTACAAAACTAAACCATCGATAGAACAATACATTTATTAATAAGCTAAACTGGCTCTACATACACTAAGTCTTGTAAGATAGTCGTCCCGGAATAAGCAGAGTATTTTACTGACAGACCCTACTTGCTCCAGGACGACTCCCTGTGGACTCCCTACTCATGTAGCCTTTGTCTAGTCTCAGACTCGGATGGGGGGGTTCAGCATTAACTATCCACTGGCTATCCACTTAGTATATTTTAATAAACCGGAACTGCATCCTTAGTTTCCAACTCCGAAACACCCATCAAAAACTCATCAACTTTCCGTGCACATTCCCTTCCTTCAGAGATCGCCCAAACTACAAGTGACTGCCCTCTACGCATATCTCCAGCAACGAATACTTTATCAGCGGTAGTTTTATAATCTCCTTCTTGAGCCTTAACATTACCTCGCTGATCATATTCCAATCCTAATTGATCCAATAAACCTTGATGCTGAGGATGCAAAAATCCCATCGCCAATAACGCCAATTCGCAAGGCAATTCACGTTCTGAACCTTCTATCTCAGTAAACTTAACTGGCCTTCCCAGTTTATCTTTTTCCCATTCTAAATCAACAACCTTTAACGCTTTTAGATTACCATTTTCATCGGCAATAAATTCTTTTGTATTTATTGACCAATGACGCTCACAACCTTCTTCATGAGATGAGGTTGTTTTTAATAGCATGGGGTATGTTGGCCATGGCATTGCTTCCGTGCGGCTTGGTGATGGTTGAAACATAAGTTCAAACTGTGTAACTGATTTAGCAGCCTGCCTATTGGAGGTACCCACACAATCTGAACCTGTATCTCCTCCACCTATAACAATCACATTTTTTCCAGATGCTAAAATTTCTTCCTGAAGTATGGGCGATTCTCCAATGCGCTTATTTTGCTGCTTTAAGAAGTCCATTGCAAATTGAACGTTTTTTGTTTCTCTTCCTTTAATAGGCAAATCACGTGGAATAGTTGAACCACCAGCAAGAACAATTGCATCATAAAGCTCTAATTCTCTTACAGAGATGTCAACTCCAACTTCGGTATTGCATTTAAATACAACACCTTCCTCTTCCATTATATTCAATTTACGATCGATTACCCATTTATCAAGTTTAAAGTCAGGAATGCCATAGCGAAGAAGCCCTCCAGGTTTATCATCCCGCTCAAACACGGTAACCTGATGTCCTGCTTTGCTCAATTGTGCCGCTGCCGCTAGTCCTGCTGGGCCAGATCCAACTACCGCAATTTGTTTGCCGGTAGGCATTAACGTAGGCTTTGCCTTTGCAAAACCTTTTTTATAAGCAATTTCTGCTATATGTTTTTCTATCTCTTCAATGCTTACAGGAGACCGGTTTATACCCAAAACACAAGCAGATTCACAAGGAGCCGGACAAATTCTTCCAGTAAACTCAGGGAAGTTGTTTGTAGATGACAATATATCATAGGCTTCCTCAAATTTTCCTTTATACACTGCATCATTAAATTCTGGAATAACGTTTCCCAATGGGCAGCCTGAATGACAAAACGGAATACCACAATCCATACACCTGGCTGCTTGTTTGTTTAATTCCTCCGCCTCAAAGGGTTTAATAAATTCTTTAGAATGTTTTAATCTTTCTGTCACCAATTCTTTTTCAGGAGCCTGTCTATCATACTCCTTGAATCCTGTTATTTTTCCCATTATTCTATTTACTAGATATTGTTAATAAGCGCTTTGACCATTAAAGCCTGTTTGTATTCTTTAGGAAATACCTTTATAAAGAACGGAACTGTATCGCGCCAGTTATTTATTATATGGCTTGCCAAATCGCTGTTTGTAAGATGAATGTGCTGTTTAAGCAATGATATAATTTGAGTTTCATCATTCGTATCCAATTTTTCAAGATCTACCATTTCCAGATTACATTTGGATTGAAAACTACCTGCAATATCATATATCCATGCAATACCACCACTCATACCTGCTGCGAAATTTCTTCCTGTTTCTCCCAATACCAAAACCCTTCCTCCGGTCATATATTCACAACCATGATCACCCAACCCTTCAACTACTGCGGTTGCTCCGGAATTCCGTACTGCAAAGCGCTCTCCCGCTTGGCCGCGCACAAATAATCTTCCTGAAGTAGCACCATATAAAGCCACATTTCCAATTATAATATTTTCACTGGCCTTGTATTCGCTTTCTTTTCGGGGATAAATAGCCAGCTGTGCACCAGATAAACCTTTTCCAACATAATCATTAGCTTCCCCTTCTAATTCAAACGATAAACCTTTTGCCGCGAAAGCCCCAAAACTTTGTCCGGCATAGCCATTAAATTTAAAATTGATCGTATTATCTGGCAAACCTTCAGCTCCATAAATTTTAGAAACTTCATTGGATAATAGTGTACCGATAGTACGATTGGTATTTTTAAGGTCAAAAGTACCAAAAATGGGATCTTTGTTTTGAAGAGCAGTTTGCGATTGCTTTAACAATTCCCAATCTAAAATATCATCCATCTCATGATCCTGATTCTCAGTATGAAATAAGGATTTACCATTTGAATGGCGAGCAACATATAAAATATCAGAAAGATCTAAATGGTCTATTTTCCAGTGTTGTATCTCTTCCTTCTTTTTAAGAAACTGAGCTTTGCCCACCATCTCATTGATGGTTTTAAAACCTAAAGACGCCATTATTTCTCTAAGTTCTTCTGCGATAAAATAAAACAAATTAACAATATGTTCTGGTTTACCTGTAAAAAGTTTCCTTAGTTCAGGATCTTGGGTAGCAACACCTACCGGACAAGTGTTTAAATGGCACTTACGCATCATTATACATCCACCGGCTACCAAAGCTGCGGTTGCAACACCCCATTCTTCTGCTCCCAATAGTGTGGCTATCGCTATATCCCGGGCAGTTTTCATTTGTCCATCAGCTTGTAAAACCACCCGGCTTCTCAATTGGTTTTTTACCAACGTTTGATGAGCTTCTGCTAATCCCAGTTCCCAGGGAAGTCCGGCATGTTTTATAGAACTAATCGGCGAAGCACCTGTTCCACCATCGTATCCGGCAATTAAAATCACATCGGCTTTAGCTTTTGCAACACCTGCTGCAATGGTTCCAACTCCTGCTTTAGAAACTAATTTCACATTGATTCGAGCTGCACGATTTGCATTTTTTAAATCGAAAATCAATTGCTTTAAATCTTCAATTGAATATATATCATGATGTGGTGGCGGGGAAATCAACCCTACGCCAGGCGTAGAATGCCTAACTTTAGCGATCCAATCATCAACTTTGTGCCCAGGTAATTGTCCGCCTTCTCCAGGTTTTGCGCCTTGAGCCATTTTTATTTGCAGTTCGTCGGCTTCGCTTAAATAATGCGATGTAACTCCAAAACGTGCGGAAGCAATTTGTTTAATTGCAGAACGCATGGAATCACCATTTTCTAAAATTTGATATCTTATTTCGTCCTCACCTCCTTCACCGGTATTGCTTTTTCCACCAATTCGGTTCATTGCAATGGCCAAAGTACTGTGCGCTTCGTGAGATATAGAACCAAAAGACATGGCCCCAGTTGCGAATCGCTTTAAAATGTTTTCTGCAGGCTCAACTTCTTCCAACGATATAGGAGCACGATGATATGCAAATTCCAACACATTCCGTAATGTATAAAATTTATCTCTTTGCTGACTAATCAATGATGAGTATTGTTTATAAGTGCTATAATCATTACTCCGACAAGCTTTTTGAAGAAGATGTACAGTTTCAGGATTAAATAGATGAGATTCTCCTCTCCTTCTCCATGAATACAAGCCTCCTTCAGGCAATAGATAAGCTTTTGATTTACTGCTAGAGAATCCTCTTTTATGTTTAATTAAAACTTCCTTTGCAATTTCATCTAAACCCAATCCGCCAATTCTTGATACTGCACCACAAAAATAGGCATCTACAACTTCCTTATTAATTCCTAAAATTTCAAAAACTTGAGATCCATGATAGGATTGTAAAGTTGATATTCCCATTTTTGAGAATATTTTTAATAAACCCTGGCAAATTGACTTTACATAATTCTTTTTAAGTTGGGGCCAGGTTAAATCTGTGTTTATTGACTCTTGCTCTTTTAAAGTACGAATGGATGCAAGTGCTAAATAAGGGTTTATTGCGGTTGCACCAAAGGCTAATAAACATGCAAAATGATGAACCTCCCATACATCTCCTGCTTCAACCACTAAACCTACTGAACCTCTATTTCCCGTTTTTATTAAATGATGATGTACGGCCGACACTGCTAATAATGAAGGAATAGCTGCATGCTGCGAATCTATAGCCCTATCGGACAAGATAATAACTTCAAAACCATCCTTCACAGCATCTTCAGCATATTTACATAAACGATCTAAGCCATCAAGCAGAGAGCCTGGCTTTTCATCTGCCCTAAAATAAGTTTGCAGGGTTTTTGCCTGAAATATTCCGGTATCAATGCTTCTTAATTTTTCTAGTTCTTTACTGGTTAATACCGGATGCTCTAAAGCTACACAATGACAATGCATTTTATTTTCATCCACTATATTTCCACCATTTCCAATAAAAGTCGCCAAGCTCATAACTAACCTTTCACGAATTGGGTCAATTGGAGGATTGGTTACCTGAGCAAAATATTGTTTAAAGTAACTGGTTAAATGTTGAGCCTGATCAGAAAGTACAGCTAAGGGCACATCTGTCCCCATTGAACCAATTGGTTCTTTACCTTCTAAAGCCATTGGAGTTAAAATATCCTGAATATCTTCACGTGAATAACCAAAGGTTTGCTGATATCTATAAACTGATTCTTTGGCTAAGTAGGTAAATGTTACACGAGGATCAGCAAGGTCATTTAATTTGATTTTATATTGATCTAACCAATCTCCATAAGGTTGTTGAGTAGCGAGCTCGCTTTTAATCTTTTCATCACTTATTATTTCACCTTTCTCCATGTCAACTAGAAAGATCTTCCCAGGCTGTAAACGACCTTTTTCAATAACAAGTTTTTCATCAAGCGGAAGAGCACCTGTTTCAGAAGCAACAATTACCCGATCGTCTTTTGTAATTGAATAACGTAAAGGCCGTAATCCATTTCTATCAAGCATAGCACCTATGGTTTTTCCATTTGTAAAACACAATGCTGCTGGACCATCCCAAGGTTCTAATAAGGTGGCATGAAATTCATAAAATGCTTTCTTTATTGAATCCATTTGCTCATTGCCATCCCATGCCTCTGGAACCATCATCAACATAACATGAGGTAGCGAACGTCCACAATGCATTAAAAGTTCAGCAACATTATCCAGGCAAGCTGAGTCTGACTGACCTTTATCTATTACAGGAAGAAGGATTTTCATTTCCTCTTCCGTGAAAAACGGGGAAACCAATGATTTCATTCCTGCATAAAACCAATTAAGATTTCCAGTAAGTGTATTTATCTCTCCATTATGAGCTATAAAACGAAAAGGCTGGGCTAATTTCCAGGAAGGAAAGGTATTCGTTGAAAAACGTGAATGAACCAAGCCAAAAGCCGAAACCATTCGTACATCACTAAGATCTGGATAATAAGAACGTACTTGGGCAGTCGTTAACTGTCCTTTGTATACAATAGTTTGACAAGATAATGAGCTAACATAAAACTGATCTTGGATTTCCTCCGTTGCTTCTTTGATCTTTTGAACAATCAATCTGCGCAGCACAAAAAGTTTCCGCTCAAAATCTTCAGTATTTTTAATCTCTTTAGGTCTTTCAATAAAAAATTGGACAATAGAAGGTTCTACACTTAATGCAGTAATGCCGATACCGGTAGGATTAACCGGTACATTGCGATACCCTAAAAAATTAAACCCTCTGTTTAATATCGCTTTTTCAATGATGGATCTACAAACTGCATTCCCTTTTTCCTCTTTTGGTAGAAATGCCATTCCTACCCCGTAATAGCCAGGCTCTTTTAGCAGGATATCTAATGAGATACATTCATCCCATAAAAATTGATGCGGAATTTGAAACATTATCCCTGCCCCGTCCCCACTATCCGGATCACAGCCACAGGCGCCGCGATGTTCCATATTCTCTAACATGATTAACGCATCCATAATTTGCTGGTGCGATTTTTCTCCTTTTACATGTGCAACGAAACCAACTCCACATGCATCATGTTCAAAATCAGAGTTATATAACCCTTCTGATTGCGTTTCTTTATTCATTTTATTATTTACTAGAATCCCTCAATTGATTTGCTAAATTAACATTATTTTTTGTTTTTTTTATATTATCAATAAATTTTATTGATTTTCTTTGATAAAAACACATATTAGCATACGTATCATAAAGAGATTGACAAAAGTAGGTATATTTATAAATTTGTTCACACCCGCGCAAATCTTTGATTTTATTTTTTTTATCATTCGATGCTATAGAAAATTTAAAACCAAGAATACCAATCAGATAAGGATAAAAACATTAATTATTATGCAGATATGGCATTTTTTATTACTTTTGCCGTGGGTAAGTCTTTTACGACCAGCTCCCTTTGAACCCCCCCAGGGCGGGAACGCAGCAAGGGTAAAAGGTTGTAGCGGTGCGATAAAGGGGGCTTGCCCATTTTTTTGTCTTATTTTTCTTTATTCGGGATGTAGCGTAGCCCGGTATCGCGCCAGCATGGGGTGCTGGAGGTCGTCGGTTCAAATCCGGCCATCCCGACTAAAACATTAAAGCTTATTGCTTATTCATCAAGCCATACAATACTTTCTTCTAAATATTTCATAACAACAAACAATTTTTTAACAATCCTAATAATATTGTTAAATTTGTTATTTATTTTATATAAACGACTATATCAAACACTCCCATGAAATTTTTTATTGATACTGCCAACCTTTCACAAATTAAAGAAGCTCAAGATCTAGGCGTTTTAGATGGTGTGACAACCAATCCCAGCCTAATGGCCAAAGAAGGCATAAGTGGCGAAGAAAATGTAATAAATCATTATAAAGCTATTTGCAATATAGTTGATGGTGATGTAAGCGCTGAAGTTATTTCTACAGACTTTGAAGGAATGGTAAAAGAAGGCGAAGCATTAGCGAAATTAGATGATAAGATCGTTGTTAAAGTACCCATGATTAAAGATGGCATTAAAGCTTTAAAATATTTTTCTTCGAAAGGAATTAAAACCAATTGCACTTTGGTGTTTTCAGCTGGTCAAGCCTTATTAGCGGCAAAAGCCGGAGCAACTTACGTTTCTCCTTTTATTGGAAGATTAGACGATATTTCAACAGATGGATTAGCATTAATCGAGGAGATTCGTTTAATTTATGATAATTATGGTTATGAAACTCAAATATTGGCTGCTTCAGTAAGACACAGTATGCATATTATAGGATGCGCAAAACTTGGTGCCGATGTCATGACAGGGCCTCTTTCAGCTATCTTAGGCTTATTAAAACATCCATTAACGGATAGCGGACTTGCTCAGTTTTTAGCAGATCATGCTAAAGCTGCGGGAAAATAGTTTCACACCTTTTAATTGCTCATGCAAATTGAAAAAATAGTTGATTTAATAATAATTGGTGGCGGACCTATAGGAATTGCCTGTGGGATTGCTGCTAAAAAAGCAGGGCTGTCGCACCTTATATTAGAAAAAGGCTGCCTTGCTAATTCTATTTATAATTATCCTCAAGGGATGACCTTTTTCTCAACTTCTGAACGATTGGAAATTGGGGGCCTACCTTTTATAAGTATTAATCCAAAGCCAAAACGTGCAGAAGCATTAGAATATTACCGCAGAGTTTCCTCTTCCTATGATCTTAACATCCATCTATTTGAGAAAGTAGAAAATGTAATAAAGAAGGAAGAAATCTTTACGGTGGAAACGGCAAAGAACAGCTACCAATCTGAAAACATTGTCGTAGCAACCGGTTTTTACGACATTCCTATGCTTTTAGATGTCCCTGGTGAACATTTACCAAAGGTTCGCCATTATTATCAAGAACCTCATTATTATTCACAACAACAGGTACTAGTTGTAGGGGCAAGCAATTCATCTGTTGACGCTGCTTTAGAGACCTTCAGAAAAGGGGCTACTGTAACAATGGTTGTCCGTAAACCTTCAATTGGGGAACGTGTAAAGTATTGGGTAAAGCCTGATATTGAAAACCGCATTGCTGCTGGAGAAATAAAAGCATTCTTTTCTAGCCGTTTACTGGAAATAAGGGAAAATGAGGTAGATATAGAAACTCCTGATGGTAAATTAACTGTAGCCAATGATTTTGTTTTGGCACTTACCGGTTATTGCCCCAATTTTAATTTCCTCGAAAAGATTGGTATTAAATTGGAGGAAAACAATATGAAAAAGCCTCTTTATAATGATCGTACAATGGAAACCAACATAGAGGGTATTTATTTAGCCGGTGTAGTTTGTGGTGGATTAAATACACATTCTTGGTTTATTGAGAATTCACGAATTCATGCTGATCAAATAGTTGATGCTATTGTTGAGAAAAAAGCTATCTCCAAGTAATAGCTTTTACTTATCTAAATAAATCATTTAACTTTACAGATAATATAAAAAAACAGATTGGCCTCAGGCTAACAATTATGGCAAAAGAGTTTTATAGCGATTTACGATTAGGAATTTTAGGTGGTGGCCAATTAGGTCGAATGCTTATTCAAGAAGCAATTAATTTTAATGCTAGTATATCTGTGCTCGATCCGGATGAAAATGCGCCTTGCAAAAATCTATGTGATCACTTTGAAGTAGGAGCATTGGATGATTTTGATACCGTTTACAAATTTGGAAAACGTGTTGATTTACTAACAATCGAAATTGAAAAAGTGAATGTTGATGCACTGGAAAAGCTTGAAGATGAAGGCGTAATTGTATATCCTCAAGCTCGGATCATTCGATTAATTCAAGACAAAGGACTTCAAAAAGAATTTTTTAAACAAAATAATATCCCCACTTCTCCTTTTCAGTTAATTTCTTCAAGGGAAGATTTACCAAAATCAAAATTCGCTCTTCCATACATTCAAAAGTTAAGAAAAGACGGATACGATGGTCGCGGCGTCATGAAGATAATGAAAGAGGACGATATTCCAAATGCTTTTGAAGCACCTAGTTTGATTGAAAAATGGATTGATTTTGAAATGGAAATTGGTGTTATTGTTGCAAGGAACGAAAACGAGGAAGTTAAGGCTTTTCCATGTGTCGAAATGGAATTCAATCCTCAAATGAACTTGGTAGAATATTTAATTGCTCCTTCCCTTTTATCTCATGATATTCAACAAAAAGCTGAATTATTGGCAATAAAAATTGCTGAAGATCTTAAAATCGTAGGCTTACTGGCAGTTGAAATGTTTTTGACCAAAGAAGGTGAAATTTTAGTGAATGAACTCGCACCTCGTCCGCATAATAGTGGGCATCAGAGTATTGAGGGAAATATTACTTCTCAATTCGGGCAACATTTACGTGCTATTTTCAATCTTCCGTTGGGGGATACCGAAAGTAAAACGAATGCTGTTATGATTAATTTATTGGGTGAACCTGAATTTCAAGGTCTAGCACGTTATATAGGACTAGAAAAGGCATTGGAAATGAAAGGAGTATATATTCACCTATATGGCAAAAAATACACAAAACCCTTCCGCAAGATGGGACACGTAACCATTGTGAATGAAGACCGTGAAAAAGCAATTGAAACTGCTCGTTCGGTTCAAAGGATATTAAAAGTTATTGCTTAATTAAAGTCTATGTCAAATCATCAAATAGCCGAAGTTGCGATTGTTATGGGGAGCCAATCGGATTTACCCATAATGAAAGATGCTGCCGAAATATTAAAAAAACTGGGAGTGAAATTTGAATTATCGATAGTATCTGCGCATAGAACTCCAGATAGGCTTTTCGAATTTTCGAAGAATGCCGCTTCTAAGGGTTTAAAAGTAATTATTGCTGGCGCAGGCGGAGCAGCACATTTGCCTGGAATGGTTGCTTCTTTAACTCATTTACCAGTTATTGGAGTTCCTGTAAAATCTTCTAATTCTATAGACGGCTGGGATTCTGTACTTTCTATTTTACAAATGCCTAATGGCATACCAGTAGCAACAGTTGCCTTAAACGCTGCAAAAAATGCAGGTATTTTAGCTGCTCAAATTTTGGCTACTACAAATGAAGAGTTAGCACAAAATTTAATAAATTATAAAGAAGAACTAAAGAAAGCAGTAGAAGAAAGCGCCAAAAAAGTTGAGGAAATGGATTTTTAAATATGCAGCCGGTTGTCGTATTTTTACTTTATTCTGAACTAAACATAAAACCAATCTATAAATTTTGCCTTACCTTTGTGGCTTTATAAAATGATATGAGTAAACGCGGAAGAGTATTAGTTGCAATGAGTGGCGGGGTTGATAGTTCAGTAGCAGCAGTTATGCTGCATGAACAAGGATACGAGGTTATTGGCCTTACCATGAAAACATGGGATTATGCATCAGCCGGCGGTTCCTCAAAAGAAACAGGTTGCTGCAGTTTAGACAGCATTAATGATGCTAGGGCGCTTGCAGTAGCTTATGGTTTCCCTCATTATATATTAGATATCAGAGATGAGTTTTCAGGCTTTGTCATTGATAATTTTGTTGAAGAATATATTGCAGGAAGAACACCAAACCCCTGCGTTTTATGCAATACCCATATTAAATGGGAGGCACTTTTAAAGCGTGCCAACCATCTTGATTGCGAATTTATTGCAACTGGCCATTATGCCAATATCCGTTTACAAGATAGTGGAAGATATGTAGTTTCAAAAGGAAAAGATGAAAACAAAGATCAATCCTACGTCCTTTGGGGTGTTTCTCAAGAAAACCTTGCTAGAACGCGTTTTCCATTAGGGAATTTTAGTAAGACAGAAATCCGCCAAATGGCAAATGATATGGGACAACATGAATTAGCCAACAAATCAGAAAGTTACGAAATCTGTTTTGTTCCAAATAATGATTATCGCTCATTTTTACGTCATCGCATTGACGATCTGGATGAACGCGTTGGTCCGGGAAATTTTGTTTATAGTGACGGTACTGTTGTTGGAAAACATGAAGGATACCCTTATTATACTATTGGACAACGGAAGGGATTAGGAATTGCTTTGGGAAGACCAGTTTTCGTATTGAAAATCATTCCTGAAACCAATACGGTAGTTCTTGGTGATGAAGTGGAACTCCAAAAGTCTCATGCTATTGTAAAAAATATTAATTTGGTAAAATATGCTTCACTAGATGAGCCGTTTGAAGCAGTGACAAAAGTCAGGTACAAAGATGCGGGAATGCTTAGTACACTTGAACAAGAGGGATCTAACATGAAAGTAGAATTTCATCATGCTGTTAAAGGAATTGCACCTGGTCAATCTGCTGTTTTCTATGAAGGCAATGATCTATTAGGAGGTGGCTTCCTGGCATAAATTATAAATAAAAAGATTAAAACGATAAACCAAGGTAACATTCAATACCTTGGTTTATTTATTTCATATAGTTAATTAAAAAAATCTTTTTTTAATTGTTTTCCAAATTAAATATGAGCATAGGTTTGAAAATCCCTTTTTAATTGACTTTATTTGCAAAAATCATTTATTAATGGCAAAGAATTTACTAATCGTTGAGTCACCTGCAAAAGCGAAAACAATAGAAGGGTATTTAGGAAAAGATTTTTTAGTTAAATCCAGTTATGGCCATATCCGGGATCTTGTAAAAACGGATGAGGCAATTGATACAGCGAATGATTTTAAACAAAAATATGAAGTTCCTGCAGAGAAAAGAGCGGTAGTAAGCGAACTTAAAAAATTGGCTAAAGCTTCGGAAACCGTTTGGTTAGCCTCAGATGAGGACCGTGAGGGAGAAGCTATTTCATGGCACTTATTTGAAACATTAGGCTTGGATGAAAGTAAAACTAAACGAATTGTTTTCCATGAAATAACCAAGCCTGCCATTCTAAAAGCCATTGAAACTCCTCGAAAAATAAACTACAATTTAGTAAATGCCCAACAGGCACGCCGAGTGCTTGATAGGTTGGTTGGCTTTGAACTTTCCCCTGTACTTTGGAAAAAGGTTAAACCTTCCCTATCAGCTGGAAGGGTTCAGTCAGTTGCTGTACGTTTGTTAGTTAATCGTGAACGTGAATACAACCATTTTACACCGGTAGCTTCATTTAAAGCTGTTGCCATATTCTATACGGAAAATAAAAAGGAACTTTTCAAAGCTGAATTACCTAAACGTTTTCAAAAGGCGGAAGAGGCAGAATCTTT
>Ga0160445_100655_pt1 | contig 14365 bp, 12 predicted proteins | sample HID1972M_E1MG_FD_108215 | JGI IMG/M metagenome (GOLD analysis project Ga0160445, IMG submission 108215) | Enriched pill bug-associated microbial communities from UW Madison campus, WI, USA - HID1972M_E1 MG | ecosystem: Host-associated > Arthropoda: Insects > Digestive system > Unclassified ... | reverse complement strand
GTCCGTTATCTCCAAAATAATTCGGGCGTCCCCAATGATGTTTTGGTAAGAGGGACGATCACCGGCTCGGGCGGCGCACAATGGGACAGCACCAACCGTGTCCTGCTGGTATCGGATGCCAACTATTATTATGCCGTTCATTTTGTTGGCCTGACTGCGGATACAACCCCGGTAGCGTTAAATGAGGTCCCTGTTCTTGGAGCATCTACATGGAGCTTTAGAAAGCATTTTAATTCAGGCGGGAGGATGGCGGTTAGCATAGGCGTTGCCTCCTCATCCGAAGGCAGTACCGTAGCCATCTCTCGTGCTAAAGATGTGTTTGCCCTTAAAGTAACCGATCGATTAACGGCTGCCAAAGCCTATATGGACACGCAACTCCGGAAAGCGCCGCTGCCTTCTGTTTGGGGATTCTCCACGGTTAACCCCTATGGGGTAACCGCTCAGCAGCATCGCGATAGCTATTACAAGGCCTGGACGTTTTATTTGCAAAATTATATGAAAGCGCTACCGGAAAATACTGCCTCTTTCCCCTATCCGCAAATGATGACGGGCAAGCCTTCATTATGGAATTTCGGCGAGCCGCGCAATCCGGGATCGGCGCAATGGGAGAGCCTGTTCGGTTACCAGTTTCTATCTTACATGATGCCTGCAGAAGCATGGAACGCCTATTTGGGCTTAATGAGTCTGGTCGATTCCAACGGAGCGCTTGCAGGAGAATCTTTGCCGACTCGAAAAGCTCAGACAGCATGGATGCTTTATAAAAATACTAACGATTTGAACAAACTGCAGACCGTATACCCTAATCTTAAACGGCATCTCGATTGGGCCGAGGATCACCCGTACTGGTTTATGGAGGGGGTCAATACTCCGCCTACGTCCAGGGATTTGGATTTCGTCGCCTCGTGGCTTTTCGATGTGGATTTTGCTATAAAAATAGCCAACGAACTAGGGATATCAGCCGACATCACGATGTGGCAAGCCAAAAAACAATCGATGATTGCAAATATGGAGGCTTGGTTCTTTGCAGAGCCTCAGCAAATCTATCAATATTATGATACGATAACGGGGCCGGTCAGCCTTGGGGGCGACTATATTAAAATTAGCGCGCTTGCGGTTAATGGCTTGTCATCCAATCCTTTGTCCAAATTAAAAGATTATTTTATAAGCATTCATAATCCAAGCGGGCAAATGAGCGGCTTTGGCGCAATGAAATATCCAAACGCATCTTTAACCATTTATGGTCTGTTGAATTATAGCGGTCACAAGCAAGCGAAGGAATTTATCGAAGCCAATTTGCGCGATGCGATACGCGCCCCGGATTTTGCGGAGATGCTTCTTCCTGGCAGTTCGAATAATCCGACCGTCGGCGGCGTTCGGCCGAGTCTGTTTATGGCAAGCGCGGTTATTGAATTTACCTGGTTGTTGAACGGCGTTCGCATTGATTCCGGGTCAGCGACGAACTTTGCTTTTAACTCATCCGCCTTCTCTATGCCAAATGTTCCGAATGTTATGCCTACTGTGGAAGATTTCAAAAATGTGGAAGACTGGACCGAACGTGTAAATTCAGGCATGTATGCGATCAATGGAGCGGGTACGATATTCAACTATTCCGCAAACAATCTCAACTACGGATATGGGGCCAAGCAAGTTACCTATGATGTAGACGCATTCTCTCAAATGACGATCAAGGTGGATAAAGTGCAAGGCGGTTGGGCGTTAAAAGTTAATGATGGCGGAGTCGATATTGACTTGCAAACTTCCACATCCCAGGTCGGAGAGTTCACGTATGACTTGAAGGCGATCACGGGGTGGTCCGGTACGAAGACATTTAAAGTCAAGTTGTTTGCTGTTAATGGTTGGGTAAAGGCCGATACGATCCATGTGATCCCTGCAACAGTACTGGAGGATTTCAATAATGTATCGGACTGGACGAATCCATTTAATGCATCCATCTCTACAACTTCGGGGGTAGCTACAGTATCCGCTGCTGTCGGTCCTTATGGTTCTGTAAGGAAAAACGTAACTGTCAATCTAACGGATTCGCCGTTCTTGCAGATTACCGTACCCCAGGCTTCGACCGGGACCCAATGGGCATTAAAAGTGAACAAAGGTTCTGGGGATATCAACGTGCAGACGGACACCTCTCAAACCGGAACCTTTACCTATGACCTTAGGGCTATTACGGGTTGGGGCGGCAAACAAACCTTTGATATTTTGTTATATGTCGTAGGTCCAACAGGGTCGAGTTTTAAAGTCGATCTACTATCGAGCCCTGCCTACACACTGGAGGATTTCGGCAATGTCTCGGATTGGCCGATCCGTAATAATGCCATTGCAAGCTCTTCAAACGGTCTTACAACCCTTTCTGCCGTAAGTGGTCCTAACGGAAATATGATCAGAGCGGTGGAATACGATTTAAATCGATACCCTATTTTAATTGTTCAAGTTCCGACTCTGACCAATGGCGCTAAATGGGCCTTAAAAGTCAATGACGGAACCGGTGACAAAGTCATTCAAGCGGATACACTGGAGACTGGGACTTTTAGATACAACATCCCAGCCCTTACAGGGTGGAGCTCAGAGAAGAAATTTGATATCGTCCTGTTTGAAATCGGCGGAGCGGGAACATCTATGGTAGTCGATGAAATGAGGATTTCGAACGCCCCGTAATGTTAAGCGTAGTCCCGTTCAGTTGAACGGGACTGTTCGATCATTTACAGAAGCGACTCCACGCCGTCAATATAAATCGCCGTGCCGGATATATGGCTGGACTCGTCCGAAGCCAGAAACAGCACGAGATCGGCGACTTGCTCCGGCTTGCCGGGTCCATGTTCCAGCGGCTGATTGCCCTCCGGATACTTTACGGGAATTTTAATTTCCTCCACCTCGGGCGTCGTATGCGTGTTCTCGCCGATATTGGTTTCGATGGCGCCGGGACAGATGGCATTGACGCGAATGCCGTATTGCGCAAGCTCCAACGCCGCCATCTTGGCGAAAGCGACCTGGCCGGCCTTGGAGGAGCTGTAAGCGGACATGCCGAAGCCGGTAAACTTGCGGCTGCCGTTGATGGAGCTGGTAATGACAATGCTGCCGCCGTTCTCCTTCATATGGGGAATGGCATATTTGGCGGCTAGAAACGTTCCCTTAAGATTAATGCCAAGCGTCGTATCCCAGTCCTCGGGCTCCATGTGTTCGATCGGCGCCAGCGTTCCGTTTACGCCCGCGTTTGCGAACAGGATGTCGATGCGTCCGTACTTGTCGGCCGCTTGCTTTAGCGCCCGTTCGACGCGAGCGGGATCGGATACGTCCGTATCGGCAAAGAAGGCTTCGCCGCCATGCTCTTGAATTTCCTTTTCGACCTCCTGGCTTCTCCCGTCGACAAGATCGACCAGCACGACCTTTGCTCCTTGTTCCGCAAGCCTCAACGCGGCTGCCCGGCCAATGCCGGATCCAGCTCCCGTAACGACCGCTACTTTTCCTGCTACTCTTCCTTCGGTTTTCCTGTCCAACATAATACTATCGCTCCTTCCAGAATTGTCGTTCTAATCTTTCCATAACCGCCAGGCGGCTATTCCGAATCTTTTGATATTCGAATATAGCCGTATGCCGGGGATTCAGGGCTCGTTGGCAGAGAATGGTTGGCCGGCATCGATGCCCGTATTGGTTAGACGTACGTGCACGTTAATTTCGAATCGTGCTTGCTTGAATCGTTCCCCCCAATTTTGCTGCAAACTCTTCCAACGGCTGTTATGCCAGCGGTGGAGATGCGCGCCTGCGCCAAGAACGTCAGCCTCCTTCTCTTGCAAGTAAGCTGCCGTCGAGGCAAGCCGCTTCTCCAGCTTTCCGGCGATTTTGTCGGTAAAACGGCTAACGTCATCCTCTGTTTTGATATGGGTGCAGGCAAGCTCCTTGACGCTTCCCGACACCTGCACCCCAACATGTACCGTCAACTGGTCATTGACCAGCCGAGGTTTGATGGTGCTGCGGAGAGATCCGATCTTAAACGCTTCGCTTCCCAGACCGTTGTTTTTGTCTTCGCCGCAGGGGATATTGACGAAACCGTTACGGTAACGATTCATCAGCATGAGCAGGAATGGGGTCTTCGAGACCGGCACGATGTCAATCAGCTTGCCCTCGGGGAATCGGAACAGTGCCAAGGTTGGCGTATGGGGTAAGGCGCCTGCTCCGGTGAAAGGAAGATAAGGAAGAACGAACGTCACTTCCCGCTGCTTCGCAAGGATGCTAAGCTCCCTGAGGCTTACGGATATCGACATTCCCGTAAGAATTTGGGCCGTCTCGATACTGGAGGCCAACTGCTTGCCGACGTTGTTTTCCACGAGAGGCTTGGCATTCAGGTGTGAACTTGCATCGCCCTTGGCGATCACAATCGTCAAGGTGCTCTTCGGTTCGTTGGAGCGGGAGAAAAAATCCAGCACCTCGCCAATGTTCCGATCCCTCGCGAACGCTTCGCTAATAATCAAGGTTTCCATATGGCTCCACTGCAGCTTCCGGCCGATTTCATTGCTCGCCATCAGCGAGGCGCCATAGATGGTGTCATTGTCGCTAGAGATGTTGAAGAACGATGACCCGGTGGAAGGGGACATGCTGGATGCCTCCGTAGAACCGGGCTTGTAGATCTGGCTGGTAAGACGCAGCCGCCCGTCCTTGGACAGATCGACGGAGGCTGCCTGCACGAATGCCCAATTGTTGATCTCCAGCTTGTCCCAGCATCCGGATAGGAGGAAGGGAATCATGCAGAGGCAGCAAGCGGTTAGCCATCCTTTTCCTTTGCTGTGAGACGGCATGGGAGCTCCTCCTTATTCGAGGTTGTATCTGGCGCATGACGCTTCTGCAAGCGATGTTAGGGATGCGGACGTCTGCCTCCTAACCGGAGCAGCTTGCGATTGCGCGGCGATCGCAGAAAGACCTTGAGCGGCACCCTGACGAACAGATCGCGCCAATCTCTGGGCTTGAACGGCGCAATCGACGTTAAATAAGGCTCGCCAAGCGAATGCAGGCTGGTGAGATGCAGCAGCGTCAACAGGAAAACGACCATCAGCCCGTAACCGCCAAGCAGACTGGCCGCGATCATGTAAGGAAAACGCAAGAGGCGCAGGGAGATCGCCAGATCGTAATGCGGGATCGCGAAGGAGGCGATGCCCGTCAGCGCCACGACGATCACCATGATCGGCGAGGCGATCTTTGCCATAATGGCCGCTTGCCCGATGACCAGCGCTCCCACGATGCTGACGGCAGATCCGACCGTCCTTGGCAGCCGGATGCCGGCTTCGCGGAGCAGCTCGAAGGAGGCTTCCATGACGAGAGCCTCGAAGAAGGCGGGAAACGGGATACCCTCGCGGGAATCGACGATCGCCAGGAGCAGCACGGTCGGGATCAGCTCCGGGTGGAAGGTAGACAGCGCAATATAGAGACTGGGCAGCGTCAAGGCGATGATAAACGCGAGCAGACGCAGCATTCGGATAAACGAGGAAAAGATGGATCGTACGTAGTAATCCTCCGCCGTCCCCATAAAATCCACCAGAAACGCCGGACAAATCATGATCATCGGCGAATTTTCCACGAGCACGATAATTTTGCCATCCAGCACGGCCGCGGCGGCCGTATCGGTCCGCTCCGTATAACGGACCTGCGGGAACGGAGACAACGTCGATTCTTGAATCCAATCATCGATGTAGGAGGTCTCCAGTACTTCATAATCAGTGATGGATTCGACTCGCCGCCTGAATTCCGCAAGCACGTCGGGGTTTACGACCTCGTCCAGATAGCCGAAGCAGATCGCGCTCTTCGTGACTGCGCCGGATTGCAGGAATTCGAACTTAAACGCCGGATTGCGGATGCGGCTCCTGAGCAAGGTCAAATTCAGGGACAAGTCTTCCGTCGTGCCTTCCCGGGGGCCATGCACTGCAGGTTCGTTGACAGGCTCCGTAATTTGCCTTCTGGCTGCCGATTCCGTCGGGAATCCTAACGCTTGATTTACTTGGTCGAACAAAATGACAATGAAGCCGTGCATGACAGACTCGTACACGTTTTCGAATGATTCCAGCAGCGAGAACGGCTGAAGGGAGGCATTATTAACCTGCAAGCAGCGGCGCAGCTTTTCCGGCGTCATGCTATTCCAGTCTTCGCTCTCGTATCCAGGGATTTTTTCCAAAGCACGCTGGAGGAGGTGGCTGGAGTAGTCGGCGAGCGATGAGCAATAGACGGACACGGCCTGGAACGCGAACCCGTCGCCATAATTCCATTGTTGGAAGTGTACGTCCCCGCAGCGGGAAAAAACGCCTTCAAGCTTCTCTCGGTTAAATGTAATGTCGTCATGAAGAGCGTTAGTCTTGCGACTGTCCGTAGTCAAGAAGTATCGCCTCGTTCCGCTTGAAGATATCGTCGATGCTTGATCCACGTAATCAAGGTAAATAGGAGAATAAGTCCGCCGCCCACGACAATGACCGTGAACGGCCAAATCGTATAGACTTGCTCCTGAAAGTCGGCAGGACTTTGAAACATTGTGGCCGATAAGAAGATGCAGGTCACCGAGAGGGGATACATCAATACATGATCGTCCTTTAGGTTAAAGAGCTGGATGAGACATTGGTAGATAATGAAGAGCAGAAGCGTTGCTTTCATATAAGAACCCAAAATAAGCGCAATGCCGATAATGGCTTCCATTCGCTGAAACAGCTCGACGATGTGAATCTCGATTGAGAGGCGGTATAGCGAATAATTGAAGTAACCGGCCGCCGGACCGAATGCCATAATGGTGCAAATCGTCGGCACGATCAGCATCAGCGCGGAAAAGGAATAGGATGCGTACAGTGCTTTGCTTATGGATTGTCCGGCTTGAAGCCGTACAAACGGCAGGAGCATCGCGAATATTACGATCTCCCCAAACGGGAAACCGGCCGAGATGAACAAACCATGAAGCATGGGCTTGATGCCGTTCTCGAATAACGGAAGAAGCATGGCCGGTTGATAGATGGGGATGGCAAGTATCATGACCAGCAGAGAGAAAAAGAGCATCAGCCACAGCAGCAAAAAAAACATGCGGGCCATAACGCGAATGCCTGAACGCGCCGTCAGCGCGGATAGCAACATGCCGATCGTATGGAAAATATACGAAGGGGTCCGCTTCATCATCACGCTCGTGAAAAAATCGCCGATGCTCGCATTAACGGCGCATGCGGCAAAAAAAAGCATCAAGATATAAAGGAGTCCGACGGGATAGGTAGCCGTCCGTCCGATCAGTTTGCGGCTATATGCGATTACGCTCGCTCCATCGTGCCTGTTGTGAAGGTACAGGACGCAAGTCAACATGATGATGCCGAAGCCGTAAGCGAGCGTCATCGAAATCCACGCATCATTGCCGGCCGCGGCCGTAAGAGGATTGGGAATAAACACGATGGCGGAACCGATCACGTAGCAGCATAACAGACCTGCCAGCTGCCTTAAGTTGATGGTGGACCGATCGGACGACATAGCTACATCCCTTTCCGCGCGCGGAATTATTTGAGCAGCGCGACGATTTGTCTGGCAGGCCATCCATACATGGCTTTGGTGAGATGTCCGATGTTGAACCAGGGCAATTGCAGGATGAACAATAAGGACAAGTAAGAAGCCGGGAGGAGAAGGAGAATATACAGCACCTTCGTCCTGCGCTCCGACCGTGCGAAGCTGCGCCTATCCGCGAACAGGAGCGCCATCGCGATAATGACTACGACTAACAGGTTTTCCAGCAAGGGGCAACTCCTTCTGGCGCTGGCCGGAATATCGGCATTATTATTCCATTTTTCTGCTAAAATATGCAAGACACCGCGGTGCGAAGGAAGAAGGAATGCAAAAAGGCCCCGAAGGGCCTGTTGGCGGGGATGTATAGGGTAGAATTCCATGAAGCCGTCTAAGCCTGTTCGATAAGAGAGGATTGGCGCCGTCTTAATTCCGCCAGCTTTCGATCCTTGGCTCCCAGTTCGGTTTCCAGCTCCGCAACAATGCGGCGAATTAGCGCGCGTTTCTCCCTCACGGATTCCGCCGCGTCCTTAATACGGCCCTGTACGACCCAGTCCATCAGGAAACCGTCGAAGAAGTAATCCGCGAAAGTCATCATCGACCCAATATCGATCGTAATTCCAACGTCGCGCTGAACGTCCTTTAATTCCTTCTCGAATCGACGCAATGAGCTCTGGGCGGAGTGAATCGCCGAGCGGGCATCATCGATATGGCCGTGTTTGGCCATAGTCGTAAGTAAACCGCCTCCGAGCATGTCCGCGGTTCCCCAGTTCCTGGCTGACTGCAGACGTTCGCTGGCGCGATCCAGAGAGGAGATGACGGACCGGCCGGCGTTAACGGCCTCGCGCAGCTCCTTGGCGTCTGCCTCCGTCTCCGCTTCCTCGTCAGACCACAGTTTTAGCTCCGACGCCAAGGCAGGATGGGCATCGTAGATGTGTTTTTCCTTCTCTCTCATGGCCGCTTCGATGTCTGACTCGACATAGCGGACTGGCGCGAGATTGGCTTCGATATCCGCGAGCTCCTTTTCGAGATCGGATACCGTATCCGAGGCTTCCTCATATTGAAGCTTGGCTTGCAGCAGCTCTGCTTCTTCTTCCGAGAGCTTCTCCTGTTTTTTGCCGATGAGGGAGTAGAATAGTCCGCCAAGCGACAATTTCTTCAGCCGGTCGACGTCTCTTTGTTCCTCATGAAGCCAGGCTTCAAGCCTGCCCAGATCCTCTTTGGCGTTGGCCAGACTCACCTTCAACTGCTCTCTGCTCGCGGTCCAGTTCGATTTCTGTCTTTGCCGATTTTTTAATTCGGCCAACCGGTCATTGTAATGCTGCAGCATGTTGCGTATCCTCCTCTTCTATATTAATAATGCGCGGCTAGGCTCTTCGTATGATCAAATACACGATCAGCCCTGCAACAGGGAATATCAACGTGCCGATCAGCAACAGCAGCGCGTATTCGTTGCTCTTGCCCAGCTTCTTTGCATCCAGGTAAGCCCATACGCTCGTAGCGATATTAATCAGGAACAAGAAGAAACCGAACATGAGAAATATGCCGAATAATCCGAACCCCGACATGCGCAACTCTCCTTTCGTCCTCTTTGTGTATCCCTATGTACGTTAGCAAACGGATGATGTTTCGGTTTCGTGGGATTGGAGGGGAATATTGTAAACGGGTTCGTACCAAAAAAAGCCAGCTTCCGGTAGTGAAACCGGTGCTGGCTGTAAAACGTGAAGTGCCGGATCAGTGGCCCCCGGCTTCGGAGTCGTTCGTTAAACGCAATACCTCGAACAGCTTGAACAGCAGGCTGAGCAAAATCGCGACGATTGTCGCGAGCGCCATGCCGGTGAAGGATACATCGCCGAAAGTCAGCTTGACGCCGCTCAGGCCGACAACCAATACGACCGTTGTCAGGAACAGATTAGTCGGTTTGCTGTAATCCACCTTGGATTCCACGAGCATGCGCAGGCCGGAGGCTGCGATGACGCCGAAGAGCAGAAGCGATACGCCGCCCATAACGGGACCGGGAATGCCGGACACGAGGGAGGAGAACTTGCCCGAGAAGGACAGGATGATCGCGATTACGGCCGCGCCGCCGATGACGAAGGTGGAATATACCCGCGTAATCGCAAGTACGCCGATATTTTCGCCGTACGTCGTGTTCGGCGTCGAACCGACGAAGCCCGACAGAATGGTCGAGATGCCGTTGCCCAGCATGGAGCGATGCAAGCCAGGGTCCTTGGACAGATCCTTCTCCACGATGTTGCCGGTTACGATGAGATGGCCGATGTGCTCCGCAATGACGACCAGGGCTGCCGGAGCGATTGCAATAATGGCGGTCCAATGGAACTCCGGAAAGGTGAGTGTCGGTGCGGCTAACAAGCCAGCCTTATCCAGTCCGCTAAAGTCGGTCATGCCCATAAAGTAAGCCAGCACATAGCCGAAGATGATGCCGAACAGGATGGGAATGATGCGCATGAAACCTCGGAACAGAACAGAGCCCAGTACGGTGACCGCCATCGTGGATACGGCCAATAGGACGACATCGGTATCCATCGTCCAAGTCGGCGGATCTTCCGGGTAAGGGATAAAGCCGGACATCCTGGCCGCGACCGGAATAAGCTCCAGGCCGATGATCGCGACGATCGCGCCCATGGCTGCCGGAGGGAACACGACGTTTAGCCAGCCTGTACCCGTATATTGAATAATAAAAGCAACGACCGTAAAGATTACGCCGACGGCGATGAAGCCGCCCAGCGCAGCGGCGTAGCTGCCGCCGGATGCTTCGTTTGCGATTACGGCGCCGGCAGGGCCAAGGAAGGCGAAGCTGGAGCCGAGATAAGCCGGTATTTTGCCCTTCGTCACCAGAATGTAGAGCAAGGTGCCGATGCCGTTCATCAGCAGGCAGATCGCGGGATCCACCTTCAGAATGTTCGGTACGAGCACGGTTGAGCCAAACATGGCGAATAGATGCTGGAAGCTCAGCATCAAGCTTTGAAGATGCGGCGGTCTTTCGTGAACGCCAATGCTTTTTCTCATGGTATGTAAGATCTCCTTCGGGCAAATTGGACCGGAGCTCCGTCCGGCCGCTATGGATGATTCTACCTAGTTCGACAAAAGAGCGCAAGCGTTTTCTTGTGATTATTATTAGGCGGAGGGAGCACTTGCTTTCATTCCGTATAAATGAGGCAAAGCTGCTCCGGGCAAGGTCCTTCAAGACCTTCCGAAGCAGCCCTATGACAGCCAATCGTGTAGTTGTTTCCTAATCCCAATTTCTATAGAGAAAGGGAACGGGATGAAAGGGAGAAGGGTAAGGGGAGTAGGCGGACTCGATGGGTCGCAGCGGGTAAGCATACGAACCGTGGCTTTGCTGCGTTTGCCCTTGCATCATGCCGGCTCCCTGCTGTTGTCCCGCCATGCCTTGCCCCTGCATCGTCCCCATGCCGTAATCGGCTTGCGGGTACATGCCCGGCGTATTCCAGCCTCCATCATGTATGGCAGCCGGTCCATTGGACGATTGGCAGCCGGCGGGAGGACCGATGACGACGGTGGATTCGATCGGAGCCAGCGTCTCCTTTACCATGTCCTCATTGAGGCAATAATTGGCGGCAAGTACGGAAGCCGGCGTAAGACGCAGGATGTCCGAGCCGAAGATCGCTTCCGGTACCGGAGCATCGAAGATGGCCAGTAGATGCGTGTCATCCTGAGACGCCACCTCGTAGTGCCACCAGCCTTGCGGCACGTTGGCGACTTGCCCCGGTCCGATGGGGAAGTGAAGCAGCTCGTTCGTAAAAGGGTTAATCAGCGAGACGACAGCGGAGCCGGCAATGCAGTACACTAGCTCCGACGCGTTTTGATGATAGTGCGGCTCCACATAATTTTCCTTGTCCAGATAGATGTCCAGCAACGAGGAATTGCCCAGCGTATTCAACTGCTTGACGGATAACGAAAGAATGAAGTTATGGTCGTCTTTCTTAAAGAATACATTGTTCCTCAGATCGTATGTGAATTGAGTGTTCGGCGCAGCGTAATCCATGCTTGTTGCTTCCATCAGCTATCCATTCCCTTCATGACTTAAGTGCCACAATGCCCAGGGTAGTGTATGTTTTCGCCCAGTACATGGTGCATGGCTGAGAAGGCTAGAGGACTTGCGACAGCTTCCGGTATTCGGACGCCGACACGCCCTCGTGCTTGCGGAATTGCCGGCTGAAATAATGGATGCCGGAATATCCGACGGCGTCGCCGATCTCTTCGATCGACATGTCGGTCTCCCGCAGCAGCTTCCGCGCTTCGCGATGGCGTATGGAAGCAACATATTCGCCGGGCGGGCGTCCTACGAGCTCCCGGAACAACTTGGCCGCATGATCGAGACTTAGATCGAGCCGTTCGGCGATCATAGCGTTGGTCCAGGCGGCGGAAGGGTGCCGTTCGATCTCTTCTGCCAGCTCTTGCAAGCGGATAGCGTGCTGCGAAGAGAACGCGTGCGACCGGGAGTGCGGGAGCCGCAGCAGATGAGCAAGAATGTTTAACATCAGCGCCTTGCATGCAAGCTCGTAGCCAAGCGGACGCATCGTAAATTCGTTCACAAGTTGCTCCATTAACGTGACGCACGCGAGAGTTGGCGTATAGACCACTTGCTGGGACAGCGGCGGAAACACATCGGGGACGGCCTCCGTAGCGAATCGATCAAGACCTGGAGCGGCATCGCCCACGATCATATCGTACTCCGTATGGATATCGAGCTCCCCGAAGAAGTCGAAGTGGATGCCGAGGAAACGCGTGCCGCCGGGCGATACCACTTCGTTCTGATGCAGCACGCCCGACGGGAGGAAGATCAGGTGCCCGGTTGACAGCTCGTACCGACGGCCGTTCATGATTGTGGCGGCTTCTCCCTGGCTGACGTATAACAATTCGAAATTATAGATGCGCCTCGGCGCAAGCTTCCCCTGTTCCAGCTTTTGAGACTTCGCATAATGAATGACGGGGGACCACTCCCGGAATGGAGCGGTCCGCTGCAAGGGAAATACCGTTTTATGGATCGTCACAGCGGCTTCACCTCTTTGTAGAGAAGTTACAGAAATTCCATAACGGAATCATGCAAATATTCGCTTGTATTGCTAAAGAAAGTCTCGCATAAATCTTTTATGATATAAGCATTATTACAGAAATATGGAGATATCGCAACGAAACGGAAATGGATAAAGGAGCGATTGCGTCGATGTCTCGGGACATGGATCTGAAACAATACTTATGCAGGCCTGCAAAGTGGATCGCCGGAAGCGAGACAGCAAGCGTTGGAGAGGGGCGGCAACTGGATTGGAGCGAGTGCGAAGCCGCGCCGTTATCCGAAACGGTAGACGGAGGCGCCGTCATTGAGCCTACGGAGTTCCAAGCCTGCTGGAGCCCGGATTATGTCTGGTTTCGAATCAGGTGCACGGACCATCATGTCTTCTCGCGCTTCACGCAGCGCGACGAGCCGCTGTACGAGGAGGACGTCGTGGAGCTGTTTATTGAAGAAGGGCATCAGGAGGCTGGTCCTTACGTCGAACTGGAGCTAAGTCCGCATAATGTGGTATTCGACGCAAGAGTGTGGAACGACGGCCAGGGCGGGATTGCCCGTATTGACGTGGAATGGAATATGGAAGGACTGCGGACGGAAGTTGTCAGGCAGGGCGACGAGCTCATCTATCACCTGGCGATTCCGACCGCTGGCTTCGCAAGGAAACCGGCGCCTGGCGCATGGTGGCGAATGAACGCCTACCGGATCGATCAGGACGAGAACGGTGTCCGGCAATACCAGGCATGGAGTCCGACGGGAGCGGTCAACTACCATCTGCCCGCGCGGTTCGGGATGCTGCGGTTTCTGGATCAAGGCGACAATCCAACTATCGAGGAGGAATGACGATGAAAAAAGGAATTAATATTTGGTCGTTCAAGGAAGGGACTTCTATTGCCGATGCTATCGTTCTTGCGAAAAAAGCGGGTTTTGACGGCATCGAGCTGTCCCTTAACGAGTCGGGCGAGCTGGGGCTGGATGCCGGCGACAAGGAGATTCTCGCCGTTCGCAGCCGTCTGGAGGATGCGGGGCTGGAGATTGCCGGTCTTGCTACCGGTCTCTACTGGTCGTACGCCATGACCAGCGAGGATAGCGGCATGCGCTCAAAGGCGGTCGACGTCTGCAAGAAGCAGCTGGAGGTCGCGGCCGCGCTAGGCGTCGACGCGATTTTGGTCATCCCCGGCGCCGTAGGCGTGGATTTTATTCCGGGAGCAGAGGTCGTGCCTTACGATAAAGCATACGACCGCGCGCTCGAAGCGATCGGCAGTCTCGTGCCGCATGCGGAAAGCGCTGGCGTGTCCATCGCGATCGAAAACGTATGGAACAAGTTCCTGTTGTCGCCGCTGGAGCTGAGAACATTTATAGATGCGCATGGCTCCCGTTATGTGGGTTCTTACTTCGACGTAGGCAATGTCGTGCACAGCGGGTACCCGGAGCATTGGATCCGCATTCTCGGCGACCGCATTAAAAAGGTTCACTTCAAGGATTACCGCCGTCAAGCGGGAGGACTGCACGGCTTCGTCGACTTGCTGGCGGGCGACGTGGATTACCCTGCGGTCGTATCGGCGCTGAAGGAAATCGGCTATGACAATTACGTGACGGCGGAGATGATTCCTCCGTACACCCATCACGCCGAGCAGATCATCTACAACACTTCGGGCGCTATGGACGCCATACTGGGCAGAACGGACCGCTAAGGGCGGATTACGCGATAAGGGAGAGGACATCTATGCTAAAAATCGGATTAATCGGTTTCGGATTTATGGGAAGGATGCACTTCGATAACTATGTACGATTGAT
>Ga0160445_100654_pt1 | contig 14402 bp, 15 predicted proteins | sample HID1972M_E1MG_FD_108215 | JGI IMG/M metagenome (GOLD analysis project Ga0160445, IMG submission 108215) | Enriched pill bug-associated microbial communities from UW Madison campus, WI, USA - HID1972M_E1 MG | ecosystem: Host-associated > Arthropoda: Insects > Digestive system > Unclassified ... | reverse complement strand
GCTATCGCTGCGGTTGCGGACGGCGACCTCGTGCTGGTGCTTCTCGGCATTGCGCTCAGCATTCCGATGATCGTGTGGGGAAGCCAGCTGCTGGGCAAGCTTCTTCAGAAGGTGCCGGCGCTTGGGTACATAGGGGCTGCTCTGCTGGCATTCGCGGCGGGCGAGATGCTGATGAAGGATCCCGGCATGAACGCCGTGCTGTTTCATAACTCCAAGATGCTGTCCGAGCTGATTCCGCTATTATGCGTGCCACTAGTCGTTGCCCTAGCCGTTTGGAAGAAAAAAACCGTTTAAGAGGTTGTTCAAAAAGTCCGCTTCCCAATACGAAGTAATCCAAGAAGCCTACTCGACGTCGAATATTGAATTCAGCCGAACCTTCCGGTGCTCACGTAGCGCTGCTACGCTCCGCTCCTCAGGTTCTAGCTTCATCCAATCTTCTCGGTACTGAGAACCGAACTTTTTGAACACACACTTTAATTTCTTTTTTTTGAACGACCTGTAAAAAAGCAAAAATACGCTTCGGCTGCGCCTTTTGGAAGGCGCGGTCGATTTTTTTTTGCTCTGGCAACTCTTCGTACTGGTTTTTTTGCCGCAGTTCCTATAAACTAATATAGATAAAATTCGCCGTCTTTCGTCTTGTCTATACGATCGATGTTGTAAGGAGCGGAAGAGTTATGCCATCTAACAAATATTCCGCTGGAATTATTTTGCTGTTAGCCGGGGTCGTTATTCTGTTGGGCAAAGTAGGCGTGTTCAGCTTTCTGGGCGCGATCTTCTGGCCTTTGCTCGTCTTGATCCCGGGCGTGCTTTTGCATGTGCTCTATTTCGGCAGAATCGTTCCGGCTGTCGCGCTTGTACCCGGCGGTATGCTCGTTGTGTATTCGCTGCTGTTTATCGTCTGCAACATTGCCGGATGGGAGAGTCTTAAATACCTGTGGCCGCTGTTCGTATTCGGGGTTGCTGCAGGGCTCTACGAATATTACATGTTCGGCAGCAATGTGCCGCGCGTCGTATTCACCGCATCGCTCGGTATCGGTATCGCGTCTATCGTATTCCTTCTCTTGATCCTGCTATGGAGCTGGGGCATCTACCTTGTTGCGGCAGCGCTCATCGCAGCAGGGGCTTGGATGATGTTCGGTACTCGCAAACGTTGGTAAGTCAGCCAGACCGCAAGACCGCAAGAACTTAATACAAGAATATGTTCAAAAAGTTCGATTTTCAGCACATGAGCGTATGCTTCCGATGCTGCGTTTTTTCAAAAACGCTGTAGAAGATTGGATGATGGTAGAAACTGAGGAGCAGAGCTTAGCAGAGCTAAGTGAGCACCGGAAGGTTCGCCTGAATTCAATATTCGATGTCGAGAATGCTACGTGGCATACTTCGTGATCAAAAGCGTACTTTTTGAACTACCTCTAAGAAGAAATTTAAAAAGTGGAGTGGTTATTTCTTATGCAAGCAAGAGAGAACATACGCAACATCGCCATCATCGCGCACGTAGACCATGGCAAAACAACGCTGGTTGACAAGCTGCTTCAACAATCGGGCACATTTAGGGAGCATGAATCCGTTCAGGAGCGTGCGATGGACTCGGGCGATCTGGAGCGCGAGCGCGGCATTACGATTTTGGCCAAGAACACGGCCATCAATTACAAGAACTTCCTGATCAACATCGTAGACACGCCTGGACACGCCGACTTCGGCGGCGAAGTAGAACGGATTATGAAGATGGTTGACGGCGTATTGCTCGTCGTTGACGCCTTCGAAGGTTGTATGCCGCAGACGAAGTTCGTACTGCGCAAGGCGCTTGAGCATCAGCTTACGCCGATCGTGGTCGTGAACAAGATCGACCGACCTAACGCGAGGCCGACAGAAGTCATCGACGAGGTGCTGGACTTGTTTATCGAGCTTGGCGCCAACGACGAGCAACTGGAGTTCCCGGTTGTGTACGCATCCGCGCTGATGGGCAAATCCAGTCTGGATCCCGAGAAACAGGACGACAACATGCAGGCGCTGTACGAAACGATCGTCAGCCATATCCCGTCCCCGACGGAAAGCACGGTAGACCCGCTTCAATTCCTGGTTACGCTGCTTGACTATAATGAATATCTTGGCCGCATTGCGATCGGCCGCGTCAACCGCGGCACAATCAATCAAGGCCAGACGGTCGCGGTTATCGACCATGACGGCAAAACGAAGCAGGCTCGCATTGAGAAGCTGTTCGGCTTCCAGGGTCTTAAACGCATTGAAATTCCTGAAGCCGGAGCAGGCGATATTGTAGCCATTGCCGGCATTCGCGAAATCAACATCGGCGAGACGATCGCAGATCCGCAGCGTCCAGAAGCGCTGCCGGTGCTCAAGATCGACGAACCGACTTTGCAGATGACATTTCTGGTCAATAACAGTCCGTTCGCGGGCCGCGAAGGCAAGTGGGTGACGTCCCGCAAGCTGCGCGAGCGTCTCTTTAAGGAGCTGGAGACGGACGTGGCGCTTCGCGTTGACGAGACAGATAGCCCGGATGCCTTCGTCGTATCCGGACGCGGCGAGCTGCATCTCGGCATCCTGATCGAGAATATGCGCCGCGAGGGCTTTGAGCTTCAGGTATCGAAGCCCGAAGTAATCGTGAAAGAAATCGATGGCCTTAAACAAGAGCCGTACGAGCGTCTGTTGATCGACGTGCCAGAAGAAAGCATGGGTTCCGTTATGGAGTCTCTGGGCACTCGCAAAGCAGAGATGGTTAACATGATCAACAATGGCAGCGGACAAGTACGTCTGGAGTTCATTATCCCGGCTCGCGGTCTCATCGGCTACCGGACCTCGTTCCTGACGCTGACTCGCGGCTATGGCATTATGAACCACGCATTCGACAGCTACGGTCCGCTTGCCGGATCCAGTGTCGGCGGCCGCCACCAAGGCGTTCTGGTTGCCAGCGAAAACGGCACATCTACCTTCTACGGCATGATGGGCGTAGAGGATCGCGGCTTGCTCTTCTTGGAGCCGGGCGCAGAAATCTATGAAGGAATGATCGTCGGCGAGCATAACCGCGACAACGACATCATCGTCAACATTTGCAAGGAGAAGCAATTGTCCAACGTTCGTTCCGCGGGCAAGGACGACACCGTTAAGCTGAAGACGCCGGTCATCTTCTCCTTGGAGCAGGCTCTCGAGTATCTGAACGATGACGAATATTGCGAGATTACGCCGAAGTCGATTCGTCTGCGCAAAAAAATTCTGGTGAAGAGCGAGCGCGAGCGTGCGGAAAAACACCGGAAGATGTCGCAAGCTGGCGTGTAATCAACCAGCGCACCCGCGAGGGAAGGCCTATTACGGGGAGTTCGCCGCCAAGGCGGACTCCCCTTAACGTTGTAGGAGGGAATATCCATGCAGGAATGGTTAAGCGATCATAAGTTGGTTTCATATCTGATCATTTTGGCTTTTACGATCTACATATTTAATTCAGTCTTCCGTCCGCAAGCGAGGCTTCCTATTCTTAAGGAGATTCTTGTTTATCTGCTGATGGCATTCGGATCCTTTATTCTTATGATTCTTCAGGTGGACAAGCTGCCGATCATCCAGTGTATGGCTGTCGCCGTCATTATGATGCTCATGCTGAGAGGCAGGCAGCTGTACGATAAGTGGAAGAAAGGCAAAGGGCCGCAAGACGGTACGGGCAAGCCGGAGTCGGGACGATGAGACTGGAGGACGCTTTGTTTTATTGGCTGCAGATCAAGCTGGTTGCCGAAGGCCGTCCGGATGACGATGCGGCGCTTCGCACGCTTGCGTTCTTCGAAGACATTTTGCGCGAGGACCATGGACTGGATCAGGTTGCAGTCTCGTCGGTGGACAGCGCACGGATTGAGGTAACCTACGAGAAGGAAGGCAAGCCATACAGCCAGCACTATCCTCGCGAGCTAGGCGAAGCGCTGCTTCAAGACATTATTTCGAATCCCAAATATAACTAACGAGAAGGTGGACTCCATGAGCCAAACATCCTTGCCCCCACGCTCGGAATCGCGCGGACAGACGAAGCCAACCCCCGCAAAGGGCAAAAAACCTAAGAAGGTCAAAAAACGAAAAAGGGGATTGTCCATTTTTCTGGGCGTCTTCGCAGGTCTGCTAGTTCTTGTCGCAGCTGCGCTTGGTTATGTCGTACTCAAGACGACGGATGCGATCGACAATATAAGCAGCGTAAGCAATAACGATGAAGGTGTAAAGGTGCCCGTCGCAGAGTCGGTAAAGAAGAAGCCCGTGGCTATGGTGCTGATGGGGCTCGATTCGAGAAGCCACGGCGGCGGATTGAATACGGACGTCATGATGGTGGCGGCATTTGATCCCGAGACAAAAAAGGCAACCGTCGTCTCCATTCCGCGAGATACATATATTGCCGTTGAAGGCTACAAAGGACGTAAAGCCAACAGCATCTATGCAGCTTTCTATAGCGATGTAAAGAGCAAGGGGGCCGATACGGAAAAAGCGCAGCTAGCCGGCAAAAAGGCGGTGAGCGACGTACTGGGCAAGCTGTTCGAAATTGACATCAAATATGCGGGAATCATTAATTTCCAAGGCTTCAGCGATGTTGTAGACGCCGTGGGAGGCGTGAAGGTCAACGTCGACATGCGAATGAAATATACGGATAACGCCGACGGCACGAAAATTGATCTGCAGCCCGGCATTCAGAACCTTGACGGCGACAAGGCGCTTGACTTCGTACGATATCGGAAGTCGAATGACGGCCGCAATATGTCGAGCGACTTCGACCGTAACCGAAGACAAAGCGAGGTAATTGGCGCGATCGTTGACAAGCTGACTTCCCTTGGAGGCGCAGCTAAAATTGGTTCCGTCATCGAGGCGGTTGGCAATAACATTCGAATCGACATGCCAAGCAGGGAAATTACGCGGATGCTGGAGACGTATTATTCGGTCCGAAGCGATGACATTACGTTTCTTGCCCTTGACGGCGTCTGGCGCAGTCCCTATGTATATGCCGACGAAACAAGCCTTGCGAACGTCCGCACCGCCCTTAAGGAGAAAATGGGAGAATGAGCGTAGACTAACCTTAATATGATAACTTATAATGGAGCTAAGCTGCAGCTTATTCCCCCACATTCCAAGCCAAGGAGGTTGTGCGGATGACCGAAGAGAGAAGAAAGGGCAACCCGCTGCTTAATAGCACCTGGCGCTTGCATCAATTGGCTGAGAGCATGCTTGCAGACAACTTAATGGACAAGGAAGGCCGAGCTATGCCCGGCCTATGTAAAAAAGCCTAGTGAACCTCACTAGGCTTTTTGCAATTACAGGAAAGCAAATGTCGTCTGCGCTCCTTATTTGTCGCCGTTCATCGTATTCGGTCGGCCGGACTGCTGCCGCGATTTTGGATCATTATCGGCAGGCATAATGTCTCTCGGAACCTGCGGTATAATGCGTCCCATCATATCGGCAAGCTCCTCCGCGAATCCTGCAATGGGACGTCCAAGGCGGATATCTTGACCAATCTCTGCCAGCCGGTTCGAAATATCAAGATCGGCCGTGACGAAGGCATCCACGCCGTAAGGATCGTTGCGCAATGCTTCCGCAACGGAATATTTGATGACGCCGACTCGGGATCTCTCCAGATTGCCGTCGACGTTGATGCCGACGATGGCCGTATTGCCGACAATAACGCAATGTGCGCTTTCTACGCCCTCTACGCCCGCCGCCAGCTCCTCCAGACGAACTTCAACGGCTGCCGGGTCCTCGATCAGCTTTTTGCCAGGCGCGTTCTGCTGGGTTCTGACGGACCCATTATGATATGGAGAGGGTGATGGTTCATTCCGCACGCTAGTGCCGCAGCCTGATACGACAACCGCCGCAGCGATCATGATTATTATCCATTTGTACATGTCTGCCACCTCATTCATGTGTGTACTCGCATGCGCGAACGCGCGAGCATCGTATGTCCAGTAGTTTGTCCGCTGCCAATTGAGGCTATGTATGCAAATGTATAACCGATGCCGGGAGGGGTACCATGAAAAAAATATTCGTGCTCGATACCAATGTGTTGCTGCATGATCCTCAGTCGCTCTTTGCATTCCATGATAACGAGGTCATCATCCCCGCGATCGTACTGGAAGAACTGGATTCCAAAAAAAGACTGGCCGACGAGCTTGGCCGCAACGCCCGCTCCGTATCGCGACTGTTGGATCAAATGCGCGAGGAAGGGCATCTTCACGAAGGAATCACGCTACCGGGCGGCGGCTTGCTCAAGGTAGAGCTTAATCATAGAAGCTTCTTGCGCGTTCAGGAGATGTTCGGAGAGATGTCGAACGACAACCGGATTCTGGCTGTTGCGCTGAACTACAAGATGGAGCAAGAGGACGTTCTCGAGGAAGAAAAGCGGAGCGTCGTGCTCGTCAGCAAGGATGTGCTGGTACGCATTAAGGCGGATGTGCTCGGACTGCAAGCGCAGGACTATCTCTCCGACCATAACGTCGTCGACTCCGACCTGTATACCGGCTATCTGACGTTGTTCGTTCATCCATCAGTTATAGACGAATTTTATACGTATCGCTTTCTGAGCATCAATCAACTCCAGCTTAAGGCCAAGCTCAATCCTAATGAATTCGTCATTTTGCGGGACGAGATGGGGACGTCCAAGTCGGCATTGCTCAAGGTCAGTCCGGACGGCTTAAGGCTGGAACCTCTCTATCTCAGCAACGAACCCGTTTGGGGCATTACCGCCCGCAACGCCCAGCAGCGCATGGCGCTGGAATTGCTGCTTAACGACGATATTCCGCTTGTTACTTTGTCCGGCAAGGCGGGTACGGGGAAAACGCTGCTCGCCCTCGCGGCAGGACTGCTAAAGGTTGAGGATGAACACAAGTATAAGAAGCTGCTCATTGCCAGGCCCGTTGTTCCGATGGGCAAGGATATCGGCTACTTGCCTGGGGAGAAGGAAGAGAAGCTGCGTCCGTGGATGCAGCCCATCTATGACAATCTGGAGTACCTGTTTGATACGAAGAAGGCGGGGGATATCGATAAAATTCTGATGGGAATGGGCAGCATACAGGTCGAAGCACTGACCTACATTCGCGGGCGCTCCATTCCGGGACAGTTTATAATTATTGACGAAGCTCAAAACTTGACGAAACATGAAGTAAAGACAATCGTCTCGCGGGTCGGCGAAGGAAGCAAAATCGTTCTGATGGGCGATCCCGGCCAAATCGATCATCCTTATCTCGACTCGCTTAGCAACGGACTGACGCATATCGTAGAGAGGTTTAAATACGAGGGCATCAGCGGCCATATGACGCTGGAGAAGGGCGAACGCTCCAAGCTTGCCCAGCATGCGGCTGATTTGCTGTAAAACGTATCTGTTGGTTTAGCTGACAGCCATATCCTCCAGGAAACCAAGCACGGTGCACGAGAAGCGGCAAATCTCGGCAACGGCTTGGTTTTTTGCTGCTGCGGGGGATGGTCAGCCGCTTCTTAGGATATGGGCTTGGACAAAAGGGAGAAAAGCTGGTATCCTATACGCAACTATGAACGGAAGCCGGAAAGGACGAATACGTTGACCTTGCGCAGAATTGTCCCGCTGCTGATCGGCGCGCTTCTATTGGCTGCCTTGCTGCTCCTGCATTTTACCCGTGTACTGGACTGGAATTGGGCGAGGGAAAGTCAGGGCGACAGCCAGTCTCCCGTTGTTTACGTCGGAGCGGAGAGGGTGGATACGCAGCCTTCGGAACTTTATGTAACCGTTTCCCTTGATGACGCGAGCTTCGCTCGCTTGACAAAGTTAAACGACAGATTTATAGCGCAATACCCGCACATCGAGGTCCATCTCCGCAACGAAGCTCCCGGAAGTCTGAGCTTCGAAGACTGGCTGACTGCAGGCAAGAGGGGCGATGCGCCGGATGTGATGTTGCTAAATAATGCCTTGGTGCTTCCATTGGCCGTACAGGGATACTTGAAGTCCGTCGACGCGCTTATGACGGGAGACATGCTGACGGATCAGCTCGCGGGCTTATTGGAGCCGCTGCTCTGGTATGGTTATCTGTGGGGCGTCCCGGCCGACATTGACCCGTATCTTCTCTTCTGGAACAAAGATATGTTAGCCGAACTCGGTCAGCAATCTCCAATCCCGGATGTCGAGAGACTGGATGAAACGTTAAAGAAGATGACGGACGCGAATGAGGGAGAGCCTGCATACTTTACAAACCTGAGTCCTGGCGATTTGCATCAATTGCTGATCTGGGAAGCCAAATTTCATCAAGGAGAAGGAAAGTTCATTGCCTTAAAAAAAGCGGAAGAGACGGGAGGCGCACCTCATCTGGAGTGGCTGAACAGCCAAGCGGAATATGTCTCCGGCATTCCGCTGTCCCAGCCCTTTAAGCTTAGCGAGCTGCTGATAGACAATCGCTTGCTTAGCGCCGTTATGACATGGGGGGCTTATACGAAGCTGAATAAGGGGGTGCAGGAGAAGCTGATCCTTGATTCGGAAGGTTTGTCGTATCCGTGGCTTAATGGCAGCAGCTTCGCGATCTCCGCGGGCAGCAAACACGATGATGACGCCATTATTTGGATCGAGGAGATGACGGGGGCCGCCAATTCTGATGCCGCCTTTGGAGACGCCGGGAAGCTGCCTGTTCGAGCTTCGTTATACGGCGAGCAAGACCAGCTCGCATTCCGCAACGGGCCAATGCCGCCGGCATGGTGGTACGAAGCGCTTAACGCCAAGCAGCCGGAAGGAGAGAATGCCTTGGCCGATCCCTTGTGGCCGCTGCGCTGGCAGCAGTGGGAAGCGGAGTGGCGTCTCCATTCCGGCGACGGCGAACTTCGTATTGCGGAATTTCTAGCGGCTGTTACGAGCAAACATCATGAATAAGTACAGATTCTCCCAAATCGAGCATATTCGTTTTTCGATATTGGTTCCCGCTTTTAGAGTGACACGCTGAGCTTGATAATCAGCTCGCCATCTTTTAATTCCACTTCCTTCGCTTTCAGGAAGGACAATACGAGCCCGGGGTAGAAGCCCAAGTCGAATTCTTCCTCCAACGATTGACGCGTCGTGTCAGGCAAAGCGAAGCCGTTAAACAATAATTCATCCACGTGGAAAATAATGCCGTTCTTCGGCTTGTCTTGAATGCTGTAACGGCCGGATACGCTAATTTCCATTCCATCGCGCTTGCCGTGCGCCGTTATCTCGTGCTCTTCGAACGTAAAGGAAAACTGGTTAAAGCGTTCATCCTGCTCCCGAAGAAACTCGTTCAGCTTCTCCTCTGTCACGCGGATCGTGTAATTGAAGCCTTTGATCTCCAGCATATCCTTATTGTCTTGCACCCAGCCCGGGAGCTTGCCCATGGCCGATGACAGCGCCTTAAAATATTCGCGAACCTCGGCGAGACCTGCCGTCTCCCAGAAGCTGGTCAGTTCCTTCATGAGAAGTCTGATTCGCTCGCTGTCCGATCGTCCGTTTAATTGTCCTTCGAGGTTCTTTTCCAGAGCCTGTACGCGCTCGCGCTGTTCTTTTAACCTGCGCTCCACCTCGGCTAGCTCGGTCTGCCTGCCTTCCAGCTTCCGATAGTCATCCTGCATGCTGCGGTATTCGCCGATATAGTCGTTCATCCTGGATTGGTCTTGTGAGACGATGATATCTATATAATCGAGTACCTGGAAAAAAGAAGTCCAGGACTTCATCGTCAGCAGGGCTGTAAACATGGAATCCCGTTCTCCAGTGTAATAAGCATGAATCACATCGCCGGCTTGTTCGCGCTTGTCCGCGATACGAAGCTCTTGCTCGTGCAGCGCTGCCTCGGCTTCGGTCATCGTGGAGAGCAGCTCCTTGCGTTTTTCTTGAATGCGAAGGATTTCTTTGTCGATCTCAACGACGGACAGACTTTGCTCCAGCAGATCGCGAATGCCGTCATCAGGCGGATTCTCTTGCTTCTCGGCCATTACAGGAAGCTGAAGGGCGAACGTAATGCCGACGAGAATCGCTGCGAGCATACCGATGATCCTTCGTCGATAATAGATAGCGGCCAACGTCATCCTCCCTTCTTACCCCTCTATTGTATGCGACAGCCATTTCTATTACCACATAAGATTGCAGGAATCTGAAATTCTTATTGGCGATAAAACCCACCTCTTGCTTACGAAGCGGCTTTGCTTTGCAAAGCTGGAGGTCGCACATCTTCGAAAGGCCTCGATAGAGGTTTTCTCATATCTTAGTTTAAGAAAAGGATGAATAACCCATGACGATCATAAAAGGACCGGCTTCTGCGGCAATCGAGAAACGAATATCCGAGTCCGGCTTGCGCGGAGCGGAGCTGTCGGCTGGCGGCGGGGCAGCCTGCATCACGTTCGCAGACTATATGGAGGCTTGCTTGTACGATCCCGAATCCGGCTATTATCGTGTCGGAGGCGCCAGAGTAGGGAAGTCAGGCGACTTTTATACCGTATCCGGCGTTGGAGATCTTATGGCCAGAGCGATCGCCGGAGCCGCTCTCCAATGGCGCTCGGAGACTGCGAGAGATGATCTTGCGTCACTGCTGCTTGCAGAATGGGGAGCGGGCACGGGCAGGCTGTCCGCTCAGCTGGCTGCCGTCTTGTCGGAAGTCGAAGACGGATCGGGGATTCCCTTCAGGCAGCTCCTCGTCGAGGACCATAAGGGCCATCAGAATGAGATTGCCGAGACGTACAAGATGCTGCATGGGGGACCGCCCCCCGTGGTAAGAAGCTCGGACGAGGTTTGGGAACAGGCGGAACGTTTGCTTGCCGGACCATTGTTGTTGATAGCAAATGAACTGCTGGACGCATTTCCCGTCCACCGGGTAACTCGCAAGGATGGAGTAATAGTGGAGCTCGGAGTGGCGGGAGATGCGGAGAACGGCTTCCGTTATGTCCGGCTGCCTCTTACTGACAAACGCATTCGGATGGAAATGGACCGGGGCGAGCTCACCTTGGAGGAAGGGGATATAAGGGAAGTTTGCCTGGCGGCAGGGGATTGGATCAGACGATTGGCGAGCGCGATGGGGCACGGAAGGGTTCTGATCATCGATTACGGAGATTGCGGCGAGGAGTTGTCGGCTCCTTATCGAAGCGAGGGTACTTTTATGACCTACAGCAATCATCTTGCTTCCGATGAGCCGTTTCATAGGCCGGGCGGACGGGATTTGACGGCGCATGTTAATTTTACGGCTGTTAGACGCTGCGCCGAGGAAGCGGGCTTTACCACCCTTTATTACGGCACTCAGAAGGAGTTCCTGCTGGAGCAAGGGTTGCTACAGCTGCTTGTCGAGCATGACGGTGCCAATCCGTTCTCGTACGAATCACGGCGCAACCGTGCCATTCGTCAGTTGCTGCTTGGAGACAATATGAGCGAATCATTTAAGGTGTTGTTGCTGGAGAAACGTGAAAGTTCCGAATAGCGCACCTAAAAAGAGCTGTCCGTACGCAGAACGTATTCTGCATTCGGACAGCTCTTTGTGCTTCAGGATTGACTAGAACGGCAAACTCATCTTGAAGACGGACCAATACGTGAATCCAATAAATGAGATCGCCATATATCCCCAGAACATCGTTATGTAAGTGCGTTCGGAGAAATTCAAGTAGCCTAGAAATACGAACGCTACAGCTTGCGCGAAGAACAGAAGCGCAAATTCGGTCATATGGCCTGCAAAAGCCATGAGCCCGATTACTAAGCACCAGAAACCAAGTACCCGATACATGCGTGCCATGTTACATCCCCCTTCCGCCTTGGCCCATTTTTTCTAAACTTCATTATAACGCCTGTCATCTGGAGTGTAAACCTGAAAGCGTGACTAATTCGCAATTTTTTGTGACGAGATGATATCCGCTTCTGACAGTTTGCTCAACCTTCTCCGAATTCATGTATGAGGAGTTCAAAATTTGGTTATACAATTTAGTATCCAATAGATTCTATGAACTCTACCAAGGGCATAGAGATAAAGTAAGCGCCTTTACGTTAGGAGGTTTCGATGGCATGACAGCAGTAAGACAAGATGCGTGGAGTCCGGACGACGATCTTATTCTCGCCGAAGTGACGCTGCGCCATATTAGAGAAGGCAGTACCCAGCTTGCCGCGTTCGAAGAAGTAGGGGAGAGGATTGGACGTACGTCGGCTGCTTGCGGCTTCCGTTGGAATAGTTGTGTCCGTAAGCGTTACGAGGATGCCATTCAGATTGCGAAGCAGCAACGCCAGAAACGCAACTATTTGAAAAAACAAACCGTAACGGCAGCTTCGGCTGCTACCTCGCAGGTTTCTTCGATCTCGGTATTCGAGACGGAGGAGCGTATCTTCAAAGGGGATACAAACTCGTTGGACGAAGGATTGTCCGTCGATGCGGTGATCCGATTCTTGCGTACATGGAAGTCGACTTATCAGGATTTGTCCCGTCAAATCAAGCTGTTCGAAAAGGAAATGAAAGACAAGGAAGAGGAGTTGTTCCGGCTCCGCAGTGAGAATGAGAGATTGAACCACGAAGTCAACAACGCCCAAACCGATTACCGGACGGTCAACGATGACTACAAGACGTTGATCCAGATTATGGATCGAGCTCGCAGACTTACCGTTCTCTCGGGTGAAGAGGAAGCGAAGCCAAGGTTCAAGATGGATGCGAACGGAAATTTGGAACGAATCGAATAAGTTATGCGCCATGAAAACCCGCCGTTCTTGGAACGGCGGGTTTCTCTATTGTATAATGGCAGAATATGAGCAATTACGGGAGGAACCAGCTTGCGGATCGGAATTATTGGAGGGGGCTCCATTGGGCTGCTATTTGCATCGAAGCTGGCAGCGGTCGGCGCGGAAGTCACGGTCTGGACCCGAACGGAGGAACAAGCTTTCGCTATTGCGGCAGAAGGCATTCGGCTTTGGGATGCGGAAGGCGGGGAACATACGATTGTCGCGGGCGGAGAATGGCTGTCCAGGGAACGATTGGCGAAAATGGAGGCTGGTCAGTTGGAACGGGCTGACTGGTATCTGCTTGCGCTTAAGCAGACGGACTTGTCGAAGGAAACTGCCGAACTCATCGCGGAGCTGATCAGACGGACGCCGGATCGTCCGCCTCTCCTTTGCATACAGAATGGCACAGGACATCTCGGGAAGTTGATGGCCGCATCGGCTGGAGACTTCTCCATCTATAATGCGGTGACAAGCTCAGGCGCAAAGCGCGAAGACATGCGCTCGGTACGACATACCGGCCAAGGCTCCTTATTCCTTGCAGGGACGCCGGAATGGAGTCAAGGGGATCGCAGAAATCAAGGGGCAGAAGATGATATTCGTCAAAAAATGTTGCTAACCTTCCTTAATCGGGCAGGATTTGACGCTTCGTTGTCGAATGACATCCATAATCGGGTCTGCCAAAAATTGCTCATCAATGCCGTCATCAATCCATTGACGGCGCTGTACGATATGCGAAACGGCGAATTGCCTGCCCATCCGGCGAGGCGTTCGCTCATGAAGGCGCTTCACGACGAGACCAAACCCGTTTTGCTTGCTGCAGGCATGAAGGAGTGGCCAGACAGCTGGGAGTCCGTGCTCGGCGTGTGCGAACGGACAAGCTGCAACGTGTCCTCCATGTTGGCCGACGTTAGGGCCGGCAAGGGGACGGAGATTGATTCCATTAACGGAGAGATCGCGCGGATGGCAGCCGCAAGGGGATTGTCTGCGCCGCTTAACGAGTCGATGCTGCGGCTGGTAGAGGCTCTCGGCAAGAGATAGATCGGAAGCGGGGGGAGTAAGCGACATGAACACAATTATGGACAGTCTGTGGAAGGCGACGACTGCGCTGGCTTTATTTCCAATCGTGCCTTTCGTTATTGTGCTGTTCGGTTATGGCGCATATGTGAGAGACCGAAAGAAGGCGCTCCGCATGGCGATGGATGTTTCGACGATCTTTTTGATCTTATGCGTATCCGGACAGTACAGCCTGATGTTCGACAGCACCTTCGGCTTCTACGGCATTTTGCTGATTATGATTCTGGCGGCGGGATTGCTTGGCAATGCGCAGTTCCGCAAGCGCGGAAGCGTGGATGTGAAACGGATATTCCGCGCCATATGGCGGCTAAGCTTTTTCGCCATGAGTTTTCTCTACGTCATCTTCATGATCGTGCTGCTAGGAAAAGTGATCTTTTCCGTGGCGTAGTCGCGATCTTGGCAGTATCGTAACGTCTCCGCCAGCGCGGAGACGTTTTTTCTTTTTGACGTCCGTGCGGATGTTCCTGTACAATTGGGAATGGTCTCACTATATTTTTCTCAGTGCATAAGAGCTGGCAGGATGACATGGAGGTGCAAGACCGGGATGAGTCAAGAACGTTATCAGCTTCCTGTCGCGCAGGCGCTGACGCAAGCATACATAGAAGGCAATCGCGAGGTAGTGGAAGGCTTGTATGGCTATCACGCCGGATCT